>Ga0182024_10001411_pt1 | contig 62079 bp, 64 predicted proteins | sample P32metaG_FD_120480 | JGI IMG/M metagenome (GOLD analysis project Ga0182024, IMG submission 120480) | Permafrost microbial communities from Stordalen Mire, Sweden - P3-2 metaG (Illumina Assembly) | ecosystem: Environmental > Terrestrial > Soil > Wetlands > Permafrost | place: Sweden: Stordalen...
GTGGACGCTCAGCAACCAGTGAAAGCGGCATTCACCGAGTATACCTCGCTGCAATCCCGCTGGACCTTCGAACGGTGGCGGAGGATCTGCTAACCGCCACTGTGTCGAATTGGGAGCCGCGCGGCTTGCCACCGGCACCCAGGACTACGTGATCGCCTTTCATACGGCTGCACCGCTGTTCGGCTCGCCACGCTGCAGATCGCCGGTGTGGGCCGCGCTTAGCCCCGATCGTCGCCGCCCCATCTGAGGTGAGCGACCCACCACCCCATCGGCCTCTGCGGACCGGTGCGTCGGTCATTCTCGTCACCGACCGGAAACCGGTGCTTTGGCGTTTGGCCCGTTATTTCTTTAGAATTAAGGGTGCTATGGACCGGGGGATGGCGGCAGCCGCATGCGCTGACGCAAACAACCGATTGCTTGAACCGTACGTTCCGACCTTCGTGGCCGACTGGCTACAGGAACGGCCGGGGGATCGCTACCGCGCGGTCGATTGCACGCTGGTGTTCGCCGACATTTCCGGCTTCACCCGGATGACGGAGATGCTGGCCGGGCAGGGCAAGGCGGGCGCCGAGGAGATGGCCAGCCTGATCAACTCCACGTTCCGGCCGTTGCTGGATGCCGCCTACCAGTACGGGGCCGGCCTGATCAAATGGGGTGGCGACGCGACCCTGCTGCTGTTCGAAGGGCCAGATCATGCTCGGTGTGCCTGCCGGGCGGCGGCCGACATGCAACGGGTCATGCGAGAGCTGGGCACTCGTCAGACGAGCCGGGGTCCGCTGCGCCTGCGTATGTCGATCGGCGCCAGCAGCGGTACCGGCGATTTCTTCCTCCTCGGCAGTCCCGAGCACCGGGAGCTGCTCGTGCTCGGACCAGTGGCGACCGTGCTGACGCAGATGGAGAAGGTGGCCGAAGCCGGCCAGATCGTGATCAGCCCCCGCACCGTCGCCGAGCTGATCCGGGCCGGCGAGCGTCCGCCCACGACGCCCGCCGGCGACGGATGGCTGCTTCGCTACGCCCCGCGGGTCGCTCCGGTGGAGGCGTCCTTCGCAGCGCGCGAGGCCGGCTTTGTCGTCCGGGCGCTGAGCCCGATCCTCCGCGACGCGATCCTCGCGGACGCGCTCGAGAGCGAGCACCGGTATGTCACCGCGGGCTTTGTGAAGTTCACCCAGACCGACCGCATGATCGCCGAGTCCGGCCCGGCGGCTGTGGCGGATGCGGTCGAGCACGTGATCCAGGTCGCCCAGGTGGCCGCGCTCGAGAACGGCGTGACCTTCCTGGGCACTGACATCGGACCTGATTGCGGGAAACTGATGCTGGCCGCGGGCGCGCCCGCGCGGCGGGGCGGGGACGAGCGCCGCATGGCCGCCGCGCTTCGGACGATCGTTCAAGCTGGCGGCCCGCTGCCGATCAGCGGCGGTGCCACCGCGGGACGCGCGTTCTGCGGCGACTACGGGCCTCCCTACCGGCGGACCTACTCGCTGATGGGGGACTGCGTGAACCTGGCGGCCCGCCTGATGGCGCACGCTCCCGACGGCGAAGTGCTGGCCAGCCGCGAGCTCGTCAGCGCGTTGGCCGGGGCGTTCGTCACCGAGCCCCGGCCGCCGTTCGCCGCCAAAGGCAAGAGCCTGCCCGTCCATCCGTTCAGCCTCGGCCCTCCGGCGGGAGGTGCCTCGACCGCGGGCGAGGAGTCGCCACTGATCGGCCGCCAGGCGGAGCTGGCCAGGCTGCTTGAGGCGGCCGAACGGGCCGCCGCCGGGGCCGGGATGACCATCGACCTGGTCGGTGAACCGGGCATGGGTAAGTCCCGGTTGCTCAGCGAGCTCCAGGCTCGGACAAGCTCCACGGTCGTGTGGACGCAGGGCGAGGTCTACGCGGGGACCCGCCCGTACGCTCCGTTTGCGCGATTCATGCGCATGGTCTGCGGCCTGCCTCCAGAGGCCCCCGCGCAGGAGCTCACGTCGCGACTGACGGCGCTGGCGGACCGCGACGTGCCGGAGCTCGTGCCGTGGCTCCCCCTGGTCGGCATCGTTGCCGGGCTGGACCTGCCGACCACCCTTGAAGTCGAGCAGACCGATCCCGCGCTGCGCAAGGAGCGCTTGGAGGAAGTGACGAGTGAGCTTCTGGGGCGGCTCCTCAGGCGCCCCAGCGCGCTGATCCTCAACGACGTGCACTTGATGGACGATGCCTCTCGGGATCTCATCCGGCGGCTCGTTGCCGACGCATCGCGCAGGCCCTGGCTGGTGGTGACCAGCCGTCGCCCGGACTCCGAGAGCCCGCTCGGCGAGGTGCCGGCCACGCTGTTGGAGCTCGGTCCACTGAGCGACGAGGCGGCCGCGGAGCTGCTGGCACGGGCTACCGAGGACTCACCGCTGACGCCGGAGCGCCTGATCCAGCTCGCGGAACGCGCCGAGGGCAATCCGCTCTTCCTCCGGGAGCTGTCGGCCCAGCTCACGGAAGGCGGCGACGTCGACACGCTGCCCAGCTCGGTGGAGGAGGCGATTGCTGCCCGCATCGACCGGCTGGACGCTCCCGACCGTCGCGTCCTGCGAGCGGCCGCCGTGCTCGGCATGGACGTTGATAGCCCACTCCTGCGGAAGGTTCTTGAGCCCGAGCTCGACCGGCTCCCGTCCGGCGTCCAGATGGAGAGTCTGTCGGAGTTCCTGGACCCGAGCGGTCCGGAGCGGCACCGCTTCGCCCATCAGCTGATCCGCGAGGTGGCCTACGACGCGCTTCCCTACCGCCGCAGGACTGACCTGCACGCTCGCACAGCAGATGCGATCCGTGAGGCTGCCGGCCCCGATGCCGACCGCGACGCGGAGCTGCTCTCGCTCCACTGCTTCCACGGCGAGCAGTTCGACGACGCCTGGAGCTACTCACTGATCGCCGCGCAGCGCGCCACGGCTCGGTACGCCAACGTGGAGGCGGCGGACTCCTACCGTCGGGCGCTCGCCGCCGGCCATCATGTCGCCGACCTGAAGGCGACCGAGCTCGCCGAGGTCGATGAGGCTCTGGGGGAGCTGTGTCTGAATCTGGGTGAGCCCGACGTAGCGGAGGTGGCCTTCCGGCGCGGGCTTCGCCGGGTACGCGGTCAGCCGATCGCGACCGCCCAGATCCTTCTCAAGATGGTCTGGCTGCGCGAGGTGAACGGGAAGTACCGTCCGGCGATGCAGTGGGCGCGTAGGGCCGAACAGGCTCTCGAGGGGCTGGAGGATCGCGAGAGCAAGGTGCTCCGCGCCAAGATCGCCATGTGGCGCGCCCGGCTCGGTTATCGCCTGGGGCATCTCCGCGACACCCTGGACTATGCCGAGAATGCGATCCAGCTTGCGCAGGAGACAGACCAGCTGATGACCCTCGCCGACGCGCTTGAGCTGAGGGACTCCAGCGCCCTGGAGCTTGGACGACCCGCCGGAGACGGCGTGGCGAGAGCACTCGCCATCTACGAAGACCTCGGCGCGTCGCGCCACGCCGCGCGTGTGCGCAACACCCTCGGAGCGCTCGCCTACTACAGGGGCGAATGGTCGGAGGCGCTTGACCACTACGCGGCCTCAGAGCGAGGCTTCACCGAGTCCGGGGAACGCTGGAGCAGCGCCACGCCGGCAGCGAACCGCGCGGAGATCCTCGCTGACCAGGGACATCTCGAAGAGGCCCGGGAGGGATTTGAGCGGGCCATGCGGGTTTGGCGCAGCATCAAAGGCGAGTCGTTCCTGGCCTTCGGGAACTATCAGCTGGGGCGGATCGCGGCCCGGCAGGGACAGCAGGACGAGGCCTGGGATCGCCTACGGGCCGCTCGCGAGCATTTCAAGAGCACGGGCGAGTCCGCGGAGCTGATCGTCGTCGACGCCTTCATGGCCGAGTCTCTGTGTCTCGCCGGCCACTACGACGAGGCCCTTGCCCTGGCCGAGGCGACTCTGCGACGCGCAGAGGCACACGCCGAGGTGGCGGCGACCACGCCTCTGCTCGAGCGAGTGCGCGGCCTGGCCTTGCTAGCGGGCGGACGCGAGACGGAGGCTGAGGCCGCGCTAAGGCTCGGTCTCGACGCAGCCCGCTCCCGGGGCGCCGGGCACGACATCGCCTTCCTGCTCAAGACGCTGCTCGACGCCGGCTTTGCCGGCAACACCGGCGAGGAGGCGGACTGGCGCTATGAGCTCAGCGTCCTGGTTGGCGCGCTTGGGCTCAACCTCCAGGTGGAAGTGGGTTCGACCGCACCCAGCCCATCTCAGTAGGTGTGGAGCCTCGGATCGCCGGGGGTCGGCTCGATCCACGTCGTCCATACAGCCACGCCGGGCTTGACCGAGTAGTGCTGCCACTCGATGCACGGAGCCGGGTGGATCTGGGCATCGTCGCCGTTCGGGTGGACCGGGGAAACGTCGTCGGCGTCATTGTCCCGGCAATGCGGCAGTGACCCGTAATACGAGCCGTTCGCAGCGCGATGCGCTCGATCGCCAGAGCTGGTCTTGAACGGGATCGTGGACTCGTAGCAGACGTAGCCGTTTGGATGCAATTTGTCGGCGAGCCTGGCTGCCGGCCCAAAGACCTGGACCGCCAGGTAATCAGGCGCCCGCGTTCCGCTGACGGAGTAGGCGAGCAGCTCGCCCCCGCCGGAGCACGGCAGTTTCTGATTCCCGAAGGCGATCACGGTGTTCTTGGTGACGACGACCCGGTCCGCGGAGGCCAGGATTACGTCGGTTCCTCCCTGGGGGCTTCGGACCCGTCCCTTGCATAGCGAACCCTTGCTCGCGGCCGCGTATGCAATCGGGCCCCCGGTGAAGACCGGCGCCGTCGAACTCGGGGCGACCGCGTGGCAGGTCGGGCTCACTCCGCGATAGAGCAAGGTCGCGCCCCTGAACGAGGGGTAGTAGAGCTTGTGCGGATTGAACAACCCGATGATGTGGTTGACGCCGCGGACCAGACTGCGACCGGAGACCGACAGCTTCGCCCGGCACGAGCTCGCCCGGGGGGTGCACGCAGCGCCTGAGCTCGTCCTGAGCCGAGCCACACCGAGGGTCCTGCCGTTGGTCTTGTCGATGAAAGTGACGACGCCGCCCGCTGGAACCAGCGAGCCCGGGCGCACTACAGCTGTGATCGTGGCCCTCCCGTGGGGACCGATCGTGGTGATCGACGTCCTCAGGACGACGACCCCCCGGCTCTGGCGTTGCGCGACGCTCGCGGTTGCGGTCAGTGGGACCGCGGCGGCCGCGCCGCCGATGAGCGCGATCGCGGCCAATGTCTGAAGCTTCCCCCGGAGATGTGACGTCATTGAACCCTTCCCCCTAAGAGGGGCCTCAGGATGAGGCCCCTTGTGCGCGGAGCTGGTTTGTGCCGCACCCCTCCCGGCCGCGGGCGGTCCTTATCAACGCGCACGCTATCCGGTACGAGAGCACAAGGGGAGAAATGCAACGCATCTGGCATCTCGGCCTCAGGGTTGTGAACGCGGGCGCGTACCGCCACCGTGACCACCATGCTCGAAGCGAAGGTCTTCCGGCTTGACCGGGATGCCTTCCTGCGCGTGCTGCGCCAAGCCGCCCGAAACGACGGGCGAGCCGATGGCGCCGCTCTGGCCGGGGCAGGCCTGCTGGTTTAAGCCCGGCCGTGCGCTGGCTCCCAGGCGCCGCCGCAAACTTGTAAACCGCCGCATTTGCCCCTACACTGCCCGCGTCAGCCGATAGTCGTAGCCGCTCGATCAGCGGCACCGCGCCACATACGCGGCAGCCGAGAGCGGGGTCCGTGAGAGCTGGATAGTCCTGCACGGGGCATCACTGCCGTGTGCTATCTTTGCTGGTCGCGCCCGTGTAGGGTGGCAACGCCCTCCGCGCACCGTGATCTCGCTCTCCACTGGCCTGAGGAGTCGCCGTCTTGGCAACCGCTGAAGCCCCCCGGACGCGCCGTAGTTTCGCGCGTCTGAACAAGGTTCTTGAAGTCCCCAACCTCATCGATATCCAGCGCCGCTCCTTCGAGTGGCTGACCGAGCCTGACGGGGGCGGGCTGCGCGAGACGATCGACGACGTCTCACCGATCGAGGATTACACCGGCAACCTCGCCGTTCAGTTCGGCGAGTTCCAGTTCGACGAGCCGATCGCCAGCCTGGATCAGTGCCGAGAGAAAGATTTGACCTACGCCCGTCCGCTGACCGTGACGGTCGCGTTCATCAACCGGGAGACCGGCGAGATTCGCGAGCAGTCGGTGTTCATGGGCGATTTCCCGTGGATGACTGAGCGGGGCACGTTCATCATCAACGGCACCGAGCGTGTGGTGGTCACGCAGCTCGTCCGTTCCCCAGGCGCCTATGTGATGGAGCCCAAGGACCGTGAGAAGCAGGTCTTCATCGCCAACCTGATGCCGGCTCGCGGGTCCTGGCTCGAGCTGGAGATCGACAAGAAGGGCCGGGTGTACGTTCGCATCGACCGCAAGCGCAAGCTGCCGGTCACCGTGCTGCTGCGCGCGATGGGCTACGCCACCGATGAGGAGATCCTCAAGCTGTTCGGCAACTCGCTGTACATCCGCCTCACGCTCGATGCGGATGCCGAGATGACGCGCAGCGAGGAGGGCGCGCTGATCGAGCTGTTCAAGAAGCAGCGCCCGGGCGAGCCACCGTCGATCGACGCCGCCCGCTCACTGCTCAACCAGCTGTTCTTCGATCCCAAGCGCTACGACCTCACGCGCGTGGGGCGCTACAAGCTGAACTCGCGGCTCGGGCTCGACATCGATCTGGACACCCGCACCCTGACCCACGACGACATCATCGCCCTGGTCAAGGAGCTGATCTTGCTGCCGCGGCTGCTCGGGATGTCCGAGGAGCCAGACAACGACGTCAAGGACTACGCCGCCGAGGCGCTGTCGATGCCGCGTGAGCCGGTCCAGGACCACCTCGACGAGTACGAGCACTTCGGCAACCGCCGTTTGCGCACGGTCGGCGAGCTGATCCAGGAGGCCTTCCGGATCGGTCTGTACCGGATGGAGCGCGTCGTCCGCGAGCGCCTCACCACAGAGGACGCCGACACGATCACCCCTCAGACGATCGTCAACATCCGGCCGGTCGTGGCGGCGCTCAAGGAGTTCTTCGGCTCCAGCCAGCTGTCGCAGTTCATGGACCAGACCAACTCGCTGTCCGGTCTGACCCACCGCAGGCGTCTGTCCGCGCTCGGTGCCGGCGGCCTGACCCGCGAGCGCGCGCCGATCGAGGTGCGCGACGTGCATCCGACCCACTACGGCCGCATGTGCCCGATCGAGACTCCGGAGGGACCGAACATCGGTCTGATGGGTTCGCTGTCCTCCTACGCGGAGATCTCCGAGCACGGCTTCGTCACCACCCCGTACCGGGTCGTCAAGAAGGGCAAGGTGACCGACGAGATCGTGCGGATCGACGCCACTCAGGAAGAGGAGCAGAAGATCGCTCAGGCCAACACGCCGATCGACAAGAACGGCAAGCTGGCCGGCGAAGAGATCATGTGCCGCACCCAGGCCGGCCAGTACGTCACGGTCACTCCCGAGGAGGTCGACCTGATCGACGTCTCCCCTGAGCAGATCTGGTCGGTGGCCACCGCGATGATCCCGTTCCTGGAGCACGACGACGCCAACCGGGCGCTGATGGGCTCGAACATGCAGCGCCAGGCTGTGCCGCTGTTGGTCACGGACGCGCCGCTGATCGGAACCGGCATGGAGCGCCGCGCCGCGATCGACACCGGCGACGTGGTCCTGGCCCACAACCAGGGCACGGTCTCCTACGTGGACGCCGAGCGAATCGTGGTCGACAAGAAGGGCGGCGGCCAGGACGAGTACGAGCTCCAGAAGTTCAGGCGCTCCAACCAGGGCACGCTGATCCATCAGAAGCCGATCGTCACGGTCGGCACGGCGGTGGGCGACGGTGCTGTGCTGGCCGACGGCTCGGCCACCGACATGGGTGAGATGGCGCTGGGCAAGAACCTGCTCGTCGCGTTCATGTCCTGGGAGGGTTACAACTTCGAGGACGCGATCATCCTGTCCAAGCGCCTGGTCCAGGACGACGAGCTCACCTCGATTCACATCGAGGAGTACGAGATCGACGCCCGCACGACCAAGCTGGGCGACGAGGAGATCACTCGTGACATCCCGAACCGCTCGGAGGAGTCGCTGCGCAACCTCGACGACCGTGGCATCGTCCGGATCGGCGCCGAGGTGGCCTCCGGCGACCTGCTGGTCGGCAAGGTGACGCCGAAGGGCGAGACCGAGCTGACCGCCGAGGAGAAGCTGATCCGCGCGATCTTCAAGGAGAAGGCGCGCGAGGTTCGCGACACCTCACTCAAGGTTCCCCACGGCGAGGGCGGCGTCGTCATCGACGTGAAGACCTTCAGCCGTGACGAGGGCGACGACCTGCCGCCTGGCGTGAACGACCTGGTCCGCGTGTTCGTGGCCAAGAAGCGCAAGATCGCCGAAGGCGACAAGCTGGCCGGCCGGCACGGCAACAAGGGCGTGATCTCCAAGATCGTCGACGTCCAGGACATGCCGTTCCTGGAGGACGGCACGCCCGTCGATGTGATCCTCAATCCACTCGGCGTCCCGAGCCGGATGAACCTGGGTCAGATCCTGGAGACGCACCTGGGCTGGGTGGCCGCCAACGGTTGGTTCGACGACGGGTCCGAGGCCCGCAAGAAGGCCAGCGCCCGTGCGATCAACGCCACCGACGGGGCTGGCGGGAAGGTGTACATCGCCACCCCCGTGTTCGACGGCGCCACGGTTCCCGACGTGGATGAGGCGCTCGTCCGCTGGCAGGACGAGCACCAGGGCAAGATCCGGATGGACGTCGACAAGCGCCGCCGGGAGGGCGAACAGGCTTCCGGCAAGGTGACGCTGTTCAACGGTCGTACCGGTGAGACGTTCACCGAGCAGGTGACTGTTGGCTACATGTACATCCTGAAGCTCCTGCACTTGGTCGACGACAAGATCCACGCCCGTTCGACTGGTCCGTACTCGCTGGTCACCCAGCAGCCACTGGGCGGCAAGGCGCAGTTCGGCGGCCAGCGATTCGGCGAGATGGAGGTGTGGGCGCTTGAGGCATATGGCGCCGCGTACACCCTTCAGGAGATGCTCACGATCAAGTCCGACGACACGGTCGGACGGGTCAAGGCCTACGAGGCGATCGTCAAGGGCGAGAACATCGCCGAGCCGTCGATCCCCGAGTCGTTCAAGGTCCTGCTCAAGGAGATGCAGTCGCTGGCGCTCGACGTCAACGTCGTCTCCGAGGAAGGCGAGCGGGCCGAGATGCGCGAGGAGGACGACGATCTGCTCCGCGCGGCCGAGGAACTCGGCATCGACCTGAGCGGCGTCCGGGCCACCGACGGGTCCGCAGCCGACGAGACGGTCGAGCACGAAGGTGAGACGATCGAGGCCTCCACCGAGGAGGCCGCGGTGGAGGATCCCGATCTCGAGCCCGGCGAGGAGCTCGAGGCCGTGGACTTCGCCTCGGGCGCCGACCCGATGATCAATGAGGACGTTCCGGCCGGGGAGGCTGAGGGCGTGCTCGAGGAGGACGAGGCGTAAGTGTTTCTGCTGGTCCCCCACGGGAAACCAGCTCACCTGGTCGTCCTCCCCAAACCGTCCTCTGACCCCGGCACTCACTAAAGCAAACAGCCCCACCTTCCACCACCCAGCAGCACCGCACGATTTTTCACAGGCACGCGAGAAGCAAGGACTCACCTTGATCGACATCAATAATTTCGACGCCATCGAAATCGGCCTCGCCTCTTCCAAGCAGATCCGCTCCTGGAGCTCGGGAGAGGTCACGAAGCCGGAAACCATCAACTACCGCACGCTGAAGCCGGAGAAGGACGGGCTGTTCTGCGAGCGCATCTTCGGTCCCACCAAGGACTGGGAGTGCTACTGCGGTAAGTACAAGCGCGTCCGCTACAAGGGCATCGTGTGCGAGCGCTGCGGCGTCGAGGTGACCCGTTCCAAGGTCCGCCGCGAGCGGATGGGCCACATCGACCTGGCCGCCCCCGTGTCGCACATCTGGTTCTTCAAGGGCGTGCCCAGCCGCATCGGCTACCTGCTGGACATGGCTCCCAAGGAGCTGGAGAAGGTCCTGTACTTCGCCGCCTCGATGGTCACCTGGGTGGACGACGAGGCGCGCGAGCGCGACGTCGAGTCGCTGGAGGGCGATGTCAACAAGGTTCTCGACGCCTACGCCGCCGAGAAGGAGGAGCGCGTTCTGGAGCTGCGCGAGTCGCTGGAGCGCCGCGTGCAGTTCCTGGAGTCGGGCAAGACCGGGCGCGACTTCTCCGACGATGACCATCTGTGGGCCGAGACGCTCGACGTCAACGTGGCCAAGCTCTCCGACGAAGAGCGCGAGAAGCTGCTCAAGGACCTGCGCAAGAGCTTCCAGGCCGACATCGACGACACCGAGGCCTACATCGAGGACGCGGCCGAGCGGATGCGCCAGGTGTGGGACCTGTTCAAGTCGATGAAGGCCAAGGACGTGGTCAACGACGAGACGCTGTTCCGGGAGCTCAAGGACCGGTTCGGATCGCCGTTCGGGTTCGGTGAGTACTTCCGCGGCGGCATGGGCGCCGAGGCGGTGCGCGATCTGCTTCAGCAGGTCGACCTGGTGGCAGAGTCCGATGACCTGCAGGACCAGGTCAAGACGGCCAAGGGCCAGAAGCAGGCCCGGGCGGTCAAGCGCCTGAAGGTCGTCACCGCGTTCATCAGCTCGGGCAACAAGCCGGAGATGATGATCCTGGAGGCCGTGCCGGTGATCCCGCCAGAGCTGCGCCCGATGGTGCAGCTGGACGGCGGCCGCTTCGCCACCTCGGACCTCAACGACCTGTACCGCCGCGTCATCAACCGCAACAACCGCCTCAAGCGGCTGCTCGACCTGGGCGCGCCGGAGATCATCGTCAACAACGAGAAGCGGATGCTGCAGGAGGCCGTCGACGCCCTGTTCGACAACGGCCGCCGCGGCCGCCCGGTGACAGGCCCGGGCAACCGCCCGCTGAAGTCCCTGAGCGACATGCTCAAGGGCAAGCAGGGCCGGTTCCGTCAGAACCTGCTGGGCAAGCGCGTCGACTACTCCGGCCGGTCGGTGATCGTGTCCGGACCCTCGCTGCGCCTGCACCAGTGCGGCCTGCCCAAGCTGATGGCGCTGGAGCTGTTCAAGCCGTTCATCATGGCCCGGCTGGTCGAGCGCAAGTCGGCCCAGAACATCAAGGCGGCCAAGAAGATGGTCGACTCGATGATCCCCGAGGTCTGGGACGTTCTGGAGGAGGTCATCCACGAGCACCCGGTGCTGCTCAACCGCGCGCCGACGCTCCACCGCCTGGGTATTCAGGCCTTCGAGCCGATCCTGGTGGAGGGGAAGGCCATCCAGGTCCATCCGCTGGTCTGCCATGCCTTCAACGCCGACTTCGACGGCGACCAGATGGCCGTCCATCTGCCGCTGTCGGCTGAGGCGCAGGCCGAGGCCCGGATCCTCATGCTGTCGGCCAACAACATCCTGTCCCCCGCTCACGGTGCGCCGCTGGCCATCCCGACCCAGGACATGGTGCTGGGCGCCTACTACCTGACCTACGGTCCCGACGCGGCCGACCTGGACAAGATCGACCCGGCGACCCATCAGCCTCGGCCGCATGTGTTCCGCACCGCCCAGGAGGCGGAGCTGTCCTACGAGGCGCGTGTAGTCGGCCTGCACGACCTGGCCGAGTACCGGCCGATCGGGCTGGACGGCGGTCACGTCCTGACCACCGTCGGTCGGATCATCTACAACGATCGGATCGAGCGGGCGCTGGACGAGGCGCTGGGCGAGCAGTTCGACCCCAGCACCTACGAATTCGTCAACCGGTCGATGCGCAAGAAGGACACCACCAAGCTGGTCGATGACCTCGTGCAGGCCTACGGCGCGGCATCTATCTCCCAGGTGCTGGATGCCTTCAAGGACATTGGCTTCCACTTCGCCACTCGGGCCGGGGTGACCATCTCCAAGAACGACGTGCAGACGCCGCCGGACAAGCAGGAGATCCTGGCCCGTTACGACAAGGAGCTGGCCCAGATCGACGAGCAGTACCTCAACGGCGAGATGGATCAGGAGGAGCGCCACGAGGCGGTCACCGCGCTGTGGGATCGCGCCACCAACGAGGTGGCCGAGGCGATGCGCAACCACCTCGACGAGCTCAACCCCATCTTCATGATGGCCAACTCGGGGGCTCGCGGTTCCTTCCAGCAGATCCGTCAGCTGGCCGGAATGCGTGGGCTGATGGCCAACCCGAAGGGGGAGATCATCGAGCGCCCGATCAAGTCCAACTTCATGGAAGGCCTGGACGTGCTCGAGTACTTCATCTCCACACACGGGGCCCGCAAGGGTCTGGCCGACACCGCGCTCCGCACCGCCGACTCGGGGTACCTGACCCGGCGTCTGGTCGACGTCTCCCAGGACGTGATCATCCGCCAGGACGACTGCGGGACCAAGGAGTACATCCAGATGCCGGTTCTCGGGACCGAGCCTGACCCTGAGACACGTGAGCTGCGGCCCACGGGCGAGCCGAACGACAATCTGATCGGCCGCATCGCCGCGGCGGACATCAAATCCGGGAACAAGCTGATCGTCGAGAAGGACCACGAGATCGACCGGGCCGAGCTGGCCGCGCTCGTCGCGGGCTTCGCGAAGAAGACCGCGAAGGGCGAGGTGGTCACCGTGCCGGTGCGCTCGGTGCTCAAGTGCGAGGCGCCGACCGGCGTGTGTCAGGCCTGCTACGGCCGCTCGATGGCCACGGGCAAGACGGCTCAGATCGGTGATGCGGTCGGCATCATCGCCGCCCAGTCGATCGGCGAGCCGGGAACCCAGCTGACCATGCGGACCTTCCACACGGGCGGCATCGCCGGCGCGGACATCACGCACGGCCTGCCGCGTGTCGTGGAGCTGTTCGAGGCCCGCAAGCCGAAGGGTCTGGCTCGCATCGCCGAGGAGAGTGGCCGGGCTTCCATCGAGGAGTCCGACAAGGCCATGACCGCGTTGATCACCGACGACGCCGGCGAGGAGCATCGCTATGCCTTCCCGCGCCGGACGATCCTCTACGTCCGGGACGGGCAGCAGATCAAGCGGGGAACGCAGCTCAACGAGGGCTCCCTGTACCCGCATGAGATCCTGGCCTTCGGTGGAGACTCGCCTGAGGAGCGGCGGACCCGGACCGAGCTGTACCTCGTGCGCGAGGTACAGGAGGTCTACAAGTCCCAGGGCGTCGACATCAACGACAAGCACATCGAGCTGATCGTGCGCCAGATGATGAAGAAGGTGCGGGTCGACCAGAAGGGCGACACCGAGCTGCTCCCGGGCGTGTTCGTGGACCGTCACGACTACGCGCGGACCAACCAGGGGGTCATCGATGGCGGTGGCGAGCCGGCTCAGGCCGAGGAGATCATCCTCGGGATCACCAAGGCCTCGCTGAACACGGATTCGTTCCTCAGCGCGGCTTCCTTCCAGGAGACGACCAAGGTGCTCACCGACGCCGCTCTGGAGGGCAAGGTGGATCGCCTGAACGGCCTCAAGGAGAACGTCATCATCGGCAAGCTGATTCCGGCTGCCACCGGTCTCAAGCGCTACCGGCGGATCGAGATCGAGCCGTCCGAGCCGCTCCCCCGCGGGATCGACGAGGTCGGCCTGCTTGACCACGATGATCTGGCCGCGGAGCTGGGGCTGTCAGACGGCGACACGCTCGGCGGCTTCGGTGGAATCGAGGCGGACCTCTCCGACCTCGAGGAGATCGGCAATGGCGGTTCGTCGTACGGGTTCGGCGAGGAGTTCGCTGACCTGGATCTGCCGCCCGCTGATGGCGGTTCCTCCAACGGTCACGAATAATCGGACGCCGGCCGGCGCCGGCTACAGCAATCGCTCACGGACCACCCCGGAAGCTCCGGGGTGGTCCGCCGTTAACCCCGCCGGATAGAGTAATTGCGCTCTTCCCCTGCCGATTGAGGGCGTAGGAGCAGCTCTGCCCGAAACCCTTCCGCTGCCGCGAAGATCGACACGGTCAACCAACGAAACCCGAATCAGCCTCCCCTGACGCACCAGCACGCGGGGCGTCAGCTACGCGACGTGGAGAGCGTGCTTCTGGAGCGCTATCGCGTGGCGCTCCAGGGTGCTGTGCTGGAGCTCGTCCCGGGCGGCAGTCGACTCACTGAGGAGCTCGTCCACCAGGCTCGTGCCTACAACGGCCTGGGGCCGTCCTCTGCGGTGATCGGCGTGTGCCGCCAGATGTATCGCACCGGCAAGTTCATCCACGGCGACCTCGCCGGCCTGGACCAGTTTGACTCGGCTGGGTTCGACGCCGTCGTCGCGGGCCGGTGTGCGCTTGATGTGGTGAACGGCGAGCGCCGGCTTCTCGTCCTGGAGGGCCTGCACCGCGTGCTCAGTCCCGGTGGCGTGCTGATCTTCTCCTCGCACAATGCACTCGAGCAGGCTTCGCCGCCGCCCGCGGAAGCCCACGGCGGTCGGAAGGGTGGAGGACTGCTGCGCGGGCTGCGCCTGCGCTCCTCCCGAGCCCCGATGGACGAGCGCGAACTCGGCAACGAGCTGCTCAGCGGAATCGACGGCGAACTGACAGTCCAATATCAGATCGGCCGCGAGGACCAGGAGGCTCAGCTGAACGAGCTCGGTTTTAAACTCGTTGAGTGCCTCGACCTGGAGGGCCACTCGGTGGCCTCTGGGACGGCCGCCGGCTCCCCGCTCGAGCTGCACTACGTGGCTCGCCCCGCGCCCGCGCTCTGAGCCGAGACGTCCGCTCGCCGGCCACGCGTCCGCGGCCGGCGCTTGTCATGTGAATCGGGATTCACTAGCCTCCGGGAATGACCACTACCCACATCCACGATCCCAGCCGCGAGGTGCTCAACCAGGCGCCGCCACTCGAACCGATCAACCTGTTCGAGACCGACGTGGCCCTCCAGGAGGCTCTCGAGCGCGAGGGAGGCGACTGGGGAGTGGAGCGAGCCAGGGAGGCGGGAGCCGTGGCCGGCAGCCCCGAAGCTCGCGAGCACAGCCGCCGGGCCGAACGCAACGAGCCGGTCCTGCGCACCCACGATCGGTACGGCAATCGCATCGACGAAGTCGAGCTGGATCCGTCCTGGCACTGGCTGCTGCGCGGAGCGATCGAACGCGGGATGTCAGGCCTGCCCTGGCGCGAAGAGGTGTCCGGGGCTCATGTGGTGCGTGGGGCGCTGTTCGCCCTGTGGGGACAGGTCAACGACGGGGTCATGTGCCCCGTTTCGATGACCTACGCGGCGGTTCCCGCTCTGCGGGACGGCGCGCCCGAGCTGGCCGCCGCCTGGGAGCCCCGCTTGACCGCCCCCAACTACGCTCGTGGAGCGCTGGCCGGCATGGCCATGACAGAGCGGCAGGGCGGCTCCGATGTACGGGCCAACATCACCCGTGCGCAGGACGCTGGCGATGGCCTCTACGAGCTCTACGGGCACAAGTGGTTCTGCTCCTATCCGCCTTGCCAGGTGTTTCTGGTGCTGGCGCAGACCGGGGACCCGCCCACGCGGCTCTCCTGCTTCCTGGTCGAGCGCGGCCCGGGCATGGAGTTCCAGCGACTCAAGGACAAGCTGGGCACGCGGTCGCTCCCCTCCAGCGAGGTCGAGTTCCGCGGCGCCCAGGCACGCCTGGTCGGCGAGGAGGGCCGCGGCGTCCCAGCCATCATCCGGATGGTCAACCACACCCGGCTCGACTGCATGCTGGGAGCAGCGGCCGGTTATCGACGGGGAACGGTTGAGGCGATTCACCACGCCCGCCATCGAAGCGCTTTCGGTGCCCTGCTGGTCGATCAGCCGGCGATGCGCAACGTGCTGGCCGATCTGGCGCTGGACTCCGAGGCGGCCACCGCAACGGCTCTACGGGTGGCCAGGGGCTATGACGAGGGCGACGCCGGCCGTGACTTCCGGCGCTTTGCCACCGCCGTGATGAAGTACTGGCTGTGCAAGCGCGCTCCGGCTCACGCGGCCGAGGCGCTTGAGTGCCTGGGCGGCAACGGCTACGTGGAGGATTCAGGGATGCCGCTGCTTTACCGGGGTGCGCCGCTCGGTTCGATCTGGGAGGGCTCGGGAAACGTGGCCGCGCTCGACGTCCTGCGCGCGCTGGTCAGAGAGCCGGCGGGTCTGCCCGCCTTCTTGGCCGAGTGCGAGGAGGCCGCCGGGGCGGATCGGCACCTGGACCGGCACCTGGCCGAGCTCCGGGACCGGCTCTCGCGCCTGACCGAAGACGGCAGCGATCCGCAGTTCCAGGCCCGCCGGGTCGTCGAGGACCTGGCGCTGGCCTTGCAGGCTTCGCTGCTCGTCCGCCACAGCCCGCCGGCAGTCTCCGACGCCTTCTGCGCCGCTCGTCTCGGTGAGGCGGGCGGACGCGCCTACGGCACGCTCCCGCCGGGCGCCGAGGCAGAACAGATCATCGACCGGGCCTATCCGGGCATCTAGATGACAACTGTCGTCCCCACCCGCCGGCGGCTGCTTGAAGCCGCCCGGGATCTGGTGGAAGAGGGCGGTTACGCCGCCGCCTCCGTGCTCGCCGTGACGGACCGAGCCGGCCTTGCGGCCGGCACGCTCTACCGGCACTTCGCCTCCAAGGAGGAGCTGTTCGTGGAGCTGTTTCGCTCGGTATGCGACCGGGAGGTGGAGGAGATGCGTGCTGCGGCTCGAGCGCCGGGACAGCCGGCCACCGAGCGGCTGGTCGGGGTGCTCACCACCTTTGCCTACCGGGCGCTGCGGCGCCCTCGGCTGGCCTGGGCCCTGCTGGCCGAGCCGGTTGATCCGGCCGTCGATGCCGAGCGGCTTCTCTACCGGGCGCGGTACGCGGGACTCCTGGCTGAGTGCCTGCGCGACGCTGTGACGGCGGGGGAGCTGCCACCGCAGCCGGTGGATCTGATCGCGGCCGCGCTGGTGGGTGGCTGCGCCGAGGTGCTGGTCGGCCCCCTGGCTGGCGCGCCAACCGAATCTGAGCAGACGATCGCGGCCATGCGCCAGTTCGTCCTCGGGGCGGTGGGCGCATGAGCGATCAGTCAGTTCGCGTCGAGCATGACGGACCGGTGTGGACGGTGATCCTCAGCCGGCCGGAGCGGCGCAACGCCGTCGATGGGCCCACCGCCGCAGGGCTCTCAGACGCCTTTCGGTCCTTCGAGGCCGACGACGCCGCCGCGGTGGCCGTTCTCCATGGCGAAGGAGGAAGCTTCTGCGCGGGTGCCGATCTGAGTGCCGTTGGCACCGAGAGCGGGAATCGCGTGGTGGCGATCGACGAGGGAGATGGTCCGATGGGACCAACTCGCATGACCCTCAGCAAGCCGGTGATCGCCGCCATCGCCGGCCACGCGGTGGCCGGCGGGCTCGAGCTGGCGCTCTGGTGTGATCTGCGTGTGGCCGAGGAGAGTGCGGTTCTCGGGGTCTTCTGCCGCCGCTGGGGCGTTCCCCTGATCGACGGTGGGACAGTCCGCCTGCCCAGGCTGATCGGCCTCAGCCGAGCCATGGACCTGGTGCTCACCGGCCGGCCGGTGACGGCCGCAGAGGCGCTCCAGATCGGGCTGGTCAATCGCGTCGTGCCCGAGGGACAGAGCCGGTCGGCGGCGGAAGCGCTGGCCCACGAGCTGACCCGCTTCCCTCAGCGGTGCCTGCGGGAGGATCGGCTGTCCCTGATCCAGCAGCAGGGCCGGCAGGACGCTGACGCCCTGGCCGTGGAGCTGGAGCACGGGCTGCGCTCGCTGGAGGAGGTTCAGCCGGGTCTCACGCGATTCAGGCAAGGAGCCGGGCGTCATGGCTCCTTCGAGGATTAGGATGGCGCCATGGCGCTCTTGTGCGTGCGCGGTCCGCTCAAGACGCTGGCCGGGGGCCAGGGCCAGCATCGGCTGGACGGGGAGACGATCGTTGCGGTGATCGCCGGACTCGAGGCGGAGCATCCGACGGTGCGCGGTTGGATCCTCGATGAGCGTGGGAGCATCCGTCGTCACATCAACGTCTACGTGAACGGAGAGCGGGGCGCCGAGTTGACCCCCGTCGGGCCGGAGGATCGGATCGACGTCCTTCCCGCGATCTCCGGAGGAGAGCAATGACCGAGCTGCTGGTGGGCACCAAGAAGGGCCTGTTCGTCCTCGAGGGCGCGCCGGGGGAGGATTTTCGGATCACCGCGCGGGCGTTCGCGGGCGAGCCCGTGGACTACGCGCTCCGGGACCCGCGCACCGGCCGCGCGCTGGCCGGCGTGACCAACCCGTTCTACGGCCCCAAGATCTGGTTCACGGACGATCTCACCGGAGACTGGCAACAGGCCGAGGGCGTGGAGCTGCCGCCGGGAGGATCGGCGGCGCTGGAGCGGATCTGGGTGATCGCTCCGGCCGAAAAGGAGGGGCGGCTGTACGCCGGAGGCGATCCCGGCGTGCTCTTCCAGAGCGATGACAACGGCGAGAGCTGGCAGCTCAACCAGGCGCTGTGGAACCACCCGACCCGCCCTCAGTGGCAGCCCGGCGGGGGCGGCCTGTGTCTGCATTCGATCGTGCCCTGGCCCGGGGACCCCGATCGGCTGACGGTGGCGATTTCAGCGGCCGGAATCTGGCACACCGAGGATGGCGGACGCTCCTGGGAGACCGGGAATCAGGGTCTGATGGCCGGCTACCTGCCCGAGGCGGGCAATGAGCAGCCGCTCGCCCTGTGTGTGCACCACGTCGAACGCGCTCCGCTCCGGCCCGAGCGGCTATTCCTGCAGTTCCACGGCGGCGTGTACCGCTCGGATGACGCGGGGCGCTCGTGGGCGGAGATCGGCGCGCCGCTGCCGTCGGACTTCGGCTTCCCGCTGGCGGTGGACCCAGCCGACCCGGACAGCGCCTACGTAATCCCGCTGGTGGCCGACCTGGACCGGGTCACACCCGAGGGGCGGGTGCGGGTGTATGAGACGCGAGATGCCGGGGAGAGCTGGACGCCCAGGGGCGAGGGCCTTCCCGATGCCGACGCCTACCTGACGGTGCTGCGCCTGGCGCTGGCTCGGAGTGGCCAGGGGAGCGCCATGGAGATGTACTTCGGTTCCACCACCGGCCAGGTGTTCGGATCAGCCGACGCCGGGGGCGGTTGGTGGACTCTGGCCAATCTGCTGCCCCCGGTCCATTCCGTGACCGCCAACTGAGGCCACGCGCTTCTAACACGGCTCGGATGCTGCCCATACCGGGTACTTAGACGGACCCGGCATGGTCGTCGTGGATGTCCTGCGTGGCCATCCACAGATCTTTGGTGTCCAGCACGGTCAAGTCGGGTAGCCCGGGTGCCGAAGAAATATGTACGGTCGAGGACGAAGTTCTGGCCGAGTCTCTTCGCCGGCCCACCAACTTCTAGACCACTGCTTCCCTCTTCACTTGACTGAGACCTTCGGCATCCTGCTCGCGGTCGGCTGCGCGCTGACCACGAATCTCGGCTTCCTGTACAAGCACCGCGGTGCCTGTGCGGCGCCGTCGGTCGACTTCCGTCACCCGCTCCGCTCCGGCAAGGCGCTGTTCGCCTCACCGCTGTTCGCGGTGGGGATGCTGATCGCCGGCGGCTCCTGGATCTGCCACATCGGAGCGATGACGATGATCCCGCTCTCGCTCGTGCAGGCCGTCCTGGCCGGTGGCGTTGTCCTGCTGGCGGTGATGGCCGAGCGCATGCTGGGTCTACACGTCGGATCGCGTCAGTGGGTCGGACTGGCCATGATGGCCGGCGGCCTGGTGCTGTTGGGCGTCTCACTTCCCACCGTGCACGGCGCCCACTCTCACTTCTCGGTGCCGGTGATGATCGCCTTCGAGGCGGGTCTGATCGCCGCCGGAACGCTGCTGATCATGGGACCCCGCATGGGGGCGCCCAGCCATCACCACGCCGTGATGATGGGCGGTGCCTCCGGGACCCTGTTCGGCGTCTCGGACATCGCCATCAAGGCTCTGTCCGGGGTGATCGGCTCTCACGGCCCACTCGGCATCTTCTCGCCCTGGCTGCTGGTGGCCCTCGGCCCGGCCGTAGTGGCCTTCTTCACCTCGGCCCGATCGCTGCAGGACGGCGATCCAATCCCGGTCATCGCCGTGACCAGCACCGGCGCCACGGTGTCAGGAATCATCGGCGGGATCGTCGTGTTCGGCGATCCCTTCCCCGTTCATCCACTGGGGATTGTCGTCGAGTGCCTGGCCTTCGTGCTGGTCGTGTTCGCCGCCTGGCTGATCCCGGCTCCGACCCGCGCGGCGCGCATCGGGCGAGTGGCCCCGGCCGCCGCCTGAGTACGCGGACGTCGCCCGCTCCGTCTTCGCCCGCCGTCCGCGCCGCACGCCACCCCACCTGATCCGCGCATTTCCGTCGTCAGACCGCCGCTTGAGTTAGGCTCGATCGGACCGGGGGTCGGGGCGATCCGACCCTGAGACGTTTCTGAGGAAGGATCACATGCGGTTTTGTTCTCCCACGCTCTCCCGGCGGATCGGGGCGCGCACGGCAGCGCTCCTCGCACTTCTCGCCCTTCTGGCGCTGATCGGAAGCTCGGGTGCCCGGGCCGCCGCGCCCGGCACGTTCACCACGCTGGCCTCGAGCCCACAGCCGGTGAACAACGTGGCCGTCGATCCGACGACCAACATCATCTATGCCCAGGAGTACGAGGGTACGGGCTTCTACAGCTACAACCCCGCCACCAACGAGTGGACCACGCTGCCCAGCTCCCCCATCAATCAGGGTAACAACGGTGGGGGCGCCTACCTGAACGGCAAGATCTACACCACGTACGCCGAGAACGACACGCAGATGGGCGTCTACGACATCGCCACAAAGACATGGACCATCGTCGGATTTCCCCCGGGACCCCAGGGGTCTTCCGACGGCACGGGGGACATCACCGCCTTCGGAGGCCGGCTGTACCTCGCGGCGGGCACCGAGTTCGTCTCCTACGACCCGGCCACAAATGTCACCAAGCCGCTGGCCAGTGCCCCGGCGTTCTCGGATACCGCGACGGAGTACGCGGCGTACACCGGCGACTATTGCTCCGGCACCGGTTTTCAGCCCTGGGGCGCTCTGGCCGTGTACACCGGGAAGATCTACGGAACCCAGGGCGATGGCTGCAACGGGAGTGCCGTATACGACATAGCCTCCAACAAATGGACCGAGCTGCCTCTCGTGCCCGGCTTCACCGTGCTGGGCGGAGCCGTCGATCCGGTCAGCGGGACGTTCTTCGCCTACGGTGGCTACCAGGAGAATGGGTTCTTCTCCTTCAACACGGCGTCGCGTAAGTGGTCGACACGGACATTCCCCTTCAGCGACATCGATGACGGCGGGATGGCCTACATCCCCACGCCTGGGCGTCAGGGGATCTATGTCACCTACGGTCAGGACAGCACCGGCTTCACCCGGTTCAACACGGTGGCCGGCGCCAGCGTTTCGGTCAAGAACTCAGCCAGCGCAAAGCACCCAAGCGACGGGCAGACGTTCACATACACGGTGCGGGTCAGAAACAAGGGCGGAAGCTCGGCCAGCAAGGTCGTGATCCGCGACACGTTGTCCTCCAAGGTTGATGTGGACAGCGTCACGCCATCAAGGGGCAAGTGCTCGGCCAAGCAAACCGTCAGGTGCAAGCTCGGGACTCTGAAGAAGGGGCACTCGGTCAAGGTGAAGATCAAGGTGACGGCGGAGAAGACCGGCAAGGCCAAGAGCACGGCCAAGCTCACGACGCCGTCGTTCAACCTCAGCTCCAAGACCAAATCGAGCGTTACGGTGAAGATCAGCTGACTGCTGTGGGCGCCCTCTTCCGGCTTCCGGCGGCGGAGGGCGCCGCGGTCAGCTCGCCGCCAGCCCCTCCAGGATCACCTGAGCCACCAGCTCGGGATCGTCGTAGGTGGGGATGTGACCGCAGCCAGGCAGCTTGACGATCCGGGCTCCGGGCAGTGCGGCGGCGGCCCGGGCCGCCTGCCGGGGCGCCAGCAGCCGGTCCTTCTCGCCCCAGGCGATCGTCACCGGAACATCAAACGCCGGCTCAGGCCGGAAGCGCTCGGCGGTGGTCGACCGCAGGATGTCGTCGAAGCCCGGCGCGTCGGCCAGCGCCCGAGTCGACTCGGCCACATCGTGGCTGTCCAAATTGGCCGGCCGCGCCGACATCTGCCAATAGGCCATCCGCCTGAACCACGGGTTCTGGGCCAGCCTGGCCGTCTGTGGCCGGAGCCTCTGTGCCGCCCAGCGAGTCGCGATCAGGCTGGTCCTCGACCAGACCGCCTCCATCGAGTTGGCGAAGCCGGCTGGGGAGAAGGCCGTGACCGAGCTCACCTGGCCGAGGCGCGCGAGCTCGAGGCTCACCCAGCCGCCCAGCGAATTCCCGACCGCGTGTGGCCGGTCGATCGCCATCTGGCGCAGGAAGGCTGAGACCTGCTCGGCCAGACCGCGGGCGCTCGACTCGCTCCCGGCGGGCAGCGGTGGCGAGAAGCCGAATCCAGGCAGGTCGAGCGCCAGCACATCGTGCTCGGCCGTCAGGCGGTCCATGACGGGCTCCCACATCTGCCAGCGGCTGCCGATCCCGTGAATCAGCACCAGCGTGCGTGTCTCGGGTCCGGCCCGCTTCCCCCGGCGTTCGTAGTTCAGCTGAGTCATTCTTCTACTCCTCTACGTACAGCCAAGGCTCGTGGCTCATGCCGAACCGCACATAGGGTTCGGCTTGGAAGGGGCGCTATTTTGTACAAAACGGCAAGTACCTTTCCCGAGGGAGTCCAGATGTCCACCACCGAGGCCGTCCACAGCCGCGAGACCACTCTGCAGGAGCAGGGCCGCCGGCACCTGTGGATGCACTTCAGCCGGATGGGAGCCTACGACCATCACGAGATCCCGATCATCGTCCGGGGCGAGGGTCCCTACGTATACGACGAGCATGGCAAGCGTTACCTGGATGGCCTGTCCGCGCTGTTCTGCGTGAACATCGGCCACGGCCGCGCCGACATCGCTCAGGCCGGTGCCGACCAGGCCAAGGAGCTCGGGTTCTTCACCAACTGGTCCTACGCGCACCCGCGCGCGATCGAGCTGGCCGCCCGGATCGCCGACCTGGCTCCCGGCGACCTCAACCGGGTGTTCTTCACGAGCGGCGGCAGCGAGGCGGTGGAGACCGCGCTGAAGCTGTCCCGCCAGTACCACCGTCTGACGGGCAAGCCGAACAAGTACAAGATCCTGGCCCGGGACATCGCTTATCACGGCACCAGCCTGGGCGCCCTGATGGCCACCCAGATCCCCGAGCTGAAGGACCCGTTCGAGCCGCTCACCCCCGGTGGCGTGACGGTGCCGAACACCAACATGTACCGGGTGCCCGAAGGAACCACGGGCGAGGATCTGGCCAACGCCGTGGCCGAGACGATCGAGCGCGAGGGCCCGGACACCGTGGCCGCGGTGATCATGGAGCCCGTCCAGAACGCGGGCGGCTGCTTCCCGCCGCCTGAGGGCTACTTCCAGCGGATCCGCGAGATCTGCGACCGGTACGACGTGATCCTGATCTCCGACGAAGTGATCTGCTCGTGGGGCCGGCTCGGCGAGTACTTCGGCTCGCAGCGGTTGGGCTACCAGCCGGACATCATCACGACCGCCAAGGGTATGACCAGCGCGTATGCCCCGATGGGCGCAGCGATCATCTCCGACCGTCTGTTCGAGCCCTTCCAACACGGTGACACCAGCTTCATCCACGGCTTCACGTTCGGAGGCCATCCGGTGTCGGCCGCGATGGCGATGGCCAACCTCGACGCGTTCGAGCGGGAGGGGATTCTCGACAACGTGCGCCAGAACGAGGGGCCGTTCCGGGAGATGCTCGAGTCTCTTCGCGATCTCCCGATCGTCGGTGACGTTCGAGGCGTCGGGTTCTTCCAGGCCATCGAGCTGGTCAAGGACAAGGAGACCAAGGAGACGTTCGACGATGACGAGGCCGAGACGCTGCTGCGCGGCTTCCTGTCCGGCGAGCTCTACCGTCGCGGCCTGATCTGCCGGGCCGACGATCGCGGGGATCCGGTGATCCAGCTCGCCCCGCCACTGATCTGCGGACCCGAGCACTTCGCCGAGATGGAGTCCGTCCTGCGTCCGGTGCTCACCGAAGCCGGTGAGCGGATGCACGTCCACTCCTGACGAGCCTCCAGCGTCGGAAGCCCCGAGTCGATCCACCGTGCTGACAGTACGAGGACTCATCGAGGACCTCGGTGTCCGCCTACGCACCGGCGAGTCCAACCTGGACATGCCGGTGCGCTGGGTGCACATGTCCGAGTGGGCCGACCCGACGCCATGGCTGTCCGGTGGAGAGGTGCTGCTCACCACCGGCATGCAGCTGGACACGCCCCAGGCCCAGCGCGACTTCGTCCGCCGGCTCGCCGAACACCAGCTGGCCGGGCTGGGCTTCGGGATCGGGCTGGCTCACGAGGCGGTCCCGCCGCCGCTGCTCGAGGTGGCCGAGGAGCTCGAGTTCCCCGTGTTCGAGGTGCCCTACGAGCTCCCGTTCATCGCCATCACCGAAGCGGCCTTCACGCAGCTGGTCAACGAGCAGTACGCGGTGCTGCGACGAGCCCTGGCTGCGCAGGAGAGGCTCGAGCGGATCGTTCTGTCCCAGCGCGGCCTGGAGGCGCTGGCCGGCGCCCTGGCCACCCTCGTGGGGGCCGCCGTGCTCGTCTTCGACGGCCGGGGTGAGCTGCTGGCCCAACACGCGTTTCGCCGGCCGGTCGATCACGACCTGCTGGAGATCCTGCGCCGGGATCTACGAGAGCGCGCTGTCCGTCGCGACGCCCGGCCGTTCATGCCCGGCGTGGAGGATCCCAGCCGGGCCCTGGCCCTCCCGGTGGCCGCGGACGGGACGCCAGCCGGCCGCACCTCCTCCTCGGGACCGGCCGGGAATGTGGCCGAGGCCTGGCTGGTGGCGATCAAGGACGCTGAGCCCCTGTCTGATTTCGACCGTCTCACCCTGCGCCAAGCGGTGACGATCGTAGCTCTGGAGCTCCTGCGCGAGCGGGTGGCCGGCGACACCGAGCGCCGGCTGGCCGGCGACGTCCTGGATGCGATGGTCAGCGGCGAGCTGGCGGGGCCCGAGCTGCGCCGCCGCCTCGAGCCATTCGGGCTCTCGGAGCATGTGGCTGCGCTGGTCATGGCCCCACCGGCCGCAGGACCGCGGGCAATCCCCGCCGCGGAGACCGCGCTGGCGGGAGCGCTGCGCTCGGAGGCCTGCCCGGCGCTGGTGGCGTCCAACCGGCAGCTGATCTGCGCGCTCATCCCGGGGAGCCCCGAGGAGGAGCTCCTCGCATTGGCCGAACAGGTGGCCGAGCGAGTTGCCGCCGAGCTCGGGGTTGAGGTTCGCTTGGGGCTCGGACGACCGGTGGCGGGCGATCAGGTCCGGCGCAGTTACCACGAGGCCCGGTGCACGCTGGATGCGATGGCGATGGGACTCGGACGAGACGTCGCGCTGGGCGGCACCCATCCCAACGGCAACGGTCATTCCGGTCCTGCCGTGCCCAAAGCCGGCAGGACCGGCGCACGCGTCGCGACCTACAAGGATCTGGGCTCCTTCCAGCTGCTGCTCTCACTCCAGGATGACGAAGCGCTGAGGCTGTTCTGCGACTCCATCCTCGGACCGATCGAGCACAGCGAGGGGCACTACGGCGGTGAGCTGATGCGCTCGCTGGAGGCGTTCATCGAGGAGAACGGCCAGTGGGAGAAGGCGGCGCGCCGCTTGTACTGCCACCGGCACACGCTCCGTTACCGGATCAGGCGGGTGGAGGAGCTGACGGGCAGGGATCTCGGCTCGGCCCGGGATCGCATCGAATTCTGGCTAGCACTACGAGGAAGGGAATTGGTGGCATGAAGGTCGGAGTCCCGACGGAGATCAAGACGGACGAGTACCGAGTGGCGCTCACGCCGGCCGGCGTGCGCGAGCTGGTCGATGCCGGTCACGAGGTGTACGTCCAGAGCGGCGCCGGCCTGGGATCGGCCATCAGCGACGAGATGTACGAGGCCCAGGGCGCGTCCATCCCGTCTGACGCCGCGGCCGTGTTCGGCGAGGCGGAGCTGATCGTCAAGGTCAAGGAGCCTCAGCCCGCCGAGGTGGAGATGCTCGAGCCTCGCCACACGCTGTTCACCTACCTGCACCTGGCCGCCGACGTTGAGCTCACGCGGGGGCTGATGCGCACCGGCTCCACCTGCATCGCCTACGAGACGATCGAGGACGCCCGCCGGCGGCTCCCGCTGCTCGCCCCGATGTCCGAGGTGGCCGGCAAGATCGCCACCCAGGCGGGCGCCTTCGTGCTGGAGAAGCCGCTGGGCGGACGGGGGATCCTGCTCGGTGGAGTTCCGGGCGTGGCCGCCGCCAACGTGATGATCATCGGCGGCGGCGTGGTCGGGATGAACGCCGCGTTCATCGCGCTGGGCATGGAGGCGACCGTGTACGTGTTCGACCGCAACATCGACCGCCTGCGCGAGCTCGACATCGCCATGGGCGGCCGGGCCGACACCTGCTTCGCCTCGACGCTGGCGATCGAGGAGCGGCTGCCCGACATGGACCTGGTGATCGGGGCAGTGCTGGTGCGCGGCGCCAAGGCTCCCCACGTGGTGACCCGGGCCCAGCTCGGACTGATGAAGCGCCACGCGGTGCTGGTCGACGTGTCGATCGACCAGGGCGGCTGCTTTGAGACATCGCGTCCGACCACGCACACGAACCCCACCTACGAGGTGGACGGCATCACGCACTACTGCGTGGCCAACATGCCGGGCGCGGTGCCGATCACCTCCACCTACGCGCTGACCAATGCCACGATGCCCTACGTCATCGACCTGGCCAGCCGGGGGGCGCGCGGCGCCGTGAAGGCCAACGCCGGCTTCAAGCTGGGCGTCAATGTGGCCGCCGGTCAGGTGACCTACGAGCCGGTCGCCGAAGCGGCGGGCGTGACCTACGTCCCCGTGGAGCAGGCGCTGGAGATGGTGGCGGCCTGAACGGAGACGATGGAACCCGCTACGCCCAGCGCCCGCGGCGCACGACCTGCGAGGCGGGGCGGCGGCGGGCGCTGAAGTCGCGCGGCGACTCCTCGGGGTAGCCGACCGAGATGGCGCCGATCGGGTGGAGCTCCGGCGGAACGCCGAACGCCTGCCGATAGGCGTCGATGCGGTCCTTGGGCATGCCGAAGAAGCAGGCGCCGAGCCCCTCGTCGACGGCCGCGAGCAGGATCAGCATCGCGGCAAAGCCGGTGTCGATGTCCCAGTAGGGCGACGGCCACCAGGCGTCCGAGCGGTCTGTGAAGCCCTTGTCGGGCTCGGCGTAGCGGTCCAGATAGGCGTCCTTGTTGGAGTGCGGGACGATGATCAGCGGCGCCCGGACCTGGGCAGCGAACCAATGCTCGGGGTCGGTGTCCGGAGTGACCGCCTGGCGGAAGCGGGCGATGTCCTGCGGTGTGTCCAGCACCAGGAAGCCCCAGCCCTGCGAGAACCCGGCCGAAGGGGCGCGCAGAGCGGCCTGCACGAGGCGGTCGGTCACCTCGGCGGGAACGGGGCGGCCCTGGTCGTAGGTCCGGACCATCCTCCGGCGGCGAATCACGTCCCTGAACTCCATCCGGCAAGGATGACAACGTGCCCGGAGGGTTGCCTCGCCACCCGCCGATCGCCCAGGTGGCCTGCTATCGTCGCCAGCCGAATGCCGACCACAAGCCAGCTCATTAATAAGGGCCGCAAGAAGCCGGCCAAGAAGCTTGCCACTCCGGGCCTCAAATCCGGCAAGGGCCGCAAGAAGAAGGTGGCCGCTCCCCAGCGCCGCGGCGTCTGCACGCGCGTGTATACGACGACGCCCAAGAAGCCGAATTCGGCTTTGCGCAAGGTGGCGCGCGTGCGCCTCACCAACGGCATGGAGGTCGGCGCCTACATCCCCGGTGAGGGTCACAACCTCCAGGAGCACTCGGTGGTCCTGGTCCGGGGCGGTCGCGTCAAGGATCTGCCGGGCTTCCGCTACAAGGTGATCCGGGGAACGCTTGACGCCGCCGGCGTGTCCGATCGCAAGAAGGCTCGCTCCCAGTACGGCGTGAAGGCCAAGTAATGCCGCGTAGAGCCGCCGCTCAGATCCGGCCCGTCGAGCCGGATCCCGTGCACCGCAACCGCATGGTCCAGCAGGTGATCAACAAGGTCATGCTGGACGGCAAGAAGTCGACGGCCGAACAGATCGTCTACGACGCCCTGGCGATCCTCGGTGAGCGCAGTGGCCGCAACCCTCTGGAGGTCCTGGAGGCCGGCGTCAAGGCGCTCACCCCGGTCCTGGAGGTCCGCTCCCGGCGAGTCGGTGGCGCCACCTATCAGGTGCCGGTCGAGGTCCCACCGCGTCGCGCGCGCACGCTGGCCGTCCGCTGGCTGGTCACGTTCGCCCGCCAGCGGCGCGAGAAGACGATGTCGCAGCGCCTGGCCAACGAGCTGCTGGATGCCCAGCAGCAGCAGGGCAACGCGTTCAAGCGCAAGGACGACATCTACCGCATGGCGCAGGCCAACAAGGCCTTCGCGCACTACCGGTGGTAGAGGTCACGCAGGCCGGATCTGCGTAGGGGCCTCGCCACGTCCACCACCGCTTCAACTCGGCTGCTTCGCAACTACATCGGCGGGGGCTGGACTGCGGCCGAGGGGGCGGTCGGCGAGCTGCCCGTGATCAACCCGGCCACCGGCGAGACGCTGGCCCGTGTCCCGCTGTCGGGTGCGAGCGATCTGGACGCTGCCGTACAGGCGGCCCGGGACGCCCTCCCTGCGTGGCGGGCGGTCTCCACGCTTGCCCGGGCCCGCAAGCTGTTCGAGCTGCGCGAGCGGCTGGTGGCGAGGGCCGACGAGCTGGCTCGTTCGGTGACCACCGAGATGGGCAAGACGCTGCCCGACGCCCGCGCCGAGGTGGCCCGGATGGTGGAGATGGTGGAGGCCGCCTGCGCCATCCCCACCACCATGCAGGGACGGATCCTGGAGGACGTGGCCCATGGCGTGGACGCCGAGACCGTCCGCCAGCCGGTGGGAGTGTGCGCGGCGATTGTTCCGTTCAACTTCCCGGCCATGGTGCCGTTCTGGTTCCTGCCGTTTGCGATCGGGTGCGGCAACACGTTCGTGCTCAAGCCCTCCGAGCAGGTGCCGATGACCCAGCAGATCGCCTTCGAGGAACTCGACGCCCTGGGCCTCCCGGCCGGCGTGGTCAACCTGGTCAACGGAGGCCGAGAGGTGGTGGAGGGGATCCTTGAGCATCCCGGCATCGACGCGGTTTCCTTCGTCGGCTCGGCTCCCGTGGCGCGACTGGTCTATGAGCGCGCGGCCAAGGCGGGCAAGCGCGTGCAGGCGCTGGGCGGGGCCAAGAACCACGTCGTGGTGATGCCCGACGCGGTCATCGACAGGACGGTGGACGGGATTCTGGGCTCGGCCTTCGGGGCCGCCGGACAGCGCTGCATGGCCGGCTCGGTGGTGGTCACCGTGGGCGACGCCCACGAGCAGCTGATGGCTCCGCTCGTGCAGGCCAGTCGGGAGCTCCATGTGGGCGATGGTATGGACGAGCATGCCGATGTGGGGCCGGTGATCTCCTGCGCGGCTCGGGATCGGATCGCCGAATGGATCGAGCGCGGTGTGCGGGACGGCGCCAAGCTGGTGCTCGATGGTCGGGGCGCCGGCGAGCCCAGCGCGGGCGGCGGCGGGCTGCCGGCCGAGGGTGCCTTCCTGGGTCCGACGATCCTGGACGAGGTCACGCCGGAGATGGACATCGCTCGTGAAGAGGTGTTTGGGCCGGTGCTGACCGTGATCCGGGCCGAGTCGCTTGACCAGGCGATTGAGATCGTCAACTCCAGCCGGTTTGGCAACGGGACCTCGATCTTCACCGAGTCCGGTGCCGCCGTGCGCCGCTACCGCCATGACGTCGAGGCCGGCATGGTCGGCGTCAACATCGGGGTGGCCGCGCCGGTGGCGTTCTTCCCGTTCAGCGGCTGGAAGGACTCGTTCCTGGGCGATCTGCACGCCCACGGGCCCGATGCCGTGGACTTCTACACCCGCAAGAAGACGGTCACAAGCCGCTACTTCTCAAGCGGGCAGGGCAGCGGGCGCTACTTCGTCGAGCGCTGAGCGCGGCGGGCGCCCAGACCCGCCCAGTCCCGCGCCAGACCCTGGATCCCGGGGATCGGTGGATGAAAGTGCCGTTATAGCGTCACTTTGATCCACAGGTCGTCCTTGCTCGCCCTTGATCCAGCGCCCACAGAAGAGGAAAACGCGAGGGTCGCCCACCACACGGGACCGGGGGCTGCAGTGGAACAACCCTCGCGTGAATCTAATTTACCTGTCGATCGCGCTTCAATCACCCTGGGAACCTAAATTTGACGCTTCGGTCAGTTCCATGACCTTTCGCGAACCCTGTGTGAGCGCGCTCACTCCGCCCGGACCGCCGCCCCCGGCCTTCGCGGCCCGGGGGCTGGCCTCGGTCTCCGGCGGGCCGAGCAGCACGAACCCGCACACGAACGTGAGCAGCAGGATCAGCGCCCCCGCCGTCTCCACGTACAGCCCGATCTCCGGGCGGTTGACCGCCAGCACGTAGTGCCCGCGGAAGCTCCTCAGCCCCTGCTTGTGCGCATAGGGGAGGTCGTGGAACAGCGTGATCAGCAGCGCAGCCAGACCGAGCACGCCGATCCCCAGAAGCGCCGGGCGGCTGACCAGGCGCCACACCCCATAGGACAGCAGCGCCGCGACCAGGGCGATTGGCAACAGCGCATACCCATGCTCTGAGCCGACCGTGTCGGTGGCGACGACCACGTGGCGGGCCTGGATGTGGGTCCCGAACAGGTTCAAAAACTGCGACACGGCCAGGACCAGCGCCCCAGCCAGGGAACCGGCCAGGAGCAGGCTCGCCAGCGTGCGCTGACCGGTCGCTGTGGCCCGGCCAGACACCCGTTCATCAGCCATCCAGATCGCCTCCTCGTCCTCCAAAAGGCCACGTCCCCTTTGCTATATTCGGTGTCGGTTCGGGCGTTCCGCTGCGTTTGCGCGCGGGCGCCCACCAGACCTGACCAATGGAGACCCAGACCGACTGAGCATCCTGCCCGTGGCGACATCCGCGTCGTGATCGGGGCCCGATGGGCCCTTTTTCACGCCCGCAGCCGCCCACGGAGGATCGCCTAGTGAAGGGTTCCGACGACCGCCAAGAAGATATGCCTCGCACGTTCAGCCTCGAAAAGACACGCAACATCGGGATCATGGCGCACATCGACGCCGGTAAGACGACGACGACTGAACGCATCCTCTATTACACAGGTCGCACCTACAAGATGGGTGAGGTTCATGAGGGCGCGGCCGTGATGGACTGGATGGAGCAGGAGCAGGAGCGCGGCATCACGATCACCTCGGCGGCCACCACGGCGACGTGGAAGGACCACCGGATCAACATCATCGACACGCCCGGCCACGTCGACTTCACGGTCGAGGTGGAGCGCTCGCTGCGGGTGCTCGACGGCGCCATCGCCCTGTTCGACTCGGTGGCCGGCGTCGAGCCGCAGTCCGAGACGGTGTGGCGTCAGGCCGACAAGTACCACGTCCCCCGGATCGCCTACATCAACAAGATGGACCGGATCGGGGCCGACTTCGACCGCGGCGTGCAGACGATGATCGACCGGCTCGGCGCCCACCCCGTCCCGATCCAGCTTCCGATCGGCGTCGAGTCCGACTTCGCCGGGATCATCGACCTCGTCGAGTACAAGGCGCACGTCTACGCCGATGAGCTCGGCAAGGATGAGAACATCGTCGAGATCCCGGCCGAGCTGGCCGCCGCCGCCGCCGCCGCGCGCGAGCATCTGCTCGAAGAGGTCTCCCACTACGACGACGGGCTGCTCGAGATGATCCTCGAGGATCAGGAGGTTCCGTCCGCGCGCCTGAAGGAGGCGATCCGCAAGGCCACGCTCGCGAACCAAATGACCCCAGTGCTGTGCGGTTCCAGCTTCAAGAACAAGGGTGTGCAGCCGCTGCTCGACGCCGTCATCGACTACTTGCCGAGCCCACTCGAAGTGCCCCCGGTGCAGGGGGTCGAGCCCGATAAGGCATCGCAGAACGGCGGCCGCGAGGCCCATCGCCTGGCCTCCGACGACGAACCGTTCGCAGCGCTGGCCTTCAAGATCATGGCCGACCCCTACGTCGGCAAGCTCACCTACTTCCGCGTCTACTCGGGCAAGCTCGCCGCCGGCTCTCGCGTGCTCAATGTGAGCACAGGCAAGACGGAGCGCATCGGCCGGATCCTGATGATGCACGCCAACGACCGCGAGGAGCTCGAGGAGGTCTACACGGGCGACATCGCCGCCGGCGTCGGCATCAAGCTGGTCGCCACCGGCGATACGTTGGCGGCGCCCGACCGGCCGATCAAGCTCGAGACGATTGTGTTCCCCGAGCCGGTGATCAAGGTCGCGATCGAGCCCAAGACGAAGATCGACCAGGAGAAGATGTCGACGGCGCTGGCGCGGCTGGCCCAGGAGGACCCGACCTTCCAGGTCCGCACCAACGAGGAGACCGGCCAGACCGAGATCTCCGGGATGGGCGAGCTGCACCTGGAGGTGCTGGTCGACCGGATGCTGCGCGAATACAAGGTCGATGCCAACGTTGGGCGCCCCCAGGTGTCCTACCGCGAGACGATCAGAGGCACCGCCGAGAAGGTGGAAGGCCGGTTCGTGCGCCAGACCGGCGGCTCGGGCCAGTACGGCATCGTCTACATCAACGTCGAGCCGGCACCCGGCGAAGGCTTCGACTTCGTCAACAAGATCAAGGGCGGCTCGATCCCGACCGAGTTCATCCCGGCCGTGGAGAAAGGCGTGGAAGAGGCGCTGGAGAACGGCCCTCGCGCCGGCTACCCGATGGTGGATGTCCGGGTCACGCTGACCGACGGCAAGTACCACGACACCGACTCATCGGAGATCGCCTTCAAGGTGGCTGGTTCGCTGGCCCTCAAGGAGGCGGTCCGGCGGGCCAAGCCGGTTCTGCTGGAGCCCGTGTTCGCGGTCGAGGTGGTCACCCCCGAGGAGTTCATGGGCGATGTGATCGGCGACCTCAACCGCCGCCGCGGCCAGGTCAGCGGGATGGAGCAGCGCGGCAACGCGCAGGTGATCTCCGCCCACGTGCCGCTGGCTGAGATGTTCGGATATGCCACTGATGTACGCTCGACCACCCAGGGCCGGGCGACGTACACCATGCAGTTCGAGCGCTACGACGAGGTGCCGCCTAACATCGCCGAAGCGATCGGCGGCGATCAGCAGGCGGCATAAGCAGTCTCCGCCGGCTGGGCGCATATCAGCACCGCCGGACGGAAGTTTGTATCTTGACTTGGTTCGCCTTCGATGAGGGCGGAGAAACCTGAAAGCAGAAGGAGCATCTCAAAGTGGCGAAGGCCAAATTCGAGCGCGATAAACCCCATGTGAACGTCGGGACCATCGGTCACATCGACCATGGAAAGACGACGCTCACCGCGGCCATCACCAAGGTGCTCCACGAACACTTTGGCTCCGGCGAGGTGCGGTCGTTCGATTCGATCGACAACGCCCCGGAGGAGAAGGCTCGCGGCATAACCATCGCGACCTCTCACGTCGAGTACGAGACCGATAAGCGTCACTACGCCCACGTCGACTGCCCCGGTCACGCCGACTATGTGAAGAACATGATCACCGGGGCCGCGCAGATGGACGGCGCGATCCTGGTCGTGTCGGCCGCCGACGGCGCCATGCCCCAGACCCGCGAGCACATCCTGCTGGCGCGTCAGGTGGGCGTCCCCTACATCGTCGTGTTCCTCAACAAGGCCGACATGGTGGACGACCCCGAGCTGCTGGAGCTGGTTGAGGTCGAGATCCGTGACCTGCTCTCCGAGTACGACTTCCCGGGCGACGACATCCCGTTCGTTACCGGCTCCGCGCTCAAGGCGCTGGAGGGCGACAAGGAGCACGAGGCCAAGATCCTCGAGCTCGCCGAGCAGCTGGATACGTACATCCCCGAGCCCACGCGCGAACTGGACAAGCCGTTCCTGATGCCGGTGGAGGACGTTTTCTCCATCACCGGCCGCGGCACGGTGGCCACCGGCCGCGTCGAGCAGGGGATCATCAAGACCGGCCAGACGGTCGAGATCGTGGGCATCCGTCCCACCACCTCCACCGTCGTGACCGGCGTCGAGATGTTCAAGAAGATCCTCGACCAGGGACAGGCCGGCGACAACGTCGGCTGTCTGCTGCGCGGGACCAAGCGCGAGGAGATCGAGCGTGGCCAGGTGCTGTGCAAGCCGGGCTCGATCACGCCGCACACCAAGTTCAAGGCCGAGGTCTACGTGCTCAAGAAGGAGGAGGGCGGCCGTCACACGCCGTTCTTCACGGGCTACCGGCCGCAGTTCTACTTCCGCACGACGGACGTCACCGGCGTGGCCAACCTGCCCGAGGGCACGGAGATGGTCATGCCGGGCGACAACGTCCAGATGGAGATCGAGCTGATCCAGCCGATTGCCATGGACCAGGGTCTGCGGTTCGCGATCCGGGAGGGCGGCCGCACGGTCGGGTCCGGGGTGGTCACCGAAGTCATTCAGTAGTTGTTGGGGCGGGCGGCCCATCAGGCCGCCCGCCCTTGTTTTCCAGCCGATACGACGAATAGGGCGGGCCTCGCAGGCCGAGGTTCGCCCTGAACACTGAGAAGAAGAGAAAGCTCTAGCCCTCGTGGCAACCATTGCTCAAAACAAGATCCGGATCCGCCTGAAGTCCTACGACCACACGGCGATCGAGACGGCGGCCAAGGAGATCGTCGAGACGGCCACGCGCACCGGTGCGCGGGTCTCCGGTCCCGTGCCGCTGCCCACGGAGAAGAACGTGTACTGCGTGATCCGCTCGCCCTTCAAGGACAAGGACTCCCGCGAGCACTTCGAGATCCGCACCCACAAGCGCCTGATCGACATTCATCAGCCCACCCCTAAGACCGTGGACTCGCTGCAGCGCCTGGACCATCTGCCGGCCGGCGTCGACATCGAGATCCGCCTGGCCTCCTGAGGGGCATCTGATGGCCGCGATCCTCGCCAAGAAACTCGGCATGACCCAGCGCTTCCTCGACGACGGCCGCGTGGAGCGGGTCACCGTGCTCGAGGCCGGGCCCTGCCCGGTGACCGGTATCCGCACCGTTGAGCGCGACGGCTACGAGGCCGTCCAGCTGGCTTTCGCGCCCTGCAAGGAGAAGTCGCTGACCAAGCCCGAGCTCGGACACCTGAAGAAGAACGACGCGTCGGCCCACCGGGTGCTGCGCGAGTTCCGCAACGAGGCGGGCGAGCTGCTGGTCGGCACGACCGTGACCGTCGAGGCGTTCGCCGCGGGGGACACCGTGAAGATCTCCGGCACCTCCAAGGGCAAGGGCTTCGCCGGCACGATCAAGCGCCACAACTTCAAGAGCGGCCCCAAGTCACACGGCTCCCATAACGTCCGGGCGCCGGGATCGATCGGCGCTTCGGCCACCCCCTCGCGGGTGCTCAAGGGCGTGCGCGGCCCCGGCCGGATGGGCGGCGACCGGGTCACCCAGAAGGGCCTGACCGTGGTCGACGTGATGCCCCGCCAGAACCTGCTGCTGGTCCGCGGCGCCGTGCCCGGCGCCAAGGGCGGAGTCGTGGAGGTCAGGACCGATGCCTAGGAACGCGACTTTGATCGGTGGCGGCACCGTCAAGCTGGACGCCGCCGCGTTCGAGAGCGAGTTCAACATGCCCGTGGTGCATGAGGCCGTGCGCGCCGAGCTGGCCGCGCGCCGCCGCGGCACCGCCTCGACCAAGACCCGCGCACAGGTGTCCGGTGGCGGCGCCAAGCCGTGGCGCCAGAAGGGCACCGGCCGGGCTCGGGCCGGCTCCTCGCGCTCTCCGATCTGGACCGGCGGCGGCGTCGCGTTCGGCCCCACTCCGCGCGGCTACACGTTGAAGGTCAATCGCAAGGCTCGTAAGGTCGCGCTGCGCTCGGCGCTGTCCCTGCACGCGGAGCGCGAGTCGCTGGCCGTGTTCGACGCCGCCGTGTTCGATGCGCCCAAGAGCAGCCGCGCGCTGGATCTCCTGGACGACTGGAGCGCCGCCTACCCCACGCTGGTGCTGCTGGACGAGTCCGAGGAGTTCGCGGGCAAGTCGTTCCGCAACCTGACTCGGGTCAGCGTGATGCCGGTGCAGGAGGCCGGGGTGGCCGACATCATCCGGGCCGCCTCGCTGCTCGTCTCCCAGGCCGCGTTGCCGGCGCTGGTTCAGCTGGCCGCCGGTTCGGCGAGCGAAGGGAGCGCCGCCTGATGGATCCCTCCCAGGTGATCATCCGCCCGGTTGTCTCCGAGAAGACCTACGTGCTGGCCGAGGTGGGCAAGTACACCTTCCGGGTGCACGAGAAGGCCCACAAGACCCAGATTCGCCAGGCCGTCGAGCAGCTGTTCGGCGTCAAGGTGGTGGCTGTGCGCACTTCGTCGGTCAAGTCCAAGCCCAAGCGTCGCGGCCAGACCGCCGGGCGCTCCCGCCAGTGGAAGAAGGCCTACGTGCAGCTGCGCCCGGGCGACACGATCCCGATCTTCCAAGGACTGGGGGAGGCTGAGTAATGCCGATTCGCAACCCCAAGCCGACCTCGCCGGGTCGCCGCTTCGTCACCTATCCCGACTTCGCCGAGATCACCCGCTCCGAGCCGGAGAAGTCGCTGGTCGAGGGCCTCAAGAAATCCGGCGGGCGCAACTCCTACGGGCGCAAGACCTCCCGCCATCGCGGCGGCGGGGCCAAGCGCCTGTACCGGCGGATCGACTTCAAGCGGTTGAAGGACGGTGTCCCGGCCAAGGTCGCGCACATCGAGTACGACCCCAACCGCTCGGCCTACATCGCGCTGCTCCACTACGCCGACGGCGAGAAGCGCTACATCCTGGCCCCCGCCCGCCTGCAAGTCGGAATGAGCGTCCAGTCGGGACCCGGCGCCGACATCCGCGTGGGCAACGCTCTGGCCCTTGGCTCGATGCCACCCGGCACCGTCGTGCACAACGTCGAGCTGACCCCTGGCCGAGGCGGCCAGCTGGCCCGCTCGGCCGGCACCAGCATCCAGCTGCTGGCCAAGGAAGGGGACTACGTGACCCTGCGCCTGCCCTCGGGCGAGATGCGCCTGGTCCGCGCCGAGTGCCGCGCCACCGTCGGCGTGATCGGCAACTCAGACCACCAGAACGTCAAGATCGGCAAGGCCGGGCGCAAGCGCCACCTGGGGGTCCGCCCCCAGACGCGCGGCACCGCCATGAACCCGGTGGACCACCCGCACGGCGGTGGCGAGGGCTCGACCACTCCGGGCCGCCATCCGGTCACCCCGTGGGGCGTGCCCACGCTCGGGTACCGGACCCGCAAGAAGGGCAAGGCCTCCGATCGCTACATCGTCCGCGGACGCAGAAGGGGTAAGAAGCGTTGAGTCGTTCCAGCAAAAAAGGCCCGTTCGTCGATGAGCGCCTGATGGCGCGAATCGAGGCGATGAACGCCTCGGGCGAGAAGCGCATGCTCAGGACCTGGTCCCGGACCTCCACCATCTTCCCGGAGATGGTCGGTCACACGATCGCCGTACACGACGGCCGCAAGCACGTGCCGGTGTTCGTGTCAGAGTCGATGGTCGGCCACAAGCTGGGCGAGTTCGCGCCCACTCGGCTGTACCGAGGTCACGCCGGCACGGGTAAGAGGCGATGAGCCCGGCTCCTCGGAAGAAGAAGAAGAATCAGGAGTCCCCGGAGGTCACATCTGATTCCGGGGTAACGGCCTCGAGTACCCCGGAATCAGACGTGGCCTCCGAGGACATCGAGGAGGTGTCTCCTGAAGAGGTGGCCGAGCTGGACGCTGACGCCGTCGAGGCGGAAGCGGATGAGCCGGCGGCCGCTCAGGAGGAAGCGCCTGAGGTGGCTGAGGCTCCTGCCGGGGCGCCCAAGCCCGCTCGACGCCGGACGCGCAAGCCAAAGGCTGAGACGGAGGCCGTCGCCGCGACTCCCAAGCCGAAGGCACCCGCCCCGCGGCGCCGGCGCACCCAGCGCGAGCCGGGCGAGCCCGCCCCCGTGGTCCGCGCGCAGGCCAAGTACGTGCGCTCGTCGGCTCGCAAGGCGCGACTCGTGTGCGACCACATTCGCGGCAAGAGCGTGGATGATGCTCGCGCTATCCTCGCCCATACCCCCCGAGCGGTGGCCCGCGACTGGAGCAAGCTCCTGGAGTCCGCGATCGCCAACGCAGAGCACAACCACGAGCTCGTCGGGGAGGACCTCTACGTCAAGGCGGTACACGCCGACGAGGGCCCGACCATCCGGCGGTTCCGCCCGCGCGCCATGGGCCGCGCGACCAAGATCCGCAAACGCACCGCACACCTGACGATCCTGCTGACGCCGAAGGACTAAGAAAAAGTATGGGACAAAAGGTTCATCCCGAATCGATCCGCGTGGGCTACATCCACGACTGGAAGTCGAACTGGTTCAACGAGAAGAACTTCGCCGACTACCTGGACGAGGACACCCGGATCCGCAAGCACATCGTCGGCCGGCTCTCGCACGCCGGGCTGTCGGACATCACGATCCGCAAGAACGCCACCGAGGTGGAGGTCAACATCCACACGGCGCGGCCGGGCATCGTGATCGGCAAGTCGGGTTCGGAAGTGGATCAGCTGCGGCGTGACCTGCACCGGATCACCGCAAAGCAGGTCAAGGTCAACATCCTGGAGATCAAGCGCCCTGAGCTGGACGCCCGCTTGGTCGCCCAGTCGATCGCCGAGCAGCTGCAGAACCGTGTGGCCTTCCGCCGCGCCATGAAGCGGGCGCTGACCAGCGCCATGCGCTCGGGCGCCAAGGGCGTGAAGGTTCAGGTGTCAGGCCGCCTGGGCGGCGCCGAAATGGCGCGGACCGAGGGCTACTCGGACGGCCGCGTCCCGCTGCATACGCTGCGCGCGGACATCGACTACGGCTTTCATGAGGCGCGCACCACGTTCGGCCGCATCGGCGTCAAGTGCTGGATCAACAAGGGCGAGATCATGCCCGAGGGCTACACCGGCGCCGATCTGACGATCATGGACGAGCCTTCCCCGCAGGCGCCTGACCGGGGCGGCCGAGACGGCCGGCAGGGTCGCGATGGCCGCGGCGGCGGTCGCGGCGGTTCCGGCGGGCCGGGCGGCGGCGGCGGCCGAGGACGCGGCGGTGGTCCCGGTGGTCTCGGTGGTCCTGGTGGCAGCCGCGGTGGTCGCGGTGGCGGACCCGGTGCCGGTGGCCGCGGTGGCGGCCCGGGTGCCGGTGGTCCCGGCGACGGTCGCGGACGCAGCGGTGGCCCTCGTGGCGGCTCATCGGGCCCAGGTGGCTCGGGTCCCGGACGGGGTCCGCGCCCCGGCGGCAGTGGTGGTCCGCGTCCCGGCGGGGCAGGCGGCCAGGGCGGTGGCGGCTCGGCCCGCGGCGGATCGCGCGGCGGAGGCAACGGAGCTCCCCAGGGAGGCCGGTCCTAGATGCTCGCCCCCAAGCGCGTAAAGCACCGCAAGCAGCACCGCGGACGGCGGGCTGGGCTCTCCCGCGGCCAGGTCAAGGTCCAGTTCGGGGAGTACGGCCTCAAGGCGCTCGATGCCGGCTGGCTGACCAACCGCCAGATCGAGGCCGCTCGTATCGCCATGACCCGCAAGATCAAGCGTGGCGGCAAGGTGTGGATCAACGTCTTCCCGGATAAGCCCTTCACCAAGAAGCCGGCCGAGACCCGCATGGGCTCCGGCAAGGGTTCGCCCGAAGGCTGGGTCGCCGTGGTCAAGCCCGGCCGGGTGATGTTCGAGCTGTCCGGCGTTCCCGAGCCCCTGGCCCGGGAGGCCATGCGCCTGGCCGGTCACAAGCTGCCCGTGCGCACCAAGTTCGTCCTGCGAGAGGACGGCTGATGCGAGCCGGAGAGCTGCGAGACATGTCAGAGAGTGAGCTGCACGAGCACATCGGCACGGCTCGCCGCGAGCTGTTCGGCCTGCGCTTCCAGCACGCGACGGGGGAGCTGGACAACACGGCAGGTCTGTCGAAGGCGAAGAAAGAGATTGCGCGTGCGATGACCGTGGCACGTGAACGAGGAATGGATTTGAATGTCTGAAGAGGTTGAGAACAACGACGTGAATCAGGCGGCCTCCGACTCCCCTGCCGCCGCCGCTCCCTCGGCTGAGGAGACGGGCCGGGCGAGTGAGCCGCAGCTGCCGCCCAAGGAGCGGCGGGCGCGGGCACGGGCGGCCAAGGCTGCCGCGATTCCGGCGCGCAAGCCGCGGACCGCCGAGGAGCGGCAGGCCGAGCGCGAGGCCGAGCGGGGCCTCAAGGCCATCGCCCGCCGCCGCGAGCGTGAGCGCGCACGGGCCAAGTACAAGGCGGCCGAGCACGAGCGGGTGGCCACGCCCCCGCGCGAGCACGACGCCGGCAACCAGAAGACCCGCCAGGGCATCGTCGTCTCCGACAAGGCCGACAAGACGATCACCGTGCGGATCGACGTGGCCCGGCGCCACCGCCGCTACTCCAAGATCGTTCGCACCTCGAACACCGTGCACGCTCACGATGAGGCAAACGACGCCAATGCCGGCGACACCGTGGTCGTGCGTGAGTCCCGGCCGCTGTCGCGCAGCAAGCGCTGGCGCCTGATCCAGGTCGTTGAGAGAGCCAAGTAATGGTCCAGAACGAGACACGCCTGCGCGTGGCCGACAACACCGGTGCGCGGGAGATCCTGGTGATCCGCGTCAAGGGCGGGCATCGCCGCCGCTACGCAGGGGTGGGCGACATCATCACCGCCACCGTCAAGACCGCCATCCCCAATGGATCGGTCAAGAAGGGCGAGGTCGTCACCGCGGTCATCGTGCGGACCAAGAAGTCCTACGGCCGTGAGGACGGCACGTACATCGCCTTTGACGAGAACGCCGCCGTGCTGATCGACGCCAACAACAACCCCCGCGGAACCCGGATCTTCGGCCCCGTGGCGCGCGAGCTGCGCGAGCGGAACTTCATGCGAATCGTTTCCCTAGCCCCAGAGGTTCTTTGACATGCCCGCCCGGATCAAGACAGGCGACGAGGTGATCATCGTCGGCGGCAAGGACCGCGGCAAGAAGGGCAAGGTGCTCCGCGTCGACCCAGCCAAGCAGCGCGTTTACGTCGAGGGCCTCAGCATGATCAAGCGCCACGAGAAGCCCCGCCAGGTGGCGGGCGCCCAGCGGGCAGAGCAGGTCGGTGGCGTGATCGAGAAGGAAGGCCCCGTGCACATCTCCAACGTGATGCTGGCCGATCCGAAGGACGGCAAGCCGACCCGGATCGGGGTAGAGATCGAGGACGGCAAGCGCTTCCGGATCGCCCGGCGCAGTAAAACCAGACTTGACTGAGGAAGCGATGGCGCAAGCAAGACTCAAAACCCGATACAAGGACGAGATCCGACCGGCTCTGATCGAGCGGTTCGGCTACTCCAGCCCGATGCAGGCGCCGCGCATCCTGAAGGTGACGGTGAACATGGGCGTGGGCGACGCCAAGCAGGACTCCAAGGTCCTGGAGACCGCCTCCGAGCAGCTGGCCACGATCACCGGCCAGCGTCCCAACGTCCGCCGGGCTCGTAAGTCGATCGCTCAGTTCAAGCTGCGTGAGGGGATGCCCGTGGGCCTGTCGGTGACCCTGCGCGGCGATCGCCTGTACGAGTTCCTGGATCGCCTGTTCTCCGTGGCGATTCCCCGGATCCGGGACTTCCGCGGGCTCAACCCGCGGTCGTTTGACGGCCGGGGCAACTACTCGCTGGGCATCCGCGAGCAGACCATCTTTCCCGAGATCGACTACGACGACATCGACCAGACGCGCGGCATGGATGTGACCATCACCACCACCGCGCACTCCGACGAGGAGAGCTTTGCTCTGCTCCAGGCGCTGGGGATGCCGTTTGCCAAGGACGGCCGACCCCAAGCGGCCGCGACCACGACTTAGAGGACCCAATGGCCAAGACTTCACAGCGAGTCCGCCAGCAGCGGACGCCCAAATTCAAGACTCGCGGCTACACCCGCTGCCGGCGGTGTGGTCGCGCCCGTGCCGTGTACCGCAAGTTCGGGGTGTGCCGCATCTGCCTGCGCGAGCTGGCGCACGACGGCTACATCCCCGGCATGACGAAGAGCAGCTGGTAACGCGATGGCGATGACCGATCCCATCGCTGACTTCCTGACGCGGCTGCGCAACGCCGCGAAGGCTCAGCACCACGACGTCACGATCCCGTCCTCCAAGCTGAAAAGGGAGCTGGCCCGGATCCTCAAGGAACAGGGCTACATCGAGGCCTACGAGGTGACGCCACCGACCAGCGAGCAGCCGGGTGAGCGGATCACCGTTACGCTCAAGTACACCGAAGAGCGCCGCCCGGTGATCACGGGCATCCAGCGCGTGTCGCGCCCGGGGCAGCGCACCTACGTCGACCACGCCCACATCCCCCGCATTCAGGGTGGCATGGGGACCACGATCATCTCCACCTCCCGGGGTGTGATGACCGGCCACGAGGCCCGCCTGCAGGGGGTCGGCGGCGAACTGGTGGCCAAGGTCTGGTAACGGGCTAAGCAGAGCTAGAGAAACCAATGTCGAGAATCGGAAGACAACCCATCCCGGTGCCCACCGGTGTGACAGTGATGATTGAGCCGCCGGTGGTGACCGTGCGCGGGCCCAAGGGCGAGCTGTCCGAGCGCATCCCCCGCGACATCAAGGTCGAGCAGACCGACGGGCAGAACGGCGACGGCGCGCAGCTGGTCGTGACCCGCCCCACCGACCGGGGCGAGCACCGGGCCCTGCACGGCCTGACCCGGTCGCTCGTGGCCAACATGGTTACTGGCGTGACCGACGGCTTCGAGAAGCGCCTGGAGATCCAGGGCGTCGGCTACCGCGCGCAACTGCGCGGCCGCGACCTGGAGCTGGCGCTCGGCTACTCGCATTCCGTGCAGGTCAAGGCGCCCGACGGGATCGAGTTCGAGGTGCCCCAGCCCACACGGATCACCGTGAAGGGCGCCTCCAAGCAGCTCGTCGGCGAGGTGGCCGCCTACATCCGCAAGCAGCGCAAGCCCGAGCCCTACAAGGGCAAGGGGATTCGTTACGAGGGCGAGTACGTGGCCCGGAAGGTTGGTAAGCGCGCATGAGTGTCAAGACCAAACCGGCCATGCGACTCAAGCGCCGCCGTCGCGTGCGCGCCAAGGTGCGCGGCACCGCACAGCGGCCCCGCATCTCCGTGTTCCGCTCCAACCGCGGGATCTTCGCCCAGCTGATCGATGACGACGCCGGCCGCACGCTGGCCGCGGTCAACTGGATCGAGGGCGACCTGCGCGGCCTGGATCCGATGGAGCAGGCCAAGAAGGCCGGCCAGCTGCTGGCCGAGCGCGCCAAGCAGGCCGGGATCGAGGCCGCCGTGTTCGACCGGGGCGGCTACCAGTACCACGGGCGCGTGCAGGCGCTCGCCGAGGGTGCCCGTGAGGGCGGGTTGAGCTTCTAGCCCGCTACTCTGGATCAAGCTTCCCATGGCAAGAGATCGCTCAGTTTCCTCACAGGGCCTGGACCTCCAGGAGCGCGTGGTTGAGATCAACCGCGTGGCCAAGGTGGTCAAAGGCGGCCGTCGTTTCTCGTTCACCGCGCTGGTCGTGGTGGGCGACGAGCGCGAGGTCGTCGGGATCGGCTACGGCAAGGCCAACGAGGTCCCCGTGGCCATCCAGAAGGGCGTTGAGCGAGCCAAGAAGAACCTGTACCGGGTGCCCAAGCACGGCTCCACGATCACCCACCAGACGACCGGCGTGTTCGGAGCCGGCCGGGTGTTCCTCAAGCCGGCTGCGCCAGGTACCGGCGTGATCGCCGGAGGCGGCGTGCGCGCCGTCCTGGAGCTGGCGGGGATCCACGACATCCTCTCCAAATCTTTGGGGTCGCAGAACCCGATCAACCTCGTGAAGGCGACGATGGCCGGTCTCGAATCTCTGCGGACGCCCGCTGAGGTGGCTGAGCTGCGTGGCCTGTCCATCAACGCGGTCCTTGGCTTGGCCCCCAATGAGGTCTCGCCGGCGGCAACCGCTGGGAATGGCAACGGAACGGACTCGAGCGCCGCAGTCGAGCTGGAGCCGGCTGAGGGCGGGGCGGACGACTCCTCGGCGATCGCCGACCCGGCCGATGAAGCGCCTGCCCAGGAGAGCGCCTGATGGCCATCAAGGTCACCCAGCGTAAGTCCCGCAACGGGAGCGATAAGCGCCAGCGCGATACGTTGCGCTCGCTTGGGTTGCACCGCATCGGCCAGACCGTCGAGGTAGGCGACACGCCTCAGATCCGCGGGATGATCCACAAGGTCCGCCACCTGGTGGAGGTCAAGGACTGATGCCCGCCGCGCGTAAGCCGGTCGCCGAAACCAAGGCCTCCGCCGACACGAAGGCTTCCGAGAAGCAGCCGGCCACGGAGCCGCGCATCGGCCTGCACAACCTGAAGCCCGCCCCCGGTTCGCGCCGGCCGCGCAAGCGCGTAGGTCGCGGCGAGGGCTCGGGCACCGGCAAGACCGCTGGTCGCGGCCAGAAGGGCTGGGGCTCCCGCTCGGGCGCCAAGCGCCGGACCCGCTTCGAGGGCGGCCAGATGCCGATCCACATGCGGATGCGCAAGCTGCGCGGCCCGCACATGAAGAAGTCGATGCCCTTCGAGCCTTTCCGCACCCACACCCAGGCGGTCAACCTGCTCGACCTCGAGGCCCGCTTCGAGAAGGGTGACGCGGTAACCCTGGAGGCGCTGAAGGCCAAGGGCCTGGCCAACCGCAAGGGTGTGCCGGTCAAGATCCTGGCCAAGGGCGAGCTGTCAAAGGCGCTCACCGTCCACGCGCACGGCTTCAGTGCCAAGGCGCGTGAGGCGATCGAGGCGGCCGGGGGCACCTGCCAACTGCTGCCGGCGGCCTCAAAGGCCGCCGAAACGGAAACCGCGTCCTGAGGACCAGGCGATGATCTCGACGATCCTGGGAGCCTTCCGGGTCGCGGACATCCGCAAGAAGGTCCTGTTCACGGCGCTGATCCTCGGCCTCTACCGGCTGGGCGCTTACATCCCCGCGCCGGGCATCAGCCATAACGCCGTGTCGGCCATCCAGAAGAACCTGGGCGGCAACAGCATCCTCGGGCTGCTGAACCTGTTCTCGGGTGGCGGTCTGGGGCGGATCGCCCTGTTCGCGCTGGGCATCATGCCCTACATCACCGCCTCGATCATCCTGCAGCTGCTGCAGGTCGTGGTCCCCTCAATCGAGAAATTGTCCAAAGAGGGCGAGGTGGGGCAGGCCCGGATCACCCAGTACACGCGCTATCTGACCGTCGGCCTGGCCTTTGCCCAGTCGATCGGCTACGTGTTCCTGTTCCGGAGCTTTGAGAGCTCGGCCGGCGTCACGCTGATCCCGAACTTCAACCTGGGCAAGGTGTTCCTGATCGTCATCACCCTGACCGCCGGCACCGTGCTGCTGATGTGGATGGGCGAGCTGATCACCCAGCGGGGGATCGGCAACGGAATCTCGCTGCTGATCTTCTCCTCGATCGTTGCCCGCATCCCCGGCGGGCTGCAGTCCTGGTGGAACAACCCCAGCGCCACCTTCAAGGTGATGATGCCGTTCATCGCCTTCGGCGTGGTGGCCGCGGTGGTGTTCGTCCAGGAGGGTCAGCGGCGGATCCCGATCCAGTACGCCAAACGGGTGATCGGGCGGAGGATGACCCAGGGCGGCCAGACCTACCTGCCCCTGCGCGTCAACATGGCCGGCGTAATCCCGGTGATCTTCGCGGCCAGCGTGATGGCCATCCCCCCCACCGTGGGTCAGCTGATCGGTCAGAACAAGACGGGCTTCGGCACCGACCTCTACAACTTCTTCGCCCCGGGCGGCTGGCACTACGTGCTGGGCGAATGCGTCCTGATCATATTGTTCACCTACTTCTACACGGCGGTCACGTTCAACCCCGTCGACCAGGCGGACAACCTCAAGAAGTACGGGGGCTTCATCCCCGGTGTGAGACCGGGCCGGCCAACGGCCGAGTTCCTGGATCGCATTCTGGCCCGTCTGACACTGCCCGGAGCCCTGTTCCTGGCCGCCGTCGCGGCCCTGCCCACGATCCTGATCAGCCAGACGGGCGCGTCCTTCGCCTTCGGTGGCACGTCGATCCTGATCGTCATCGGCGTAGCTCTGGACACGATGAAGCAGCTAGAGGCCCAGCTGATGATGCGCAACTACGAAGGTTTCTTGAAGTAGACGCCCGGATGGGGGTGCGGGTCGGGGTGGAATCGCGCCGTCCCGGGCTTGAGCCTGCCCGATAAGATCGGCGCCCAATGTCAGATCTCAACCTGATCCTGATCGGACCGCCCGGTGCCGGCAAGGGAACCCAGGCCGACCGCCTGCGGGACGACTTCCGGCTGCCGTTCATCTCCACCGGCGACATGCTCCGCCAGAACGTCAAGGACGGCACGGAGCTGGGTCGCAAGGCCAAGGAATTCATGGACTCGGGTGGCCTCGTGCCCGACGACGTGATGGTCGACATGGTGGCTGACCGGCTGAGCCAGGACGACGCTCGGGACGGGTTCATCCTGGACGGTTTCCCCCGCACCGAGGAGCAGGCCGAGGCGCTGAACGAGAAGATGAAGTCAGACGGGCGGCGGATCACGGCAGCGCTGCTGATCGACGTGCCGGATGACGAGATCGTCAAGCGCATCTCCGGCCGGCGGGTTTGCGTCAAGAACGGGCATACCTACCACGTGGACTTCGATCCGCCCAAGAACGATTCCGTATGCGATTCGGACGGCTCGCGCTTGGTGCAGCGCGACGACGACGAGCCCGACGTGGTCCGCAATCGCCTGACGGTCTATCACGACAAGACCTCGCCGGTGATCGATTACTACGACGGCCAGGGACTGATGCGGCGGATCGACGGAACCCGCAGCCCGACCGAGGTCCACGACCACATCCGCGCGGTGATCGCCACCCTGCGCATGGAGGATGACGTCTGATGACCGGCCCCGCCGCCAGCGGTCTGATCATCAAGAAGAACCCAGAGGAGATCGAGAAGATGGCCGCGGCGGGCGATGTCCTGGTCAAGACGATGAAGATGCTGGCCGGCAAGATCCGCCCCGGCGTGAGCACCCAGGAGCTCGATCAGGCGGCCGAGAAGTTCATCCGCTCGCAGGGCAGTGAGCCGGCCTTCAAGGGCTACCGCGGCTTCCCCGGCTCGATCTGCGCCTCGCCCAACTCGATGATCGTCCACGGCATCCCCGGGCCCTACAAGCTCGAGCGCGGAGACATCATCTCGGTCGACATCGGCGTGGTGCGCGACGGCTGGGTGGCCGACGCCGCCCGGACCTTCCCGGTGGGCCCGATCACCCCGGTGGCCCACAAGCTGCTCGCCGTGACCGAGGAGTCGCTGCTGCTGGCCGTCGATCAGTGCCGGCCCGGCAACCGCCTGGGCGATGTCTCCCACTCCATCCAGGAGCACGTGGAGGCTGCCGGATTCTCGGTCGTCCGCACCCTAGTCGGTCACGGCATCGGCCGCAGCATGCACGAGGAGCCCCAGATCCCCAACTACGGCGACGCCGGGACCGGAGTGCCGCTGGAGGACGGGATGGTGCTGGCCGTGGAGCCGATGGTGACCGTGGGGCGCCACAACGTCCGGATCGGTGACGATCGCTGGGCCATCTACTCCCAGGACGGCTCCCTGGCTGCCCACTTCGAGTTCACGATCGCCGTAACTGCCCAGGGGCCCCGGATCCTCACGCCCTGGCACGAGGCCGGAAACGGCCGCGCCGCGGCGGCCTGAGCGCCGCGGTGAGAGCCCGCTCCGGGCAGACTGCTGGGCAACAGCCGCAGATCCGCGTCCGCCCAACCCCGGACACGCACCCGCCCCCGCCACCCGCCCATCTTGCCTTCATCGCGGGCTTTTCGACCCCTGAAGACCCCACCCCAGGCGGCCGCTCACCGCGGCCTTTTCGACCCCCGCCACCCCCTGTTTTGACGCGCTACCACGAGGCCCGGCGGAAGCCCAGCCCCCTGCTAGTATCTGCGGATGCGCCTGCAGCGCGTTCGTTGCGCTGCTCGCCGCGCTCCTCTCGGTAGCGGAGGCCGTACCGGTCTCCAGAGCCGGCAGGAGACTCAGCGAAAACATCTCACGAGAGCGAAGCGACGTGAAAGTACGGCCGTCGGTCAAACCGATGTGTGAAAAGTGCAAGATCATCCGCCGGCACGGCCGCGTGCTGGTCATCTGCTCCAACCCTCGTCACAAGCAGAGGCAGGGCTAGATGGCTCGGATCTCCGGCGTCAACATCCCCCTGAACAAGCGGGTAGAGGTAGGTCTCACCTACATCTACGGCATCGGTCGGTCCACCTCCAACCAGCTCCTCGCCCAGGTGGGGGTCGAGCCCGACCGCAAGGTCCGCGATCTCACCGAGGACGAGGTGGTCAAGCTGCGTGACCTGATCGACGGCGAGCTGACCGTCGAGGGTGATCTGCGTCGCGAGCGCTCTCAGAACATCAAGCGGCTTCAGGAGATCGGTTGCTACCGCGGGCTTCGCCACCGTCGCGGTCTGCCGGTCCGGGGCCAGAACACCAAGACGAATGCCCGCACCCGCAAGGGCCCCAAGCGCATGCAGATAGCCGGCAAGAAGAGGGCGGGGAAAAAGTAATAAATGCCGGCTCCACGTAGACCTCAGCGTGGCCGTCGCCGCGTTCGCAAGAACATCCCGATCGGCCAGGCTCACATCAAGACGTCCTTCAATAACACGATCGTCTCCCTGACCGACCGCGAGGGCAATGTGATCGCGTGGGAGTCCGCCGGCGGTGCCGGTTTCAAGGGCTCCCGCAAGTCGACCCCGTTCGCCGCGCAGGTCACGGCCGATGCCGCCGCGCGCAAGGGCATCGAGCACGGGCTGCAGAAAGTGGAGGTCTACGTCAAGGGGCCCGGCTCGGGCCGCGAGACGGCGATCCGCTCCCTGCAGGCCGCCGGCCTGGAGGTGACCGGCGTCAAGGACGTGACGCCGCAGGCGCACAACGGCTGCCGGCCCCGGAAGCGCAGGAGGGTTTAAGCATGGCGCGTGACACAGGCCCACAGTGCAAGCAGTGCCGCCGCGAGGGGCAGAAGCTGTTCCTCAAGGGCGAGCGCTGCCTGACCGACAAGTGCGGCGTCGAGCGTCGCTCCTATCCGCCCGGAGAGCACGGCCGTGGCCGCCAGAAGCAGAGCGAGTACCGCGTGCAGCTGCGCGAGAAGCAGAAGGCCAAGCGCTACTACGGCGTGCTGGAGAAGCAGTTCCGGATTTATTACGAGAAGGCCTCCCGCCAGCCGGGCATCACCGGCGAGAACCTGCTGCGCACGCTCGAGTGCCGGTTCGACAACGTCCTCGTCCGACTTGGTTTCGCCGCCTCTCGGCGGCAGGCCCGCCAGCTCATCCTGCACGGTCACTGGACCGTGAACGGACGACGGGTGAACATCCCCAGCTACCAGCTGCGGGACAGCGACGTGATCGCCATTCACGCCTCCTCTTCGGCCAGCCAGGTCATCCGGGATGCCACCGAGCTGACCGGTCAGGTGCCGGCATGGCTGCAGGCGGATCACGACGCGCTGACGGCGAAGGTGCTGCGCAAGCCCGAGCGGCGGGAGATCGCCGCGCCGGTGCAGGAGCAGCTGATCGTCGAGCTGTACTCGAAGTAGACCGAACCTACGGTCGCGCGGGCTGAACCCCCGCCGCGACCCTGAAACGCCGCCCCCGGGCGGCGCCAGAACCCACGACGTTAGGACCCCACCCCGATGCTTGACTTTCAAGTCCCCCGAATCTCCAGCGAGTCTGTCGAAGAGAACCGTGGTTCGTTCACCATCGAACCGCTCGACCGGGGCTTCGGCTACACGTTCGGCAACTCGCTGCGGCGCGTCCTGCTCTCCTCGCTCGCCGGCGCGGCGGTCACCAGCGTCCGGATCGAGGGCGTGGCCCACGAGTTCTCCACGATCCGCGGCGTCAAGGAGGACGTGACCGACATCGTCCTGAACCTCAAGGGCATCGTCTGCCGCATGCACTCGGATGCCACCGAGGTCGAGGCGCCGCTGGTGGTCAGCGGCCCCGGGGAGATCACCGCCAAGGACATCGACCTTCCGTCCGGCGTGGAGATCCTCAACCCCGACGCCCACATCGCCACGCTCGAGAAGGGCACCAAGCTGGAGGTCTACCTGACCATCGGCCGGGGCCGGGGCTACCGCCCGGCGGACGAGAACAAGTCGGCCGACCAGCCGATCGGCGTGATCCCGATCGACTCGATCTTCTCACCGGTCCGTCGCGTGGCCTACAACGTCGAGCAGGCCCGCGTCGGCCAGCGGACCGACTTCGACAAGCTGACCCTGGACATCGAGACCGACGGCTCGATCGACCCCCATGCGGCACTGCGGGAGGCGGCCGAGATCCTCATCTCTCAGCTGGCCATCTTCACCGACGCCGACCGGGTCGTCGAGCTGCGCGACACCGGCACCTCCGGGATGCTGGACGCCGCGCTGGGCGGACCCGACGGCGGCCGCGGAGCGCCGGCCCGGGCGCCGAACGCGATGGACGACATCCTGATCGAGGAGCTGGAGCTCGGCGTGCGGTCCTACAACTGCCTCAAGCGGGCCGGGATCCAGACGGTCGGCGACCTGGTCTCCAAGACCGAGGGCGAGCTCAACGCGATCCCCAACTTCGGCAAGAAGTCGATCGACGAGGTGATCGAGACCCTGCACGCCCGGGGCCTCGGGCTCCGCGACGGGTAACATCGACGCTCGTCATGCGCCATCAACGTCAGAGATACCAGCTCAGCCGCAGCGCCTCGCACCGCAAGTCGCTGCTGATGAACCTGAGCAAAGAGGTCATCGAGCACGAGCGGATCCAGACCACCGAGGCCAAGGCCAAGGCGGTCAAGCCCGAGCTGGAGAAGCTGATCACGCTGGCCAAGCGCGGCGACCTCCACGCCCGGCGCCAGGCACTGTCGGCGCTGGGCCAGGACAAGTTCGCCGTGTACAAGCTGTTTGACGAGGTCGCTCCCCGGTACGCCGCCCGTGAGGGCGGCTACACGCGGATCCTGAAGCTGGGTCCCCGCCGGTCCGACGCGACCGAGATGGTCCTGCTCGAGCTCGTCTGAGAAGCCGCCTGACGATCGAATACGACGGGACCGGGTTCGCCGGCTGGGCGGCGCAGCCGGGTCGGCGCACCGTCCAAGGCGAGCTGGAGGGCGCCCTGGCCACCGTCCTGCGCCAGCCGGTGAAACTGACCGCAGCCGGGCGGACCGACGCCGGCGTGCACGCCCTGGCGCAGGTGGCCAGCTACGAAGGCGAGCCGGCCCGGGTGGCGGCGCTCAACGCCCTGCTGCCTTCGGACGCGGCGGTGCTGGCCTGTGAGGCCGCACCGCCGGGTTTCGATGCTCGCCGCGACGCCACGTCCCGTGCCTATGTCTATCGGGTGCTCACCCGGCCCGGGCGCTCGGCGCTCGAGCCCTCGCGTCTGCTGCACGTCCCACAGCCACTGGACGAAGCGCGGCTGCACGCCTGTGCCGAGCTGCTCGGCGGCAGCCATGACTTCACAGCGTTCACGCCCACCGACACCTACCACGTGCACTTCCAGCGCGACGTGTACGCCGCGTTCTGGCGGCGCTCCGAGGATCTGCTGGAGTTCTGGATCGAGGCCGACACGTTCATGCGCCACATGAACCGGGTGCTGGTGGGGACGATGCTCGAGGTGGCCCGAGGGCACGGCACGGTGGCCGATTTCGAGTGCCTCCTGGCGGGACGTCCGCGCTGCGAGGCGGGGCGCACCGCCCCCGCGCACGGCCTCTACCTGGCCGGGGTCGGCTACGGCGGGCACCGCGTGCTGGGTCGTGAGGCTCCGTGAGTTCACCCGATCTTCTCCCCCGCGCCTCCCCAGCGGGCCTAGGATCGGCCAAACGACCCAGAGCGGGAGACATGGCGAAATACGTGGTCCTGATCAACTGGACCGAGCAGGGCGTGGCCGGCTTCAAGGACTCGGTCGATCGCTACGAGGCCGCCTCGGCCCGGATGGAGGCGATCGGCGTCAGGTTCGAAACCGCCTACTGGACGCTCGGAGCCCACGACCTGGTCACGATCGTGGACGCACCCGACGATCAGACGCTGGCCGGTGGGCTTCTGTCTGTGGCCTCCCAGGGCGCCATCAGGACGACTTCGATGCGCGCCTTCACCGGCGAGGAGATGCGCGGCGTGATCGCCAACGCGGGCTGAGCCCGCACGCTCGCCTCAGGTGCCGCTTGCCCGGATAGCCTAGGTCGGGCCGATGCGGGTGCTCTTGACCAACGACGACGGGATCGAGGCCGACGGACTCCAGTGCCTGCGCCGGGCTCTTTTGGACGTGCCGGGCATCGAGCTGGCGGTGGTGGCTCCGGACGGCAACCGCTCGGCGATGGCGCGTTCGATCACCACCCGCCGTCCGCTGTGGGTCCAGGAGGTGCCGTTCGGCGACGGGACGGTCGGCTATGCCACCGACGGGACGCCGGTCGACTGCGTGCGGCTGGCCCGGCTGGGGCTGATCGAGCGCTTCGAGCCCGAGCTGGTGGTCTCGGGTATCAACCATGGCTCCAACCTGGGCGATGACATCACCTACTCGGGCACGGTGGCGGCGGCCCTGGAGGCGATCGTGCTGGGACTGCCGGGCATCGCCGTCTCCCAGCAGTCAAGCGCCCTGGAGCTCGACTTCCGCCAGGGTCTGGCCTACGACTTCACGGTCGCCGCGTCGTTCACGGCCCGGCTGGTGACCGACCTGGAGAGCCTGCCCCTTCCGGTCGGCACGCTGCTCAACATCAACGTGCCCGGCTGCCCGCCCACCGGGGTGGAGGTGGCCCGGCTGGGACGGCGCGTGTACCAGGACGAGCTCAGCCTGGTGGAGCGCGAGGGTGGGCGGCGCCTGTACCGGATCTACGGCGACGCCAGCCACGATCCACAGGAACGGGACACCGACCTGGCCGCGGTCCGCGCCGGCAAGATCGCCATGACCCCGCTGCACTTTGCCCTCACCCATGTGGAGAGCCTCCAGGCGCTGGCCGAGCACGACCTGGAGCGGCTGCTGGAAGCACCAGCCTCGCAGTCATGAGCGACTACGTGCAGCGCGCAGCTGAGCTGCGCCGCGTGCTGGACTACCACTCCTACCGCTACTACGTGCTCGACGACCCGGAGATCGGGGACGAGGAGTACGACCGGCTGCTGGACGAGCTGCGGGCGATCGAGGCCGAGCACCCGGAGCTCATCACCCCGGACTCGCCCACGCAGCGGACCGGCGGCGAGCCGGTCAGCGACCTGGAGAAGGTCCGCCACCCCCAGCGGATGCTGTCGCTGGCCAACGCCCGCTCGGCCGAGGAGCTGCGGGCCTGGATCCAGCGGATGCGTAACCACCTGGCCCGCGAGGGGATCGAGGATCCCGACTTCGAGTTCGTCGCCGAGCCGAAGATCGACGGGCTGGCCATGTCGCTGCTCTACCGGGACGGGCGCTTCGAGCGCGGGGCCACCCGGGGCAATGGGGAAATCGGCGAGGACGTCACCCACAACATCCGCACGATCAACGCCGTGCCGCTGCGGCTGGAGGGTGACGACGTGCCGTCGCTGCTCGAGGTGCGGGGCGAGGTCTACATGTCACTGCCGGACTTCGCGGCGCTCAACGAGCGGCGCGCCGAAGCCGGACTGTCGACGTTCATGAACCCGCGCAACTCGGCGGCCGGGACGATCCGCCAGCTCGACCCGAAGCTGGCCGCCGAGCGCCCGCTGTCGTTCTGGGCCTACCAGGTGGGGGTGACCGAGGGGTTGAGCTTCGCGTCCCACTGGGACGGGCTGGAGTGGCTGCGCGAGCACCGCTTCCCCGTCCATCCCGACGTCAAGCTGCTGCACACCGAGGACGAGGTGGTGGCCCAGTGCCGGGCCTGGGAGGCGCGACGGGGGTCGCTTGACTTCGAGATCGACGGCGTCGTCGTCAAGGTCTCGAGCGTCGAGCTGCAGCGCCGGCTGGGCGTGGTGGGGCGCGAGCCGCGCTGGGCGATCGCCTGGAAGTTCCCGCCCACCACGGCGGTCACCCAGCTCCGCCAGATCGGCTGGAACCCCGGAAAATTCGGAGACCTGCACCCGTACGCGATGCTCGAGCCGGTGCAGGTGGCCGGCGTGACGATCAAGCTGGCCACGCTGCACAACGAGGAGGACCTGGCCCGCAAGGACCTCCGCGAGGGCGAGGATGTGATCGTGCTCCGGGCCGGCGACGTGATCCCGCAGGTGCTCTCGCCCGCGCCCCACGTGGCCGAGCGATCGGATCGCCCGCCGCCGCCCCGGCCCCCGGAGCGCTGCCCGGTCTGCGATACGCCGACGGTCAAGCCCGAGGGATCCGTGTTCACCAAGTGCCCCAACCGGGAGTGCCCGGGACGCCGGCAGCAGCTGCTTGACCACTTCGTGGGCGCGATGGACATCGATGGCCTGGGCGAGAAGCGGGTGATGCTGTTCGCGAGTCGCGGCTGGGTGAGGACGCCGGCTGACTTCTACCGCCTGAAGCCGGAGCAGATCGCCACCGAGGAGGGCTTTGGCGAGGCCTCGGCGGAGAAGCTCGTCCGGGCGATCGAGGCCTCCAAGGCCCAGCCGTTCGGCCGGGTCCTGTACGGGATCGGTCTCGAGGAGGTCGGCGAGGTGACCGGGCGCAACCTGGCCCAGCAGTTCAGGACCATCGATGCTCTGCTGGCCGCCGGCCCGGAGGAGATCGAGGAGACCTCGGGCGTCGGCCCGATCATGGCCCGGACGATCCATGACCAGCTGGCCGATCCCCAGATGCGGGCGCTGATCGAGGACCTGCGCGAGCAGGGCCTGCGCTTCCAGGCCGAGGGTCCGCCGCCGGGCGAGGGCCCGCTGGCCGGGATGACGCTGGTGCTGACCGGGACGCTGCCCAACCTGACCCGTGAGCAGGCCACAGAGCTGATCATGGCCGCCGGCGGCAAGGTCACCGGATCGGTGTCGCGCAAGACCTCCTACCTGGTGGGCGGCGAGAGCGCCGGCTCCAAGCTGGCAGGCGCCGAGCGCCTGGGCGTGCCGGTGCTCGACGAGGCCGGGCTGCGGGCTCTGCTGTCGGACGATCAGGACGGCAATTAATCCCGGCGAGCTGCCCGGACGATACGATCGCGGCCGGACATCCGAGTGTTGGGGGTGGGAACGATGGGGTCGAGGTTCCTGGGACTGATGGCGGCGGCAATGGCGCTTGCGCTGACTGGTTGTGGTGGCAGCTCGACCCCGCATAGCGGTGCTACGACGTCGCACAGCGGCGCTACGACGTCGCACAGCGCGGCCCCCGCGTCAGGTCTGCCAATCAACGTATACGTGATCAAGGCCGGGGAGGAACCGGGCTACGCAGCTCAGTCCCCCGTCGATTACAAGACCACGGCGGCGCTCCAGACCAACCAGGCCGGATACTCCGCCACCCAGATCAATCGGCTGGGCAGCGAAGGCTTCCGCGCGGCCGCCGTCGAGCAGACGGGCAACGGTAACGGCCTTTCGTTCGTGTTCGAGCTCGGCTCGCGGGCCACCGCCAAGCGCGAAGTGGCGGCAGAGGTGGCTGAGGATCAGCAGAACTCCCCGGCTGGAGTCCGCTTCAAAGTGACGGCGATACCCGGCGCGGTGGGCCTGGCCTACCCGAACCAGAGCGGGGGTGGCGGCGGGGGCAACGTGCTCTTCCAGGAGGGGCGCTGCATGCTGCTGGTCGGCGACCTCGGTACCACCTCGGCCTATCGGAAGCCGGCGGTGGCCGGCGCCACGGCGATCTGGAAACGCACCCACGCGGAGACCGGTGCGTGCGGCGCCTGACGCGCGTCTACGGGTTGTAGTTGCCCAGCGCCACGCCCATGTCGTCCTCCATCTCGTGGCCGTAGGTCGAGTCTGACTGGGAGTTGAACAGGAACGCGAACACCAGCTGGTCCCCGTTGCGCGCCTTGCAGTAGCCAACCAGGTTGGCGACGTCGTGCAGGGTGCCCGTCTTCCCGCGGCAGTTGTCGACCGCCCGGCTTCCCAGCATCTCATCCTGCATGGTCCCCCTCACGCCGGCGATGGCCAGCGAGTTCCAGAACGCGCTGTTGCTCTGCATCTGCTCCAGCAGGCTGACCACCTGGGCGGGCGAGGTGCCGTCGGTGCGCGAGAGCCCGGAGCCGTCGTCGAGCACCGGATGAAGACCGAACTGGGTGGCGATCAGCGAGCGAACCACCGCGGCACCTTTGGCCGTCCTGCCACCGCCGCCGAAGCGGGCGCCCAGATCCTTGAGCAGCGTCTCGGCGAAGAAATTGTCCGACGGGGAGTTCGTCAGCTCTATCAGCTTGGAGATCGGGGGCGAGGACACGTAGGCGAGCAGCTTGGCCGTGCTCGGCCTGATCCCGGCCGAGATCCCGGCCTTGACGGGGACCTTGATGCCCTTGGCCCGCAGCGCCGAGGCGAACTGCTGGGCGGCGAACCGGGCGGGATGCGTCTGCAGGGCGGTTTCCGAGGCGCTCGTGAAGCCGGCGTTGAAGGACAGTCCGCTCAGCTCGCCCTCCACCTCGAGGTTGGGTCGGTATCCCGTCGCCGGGGTCCCGCGGAGCGAGTCGAAATACGACTCATCGCCGATGATCCGGCCATCGACGGCCTTGATGCCCGCGGCGCGGAGTTTGCCGGCCAGGCTCTGCACGGTCGCCCCGGTCCCGTAGGCCGCGCGGTCGAAGCTGGCCGATCCGAACGTCGGGTCGCCGCCGCCGCGGAGGTAGATCGTGCCGTCCCAGACGCCGGTGCTGCTGAGGCTGCCGACGTCGTAGACGGCGGTCCTCAACCGGGCCTGCGGGCCGTAGCGGAGCAGAGCCGTGGTCGTGGTGTACAGCTTCTCCACCGAGGCGGGGAGCCGGCGCACGTTCGGATTGCGTGAGAACAGCGTCTGGCCGGTGGTCCGGTCGATGACCAGGACGCCGTCTGACCCCCCGGCCCGGGAGATGTCCCGGCTCAGGGCGGACCGCAGCGAGCGGAGTGGGGATGCGGTTGCGCCGGCCGGAACCGCCCCGGATGCGGCCAGCAGGACGAGCGCGGGCATCCATGCCCGCCTTGAGCGTAAACGCATGTGGGTACGAACCCGGCTAATTCGGGAAAGGTGCGCCTCGGGCCTACAATCGGCCCAGCATGGGCAAGGTGGTGAAGCTCGAGACGGGCGCCGCGCGCGCCGGCTCCGCACGGGAGGGGAAATCGCGGCGGCGACCGCAGAAGTCACGCTCGGCGCTGGTGCTGGGTGGCGGTGGTTTCACCGGCGGCGTCTACCACATCGGGGCGCTCCGGGCCCTGGATCTGCTGTCCGTGAACCGGACGGTGAACCAGTTCGATGTGTATGTGGGCACGAGTGCGGGCTCGTTCGTGGCCTCGGCGGTGGCCAACGGCGTCACGCCCGAGGAGATGATGCGGGTGATCGTCCAGGAGGTGCCCTCGCCGTTCCCCGATGTGCGGGTGAACGCGCTCCTCAAACCCAACTACGCGGAATACCTCCAGAAGGGGCTGATGCTCCCCTGGCGCCTGACCCGCCTCGTACACCGCCTGGTCAGGGACTTCGGCCAGATATCGGCCGTGGACCTGGTCCTCGGTCTGGCGGAGTCGCTGCCTTCAGGGCTCTACTCCACTGCCGGCATCGAGCGATACGTTCGAAACATTCTCTCGGACCCGGATCGCACCGACGACTTCCGTCTGCTGAGCAACGAGCTCTACCTGGCCGCCACGGACATCGACACCTGTGAGCGGATCGTGTTCGGCGCGGAGGGCTGGGACGACGTGCCGATCTCCACCGCGGTCAGCGCCTCCAGCGCGCTGCCGATGATCTACAAGCCGGTCAAGGTGAAGAATCGCGAGCTGGTCGACGGCGGGATCCTCTCCACCACGAACCTGGACATCGCCGTGGAGGCCGGAGCGAAGTTCATCGTGGTGGTCAATCCGCTCGTGCCCTACGTGAACGATTTCCAGAAGCGGATCCAGACGCTCGCCGGGTCACGGGAGCGCCGGGTCACCGACATGGGCTTTCCACAGATCGGTTACCAGGCCTTCAAGCTGCTGGCCTACCAGCGCCTGCACGAACTGGCCCGCCGCTGGGAGGAGCGCTATCCGGGTGTGGACATCATCCTGATCGAGCCCGAGCCCAACGACGAGCTGATGTTCCAGACGGGGATCATGAGCTACACGGGCAACGTGGACATCGCGCGCCACGGCTTTCAATCCGTCACCCTGAGGCTGGCCAACGACTACCCGCGCTTCAAGCGGATCTGCGCCCGGCACGGGATCGAGATCTCGGCCACCCGGGTCCGCAAGGTGGTCAGGCACTTTGAGGCGGAGCCGGAGAAGACCGGAGCCTGGCGGAAGATCCTGGAGCAGACCACCTCGACGTTACTGCGCCAGTCGGCCGGCGACTGACCACTCCCGGCCACCTTCGCTGACAGTCCGCCGGCCGCCCCGGAAAACAAAAGGCCCGGTGGGAGCCGGGCCTTTAAATCAAAAACCAGGTGGACGCCTACGCGGTTGCCACCTGGGCCGATGCCACATCCATCGATGTCTCGCTGAGACTCGACAGGAAGAGGGTCTTGTCGATCTTCCCGTTGAAGATCGGGACGCCCAACTGGACGCACTTCGCGATCACATCCCGCCGATCGAGACCTGATTCGCGAGCTAGCTCACTGGGCGTCAGGTGATTGGCCATCGGGTCCTGTTCCTCCTTCGCCGCTGTCTACACGTACTGAAGTATTGCGCGCCGGGCGGATGTCCTCAACGGATATTTACGTCTGGTTAGGAAAGCACTTGGCAAGCCGCCAAATAAACGGTATAGTTCTGTGGAGCCGCCTCGGGTAGGGGCACTGAAGACAGGGGAAGTCGAGATGAACAGGCGTCCGGGATGACGCTCACCGTGCCGAACGACGAGCAGCTCGTCGACGCTACGCGCGACGGCGACGATCGTGCCTTCGAGGAGCTCTACGAACGCTACGGCGGGCGCATCAAGGCGTTTGCCCTGCGTCGGACCCGCGATCCCGATCGCGCCGACGATCTCACCCAGGAGGTCTTCATCTCGGCGCTCCGGCGCCTGCGGGCGACCGATCGCCCGATCGACTTCCGCCCCTGGATCTACGAGATCGCCCGCAATGCATGCATCGATGAGTACCGACGGCGCAAGCGGGTTCACGAGGTGCCGATCGACCGCGACGGCCTCGACGGCTGGCTCGAGCACCTCAGCGGAGGGCCATCGCCCGAGGTGGCGATGGAGTCAAAGCAGCAGCTGGAGGATCTGCAGGGTGCGTTCCGGGGCTTGTCCGAGCGCCACCACCGGATCATCGTTCTCCGCGAGCTGGAGGGAAAGTCCTACCAGCAGATCGGCGACGACCTGGGGATGTCCCAGGTCGTGGTCGAGAGCACGCTGTTTCGGGCCCGGCACCGTCTGGGGAAGGAGTTTCAGGACCTGAGCAGCGGGCGCCGGTGCGAGCAGGTGCTGAGGATCATCGGCACCCCTCCCGGTCGTCGCCTGGGACTGCGTGACCACCGGGCCGTGAGCCGGCACATCGAGCACTGCCGCCCCTGCCGCCGTGAGGCGCTGAGCGCGGGATTCAGCCTCCAGCTGCGCCCGGCCGGCCGGCTTCAGAAGGCGGCTGCGGCGATCTTCCCGATCCCGCTGTTGCGCCTGCTGCGGCGGGGCGGTTCGGCCGTCTCGGCAGGCGCGCGCAGCCTCCAGCAGAGCGCTGCGAGCCTCTCCTCTCCGATCGCCGGGTATGTCGGCTCAGGGACGTTCGGTTCGGGCCGCGTGGCGGCGGCCGCCGCGACCGTTCTGGCGGCCGCGCTGGGTGGCGGTCTACTCACGGAGGTCACCCAGGCTCCCGCGCACGGCGTCCGGCCTGGACAAGTGGCGGTTCACTCCGGTCGCGGGAGGGCGGCCATGCGTGTCAGCGGCCCACTGGCCACCGGCCAGGCTGTGTGGCGGCGTGCCGGAGTCGCGCGCGGCAGTGCGTTGCCCGCGGCTCGTACCGGGTCAGGCAGCCGACACTCCGTGGCTGTCAGCGGGACCGCCCTCTCGGTCTCCCCCGCGTTGTCTGGCCAGGGCGGGCAGGTTTCCGCTCCGGCCGGGGGCGGGGCGCCGCTCGCGGGTTCCGGAAGCGCCTCGGGGGGTGGCCTTGGACTCGGTGGCCCGGCGTCGGGTGTGACCGTCAGTCAGCCGGGCCGCGGGAGCACTCCCGGGGTTCCGCCGACCGGGATCCAGCTCTCGGGCAGCGGTTTGAACATGGTGCCCAGCGGCTCATCCGGAAGTCCGGCGAGCGTGATCGACTCGGTCGCCTCCGGAGCGACGGCAGCGAGGGGCGCCAAGCTTCGGTCGGCCGGCTAGGCCGTTCGGGCGTTTCCCAGAGTCGACTGCGTCTGCACATGCGGATCAGGCGGCCTGTGGAATACTGGGCTTCACCTCGGGGCGTGGCGCAGCCTGGTAGCGCGCACCGTTCGGGTCGGTGAGGTCCCCGGTTCGAATCCGGGCGCCCCGATATCAAGAAAGCCCTGCTAACGCGGGGCTTTCTGTCTCTCAGTCGACGTCCCGCTCAGGCCGTGCGGACGCCGATTCGGCCGTTTTATGACCAATGTGTGACCAATCGTGGCCTTCGACGAGCGCTTTGAGCCGCGTCCGCTCCTCCTCGCCACGGCGCATCGTGTGGGGGTAGACCCGCAGGGTGAAGGCCGGATCCGTGTGGCCGAGTTGCTGCATCACGTAGCTCGGGTCCCTACCGATCGCGACCAGGATCGAAGCGAACGTGTGGCGCAGCTTGTGCGGCGTGATCCCGAGCGGAAGGGGCTGTGTCCCACGCTCCTCGACAAGCCTGTTCGCATGGGCGACGACCGCGTCGACGATGTCCTTACGCAGGTTGTGGCGGGAGCGCGCCTTTCCGGCTGAGGTGACGAATACGGGGTCGTTGGGCCCGGTGTGCTCGCTGGCGGCCTTGTGCTCGGTCAGGATCTCGCGAAGCATGGGCAGCATGTCGACCTCGCGTTGGGACGACGGCGTTCGGGCCTTCGTGCAGCGCGGCGCTCGGCACGCCGATCGTGCCGGGGTGGAAGGCGAGGATCCTTCCGAGCGGCGACGCAGCCGCGCCCGCGGACGCCCCGGCTGCCGTACAGGACATGATCGCCGCCGGCAACCGGATCGACCGATTCCCGTACAGCTATGCAGGCGGCCACGGCGCGGTCGCGCAGACGATGAACCAAGCGACGCCCGATCCCGCCGCCTTTCCGGGCACCCAAGAAAACGGCAGGCCCGGCTATGCCTGCTCTTCGGCGACCGACTATGTCCTTTACGGCGGGGGCTTCGGGCAGACCCTCCTCCAGGACAGCGCACCCGCCTCAAGCACGCTGGAGAGCGTCGGCGAGCCGGGTCCCGGGAAGTGGGTCACGATCTACGCCAACTCCGATCACGCCTACATCGAGGTCGCGGGCATCTACTTCGACACCGCGGCGAGGTTGGGCAACCCGCCCAACCCGCCGTCCACGGGCCCGCGGTGGAGCACCGTGGGGACAGGCCCCGCGGGGTTCGTCGCGCGGCATCCGCAGGGGCTCTAACCAGCGAACCTTGCAAGCGCTCGTTGCCGGCTGCGCTTCGTCGAAGTCGCTGGCGGCGAGTGCCGTCGGGGTGCCCGTCAGGCGGCCTGCGCGACGGCCCGACCGGGTGGTGGGGTTCTCGCCGAAGGCGGCCCCAACTCCGGGGTGTTCCTGCAGATCACTTGTCACGACAGCGTCGAGCTCGAGGTGCCTGGGCACAGCTACACGTTCGGGACGGTCAAGGAGACCCAGGCGCGGGCCGACCTGCATGTTGGGAGGCCGGCTTTCCATCAGCGCCCGTTCCGGAAGTACGCGGCGTTCTTCTCGATGTAGTGCTCCCATTCGCGTGGCACCTGGTCCTCGGACGTGATCGCGTCGACGGGGCAAGCCTCGACACACGCGTCACAGTCGATGCACTCCTCGGGGTCGATGTAGAGCTGCTCCGCTTCCGCGAACCCGGGCTCGTCCGGGGTCGGGTGGATGCAGTCCACCGGGCAGACCTCGGTGCAACTCACGTCCTTGGTGCCGATGCATGGCTCGTTGATCACATAGGTCACCGAGCGCTCCCTTCTTCGACATGTTTCTTACAAGGTGATTGTGAAAA
>Ga0182024_10001412_pt1 | contig 62073 bp, 50 predicted proteins | sample P32metaG_FD_120480 | JGI IMG/M metagenome (GOLD analysis project Ga0182024, IMG submission 120480) | Permafrost microbial communities from Stordalen Mire, Sweden - P3-2 metaG (Illumina Assembly) | ecosystem: Environmental > Terrestrial > Soil > Wetlands > Permafrost | place: Sweden: Stordalen...
ACAACAATGAAGACTGAACGATTAGAGGCCTCGCGGACCATCGGGGCAGATCCGCCGGCGATCTTTCGACTGCTGTGCGATCCGCAGGGACACGTCGCCATCGAACGCCACCTAGCCGCGAACAGCTGCTCGCGGCTTCTGCCCGGGCCTCAGCCCGCTTTTACGACATCTATCGCACACAAAGAGCTGAGACTATGGCTCATATGTGACGTAAACAGAGCGGTTTACGTCACATATTGCACCCGGAACGGACGCGGGTGACTGTGCTGACGCCGTCGGCCTCGCTGAGGATCAGCTCATCGCGACAGCCGGGGGACGCCTCCCAGCCTCCCCCGGGTCGACTCCGCCGTGCTCCACCGACTGTCGCTGAGTTGACGGACCGTGCGGCCGGCGCCAGCTCCTACTTGGAAACGGGAGAGCTGATGAGCCGATGGAGGACGGAGCTCGAAGCCGACACTGGGTGGAACCGTCACGGTTTCTTGCGTCGCTGCACCTTTTGAGAATTCGACCTCGATCAGACCGAGCCCTTACACAGCTGGGGGACCAACCGCTCAATCAGTGTCGCTGCGCATTTCCCACTCGTGTCATGGACGGTTATTAGCAATATTTCAGGAGACTCACAGACTCCACTACTAAACTCTTCTTGGCGACCTCTGAAGGGCCCAAAGGAGCAAGGTGTTCTCACTCAGCTATGTATCCCGTGAGCTGCGCCGACGCTGGGGTCGGACTCTCGTCACGGCTCTCGGGCTCGCAGCTGGAGTAGGGCTCGTGATGGGCATCATCGGAGTCTCGGAAGGTCTCTCCGCCGCCCAGAACCGGGTGTTGTCGCCTCTCGGGACGGTCGGGACCGACATCATCGTCACACGCACCGTCGCACCCACGACCAATCAGAGCACGACGACAACGACCACGACCACCCACGCCTTCAATGGCTTTGGTGGAGGGGGCGGTGGGGGTGGCGGAGGTGGCTTTTTCGCCCGCGGCGTCAGCGGCGCCGCGACGGACGCGACAAGCTCGCAAGCAGCGGCACTGCTCAACAACAATGCCTCGGTCATCACCGACCTCGCGAAGCTCGGCAAACCCGGAACACAGTTCACCCATGATTTTTTTGTGCCTGGGACGCTCATCACCTTTCCATCAGTTGCCGTCAGTGATGTGGCAAGGATTCCCGGCGTGACCTCTGCGGTCGGCGCGCTATCCCTGCAGGCCCTCCACGAGAGCGGCACGGTTCCGACGATCACCGACACGGTGAAGACGGGCGGCCAAACGATCTCGACGACTGTGAAGCCGCCGACGCTGACACCGTCACAGACCGCTACCGAGCGGTCCTGCATCCTGTCCGTGCTAAAGAAGTCGTTCGGCAGTGCCGCCGGCGGTACGGGCGGTGGCACCGGCCGGGGCTCGCATTCGGGGCGTGGAGGCGGCTTCTCCGGCTTCACGTCGAATCCGGCGGTCGAGAAGTGCCTCACGCCGGCCCAGATCAGCTACCAGCAGAAGGTCCTCGTCCCCGAGCAGACCATCACCCGGGTGCTCAAGCCACCGACGACTAACACCTCGACGGCGAGCTACACCGTCGCCGGCGTGGACGCGTCGAATGAGACGACCGGCCTCATCACGAAGGCGCAGCTCGTCTCGGGTACGTGGTTCACGAGCGATCCCGCCGACGAGGTGCTTGTCAACACCGCCTACGCGAGCACAAAGAAGCTGAAGGCCGGCGGGACGGTCACGATCAACGCTGTGAGCTACCGGATCGTCGGGCTGGTGAAGCCGACTCTGACCGGGAACGTCTCCGACATCTACTTTCCGCTCCCGACCATCCAGAGCCTGGCGTCGGCACCGGGCTACGTGAACGAGGTGTTGGTCTCTGTGAAGAGTTCTTCGGACGTCGGCGCCATCACCACCGCGATCCAAAAGGAACTCCCTGGCGCCACGGTGCTGACCTCGAAGTCGCTCGCCGACCAGGTGAGCGGAAGCCTCAAGAACGCCCGCAAGCTCGCTACTGACCTGGGCGGCGCACTCGCCATCGTGGTGCTGCTCGCCGCGTTCCTGATAGCCGGCCTGCTCACGCTTTCGAGTGTCTCCAAGAGAGTCCGCGAGATCGGTTCGCTGCGGGCAATCGGGTGGACCCGAGGAGAGGTCGTCCGCCAAGTGATGGCCGAGACGGTCGGTATCGGCATCGTCGGCGGACTGATCGGAGTCGCCATCGGCGTCGGAGTCTGCGCCGTCATCGCCGCCGTCGGCCCCGGTCTGTCGGTCACCGCGAGCGGCCTTGCCGTTGGGGCGTCCAGCGTGGGCAGTCTCGTCGGTCAGTCGACCACCGGCACGGTCACAACCGTCGTGCATCTCACGGCGCCCGTGCACCTCGCGACGATCGCGTTGGCGTTCGCCGGCGCACTCATCGGTGGGCTGATCGCCGGCGCTGCCGGGGGCTGGCGGGCCGCACGTCTCGCACCCGCCTCCGCACTTCGCGACCTCGGCTGACGGCCGGGATGCTCCCATGGAACTGGAGAGGAAAATGCCGATGATCGACACCGAACAGAGCGAGAGTGCCCTGCCGCGGCCCGAGCACGAGTCTGGCACGCCCCTCTACGAGCTGTCGGGCCTGGAACGGACATTCTCCAAGGGTGGGATGGTTGTTCATGCCATCCGGGGCATCAACCTCGTCATCGACCGCGGAGAGATGGTCTCCCTCGAGGGTCCGAGTGGCTCGGGCAAGAGCACGCTTTTGCAGCTCCTCGGTGCCCTCGACAGCCCGACCGGCGGCTCGATCCGTTTTGCCCGCCGCGACCTCGCCGGACTTAGCGACAAAGAGCTGACGAAGATACGCGCTCAGGAGATCGGCTTCGTCTTTCAGCACTTCAACCTGATCCTCACGCTCACTGCGGCAGAGAACGTCGCCATCGCGATGTTCCCGAACCACGTCCGAGCCCGTGAGCGCCGCGAGCGCGCCGAACAGCTCTTGAACCAGGTCGGACTGGGCCACCGCTTGCACCACTTGCCGTCCCGACTCTCCGGCGGTGAGCAGCAGCGTGTCGCCATCGCCCGCGCCCTTGCGAACAACCCAAGCGTGATCATCGCCGACGAGCCGACAGGCAACCTCGACTCCGACACCGCCAAGGAGGTCATGACGGCTTTGACCGCGCTTCAGTCGAGTGCGGGGGTGACGATCGTGGTGGCGACCCACGACGAGGAGGTTGCCCAGCTCACCAGCCGTCGGGTGCGCATTCGCGATGGAGAAATCCTCGGCGACTCCGCCGCATAGCCCTCTCTCGGAGGCACGATCTATCTCGTCGTCGTCCTCCACGGTTCAGCCGACGGGTGCTCGATTGGCGGTCGCGGAGCACATCCCCGCCGAGGTCGTCGTTGAGGGCCCGAGGTGGCCGATCCGGAGCCGCCAACCTGCCGGCAGGACGCGGTCATGCGCACAAGGTGGGGCCTTCGTCCTACTCCTTGTGGCCGCGCCTCTGCGGCAATGGATCGAGGTTCAGTCCTCGGAGCTCGTCAAAACCCACTGGGCAGGAGACGCCCGTGTCACCGAGCCCGGAGGTGCCGCTCTCGACTCAGACGTCAATGATCGCCAGATCGACGCCCTCGGCTTCCATCACCGCCGGCCACGACCTTCCGACATTTGCGCGCGTGAGCCGAATTGAGGCCTGCCGACTGACTGCGGCGCCAACCAGCTCAGCTAGCAGGAGATTGGCGCGGTGGGTGAGCGCCACGCGAACGGTGTCGTCCATGCTCGAACGGGGGTCGAGCACCACGAGGCGATTCGCCGGCGGGTGCAGGACGCGCTGGGACGCCACCATGGGATCGGCGACCCGTCGAGACAGGCGTCCCGAGCGCCCCGAGTCCGAGACGGCGCGTGCCATACGGAACTGGAAGCAACACGTGGTGACCACCGGGCCTCGGTCGCCGAGGTCGGGAAGGCGGCCGGCGATGGCCAGCAACGCCAGGTGGTCATCGACGATGATCACTCGATACGCACATCCGGATCGTCGCTCGCAAGCGCCCGGGCCCGGTCGGCAAGCTCAGCGGCGAGCTCGCCGAGGATGTCGTCGAGGTCGGTGTCCTCGGCCAAGTTCAGCTCACGATCGACGATGCCTCGAACGACGTCGCTGCGCGTGGACCCCTCGGCGGCCGCTCGGGCGTCGAGCCCGGCCTGCTCCGATTCGGTCAAGTAAATGTTCGTGCGGTGCACGGCCTGAGCGTACACCGCCTAATACACCACTCCCGCGACTCGCTCGCCGGGTCGCATCGGCCATCGCAGAGGAGATCGGCACAACGGTCGACCGCCGCCGGGTCGACTCAGTAGCCAGAGCGCTCCGGCCTCCTGGACGAATCGGACCATGACGTCCTGGTGGCCGGGCTTTGCCGCCGGCGCCCACGCACAAGTACCCTGCACCTGGTCATCACCGCGGCTGTCGTCCCGCCGCGGGTACAGCGGCGGAAGGGGAGAGGGAGATGGCAATGTCACGAAGGAGAATCCCGCGGGTGCTTGTCGCCCCGATAGCGGCCGGCGCGCTCGCGCTCGGGGGCCTCGCCACGGCAACAGAGGCGCACGCGGCGACGGGGCGAGCGGCAAACGCGAGGGTGCCGATAGCCGGAACGCGGCCCAGCTGGGCCACCTCGCACGGAACGGCGGAAACGCCCGAGGTGCAGTCTGGGACGGTGAACGCCCGTATCTACCTGGCCGGGCACGACTCGGCCGGTCTCACGGCCTATGCGACAGCGGTATCCACGCCTGGCAACGCCCTCTACCGGCACTATCTCAGGCCGGCGCAGGTGCGGGCTCGCTACGGCCCGACGAAGGCACAGATCGAGGCAATCGAGTCGTGGACGAGGTCCGCCGGACTCAAAGTCACGGGAGTCGACAGCGAAGTGGCCGGTTACGTCTCCGTGAGAGGGTCGGTGGCGGCCGCTCGTAAGGCCTTCGACGTCCAATTCGGCATGTTCGCGGGCCCCGGCGGCCGCATCTACCGCGCCCCAGAGGAGGAGGCCAGTGCGCCCCGCTCGGTGGCGGGGTCGATCCTCGCCGTAAGCGGGCTCGACACCGCGCCGCATTTCGCGAGGCCGTACCTCCCTCCACCCCCGCCCAACTACTGGGTCGCGCCACCCTGCTCGCGCTACTACGGCCAGAAGATCGCCACCGGCGAGCCGACGGCCTACGGGAAACACCAGCCCTGGACCAACTGCGGTTACACCCAACCCCAGATTCGCTCCGCCTACGGGGTCACCGCGTCGGGGATGACCGGCAGGGGCCAGACGGTGGCGATAGTCGACGCCTACGCATCGCCGACGATGCCGCGCGACGCCAACGAGTTCGCCAAGGTCACCGGGGACAAGGCCTTCGCGCCTGCGCAGTACAAGCAGTACCTGATGACGCCGTTCACCCTCGCCGGGGCGAACCAGTGCGGCGCGCAGGGTTGGTACGGAGAGGAGACGCTCGACATCGAGGCGGTGCACGGCGAGGCACCGAACGCCGACGTCCACTTCGTCGCAGCCGCGAGCTGTGAGGACTCCGATCTCGCGAACGCCCTCGCCTTCATCGTCAACCACCACCTGGCGAGCATTGTGAGCAACTCCTGGGGCGAGCCGGCCGACGGCGCTGTCATCAAGCCGGTCTTCGATCTGATCTTCCGGGCAGGAGCGTCCGAGGGGATCGGCTTCTTCTTCTCCTCGGGTGACAGCGGCTACGAGTCACCGGGCGAGGATCCCTCCTCGAACACGATCCAGGTGGACTACCCGACCTCCAGCCCTTGGGTCACTTCCGTTGGCGGCACCAGCCTCGCCATCGGCTCGAAGGGCAACTACGAGTTCGAGACGTCTTGGGGAACTCTCCTCGACCCGCTCGCGAGCAACGGCAAGTCCTGGCAATCCACGCCTCCGGGCCAGTATCCGGAGTTCTACGACGGCTCGAGCGGCGGAGGCACGAGCACCGTGTACGCCCAGCCGTCCTACCAGCGAGGGGTCGTCCCGGCGCGGCTGTCCCACCGCCTCCCCGACGGCCAGATGAGTAAGAGGGCGATGCGGGTCGTTCCGGACGTGTCGGCTCTGGCGGACCCGAGCACCGGCATGCTCGTCGGTGAGACGACCCTGCAGCCGAACGGCAAGACTTATGCCTTCTCGCTCAGCCGCATCGGCGGGACGTCGGTCGCATGCCCGGTCTTCGCGGGCATCGAAGCCGACGCGCAGCAGGCCGCGGGCTACGTGCTCGGCTTTGCAGACCCGGTCATCTACCAAAGGTACGGCACCTCCGCCTATCACGACGTCACCGACCACCCCCGCGGCCCCGGTCACCTTGCCGAGGTTCGGAACAACTACACGAACCCTTACACCAAGCAACTGCCCCTCGTGACGTACCTGCGCACGCTCGGCATCGATGGTGAAGGGAACGCGGCCCTGCCGGCCACGAAGGGCTATGACGACGCCACCGGGGTCGGCTCGCCTAAGCGGTACATCCAGTCCTTCGTCCATTGACGAAGTGATTCGGCCTCGGCGCGGGGACTACGGAGCAACTGCCCGTCCCCGCGCCGAGTCGGCTCGCAGCTGACGGCTCACAGCCGAGCTGCGAGCTACGGCTGTCCCCCCCAGCTCGGGAACTCCATGTCGAGCGGGATAGCCGACGCCTCGACGACGTAGCCGAGAAGCTCGAAGAGGCGCCTAGGTACGAACTCCCCGCCGCGGCAGGGGACGACGGGAAGAGTGGGCCTCTTACGATCTGCCCGGCGTGGAACTGCGCGGTCACCGGTGAACATTTGTCAGCGCCCGGCTTCATTCGAGTCCCGATAGTGGCCCTGCTTCGTTTCGCCGTCGATGCCCGAGATTACGGTGGGTCATGGCCGGAGAGCTGACCACCGAGACCATCACCTGTACTTGGCGGCCGACCGAGGTGCGGTTGTCACCGGACGGGGGACGGGTGGCGTGGGTCGCGGCGCCATATGGCGCCGAGACCGAGCATGACGAGAGCGCGATCTGGGTAGCCGCGGCCGATGGCACCGAGCCGGCACGGCGGTGGACTTACGGTGGCAATGACAGTACGCCGCGCTGGTCACCCGACGGGACGAGGCTCGCTTTCCTCTCCGACCGTGCCAAACGCGGCACGGCCGGCCTGTACGTGCTTTCCGCCGACGGCGGCGAGGCCGCTCGGGTCGTGGTGCGCGAGCGTGCGGTATCGGCGATCGCTTGGTCGCCGGACGGGAGAAAGATCGCCTTCCTAGCCCCCGACGAGCCGGACGAGGAGGATCGCCGACGGGAGCGCGAGCGTGAGGACGCCGAGGTCTTCGGCGAGCGATGGCCGGCTCACCGGCTGTGGGTCGTCGAATTGTCCTCGGGGCAGGTGACAGCGCTGGGCGATCGTGAGGGGCATCTGGCTGCGGTCGACTGGTCGCCCGACGGGGCGACACTCGCAGTTGTCCTCAGGCCGACGCCTGAGCTCGACGCGGCCGGTGAGGGTCGGATATGCCTTGTGGCCGCCGACAGTAGCGGCGCGATGGCGACTCGGCTATGTGCCGCGCCAGGAGCCGAGGATCTGTGCTTTGTCGCAAGCGGGAACCGGATTGCGTTCGTCGCCCATCACGAACGCAACTGGGTCTCAGCCACCACCGTGTGGTCGGTGCCTGCGGTTGCCGGCGGCGCTCCAACGGTGGTCGGACCCAACGCGGGGGAGCTGGCCTGCGCGCTCGAGGTGCACCCGGTGGGTGAGGACAGGGTCGTCATCCAGTTGGCCCAGGGTTTGGACAGCCGGTTGGAGTGGTGCGATACGTGCACCGGCGAACGCGAAGTCCTCTGGCAAGCCACCGGCGACGTTGCCTGCTATGACGTAGGACCGGGACCGCTGCTGGCGATGGCCCAGCATGCCGACCGGGGAGCGCTCGAGGTCTGGGCGGGGCCACCAGACCGGTTGTGCCGCATCTCCGACCATCACGCTGCGCTGGCTGACATCCCGCTTGGGGTGGTAGAGGACTTCCGCTTCGCGGCTCCGGACGGGTGGCAGCTCGACGGCGTCTTGATCCGGCCACCCGGCGCCGGCGACGGCCCGTGGCCAATGGTGGTGCTGCCACACGGCGGCCCATACGGTCGGTCCGGTCGTGAGCTCCATGTCCGTCCGGGCGACTGGGGGCAGTGGTTGGCCACCGGAGGGTACGCCGTGCTCATGCCGAACTACCGCGGCGGCATGGGCCACGGCCAGGCGTTCGCTGCGTCAGTGCGGGCTGACATGGGCGGAGCCGAGTGGCGCGACGTGCTGGCCGCCGTAGACGTTGCCGTCGAGCGCGGCATCGCCGACCCAGCACGACTGGGCATCGGCGGCTGGAGCCAGGGTGGCTTCTTGACGGCTTGGGCGGTCACCCAGACCGACCGCTTCCGAGCCGGTGTCGTCGGTGCCGGCGTGACTGACTGGAGCATGATCTGCCTCACCAGCGACGCTCCGTCGTTCGAGAGCGAACTGGCCGGCGGCTCGCCCTGGACAGCGGCAGCACGCCGACGTTCCGACGCACGCTCTCCGCTCGTGCACGCTGCGGCCATCACCACTCCGCTGCTGATCCTGCAAGGCCAGCACGACGAGCGGGTGCCTCCGAGTCAGGGCACGGGGCTACATCGGGCGCTGCGCGGGCGCGACGTGCCCGTCGAGCTGGTCACCTATCCGCGCGAGCCGCATGGCGTGCGGGAGCGCTGCCACCAGGCCGACATTCTCGTACGGGTGCGCGCCTGGTACGACCGCTGGCTCGCCCCGAGCACTTGAGGACCGGCACTCCGATCGTTCGGTTGACGCAACGAGGGAGACGATGTGCAGTCCTCTCGACGGAAACTCGCTCGTGACGAGCGGCTCCCGTGACATCGGGCGGGCCGTGGCTCGAGGGCCCGGCGGGTGACGATCCGAAGCCCCATTAGGCGGCCACGCCCTCGATCCTTACGGCTCTGTTGTGATCACGCCGACGGCGCAGGAGACTCCCGTGTCCCCGAGCCCGCAGTAGCCCGACGGGTTCTTCGCCAGGTACTGCTGGTGATAGTCCTCGGCGTAGTAGAAGGGGCCGGCCTCGGTGATCTGCGTCGTGATCTCGCCGTAGCCTGCGCGGTTCAACGCAGCCTGAAAGCGGTCGCGAACGGTCTTGGCCGCTGAAAGCTGATCGTCGGAGTAGGTGAAGATCGCCGAGCGGTACTGGGTTCCGACGTCGTTGCCCTGCCGCATCCCCTGAGTAGGGTCGTGGGCCTCGAAGAAAGCCTGCAGAAGTCGTTCGTAGCTCACCTTCGATGGGTCGAAGACGACGAGAACTGCCTCGGCATGTCCGGTCCGGCCGGAACACACTTCTCCGTAGGTCGGATTCTCGGTGAAGCCGCCGGCGTAACCGACGGCGGTCGTGTAGACGCCGGGGATCTGCCAGAACTCTCGCTCGGCGCCCCAGAAGCACCCGAGGGCGAACACTGCCACCTGGAGGCCCTCCGGAAACGGAGGCGTGAGAGGCGTTCCGAGTACCTCGTGGCGCTCCGGCACGCTGAGCGGAGTTGCTCGCCCAGTGATCGCCTCTTCCGGGCTTACCATCTGCTGCTTTCGGGATTTGAACAACGACATCATTTTCCCCACTTCCGGATCGTTTCCTTAAGAGTCTCGGCGCGACCGGGGTTCGTTACATCGCCGGCAGGGCATCGCCGGCCGCGCCGGCCGGGCGTGGTCAGCCAGTCGGGTCGCACAACGGTCCTCTCCTGCCTCCTCACGGTACCGGAGAGACGGCGGTGTCAGGTGCTGTGGTGCCAGGTGACGCCGAAGCTGGTTCCACCAGAGTTGAGCGCGCTCGGCGCGGCCTTGGTGTCGCGGGAGGAACCCGTCATGGTGATCTCGCTGTCGGGGAAACTCGAGATGCTGCCCGACTTGCTAGTGGTCGCGACAGCGTCCCTGGAGGCGGTCCACTTGCTGAAGTGCGCCAGTGGCAGGGTGCCGCTGCTGTCGGAGGGGGCCTCGGCGATCCATTCGGCCGAGGTGTCCTTGCAGCTTTTCGCTGAGCAGGTGAAAGTCTTGGAGAAGCTGTTGGCGGTGCGGGTGGAGTCGGTGACCTTGACGGTGTAGCTGGTCCCGCTCCGGATGACCGATGCAGTGATCTTGTCACCGGGCCGGACGGAGAAGCCCACCGGCTGGACGGCGTTGGCCGGGTAGTGCTCCCACCAGGTCCAGTAAGAGGCCGTGCCTCCAGAGCATTGGGCCAACGTCCCACCCTGCTCCACGGATCTGGATGAGTAGCCGTCGATGCCCACCCAGAAGGCGGCGATCGTGGTGGAGCTACCGCAGGTGACGGCCGGCTCGATCCAGCTGGAGCTGACTCTGCTGTAGCCGGCACCGGTGTCGGCATAACCGGACCAGTTGTCGGAGGTGACCTTGGCAAGACCGCGGACGCGCTGTGTCGCACCCGCAAAATGGTGCTGCGTGCCGGGGACGCTCAGACGGCTCAGCGCCGCACGGGCCGCCGCCACCTGGCTGGCCCTGTCTGGGTGGGTGCCGGCGCTCGCGGCGCTGGCCCCGCTGAGCGCCAGGGCGGCCGCGGCCGCCAGTACCGAGCCAGCGGCGAACAGACTCCGCCGAAGATACATATGAACCTCGCCTTTCCGGGAGACCCCACGGGTCTCGAACGGTCTCGTCGCGCCAAGACCCTGCGCGTGTGCGGGTTCATCTCGCAAGGACGGGTCTCTCCTGCGATACTGCCGTCCCGAGGCGGCGCCGCCGCCAGCGTGCGTTTAGCCGTCCTCACCTGTCTCTTCGCGGTACCGGAGGAAGAGCGCCACGATCTCATCTCGTGCTTCCAAAGAGAGATCGTCCGGCTCGATCCGCCCGAGGAGACGAATGGTCTCCCGCATCTGCCGGAGGTACTCGTCGCAGCCGTCGCACTGCGCGAGATGGCGCTCGAGCCGCGCCCTGTTAGAGCGCGAGAGGGCATCCTCGAGGTAATCGGTCATGAGGGCGACGGCGTCGCGGCAGACGAGATCGTGTCGCCACGCTGTAAACAGCCGCATCATCCCTTCTCCCTCATTGCCTTCTCGAGCGCCGCCCGGACCCGTGTACGGCCACGGTGCAAAAGGACGCGCTGATTGCCTTCCGAGAGGTCGAGCATCTCGCGGACGTCCGCACTGGACAGTCCTTCCACGTCACGCAGCGTTACCACCTGCCGCTGAAGGTCCGGCAGCTGAGCGATCGCTTCCCGGACGAGAGCAGCGACTTCAGGTGCCACGATGCGGTCGACTACCTCGTCGGTCCACGGTACGGGCGGGTCAGCCCAGGCGCCGCCGGCCGAGAAACGATCCCCGCCCAAATCGTCCCCGGTCCCTAACTCGACCGTCCGCGGCTCTCGGGTTCCCGCCGTCTTGGCGCGGTTCACCAGGATCCGGAAGATCCATGTCTTGAGCGAGGACCTTCCCTCGAAACGACAAACCCCCCTGATGACGCCGATCCAGGCGTCCTGCACGGCCTCCTCGGCCACCGACCGGTTCGGCGTGAATGCCGAGGCCACACGGACCATCGAGGGGTGGTATCGCTCGACCAGTTCGGCGAAGGCGAGCTCATCGCCGGCGCACAGCCGCGCCACCAGCTCACTCTCGTCGGCGCCCGGCACGGGCGTCAGCGTAGGTTGATCGTGTAACGCCGGGCGCGCACCCCGGACTGCCCGTTGGCGCCACGACAAAGTGACGCGCGGCCGGAAAGCCGGCTCGATCATTCAAGGAGGATCATTCCCCGATGAGATCAACGACTCGCGCCTCGGCTCTGGCGCTCGGAGGTTCGGCGGTTGTTGCCGGACTGTCGCTGCTTGCCTTCCCGGCCCTCGCAGGAGCACAGGTACGCCCCTCGCCCGGCTCTACGCGAGGGATCGCCCGCGCCGTATTCGTGCAGACGAACGCCAAGACGGGCAATCAAATCCTCGCCTACTCACGGTCGTCGAGTGGGACGCTCGCCTTCGTCCACGCCTACAACACCGGCGGACGAGGCGCTCGGGCGGCTGGTGCCGTCGTCGACCCGCTCGCATCCCAGGGCTCGCTCTACTACGACCCGACGGGCGCTTTGCTGATCGCGGTCAACGCCGGCAGCAACACGATCTCGACGTTCAGGGTTCACGGCGACGTGCTCCGGAACCGGCAGGTCGTCGGCGCGGGCGACTTCCCTGTGAGCATCACGTCCCACGGGAGGCTCGTGTACGTGCTCGACGGTGGTGGCCGGGGCGCGGTGAGGGGTTATGTCGCCGCCAAAGGGGGCCTCGAGCCAATCGCGGGCTCCGAGCGCACTCTGGGGCTCGATCCCGACGCCACCCCGCGGTATCTCAATACACCCGGTCAGGTCGGCTTCACGCCTGACGGTGCTCGCCTTGTCGTCACCACAAAGGCCAATGGCAGCGACATCGACGTGTTCGGCGTGCGCCCGAGCGGCCGGCTGTCGAAGGCCGCGGTGAAGACTGTCTCGGCCGAGCCCGTCCCGTTCGGGTTCGTCTTCGACCCGCGTGGCCGGTTGGTGGTGACCGAGGCGGGGATCGGCGATGTCTCCACCTACGCGATCCACGCCAACGGCTCTGCCGCCCACATCTCCACGAAACCGAACGGCCAAGCGGCACCGTGCTGGGTCGCGTCAGTAGGAGGGTGGTACTACGTCGACAACGCCGGGAGTGGCGACGTGAGCGCTTACGAGGTGAGCAGCAGCGGGAAGGCCTCGCTCATCGCCGCCAACGGCGGCATTGCAGCCACCACTGACACCGGCCCGACCGACTTGGCCGGCTCGTCGAATGGCAAGTTCGTCTACGTCGAGGCAGGCGGGACCGGCGCAGTGGACGAGTTCGCGGTGAACGCAAACGGCACCCTGAGCTCACTCGGCTCGATCACCGGCCTGAGTGGGACGGGTATCGAAGGAATCGTCGCCTCGTAGAGTCACCACCCGCTGCGCCCGGCCCGCACTGAGGATCTTCCGCCGGCGGGCCGGGCTGCGGCCGGTCGGCACGCGCCGGGACTACTTCCGCACGACGATTGTCCCGGCAGCCTTGTCGTGCAGCGTCTGGTTCATGGGGTCCCAGAGAGGCCACAAGAGATCGAGCAGCGGGCCGATGAAGAGGATGATTCCTATCAGCACCGCCACGGCGGCGCGGGCGGCGGCTCTGCCGTAACCGATGGGGGACGTCCTGTTGACCGCCTCAGCGACTCCGATGCTCATGACACGCATCCCGATGGTCTGGCCGGCCAGGCCGCCGATGAACAGCGTGGCGTACGCAAAGGCAACGACCGCATCCAAGCTGTAATCGACGTACCGACCCAGTCCGGCCGCGACAGTGACAATCCCCACCGGCACGGCGACGATCAGCGCGTCGAGCATGTATGCGACGACGCGGGAGCCATAGGTGGCGAGCGCTCCTGGTCCCTGGTTCTGGTACGGAAACCCTCCGTAGCCCGGACCGCCTGTCCATCCGTAGGGGGGCGGTTGACCGGGAGGTGTCCCATAGCCCTGCCCGTAGGGTGACCCGTAGCCGGGTTGGCCGTAGCCGGGTTGGCCGTAGCCGGGTTGTCCGTAGCCGACCCCGGGCGGGGGTGGCTGGCCGTAGCCGCCCGGATCGGTGGGGTGGCCGCCTGCAGGGCTCGGGTAGCCGGCCGGCGGCGCCGGGTAGCCGGCCGGGAGCGGCGGCGGGTACCCGCTCGGCGGCGGGTATCCGCTCGGCGGCGGGGGGTATCCGCTCGGCGGCGGCGCAGGGGTGTCCGGGTCCTCTGGCTGCTCTCCCCCACTCGAGGGAGGGATCTGCGACATTGCGAGCCTCCTTGGCGGCCTTTCCAGAAGCGACTGAAGCGACCCAAGCCACCCGTGACGGAAGTCTAAGAGCCGACCCTCGTGCGGCGCGATTCCTGCGCGCGGCGGTTTGTTACGGCCTGGCATCTACAGCTGGCGTCGCCGTGCCATCATCGGCTGACGAAAGACAAACCGACGGCACAAGCAACCGATGTGAGCCTCGAGTGGGGCCTGGCCGGAGCACTCGCTGCGCCGGAGGAGTCGATCGGCTTCGTGGTGGTGGACGTCCTGTCGTTCACCACCGCCGTGACAGTCGCGGTCTCTCGGGGCACTGAGGTGGTGCCATGCCCGGATGACCAGACCGCCCGCCGGGTCGCCGTCGAGATCCCGGGGACGGCGGTCGCAGTGAGGAGGTCGTCTGTCGACCCGGCCCATCCGTGGTCGCTGTCACCCGCTGACCTTGACAGGGCCCCCGCCGCCGGCCGCCTCGCGCTGGCATCCCCGAACGGCGCCACAGTGGCGGCCGCCCTGGCCGCGGATGGAAAGCTCGTCGTGGCGTGCTCGCTCCGCAACGTGACGGCGGTAGCCAACTGGCTCCTCGGAGACGGCCTCAGCCGGTGCCGCCAGGCCGGACAGGCGGAGTGGGAGCTGACGGGGTCGGACGCGCCAGGGCCACGTTCCGCCACCGAATCGGCCGCTCGTCGGGCTCACTCGATGCCACCACGGGCGCCGCGCCACCTCGTGGTCGTGGCGGCCGGAGAGCGGTGGCCGGACGGCAGCCTGAGGCCCGCGCTGGAGGACTCGATATGCGCCGGTCGGCTCCTCCAGATCCTGCGGGACGGTTCGCTGGCCGCTCGTCTGTCGCCCGCAGCAGTCCTGGCGGCTCGTTCCGTCGCCGGACTGTCGCGAGCTGAGACGGCCGGCTTCGTTCGGGGGAGCGTCTCTGCGGCGGAGCTGCGTATCGCCGGCTACGAGGAAGACGTCGAGATGGCCGTGGGGACAGACGCGGACTCGGTCGTGCCCGTCCTGCGCCCCGACCACCCGACGACGCCCGCGGCTGGCTTCCGCCCGGCGCCAGGAATGGCGCCGGCGGCGCCGGCCCCAACCTAGAGCCGGCCAACCTAGAGCCGGCCACAAACCTAGAGGCCCTACTAGAAGCCCGGGAACACCTTCCTCAGCTCGTCCAGCTCGACCGGCCCGGTCACAGAGACGCTTTCCGGTGTGTTCTCGGAGTCGAGACGCCCATAGACGAGCCGGATGAGTGCCTCTGCCGGAATCTCCATCTCGGCGTCGACGCCACCGCCGTCGCCAAGCGGCCTCTCGGCAGGCTCCGCTCCCGATTCTTCCCTCACAGTCCCCGCGCTGCCGCCGGCGGCGCTCCCGTCCTCTGCCGCCCCAGACACGGTGAGCTGCAGCTTCTCGCCGATCTCGAGCAACAGCTGCCCCTCCCGGTCGGTCAGCCGCACGCCTATCCGCACCGGGTCGCCGCGCCACCGATCGGGCTTGCCGGCGATGCCGGCCATCCATGGCAACCGGGTCAGCAGCAGCTCGCACGCGTCCCGAGGCAGCGTCGCGTCCGGATCGAGGGACACCTGGATATCCCACGTATGCAACGCGTGCTCGCTGAGGCGCATCCCGACCAGCTCGGCTGCCGACAGCTTCCACGGGCCGAGCTCGACCTGGAAGGTCTTGAGCTCCTCGGGCGCGAGAGACTCCAACCGGTTCAACAGGCGCTCGTCGGCGACCTGGTAGTCGGCGGCCTGCTGCTGGGCATCCTTGGCGTTCCATTGCGCCCAGATCTCCTCCCGCGCCTCGTTCGGCGTGGGAGGGCCGCCGAGGGCGACGTCGATCATCAACATCATGATCTCCGCACCGCTCCCGAGATGGGAGAGCACTTGGGCGATGCTCCACTCGTCACAGTAAGACCCTTGGACGAGGCTCTCGGCGTCGAGCCGCCGGACAACGGTGTCGAGACGCTCGTGCGAGGCACGAAGGGCTCTGACCCAATCCTGATAGTCCCGATCGGCGAGGCTCATGGCCGACGGTCTACCGGCGGACGAACGCGCTCTGGCTCCCGGCCGGTCAGGTCAGCCCGTCGAGGCGGAGGAGCAGCCATTCGAGGAGGAGGGTCTCGTTGGGATTCCTCGTCAGGCGCTCCGCAGCCTCATTGACGAGCTCGACCGCCCGGAGCGGGACAGACACCGCCGAAGGTGCCGGGCCGTTTGGCCCTCCGGGGGCGCCGGCGTCGTCGAGACGGAGCCGGTAAGTCGCCGCCAGCGTCGCCAGGCCAGCCCGCAGATCGTCGGTCCGGGCCCGCCGCTCCTCGCGTCGGTGACGGGCTGCGATGACGGCCTGCCCCGGGATTTCCCGCTCGCCGGCCCGCTTGGCCAGTTCGGCCAGCTGAGCCAACTCGTCGGCGTGGACCCTCTTCACGACGTCCGCCGGCTCCGCCGCTGCTTCGACCAGCTCGCCGGCGAGGAGGGCGACTGTGGCGCCCGTCCCGTCCAGCCGGGCCGGGATCTGCCTCCAGCGCTCCATCCGCACAGAGAAACCCTCGTCCTTCGCCAACAACCTCGCCCTGTCGAGGCGGCCCCGCGCCACCTGGGCGACCGCCTCGGCAGCGGGAAGGTCCACCTCTTCTCGTGAAAGCACAGCCACGATGTCGCTCTCGCCGAGCGGATCGAACTCGACGGTGAGGCATCGGCTGGCGATCGTGACGAGCTCGGATGGAACGTAGTCGGCGAGCACGATTACCACCGTCGTGTCCGGCGGCTCCTCGATCGTCTTCAAGAGGGCCGGTCCGGCCTGCTCAACGAGATGAAGGTCTACGAGCACGAGCACCTGGTACTTCGCGGCCCGCGGCGAGCGGAGGGAGAGCCGGGTCACGTCCCGGGCCTGTTCCACCGAGATCCACTGGCCAGCGCGCTCCACGACCACGACGTCTGGATGGCGCCCGGCGAGCGCCTCTCTGCAGGCGACGCATTGCCCGCATCCGCCGTTCGGGCAGCAAAGCGCCGCCGCAAAGGCCATCGCCGCCTCTCGCTTTCCGCTCCCCGGCGGCCCGACGAACAGATAGGCGTGCACCGGGGCCGGAACGGAGGCCCGCAGGATCCGAGTCGCCCGCGGCTGTCCGACGATGCGGTCGAGCACCGGTGCGTTCGGGAGCGGGTCTGCGCTCACGACTGTTGGCTGCCGAGACGCTCGCGGAATGCCGTCAGGACCCTGGTCGCCACCTCTTCAGGCTCTGCCGCCCCGTCTATCACGACCCACGTCGTCGGCTCGGCCACAGCCAGCTCCAGGTAGCCCCGCCTCACCCTGACGTGAAAGTCGTCATCCTCGGACTCGATGCGATCTCGCGGAGAGCCCGCCCGCCGGGTCCCGCTCTCCTCGAGCGGGACGTCCAGCAGGATGGTGAGGTCGGGCCACAGGCCGCCGGTGGCGAGGTCGCAGGCCACCCGGAGCGCCTCCAGTGGAAGCCCCCGGCCGTACCCCTGGTAGGCAAGGGTTGACCCGGAATACCGGTCGACGACCACATCGAGCCCGTCGTCGATCCAGGGCCGCAGACGCTCCGCTACGTGCTGCGCCCTGGCGGCGAGCATCATCATCAACTCGGCGCGGGCATCCATCGACCCGATGGCCGGATCGAGAAGGAGCCCCCGGACCCGTTCGCCGAAGGCGCTCCCGCCCGGCTCCCGGCTCACCTCGGCGCCGAGCGACGATGCCAGCAGGGCGGCCTGCGTGGACTTGCCGGCGGCCTCTCCGCCTTCGACGGCTATGAGCAGGCCCCGGCGCGGCCCGTCCCTGAGAGTGCTTGGCGAGGTGTCCGGCATCGACCGCCGACGCTAGCCACCAGGCGGCTGTTAGCTCCCGGCCGCCTACTCGGACTCAGCCGTCCTCGTCGTACGGGGCCGCCTTGTTGGCCCCGCCGGCCTTGGACGCCCCGGCCGACTTAGTCCTGCCGGCCTTCTTGACCCCAACCTTTTTGGCCCCAACCGTCTTGGCAGCTGCCTTCTTTGCGCCGTCCGTCTTTGCGCCGGCCTTTTTCGGCCCTGTCTTCTTCGCGCCGGCCTTCTTCGCCCCCGTCTTCTTCGCCCCCGCCTTCTTCGCCCCGCCGGACTTGCCGGCCCGGGCCCGTGTCCCCGGTCCGGCTTCGCGCCGCGCCGCCAGCAGCTCTGAGGCCCGTTCGGCTGTGATGGTGTCGGGATCGTCCCCGCGCCGGAGCGAGGCGTTCACTGTGCCGTCGGTGACGTACGGCCCGAAACGGCCCGAGCGCAGCTGGATCGTCCCCCCGCTCGCCGCATCGGTGCCGAGCTCTCGCAACGGCGTCGCCGAGACGCCGAATCGGCGTTGTTTCGGCTGTGCGAAGCGCGCCGCGGCTTCCTCGAGGGTCACTTCGAACAGCTGGTCCTCGGTGTCGAGGCTCCTCGTTTCGTCTGCCCGCTTCAGGTAGGGGCCGTACCGGCCGTTCATGGCGACGATCTCGGTACCAACCTCCGGATCGGTTCCCAGGGTGCGGGGCAGCTGAAGCAGCCGCAAGGCATCCTCGAGCGAGATCGAGTCGAGCGCCATCGAGACGAAGAGCGACGCCGTGCGGGGCTTTCCCTCGTCGCCTGCCTCCCCGAGCTGAACGTACGGCCCGTAGCGGCCGGCACGGGCGAGCACGGTCAGTCCTGTGGCCGGGTCTGTCCCGAGCTCCCGGTCCCCCGACGGCTTCGAGAGCAGCTCTACGGCCCGTTCCGGCGTCAGCTCGTCCGGGGCGACGTCGTCGGGCACCGATGCGCGGTCGTCCCCCCGCTGCAGGTACGGCCCGTACCTGCCCACCCGCACGACGATCTCCTCCCCGTCGGGATCCGCGCCGAGGGGGATCGAGTTGACCTCTCGGGCGTCGATCTCGGCGAGATGAGCGAGCACGGCGTCCTTCAGTCCCCGGCTGCCCTCGACGGCGAGAGCGTGGCGCGGCGTCGCCGAAGTGCCGTCAGAAGCACGTCTCAGGTGACGCGACTCGCCGAAGTAGAAGTGCTCCAGCCAGGGGATCTGTTCCTCGGTACCGGAGGCGATCTCGTCGAGGTCGTCCTCCATGCTGGCGGTGAAGCCGTAGTCGACGAGGTTGGCGAAGTAACGCTCCATGAGCCCGACGACGACGAACGCGGTGAAGGAAGGCACGAGGGCCGTGCCCTTCCGCCACACATAGCCCCGGTCCTGGATGGTCTGGATGATGCTGGCGTAGGTGGAGGGACGTCCCACACCGAGCTCCTCCAGCCTGCGGACGAGAGAGGCCTCGGTGTAGCGGGCCGGCGGCCGCGTCTCGTGCGCCTCGCTCTCGAGTCCGTCGCACGTCACGGCCTGGCCTCGGGTGAGCTGCGGGAGCCGCACGTCCTCCTCGCGACGCCCGCGGGCGCCCTGGCCGGCATCACTTGAGGCGACAGCGCCTGCCGGCGGGCTCCCCTCCTCGGTCTCGTCCTCGTCCTCCCTGTAAACCCGCAAGAATCCCGGCTCCGTAATCACAGTCCCCGTCGCGACAAAGCCCGCCACCTGCGGGGCGGCCCCGGCGACTGTCTCGGCGGACGTCATGGCCTCGAGCCTGACGCGGGCGCTCGTCCCGGTGGCGTCGATCATCTGCGACGCCACCGTGCGCTGCCAGACGAGCTCGTAGAGCCTCAGCTCGTCTCGGGACAACTCCCGGGCGAGCGAGGGCGGCCGGCGGAACTGCTCCCCGGCGGGACGGATCGCCTCGTGCGCCTCCTGGGCGTTCTTCACCCGGCTCCTGTACACCCGCGGCGACGAGGGGACCGAGCTCGGGCCGTAGAGCGCCGTTGCCTGCGCCCGTGCCGCCCGGACCGCCGTCTCGGACAGCGTCGTCGAGTCGGTCCGCATGTAGGTGATGTAGCCCCGCTCGTAAAGCGCCTGCGCGACGCGCATCGTCCGCTGGGCGCTGAAGCGGAGCTTCCGGGCCGCTTCCTGCTGGATCGTCGATGTGATGAACGGTGCCGCCGGGGCTCGCCGGTACGGCCGCTCCTCTACCGAGGCGACGGAGAAGGAGGAGTCTTCCAGAGCGGCCACCAGGCCAGTGGCGGCCTGCTCGTCGAGCCGCACGACCTCATCAGGGGCCGCAAGAGCACCGGTGGGCAGGAAGTCATCCCCGGTGGCGACCCGGCGCCCGGCGACGTCGGCCAGGCGGGCACCGAAGGTTGTCCCGCCGGACTCGAAGGAACCCTCGATAGCCCACCAGGAAGCAGTGCGGAATGCCATCCGCTCCCGCTCGCGCTCCACCACGATGCGGGTGGCGACGCTCTGCACCCGTCCCGCCGACAGCCGCGGAGCGACCTTTCGCCAGAGGACGGGCGAGACCTCGTACCCGTACAGCCGGTCGAGGATCCGCCGCGCCTCCTGGGCGTCGACAAGGCGACGGTCGAGCTCTCTCGGATTGGCTATCGCATTTGCGATCGCGGAAGCCGTGATCTCGTGGAAGACCATCCGCCGCACCGGCACGCGCGGGGAGAGGACCTCACTCAGGTGCCAGGCGATGGACTCGCCCTCGCGGTCCTCGTCGGTGGCGAGATAGAGCTCGCTGGCGTCGGCGAGGAGGCGCTTCAGCTTGGCGACCTGCTCCCGCTTCCCCCGGCTGACCACGTAGTAGGCCTTGAAGTCGTTCTCGACGTCGACGCCGAGGCGGGCCCACGGCTCTCCCTTGATCGACGTCGGCACTTCGGCGGCGTCGCTCGGCAGGTCGCGAATGTGGCCGATGGAGGACTCGACGAGGTACTCGCTCCCGAGGAAGCCCGCGATCGTCTTCGCCTTCGCCGGGGACTCCACGATCACGAGCGGCCTGGCCATCGCGAATGCAACTTAGGCCATCGGCCGTGGGCCACGTGACGCAGCCCGCAGCTGCGGCCCCGCCGGTGCGTGGCGGCTCAAGCCCGGACCGGGGAGCCCTCCGGGACTGTGGGTGCGGGCTCGACCAGGCCGCTCGTGGGCTCGACCGGGCCGCTCGACGGCTCCTCCTCGGCGCCGGCGATCGATCCCGTCGCCCGCTTCGAGAAGGCGATGGCGCCGACCAGGATCACCAAGGCCACCCCGGCGATCGTGAAGCGCGCCGTCGGGTTGTGCCGCAACGTGATCACCGTGGGGAGGATGAGCAGCGAGACGAGGTTCATGACCTTGATGAGCGGGTTGAGGGCCGGCCCGGCCGTGTCCTTGAACGGGTCGCCCACCGTGTCGCCGATGACGGCCGCCTTGTGGGCCTCGGAGCCCTTCCCGCCGAAGAAGCCGTCCTCGATGTACTTCTTGGCGTTGTCCCACGCCCCGCCGGAGTTGGAGAGGAAGTTCGCCATCAGTTGCCCGGTCAGGATGGCACCGGCCAGAAACGCCCCGAGGGCGAAGTAATTGATGCCGAAGCCGATGATGACCGGGGTGAGTATCGCCAGCAACGCCGGCGTGGCGAGCTCCCGCTGGGCCGCCGCCGTGCAGATCGAGATAACGCGCCCGTACTCCGGCAGCTCGGTGCCGTCCATGATCCCCGGGTGCTCACGGAACTGCCGGCGCACCTCGTGGACGACCGTCCCCGCCGAGCGGCCGACGGCTCGGATGGCGAGGGACGAGAAGAGAAACGCTACAGAGCCGCCGATCAACAACCCGATGAACGTCGTCGGGTGGGCGACGTTGATCTGGGTCTGTGCCAGCGAGAAGAGCTTGTTGCCCACCGCCTTCAAGCCGAGCTGGGAACCGATCGTCTCGATGAAGGAGGAGAAGAGGGCGACGGCGGCGATCACGGCGGACCCGATGGCGACACCCTTTGTGATCGCCTTCGTCGCGTTGCCGACGGCGTCGAGCTGCACCATGACCCGCTCCGCCTGCCCCTCGAACTCGCCCGACATCTCGGCGATGCCGGCGGCGTTGTCCGCCACGGGCCCGAAGGAGTCCTCCGAGACGATCATGCCCGTCGTGGAGAGCATGCCGATGCCGACGAGGGCGACGAGATAGAGGGAGACCGAGGTGTTCCCGTTGCCGAGGGCGACGGCCACGGCGATCGCCACCGAGATAGCGATGATCGCCCAGACGCTCGACTCGAGCCCGATCGAGATGCCGGCGAGCACCGTCGTGGCCGGCCCGGTCCGCGCCGAGTCGGCGATGTCCTTCACGGGCGTCTTCTCGGTGGAGGTGAAGTACTCCGTTATGACGCTCGCCACGAGGGCAAGCCCGACTCCGACGACGACAGCCCAGAAGACCTTCAGGTTGTGGACGTAGAACTGCGCCACGAAGAAGGCGCCGATGAGCGTCAGGAGAGCGGACAGGCGCAGCCCCCTGTTGATCGGGGCCATGGCGGTCTTGTCCCGGGGCATCGCCCGCACCACGAGGATGCCGACGGCGGAGGTGAGGATGCCGATGGCGGCCACGACGAGCGGGTAGATCAGTCCCCTCGTCCAGGCGCCCGGGTTGGTCGGGTAGAGCGACTTGAAGGCCGAGTAGCCGAGGATGAGCGAGGCGATGATGGTGATCTCGTAGGACTCGAACAGGTCGGCAGCCATCCCGGCACAGTCACCGACGTTGTCGCCGACGTTGTCGGCGATTGTGGCGGCGTTTCTCGGGTCGTCCTCCGGGATGCCGGCCTCCACTTTGCCGACGAGGTCTGCCCCGACGTCGGCGGCCTTGGTGAAGATGCCCCCGCCGACGCGCATGAACAGGGCGAGCAACGAGGCGCCGAAACCGAAGCCGATCAACACCGCCGTAGCGGTGTTCTGGAAGATGAAGACGATGGCCGTCGCCCCGATGAGGCCGAGGCCTACGCAGAACATCCCGGTGATGCCGCCGGTGCGGAAAGCGACGCGGAGCGCCCCGGCCAGCTCCCCGCTGCGGGCGGCGGCCGCCGTCCGGACGTTGCCCCGCACCGCCAGGCTCATGCCGATGAAGCCGGTGAGCCCGGAGAAGAGCGCTCCGCACAGGAAGGCGACCGCCCTCGCCAGGCCGGCCGACGCGAAGGTGAGGGCGACCTTGCCCGTGACGGGGTCGACGACCTTGGTGGCGGTGAAGAAGACCAGCACGAAGAGCGGGACGACGATTATCGCGATCGTGCGGAATTGCTGGCGGAGGAAAGCGACGGCCCCCTCCTGGATGGCGAGAGCGATTCGGCGCATCGTCGTCGTACCCTGGTCAGCAGCGAGGACACCGCGCATCAGGTAGACGGCGACGATTATCGCAACTAGGCCGGCGGCGAGGGCGAACAGCAGCCAAATGCGCTCGGTCCCTCCGAGCGTGAAAGCCTGGTAGCCGCCTGTGCTCGCGAGGAGGTGAGGGATCACCGATTGCTCCTTTGCTCAGGTCGGGGGCAGGATAGCCGTTCAGGCAGAGCGGGCTGTCCCCTTCGGCGTGGTCACCGCCCCGCCGGGCCCTTTGCCGGCGGTCCGGCGTCGGGGCCCTCCGCCGTCCGCGTGATGGTGAACAGCGGGTTCATCATCGCCAGCTTGCGGCCCCTTTCCCCCACCATTCCCTCCACGATGAGCCTCGCCCCCGGCTCGATCCCCGGCACCCGGCGGCGCCCCTGGAAGACGAGCAGGATCGAGGCCGCGCCGTCGGAGAGGACGCACTCCACACTCGGGACGCCCCCGCCGGCCTGGACCCGAACCGAACGGACGCGTCCTTCTACTCTCGCCCGCTGGCGTGGCCGAAGGTCCAAGATCCTCGTCGTGCCGGGGGCCGAGCGGGCAGGGCCTCGGCGCTGGTCAGGCGGCCGGCGAGACTCGGGCCGCTCCTCCCCGCGCGGGCGGTCGCCGCTGGCCTCGCGGGCCCACGGGTGCCTCAAACGCCGCGACCTCGTCTCGTCCTCGCCGGCAGCCGTCGCCGCAGACCCAGCTCCATCCCCGCGTCCCGCCGCCGCTGCATCTCCGCGCCGAGCCCCGTCCACGTCTGCGGGCCCCGGGGCGCCCGCCCCGGCCCCGGCGTCCGCACCGGACGCGCTCGGGTCCTGGACAGGGTCCGAGACCCCGGCTGCTCCGGCGCCGGCGCCGGCGCCGGCGAAGTCCTCCGGCGACACTCTTGCGCCGGCAATGGCGCCGGCCGCCTCGACGGGCAGACGACTTCCGTCTGGAGCGGTGGCAATCCGCTCGCCGGCACCCCGCCCTTGGCGCCGCGCCGAGCCCCGGGCCCTCCCGTCGTCCTGAGGGCCGCTGCCCGTCTCGGTCAGCTCGTCGAAAGTGTCCGATCCCGGCGGGTAGGACTCCGTCGCATCGGTCTTCCACGGGACGAGTTTCTTGCGCCGCTTGCCGAGAGGGTAGGGGACGATCGTGGCGTTGGCATTGGGCAGCTGGCTGACGTAGGCCGCTATCTGGTCGGCAGTCCGGTCGTGCAGCGCGATGCGCCACGCTCCTTCGAAGACCTTCCGCGGCAGCAACACCGACACCTCGGTCTGGCCGTCCTCAGCCGTCTCCGCCACGAGCTGCATCGACGCCCTGGTGAGGCGCCGGTCCGGGCACTCGATGACGTCGAGGGGGAACCGGTCCAGGCCAAGGCGTGTCCACTGGTCCTCGAGCTGGTCGGCCACGGCCCAGTCGAGCACGAAGTGCACCGCCCGCAGCTCGTCTGGGTGGAGTGTTCGGGCGTACTGGAGGGCTCTCGCCGTCGCCAGGTCGAGCCGCTCGACGAATACCAGCGCCACGAGGCGCCGGAGGACGGGCTCCATCACCGCACGCGGCGCGTTTGCCTCCAGCTCCTGTCTCTCAAGGGCGTACTGGTGGTGGAGGCGGATCAGGACGAAGACGAGGATCGGGAAGGCGACAACCACGACCCAGGCGCCCTCAGTGAACTTGGTGACGGCGAAGATCAGGACAACGAGGAAAGAGAGGGCGCCGGCGAACCCGTTGATCCAGATCTTGTAGTGCCAGCCGGCTTCGCGGTTGGTGAGGTGGTGCTTCACCATGCCGGCGCCGGCCATCGTGAAGCCGGTGAACACGCCTATGGCGTACAGCGCCACGAGCGAGGTGAGGTTGGCTCCGGTGGCGAGGATGAGGCAGAGAGAGACGCCAGCAAGGACGATGATGCCGTTCGAGAAGACGAGGCGATGGCCGCGCCGGGTGAGCCGCCGGGGCAGGTAGGCGTCCTCGGCGACGAAGCTGGCAAGGTTCGGGAAGCCGTTGAAGCTCGTGTTGGCGCCCGTGTAGAGGATCAGCATCGTCGCCGCCTGCACCAGGAAGAAACCCACCCCCCCCGCCCCCGAATACCCGAACACGTAGTGGGCTTCCTGCGAGAGCACGGTCGGCGTGCCGCTCAGATAGGGGGCGGCATGGGTGATCCGGGCCAGCAGGGACACGCCGAGCACGAGTGAGCCGAGGGTGGTGGACATGACGACGAGCACCCGGCGGGCGTTGCGTCCCGTCGGCTCCCTGAAGTTGGCGACGCCGTTCGAGATGGCTTCGAGCCCGGTGAGCGACGAACCGCCGTTGGCGAACGCCCGAAGGACGTAGAGCACGCCGGCGCCCAGGAGAAGCCCGCTCCCGGGGGTGCCGATGTGACCGACGCCCGGGTGGTCGATCGAGTGAGCGTGGAGTTCCCCGAGCGCCCACCTGATGAGGCCGACGATGACAAGGCTGCCGACTGCAGCGACGAACAGGTAGGTCGGCAGGGCGAACGTGCGACCCGCTTCCCGGATGCCCCGCAGGTTGCCGTAGGTGAGGAGCACGACGACTGCCACTGTGATGGGGACGGTGAAGCTCGCCAGAGCAGGGAAAGCCGAGCTGAGGGCGTCGGTGCCGGCTGAGGTCTGGACCGCGACGGTCACGATGTAGTCGATGATCAGTGCCACGGCGGCGATCTGGGCCACCCGCGGGCCGAAGTTCTCTCTCGTCACCACGTATGAGCCGCCGGCCTTCGTGTAGACCATCACGACCTCGCGGTAGGACAGGGTCACGAAGAAGAGGACCAGGAGCACTGCTCCAGTGATCGGGAGCAGCAGGCTGAAAGCCGCCACGCCGACGAAGCGGACCAACTGGTTCAGCATCTCCTCGGTGCCGTATGCCGTCGAGGAGATGCAGTCGGGTGCCAGCACCCCGAGCGCGGTGACATTGCCGAGGCGCTCCTCGGAGAGTCGCTCGGTGATCAGAGGCGGCCCGAGCAGGACCTTCTTCAAGCGGTAGCTGAGGGGCTCCGGCAGGACGTAGGTTGCGGGGAGGGGCGACAGCGCGGCCACTCTCGGCTCGTCGCCGGTCTTCGTCACATGGCTATCTTGTCCTGCTCCGGACCCAATCACCATCGCTCCCAGTAATGGGCAGGCCGCAGCGCGTCACGCCCGTGCCCTTGCGGTCGTTCGCCCGGCTTGTGCCGGTGGGTCCGAGCAGGGAGGATTGTCGGTGATGCACGTTGTCGTGGTCGGCTGTGGGCGGGTGGGTGCTGGGCTCGCGACCGAGCTGGACAAGGAGGGGCACAGCGTCGCCATCATCGACAAGCTGCCGCGGGCGTTCCGCCGACTTCCGCCGGAGTGGAGCGGGCAGAAGGTGGTGGGCTTCGGCTTCGACAGGATCCATCTCGACGAGGCCGGGGCGGGGCACGCCGACGCACTGGCGGCCGTGACGAGCGGCGACAATTCGAACATCCTCACCGCCCGCATCGCCAGGGAGACCTATGACATCCCCAACGTGGTCGCCCGCATCTACGATCCCCGCCGGGCCGAGATATTCCAGCGCCTCGGCATCCCGACGGTTCCCAGCGTCACCTGGACGATCGACCAGGTCTTCCGTCGCATCCTCCCCGGTGAAGGAAGCTTCGAATGGACCGACGGCTCCGGCCAGCTCCATCTGGTGGAGCGCCCCCTGCCGGCGGCCTGGGCGGGCAAGAAGATCGCTGCCCTCCTGCCCGACGGCGTGCGGCTCGTCTCGGTCATGCGGGCGACGGCGCCCACCTTGCGGGTGGCCGACCTCGTCGGCCAGGACGGCGACGTCCTCTACCTGGCGGTGACCGACCTATCTGCCGGCCAGCTGTCGGAGCTGTTCGGGACGGACGCCGCCAGCGGAGCCGACGCCGAGAACAGGCGGCCGCGGTGAGAGTCGCCGTCGCCGGGGCGGGCAAGGTCGGCCGCTTCCTGGCAGAGGATCTCGCCGAGAGCGGGCACGAGGTCCTCCTCCTCGAAAAGGACGGCGATCTCGTGGCTGAGCTGGCGCCGAACCTCCCCACCGGGGTGAAGTGCCTGGCCGCTGACGCCTGCGAGGTCTCCTCGCTCCATCTGGCGCGACTCGACGAGGCCGAAGTAGTCGTCGCCGTCACCGGCGACGACGAGGACAATCTCGTCATCTCCCTCCTCTCCAAACAGGAATTCGCCGTCCCCAGGGTGATCGCCCGGGTCAACCACCCCCGGAACCACTGGCTGTTCAACGAGAGCTGGGGCGTGGACGTCGCCGTCTCGACGCCGCAGCTGCTCGCCGGCCTCGTCGAGGAGGCGGTGTCGGTGGGAGTGCTGGTCCGCCTGCTGCAATTCGAAGGGGGCAACACTCGCCTCGTCGAGATGACCCTGGCCGAGGGATCATCGATCCGAGGGTCCGCCGTGGGCGATCTCGGGCTGCCACGGGGGGCCGCCGTTGTGGCGCTCGTCCGGGACGCCCATGTGGTCGTCCCCCGGTCCGACACCGTTCTCGACGTGGGCGACGAGCTGATGTTGCTCGTGAGCAACCAGACCGAGGACGAAGAGATCCGGCAGCTTCTTGCGCCGAGCACGTGACAGGCGCCGCCGTGGAGCCGGGCAACAGCGCCGGAACGACGCCGGCGGTTCGGGCTGAGTCTCCCGGAACGACGCCTGCCGCTCCTGCTGAGTCACGCGGAGCGACGCCTGCGGTTCGGGCTGAGTCCCCCGGAACGACGCCTGCGGTTCCAACTGAGTCACCCGCGGAAACGCCCGGCGCACCGACCGCCGGCGGAGCGGCCAGGCAGGCCGCCTTCTTCGACCTCGACAAGACCGTCATCGCCCGGGCCTCGATGGTCGCCTTCGGCCGGTCGCTCTACCGGGGCGGGCTCATCAACCGGCGCACGGTGCTCCGGGCCATCTACGGGCAGCTCGTCTACCTCCACCTGGGAGCGAGCGAGGAGAAACTGGACCGGATCCGGGAGTCTGTTCTCAAGCTGACGCGAGGTTGGGAGCAGTCCCGCGTGGCCGAGATCGTCGCCGAGGCGCTCGAGCAGATCGTCGACCCGATCATCTACGCCGAGGCCGCCGACCTGATCGACCAGCACCGGGCGGCCGGCCGCTACGTGGTTCTCATCTCGGCGTCGCCGGCCGAGATCGTCGCCCCGCTCGGCCGGTACCTCGGCGCCGACGCCACCGTCGGCAGCCGGGCGCAGCTCGACGAGGCGGGTCGCTACACGGGGGCGATGGAGTTCTATGCCTACGGCGAGTTCAAGGCGGAGGCGATCCGCGAGCTGGCGGAGCGGGAGCAGATCGACCTGTCCGAGTCGTATGCCTACACCGACTCCTACACCGACCTCCCGATGCTCGAGGCCGTCGGCCACCCGGTCGCCGTCAACCCGGACCGCGTGCTCACCAAGTACGCCCGCGAGCACGACTTCGAGATCACCCGCTTCGTGCAGCCGGTCCGGCTGCGGGATCGGGTCCGCGACGTCCGCCAACGCATCACCGCCGTTCCCTCCCGGCCCGCTATAGCTGTCTCGGTCGGCGCCGTCGCCTTCGGGACGGGGGCGTTCGCCCTCGGATGGTGGTACGGGACCCACCGGGAGATGCCGAGGCCGGCCTGAGCAGTTGCCGAGGCCGGCCTGAACAGTTGACGGCTAACGGCCGCCGGGGTCAGCTGTCCCGCAGCCGCTTGGCAGCGATGGCCCCGAGGGCGACGAGAAGGGACAGGATGATCAGCTTCTTGAACATTTCGCGGAGCGTACCCGACCGCCCTCGCCGGTTGGTGGTAAGCGAGTGGCCCTGCGGCTCCTCAGACTGTGAGAAGGTCCCTGGCGCCGGTGTCGCTCGAGGGGTGCCGCAACTTCGACATCGCCCGGGCCTCGATCTGACGGATGCGCTCCCGAGTGAGGTTGAAATGCTCGCCAACCTCTTCGAGAGTGCGCGGCTCGCCCCGGTCCAGGCCGAACCTGAGCCGTAGGATCTCCCGCTCCCGCTCGTCGAGCGGGGCCAGCAGCCGGTTGATCTCGACCGGTAGCAGGGCTGTGGCGGCCATCTCGAACGGCGACTCGGCCGACCGGTCCTCTACGACGTCGCCCAGCTCGGCGTCGCCGTCCTCGCGGAGGGGCTCCGACAGGGAGAGCGGCTCGGCACGGAAACGCAGAGCCTCGATCAGCTTGTCCTCGGGCAGCTCCACCTCGGCGCCGAGCTCTGCCAGCGATGCGGGTCGCCCGAGCTTCAGCTCCAGGCGCACCTGTGCCTTCTGGACCCGGGCCAGCGTGTCGCCGGCGTGCACGGGGAGGCGGATGGTCCGGCCCGTGTTGGCGATGCCTCTCGTGATCGCCTGGCGGATCCACCACGTCGCATAGGTCGAGAACTTGAAACCCTTGCGCCAGTCGAACTTCTCGACGGCGTGCATGAGGCCGAGGTTGCCCTCCTGGATGAGGTCGAGCAGCGGCAGCCCGGAGGCCTGGTACTTCTTGGCGATCGAGACCACAAGACGCAGGTTGGACTGGACGAACGTCCGTTGTGCCGTCTCCCCGTCGCGGCAGCAACGGGCGAGCTCGCGGCGCCGTGTGGGCGTGACGCCCTTCTTCACCTGGAGCTCTTCCTCGGCCTTCCACCTGGCCTCTATTGCCTGGGCGAGCCGGACCTCGTCGTCTTTCGTCAGGAGCGGATACTGACCGATATCCGTGAGGTATAGGCGGACGAGGTCTTCCTCGTCCCTTTCGACTCGCTCCTTCGCCAACGTCCCGAAGCCTCCGTGTGTCGCAATTTGGGGGGATCGCACCGGGTGCGGCGCGCTGTCGAGTTCAGGTCTCGAGTCCCCGAATGAACCCTACGGGGTCCGTCTAGGGCACCCTCGAGACTGCCCTTACCACAACTTTCGTCATGACTCCACTCAGTGTAACGGGGGCGTCAAGGACGCCTACAGCCAGTTTTCGGCAATGTCGGACGCCGAGTTGAGTTCCGCGTGCAGATCGGCGATCACCCGGGCCAGCACGCGACGCACCGGAGGATCCGCCGCCGCCGAGTCCATGGCCCGGCGGCCCTCGTAAGCGCCGAGCAGCGCCGGGTAGAACGAGGAGGCCACGTGAGCGACGAGGGCGGGGCCGTCGAGCACCTCGCCGGCCGGGCGGGATGGGACGGCCTGCATGGCCGGCCGCTGACGGGACGGTGGAAAGAGACGGGTTTCGTCCTCCGGCGGCCCGAGCCGGTCAAGGGCCAGGTCGACGGCTGCGCCGGCAGAGCGCGTCAGCTCAGCCGCGGCAGGCAACCCCACAGAGACCGGCAGCAGCTCCCCGAGGAGCGATGCGCGCCACGCCGCCGCCCGGGCCGCCGAGTCCGCCCAGATCGCCACCTGCGGCGGTTGCAACGAGGCGGCCCGTCGCCCTACCCGCTCAAAGAAACCCACCTCCACATACCGCAACCTTCCCAACCCCGCAGCCGACTCGTGCAGACTGAGGAAGGCAGGTGCGGAACCCTCCGCGGCCCCGCGCAGCAACCCCAAGAGCCCGGTGGTGGTCACTCCGGGCTGCCGCCGGTGTCCCGCGTCGTCGCCGGCGGCTCCACCTCGTGGCGGTAGCGATTAGTGATCGGCATGCGGCGGTCCTTGCCGAAGCCGCGGCTCGTCACCCGCGGTCCGGGGGCGGCCTGCCGGCGCTTGTACTCAGCCCGGTCGACGAGCTCGATCACCTTTCTCACGGTGGCCGCGTCGTGGCCTTCGGCGACCAGCTCCTCCACGCTCTTGTCCAGCTCGACGTAGCCCTGCAGAATCGGGTCGAGCTCCTCGTAGGACGGGAGGCTCTCGTCGTCGCGTTGGCCCGGTCTGAGCTCGGCGGAGGGGGGTTTCTCGAGGACGGCCGCCGGGATGACGCCGGCGCCGTCCACTTCATTCCGGTAGCGGCACAGCTCGTAGACGAGCGTCTTAGGCACGTCCTTGATCACGGCGAAGCCTCCCGCCATGTCGCCGTACAGCGTGGCGTAACCGACGGCCATCTCGCTCTTGTTGCCGGTCGCGAGCACGAGCCAGCCGAAGTGGTTCGACAGCGCCATGACGACGACCCCCCGGATGCGGGCCTGGAGGTTCTCCTCCGCCAGGCCGGCCGGTGGCTCGGCGAAGGCAGGCTCGAGCATCCCCATGAAAGCCGCGTGGGCCGGCTCGATCTCGACGGTGCGGGTGTCGATCCCCAGGTTGGCGGCGAGGGCGGTGGCGTCGGACAAGGAGCCGGGCGAGGAGTAGCGGGAGGGCAGCATGACGGCGTGCACGCGGGCAGGACCGATGGCGTCGGCGGCGATCGTGGCCACGAGGGACGAGTCCACTCCGCCGGAGATCGCTACGAGCACGTCCGAGAAACAGTTCTTCTCGACGTAGTCCCGCGTCGCGAGCACCAAGGCCTTGTAGACCTCCTCCGCCGGCTCGAGGAGCGGCGCCACGGTCGGTTCGCTAACGGGCCACGAACGGGACGCGTCGCTCGGCCGCTCCTCGCTGACAGTGACGGCGGGGAACGGGCTGCCGTCGTCGTATCCCCGCGGGTCGAGGATCCGCTTGCGGTAGGAGGGGCGCAGCTCGACGTCGACGACGCTCACCGTCTCCTCGAACTGAGCGCAAGCAGCGATCAGTTCACCGTCGCTGCCGAACACCATCGAGCCGCCGTCGAAGACGAGCTCGTCCTGGCCGCCGACGAGGTTGACGTAGGCGAGCACGACTGAGGCGTCCGCGGCTCTCGTGGCAAGCATCCGGCGGCGCTCGGCCAGGACGCCGTGGCGGTAGGGCGAGCCGTTGATGACGACGACGAGCTCGGCCCCGCCAGCCCCGAGCCGGGCGACGGGGCCGGTGGCGCTCCAGGCGTCCTCGCAGACGACGATTCCGGTCCTCACGCCGTTCACTACGTAGAGCTGGTCCTGACCTGAGCCCGGCCGGAACCACCGGCGTTCGTCGAACACCCCGTAGTTCGGCAGCAGCTCCTTGTGCCAGACACCGTGCACCTTGCCGCCCGCCAGGATGGCGGCGGCGTTGTAGAGGGCGGCTTCCTCGTCGACGAACCCCACGACGGCGGCGCAGCGCCTGCTGGCGGCGGCCACTCGGCTCAGGGCCTGCAGGTTGCCCTCGATGAAAGACGGCTTGACGAGGAGGTCCTCCGGCGGGTAGCCGGGGAGGACGAGCTCGGGGAAGAGGGCCAGATCGGCGCCCTCATCCTCGGCGGCGGCGAGCGCGGCGATCACCTTCTCGGCGTTGCCGTCGAGGTCACCGACGATCGCATCGAGCTGGCACAGGGCGACGCGCAGGTTGCCCACACGAGAAGCCTAGGCTGCCCCCCCGGTGTCGCCGACCCGATCGAGGGTCTCCGGCGGGGAGCCGCCGGCGCACCGGTCGTGAACCCACGTCAGGTGTATACGGTTAGGTGCGTATCTGACCGCAACCGCGTACAACCCGCGTCGCTAGCCGACATCGCCGGCGCCTCTGCCGCCCCGGCAGCGGTGAGGCTCCTCTTCGAGCGGCTGGCGAGCAGCGGGGCGGGTACCGAGCGCCTGGCCGGCGATCACGACCTCGCCACCACCGTCGCCGCGGTGGCTGGAGCCAGCCGTTCCCTTGCGCGGGTGATCCTGACCGACCCGGCCGCCCTCGACGTGCTCGCCGGCGTGAGAACGCCCCTCGACGCCGGTGCGAGGGAAGGCCCCTCCCTCTCGCTGCCCGATCGCTCATCGAGCCATCTGCCCGATCCACTGGCGGCCGAGGACCCCGACGACCTGGCCCGCCGAAAGAGACTGGCGCTGCTCTTGATCGCCGCCCGCGACCTGGCCGGCCTCGACGACCTCGAGACCGTCGGCAGCTCTCTTTCCAATCTCGCCGACGGCGTGCTGAACGCCTCCTACCGGCTGGCCGGCGTGGGCGAGGAGCAGGGGGCGCGGCTGGCGGTGATCGCCATGGGCAAGCACGGCGCCCGCGAGCTCAATTACGCCAGCGACGTCGACGTCATGTTCGTGATCCCGCCCGGCGAGGAGGGGACAGTGGGGGGCGTCGCCCTCGCCCGGCGGGTGCTCGCCATCGCCGGGCGGGCCTTCCGCATCGACACCGATCTTCGTCCCGAAGGGCGGAACGGGGTCCTCGCCCGTTCCCTCGACTCATACATGAATTACTGGGATCGTTGGGCCAGGCCGTGGGAGTTTCAGGCGCTGCTGAAGGCTCGTTTCGCCGCGGGGGACGCCGATCTCGGCCGCGCCTTCGCGGAGCGCTCGGCCGCCACGCTGTGGGGGCGCCCGCTCGGTGCCGAGGACTTGGCGGAGCTGCGCTCGATGAAGGGCAGAGCCGAGCAGCTGGTCTCGCGGCGAGGCCTCGCAGACCGGGAGATCAAACGGGGCAGGGGCGGTATCCGCGACATCGAGTTCGCCGTTCAGCTGCTGCAGCTCGTGCACGGGGGCGCCGACCCGCTGATCCGGCGCCCCGCCACTTTGCCGGCCCTCGCCGAGCTGGCCACCGCCGGCTACATCGAGGCCGGTGACGCCTCGGCCCTGGCGCTTTCCTACCGCTTCCTCCGCACGCTCGAGCATCGCCTCCAGCTGGTCGAGGAGGCGCAGGTGCACACGGTCCCCGACGACCCCGATGCCCGGGCGGCGCTCGCCCGCGTGCTCGGGCTAAGCCGCGGGCTGGACGCTGTCCTCGGCCGCTACCAGGCATCGGCTCGCGCTATCCACGAGCGGCTCTTCTTCCGGCCGCTGCTCGAGGTCTTTGCGACGAGAGCCTCCGGCCGGGCGAGCGAGACCGGGGTTCCTGGCGAGCCCCGCCGCCTGAGCGAACCCGACGGACGATTGAGCCAGGAGGCCGCCGAGGCGCGCCTGCAGGCATTCGGCTTCCGTCAGGCCGACCGCACCCGCCAGGCCCTGACCGAGCTGACCCGGGGCCTCACCCGATCCTCCCGCCTCATGCAGCAGCTGCTGCCGGTGCTGCTGGGCTGGCTCTCCGAGACGCCCGATCCCGATCAGGGCCTCTTCGGGCTGCGGACGCTCGTCGGCTCGCGACACCGGCGCGATGTCGTGGTGGCCGCCTTCCGGGAGTCTCCCGAGTTGGCGCGGCGGCTCTGCGTCCTGCTCGGGACGGGGCGACAGCTCGGGGAGCTCGTGGGTCGCCAGCCGGCGCTGGCGACTCGCCTCGGCGACGATGGCGAGCTCACGGCGCCGGTACCGGCCGAGCTGCAGGACCGGGCCTCTCGTGCGGCCGCCTCTGCCGACGGCCGGGGTCAGGCCGCCCTCCGCCACCTCGTCCAAACAGAGACCCTCCGCATCGCCGCCGCCGACGTCCTCCTCGATGCGCCGCTGGCATCGACGTCGAGCCGACTCGCCGGCCTCGGCGATGCCGTGCTGGCGGCCGCGCTCGAGGCCGTCGGGCCGCCGCTGCCGATGGGCATCGTGGCCATGGGTCGCCTCGGCGGAGAAGAGCTGGCCTATGGCAGTGACCTCGACGTGCTGATCGTCTACGAAGGCAGCGGTGCGGGCGACGCGGCCCTCGCCGAGGAAGCCACGGCGGCCGTCTTCCGCCGGCTGAACGGCATCACGCCTGCCGATCGCGTCCTCACCGTCGACGCCTCGCTCCGGCCGGAGGGACGCCAGGGCCCGCTGGCGCGCAGCCTGGAAGCCTACGCCGAGTACCACCGCCGCTGGATCGAGACATGGGAGAGGCAGGCCCTCCTGCGGGCCCGCCCGGTGGCGGGCGACGATGCCCTCCTCGAGCGGTTCATGGACCTGGTGGACTCGGCTATCTTCGCCGCCCCCTTCGGCGACGCGGAGGTCCGCTCGATCCGGCGGCTCAAGGCACGGGTGGAGAGGGAGCGGATCCCGGCCTCCGAGGACCCCAACTTCCACCTGAAGCTGGGTCGCGGCTCACTGAGCGACATCGAGTGGCTCGTGCAGCTTCTCCAGCTGACCCACGGTGTCCGCGGGACCGGCACGCTGGCGGGTCTGGGGCGTCTCGCCGCCGTCGGCGTCCTCGACTCGGGGGAGGCGACGGTTCTCTCCGAGGCGTACCGGTTCCTCTCCGAGACGAGAAACCGTTGGCACCTCGTCGGCAACTTCGTCGCCGGCGCCGGTGGAGTCGTCAGCTCGCTCGGATCTGACTCGCTCCCGACGGACCGCGACCAACTGGCCAGGCTGGCACGGGCGCTCGGCACGTCGCCGACCGACCTGCGAGAGGCGTACCGCCGCGTGACGCGGCGGGCGCGACAGGTGATGGAGCGCCGCTTCTACGGCCTGTGAAGTTGCCTAAGGCGGTTGAGGCCGACACCGGCGGGATAAGCGCGGGCAGACTTGCCCGGCTGGGCCCCAAATGCTCGCTTGCCTAAGGGCCTCCGCCAGCGCTCAGCAGGCTCGCTCGGCGAGACTCAGCCGGCATCCGCCGGCGCGCTCGGCGAGTCCCCGGCCGCCGCCGGCCCGCTTGACGAGTCCCCAGCCTCCTCCCCCGCCCCCTCCCGCTTGAGGCGCCGGGCCACCGCCATCGCCTCGGCAGGGGGGATGCCGGCCTTGGCGGCGACCCAGCACGACACAGGGGCCGCTGTGCGCTCCGAAGCGTGCGCGGCGATGCTGGCCAGCCCGAGGAGGGCGTTGAACTCCGACTTGTCAGGCGCCGTAGTGCCCAGCTCCTCGGCAAAACGGGCCACCCACTCGTAAGCGCTCTCTGCCATCCGTCCACCGTATTCGGAATCGGGCGTCAGCCCGCCGACCGGGCTCCGAGCGCCTCGGAGTGCTCGATCTCGACCGGCTCGACGTCGTCGTCGGGCGGCACGCCGAGCACTCGGCTGTAGAAGTACAGCTCGGCCTCCGCCGTCCGTTTGATGTTGGCGGCCTGGCGGAAGCCGTGCTGCTCACCCTCGTAGGCGACGTAGGCGAACGGGACGCCCTTGGCCCGGAGTGCCTCGACCATCATCTCGGCCTGCCGGGGCGGCACCACTGCGTCCTCCAAGCCCTGGAACAGGATCATCGGCGTCTCGAGGAGGTCCGTGTGGAACGCCGGCGAGCGCTCCTCGTAGACCGCCCGGCCGGACGGCCACGGGGCGACGAGCCCCACCGTGTACCGGGACTCGAACTTGTGGGTGTGCTCGGCCAAGGCCCCGAGGTCCCCGACGCCGAAGTAGCTGGCACCGGCGGCAAAGACGTCCCGGAACGTCAGCGCGCAGAGGGTCGTGAACCCGCCGGCGCTGCCGCCGTGAATGAGCAGGCGGTTCCCGTCCACTCGACCGGCGGCCGCCAGGAACAAGGCGGCGTTGACGCAGTCGTCGAGATCTACGATGCCCCACTTCCCCTTCAGGCGCTCCCGATACTGGCGGCCGTATCCGACGCTGCCGCCGTAGTTCACCTCGACGACAGCGAATCCGCGGCTCGTCCAGTACTGAACCGAGTACTTGAGCGCCGGCGTGAAAGCGCCCGTCGGCCCGCCGTGGGAGGAAACGATGAGCGGCGGCAGCTCGCCGGCGGGCGCCTCGAAGTCCGGGTTGACGGGCGGGTAGAGGAGAGCGTATGAACTGAGGCCGTCCCCGGTGGGGAACTCGATCGCCTCGGGCGGAGCCAGGTAGCGGGCATCGACGGTCGGCTCCCAGCTCGCCTTCACGACGGACACCTCGCCCGACGGGACGCCGATCTCGACGACGGCGTCGGGCAGGACTGAGGCGCCGGCGACGGCGATGACGGACGCCTCACCTCGGCCGGCCGCCAGATCGGCGAAGCTGTCGAACGGCGTCTCGATGGGCTCGAACACGCCCGGCTCGCCCCGCCGCCACACTCCGAGCTGAGAGAACCCGTCCGACATGTAGGTGGCAACGAGGCTGCCGTCGGGAAGAAAGGCGTAAGTCGAAGCGCCGAAGACCCAGTCGGGAACGGCGTATTCGGCCTCTCCAGGTGCGATGTCGACTCCCCCTTCGCCGTTATCTGCATAGAGGTTCCACCAGCCTGTCCGGTCCGAGGCGAAGTGGAGGCGGCCGGCGGGGTCGTACCGCGGCTGCGTGACCGACTCGGCCTCACCGCCGGTCACGAGCCGGGAGCTGAACGGGAGCCCGTCCGCCCCGAGCTCGGCCTCCCACAGCTCGCTGCCGTCCCACGGCATGCGGGGAAGGTCCCAGCAGGTCCACGCCAGCCGGCGGCCGTCGCCCCTCAGGGTGGGGAATGAGAAGAAGTCGTGGCCCTCGGCGACGACACGCGGCTCGGCCTCACCGTCGGCGGCGAGCACAACCAAGTCGTTCACGACCTCTTCAGCGACGCCCGGCGCCCCGTGCCGTTCCCGTACGCAGTAGAGAAAGCGCCCATTGAGACTCATGATGGGGGCCGCATAGCGCACCGACCTCGCCGAAGGGGGCTCGGGCGCGATCGGCTCGGGCGAGCCGCCCGGGAGGACGCGGTACAGCCGCTGGTCGTCGAAGTTGGAGAAGTAGACGGTCTCGCCGTGCACCGTGTAGCACAGCCCGCCGTACTCGTGGACGAGCGTTCTCGCAGAGAAACCCGCCCCGAACACCTCCTCATCGTCCCCGCCCGGCCTGTGTCGCATCAGGACGACGCGGCCTCTCTCCGCCGGGCGTGACTCCAGCCAGTAGAGCGTGTCCCGTCGCTCGCCTGCCACCATCGGGTAGCTGAGCCGGACGGCGTTCTCGGCTAGGAGGTCAGAGCTGATGGGCGACCTCCACGACCCGTACGGTGAAACGGTGACCATGGACCTGACGCTACGCCGACGGCCGGGGGGACCTCCATCCCGGCCAAAGTTCCGTCGAGGGGCGCCGGAGGGATAGTGTCAGTTGACTTTGGCTGGCGGAAGGAAAGGGGACCTCCAGATGACGGTCGATTCGAGACCTCAGCACGTGATCGTCGGCGTCGACGGCTCGCCACCGGGAGGGCGGGCGCTCGCCCTCGGCATCGAGGAGGCCCGCTTCCGCCACGCGAAGCTGAGCGTCATATACGCCTTCCCGGCGCTCGTGTCGCTGTTCGGCACGACGGCCCACGAGTACTACCCCCAGCTGCAGAAGGAGGCCGAGACGGCCCTGAGCGGGATCCTGTCCGAGGCTCCCCCGATGGACGATCTGCAGGTGACCTCCTCTGCCATCGGCGGCAACCCCGCCGAGACCCTCATAGAGGCCAGCCGGGACGGCTCGATGCTCGTCGTCGGCTCCCGCGGGCGGGGCGGCTTCGCCGGCCTCGTCCTCGGGTCGGTGGCGAACCAGTGCGTGCAACACGCTCACTGCCCGGTGCTCGTGGCACGCGAAGACAACTAAGCCCGCCTCAGGCCTCACTGCCCGCTGGCGCGAGGCGAGGTCCCGCTCGACCCACGGCAAGTAACGTGGCGGCAAAGCACACCGCCACCACGAGGTAGGGCACGAGGTCGGATGTGACCTCGGCTATCGCCCCGCTCGAGGCGGCCGCCACACCTTGTCCGCCGGCCCACGCCAGGTTGGAGACACCGAAAGCGAGCCCCTGATGGAGACGGCGCCGGTCGGCGCCGTCGCTCACCATCGCCGCGGCCGGCACGAAGACCGTCCCGAAGGCTGCCAGGCCCAGAACGAGCAGCACCACGAGCACCCAGACCGGTTGTGCCAGTGGCGCCCCCACGCTCACCCCGATAGCTGCGATCACCGCGACGCGCACCGGGGCGAGGCGCCCTTTGCGGTCTGCGACCCGACCGGCCACCTGGGAGAGCCCTGCCTCGACTGCCGCCGAGCAGAAGAACGTCCCGCCGATGAGCGCCGAGCCGGCCCCGAGGACGTTGAGGCGCAGTGGAGCGAGCACGTCGACGACGCCGAAGGCCATCCCGACGAGAAACGTCAGCCACAGGCCGCCGGCGAGGCTCGGATCGCGGAGGGCGGGCAGGGCACTGCGAAGCGTCTGGGGCGCGCCGCCAAGTGGCTTTCGTAGCAATAGGCACGCCGCCATCAGGCAGGCACCGAACACGGCCGCGGCCGCGAAGGTCGGGCCGGTGCCGACGGCGCTCGCCACGGTGCCGACGAGGGGGCCGAGCATCGCGCCGATGATCGCCGCTCCGATGGCGACACCGAGGGCCGACCCTCGCCGCTCGGGGGAGGCGGCGGCAGCCAGCCATGCCAGACCGCCGGACCACGAGCACGCCCCGCCGAGGCCCTGGACGAAGCGGAACGCCTCGAGGACATGCGGGGAGCTCGAGAAGCCGAACACGAGCGTCGACGCGCTCATGAGCGCCAGCCCGAAGAGCACCGCCGGACGGACGCCAAGGCGAGTGGCGAGCACGCCGCCTGGGAGCGCACCGAGAAAGGTCCCGATGGGATAAGCCGCCACAAGTAGTCCGGCGGACGCCTTGGAGAGCCCGAGATGGTGCACGTAATGGGGAAGCAGCGGTGTGAGGGCGGTGTAGAAGACCGTGTCCACAAGGACCACCGAGCTGACGACGACGAGGGGCCCGATCAACTCCCGTCGCGTGACGGCACGGGGGCGGTTCTTCTGGCGCACGGGCCAAGTATGGCGGGAGACAGAAGACCGCGGCGCATGGGCGAGTCCGGACCCAGCGCCGGCGAAAGGGCGGCGCCCGAAGGCCCGTCTCGCCTCTCGACACCGTTCGCCCCCAGGACTAGAACATTTCCGCTGCTGTTCATCCTGGCGTCACTTGGCGGCCCCTAGGTTGCAGACGTCAGCTGAGAAAAGGGGGACTCGTCATGAGATCTGTTCGGCGCCTCGGGAAGACCTCCGTTGCCTTGGCGGTATTCGCCGCCGTCCCGCTCGCCGGAACCGGCGTCGTGATCGCCGCCGCCAGCCCGGTGACGACGGCAGCCACCTCGCCGTCAGCCGCCGCTCCCGGAATCCATGCCGGCCTGGACGCAGCCGGTGCCACCTGTGACCTCGGGAACGGCGTGAAGCACGTCGTCGAGATCCTCTTCGACAACGTGCACTTCAACCGGGACAACCCGAACGTCCCGTCCGACCTGGAGATGATGCCCCACCTGCTCAACTTCATAAAGCACGACGGGACGCTCCTGTCGAACAACCACACGCCGCTCATCGCCCACACCGCAGACGACAGCATCACCAGCTACACCGGCCTGTACGGCGACCGGGCCGGGATGCCGATCAGCAACTCGTACCAGACCTACAACCCGAACGGGACCACCGACCCCGCCGGCTCGTTCGCCTACTGGACCGACCCGATCTACGACACTGCGTCCACCCCCACGCCAGGCCACGACACGCACCCCTCGATGGTCTACTCCCCGGTGCCGCCGGCGACGGCGTCGAAGGCCATTCCGCCGACCTCCGAGACCCCGGCCCCATGGGTCCCCTTCACCCGGGCCGGCTGCAACGTCGGAGACGTCTCGACGGCGAACATGGTGCTCGAGAACGTGCCCTATGACCTGGAGAAGGTCTTCGGTACGAACTCGCCGGAGGTGAAGCAGTACCGAGCTGACCCTGACCCGTTCAAAGACCCGGAGACAGCCGACTATCTCGGGATCGCCGTCCACTGCGCGAAGGACGCCGCCTTTTGTGCCACCGCTCGGGCGGTGAAGTACGGCCAGACCTCTCCCACGCCGACCGCAGTGAAGGACAAGCTGCCGGACGAGCCGGGCGGATACCACGACTACCAGGTGCTCTTCGGCCATCGCTACGTGGCACCCCAGCTCGGCGCCGGCACGCCCAACTTGAAGCACAACGGCTACGAGGTGACGAATTCGGGCGGGAACCTCGTCGACCTGTTCGGCAACCAGCTGAACGGTGCCTTCCTCACCGACCACCCCGGCTTCCCCGGCTTCGGCAGCATCAACGCCGCCCAGACCCTCTCCTACATGGCCGACATGCAGGAGAGCGGCGTGCCGGTGACGTACGGCTACATCGCGGACCTTCACGGCAACGAATTCATCCCCAGCCTCAAGGTCTGCGCCCACGCCCCGAGCGCTCTCGGGAGCGGGAGCCGCTGCTACGTGGCCCAGGCCGAGTACTACGACGCCGCCTTCAAGAAGTTCTTCGCGCGACTCGCCGCCGACGGCATCACTTCGAAGAACACACTGTTCGTGTTCAGCGCCGACGAGGGCGACCACGAGGCCGGCGCCAACGTCGGCCGGGCAATCCAACCGACGCCTGCGAGTTGCGATGGCGCCACGATCGTCGGCGAGAACGTGATCCAGGACATCGCGTGCAACTATCCCGCCGGGAGCTTCGGCGAGCTCGACGGCAACCTCACCGGCATGCTCGCCACGCAGGCCGGCAATACGACACCGCTCAGCATGGAGAACGACACCGCCCCCGAGCTCTACGTGACCGGCAAGCCCGGGGCAGACGCGCCCTTCGTCCGGCAGCTGGAACGCGACGTCGCCTCCCTCACGGCGAACAACCCCTACAGCGGCAACACCCACGAGAAGATCACCAACTACCTCGCCAACCCTCTCGAGGAGGGGATCCTTCACATGGTGAATGCCGACCCGGCCCGGACGCCGACACTTGCCCTCTTCGCCAAGCCGGATTACTACCTCTCGGCCGGCGGGACGAGCTGCTCGGGCCCGTGCGTCCAGCAGAACAGCGGCTTCGCCTGGGACCATGGGGACTACGCCGCCGAGATCAACAACAACTGGGTCGGCTACGCCGGTCCTGACGTGCGCCGCCTCGGCGTCGACGGCTTCGGGCCGGCAGGCGGACCGAGCTCGGCCGGAGCGAGCAGCGGACAGGAGACCGTGCCGCAGCAAAGCGCCGGCGATCCGGGGCCATGGATCGACGAGACCGACATCCAGCCGACGATGCTCTTCCTTGCCGGACTGCACGACTCGTACACGCCCGACGGGCGGGTGATCACCCAGATCCTGGATACGGTGCCGACAGCCCTGCGGCCGGCGCCGGTGCAGCACCTGTCTTCCTGCTACAAGCAGGTCAACTCGAGCGTCGGGGACTTCGGGACCGACACCCTGCAGGCGGCGACGGCCGCCATCGAGAGCACCTCGGCGGGGGACAGAACGTACCGGGCCACCATGGCAGCACTCTCCAAGCTCGAGCAGGTCCGCGACCACTTGACACAAAGCGTGAAGGACGAGCTGTTCGCCGCCGAGACGGACGACCAGGCGATCGCCCCACCGGTCGCGGAGGCCCAACTCGGGATGTGCAAGGTGTTGTTGTCGGCGGCCGCACGCTTGGCATCTTCGACGAAATGACGGCGCCAAGCGCCATGGAGGGCTCGAGCCGTGCGCGTCGGGGTCTCAAACGACCCTTTCCCGGTCAGTCCCAATCCAGTTGAGCTTGTCCGGGTTGACGACGACGCGCACCCCGGAGATCGCCGCTCCGATCACGTCGAGCACGACGGCCGTCGTCGGTTGGCCGTCGTCACCGGCTCAGGGAGCCACTGCCCGACATACGTCTGCCGGCGGGCGCAGGCCGACGAAGACCTCCGGGGCTGCCACTTCAGCCCGACGCAGGCAGCGGGCGGATCTCACACCGGTCGGCGAACCCTTCGCTTCGCAGGAGCGATAATCACGGCCCCGGGCGTCTCATTCTCCGCCGCCCGGGCTCGCCCGCCAGACCGAAGGAGCACAGCAATGGCCTACGACATCGCATCTGTACGCGCCAGGTTCCCTGCGCTGGCGGATGGCTACGCCTACCTCGACGGTGCCGCCGGCACGCAGGTGCCCACTGCTGTCATCGAGGCGATCGCCGATGCCTACCGTGGCGGTCTCGGCAACGTGGGCGGCGCCTTCCCGGCGAGCGCCAGGTCGGACGCGATTGTCCGCGAATGCCGCCAAGCCGTCGCCGACCTCGTGGGCGGCGAGCCGAACGGGGTCGTCCTCGGGCCGAACATGACCTCGCTGACGTACCGGTTCTCCTCCACGCTGTCCAAGCGGTGGGTGACCGGCGACGAGATAGTCGTCACGCGGCTCGATCACGACGCGAACGTCCGCCCCTGGATCCAGGCCGCCGAACGGGCCGGCGCAGTCGTCAGGTGGGCGGAGGTGGACACTGCGACGGGTGAGCTGGCGGTCGACCAGTTCGATGACCTGATCGGGGAGCGAACGCGGCTCGTGGCGCTCACAGCGGCGAGCAACGTAATCGGGACGCGTCCGGATGTCGCCGCCATCACCGCCAAGGCCCACGCCGCCGGGGCCTGGGTGTACGTCGACGGCGTGCACGCCACGCCGCACGGCCCCGTCGACGTCATCGGGCTCGGCGCCGACTTCTACGCCACCAGCTCGTACAAGTGGGCCGGCCCGCACGTGGGCACGGTCATCGCCGATCCAGAGCTGCTCGAGATGCTGGCGCCTGACAAGCTGGCGCCGTCGAGCGACGAGGTGCCAGGCCGCTTCGAGTGGGGCACGAGCCCCTTCGCCGACCTCGCCGGCGTGGCAGCCGCTGTCGACCATCTGGCCTCGCTTGATCCCGACGCCCGCGGCTCACGTCGCGAGCGGGTGCTCGCCTCGATGTCCGCCTCCGAGCGACACGAGCAGCAGCTGTTCCGGTCGCTGCTCGATGGGCTCAGCCAGCTGGGCGATGTGACCACATATGGCGCCGCAAGAAACCGCACCGCTACCGCCTTCTTCAACGTCGCCGCCCACGAGCCGCGGGCCGTCGCAGAGCACCTCGCCGAGCGGCACGTCAACGTGTGGAACGGCGACAACTACGCCTACGAGCTCACTCGAGCGCTCGGCATCTCCGAGTCAGGGAGCGCCGTGCGGGCCGGCCTCGTCCATTACAACGATCAATCCGATGTGGACCGGCTGCTCGCCGGCCTCGAAGAGCTGTCCACCTGAGAGATCAGGCGCCGTCAGCCGGTGCCCGAGCGGCGGTGGCCTCGGCTTTGCCGCCACGGACATCGGGCCGTATGATCAACCCGGAGCGGGCGGCGGTCGCCCGGTCTTGTGTCTCTGTCGAGGGGGACGGACAAATGTCGAATCTGGGCTCGCACGCGTGGCTAGCTAGGTTGGCGGCGGCCGTCGGACTTGTCGGCGTGATGCTGTCCACCGTGGCGGGGGCAGCTGGTGCAGCGCCGGCAAAGCCAGGTGCGGTGCCGGCGAAGGCGTCCAGCCTCGACTGGTCCCAGTATCTGCACGGTCCAGAGCACAGCTCCGTCAGCCAGGCGACGGCGTTCACGCTGTCCAACTCCGCTTCGCCGGCCGAGGTCTGGCACTGGCAGCCGCCGGTGATCTCCGGCAAGCCCACTGCCGCCCTCGACTCCAGCCCGACCGTGGTGGCCGGAGTGGTGTACATCGGGGCCGGGAGCGGGGGTTTCTACGCCCTGAACGAGAGCACAGGCGCTCTGATCTGGAGCAGGCAGCTCGACACAGGAAAGAACACGAGCTGCCTGGGTCGGGGCATCGTCGCCACCGCAGCCGTGGTGCCGGATCCGTCGACCGGGACGAGCACCGTCTATGTGTCCGGCGCCCGCTTCCTGTACGCCCTGAACGCCGCGACCGGCGCCCAGGTCTGGAAGACCGAGATCGGGCCGGCGAACGGCACGAACTACTACAACTGGTCGTCACCGACGGTGGTCAGCGGCCACATCTACGTCGGGCTCTCCTCGAGGTGTGACAGGCCCCTCATCCGCGGCGGAGTCGTCGAGCTCGACCAGCACACCGGCCATGTGCTGCACACCTGGTACACGGTGCCGGCCGGCTCGATCGGGGGCAGCGTCTGGTCGAGCATCGCCACCTCCACGAGCGGCAGCGACGTCTGGGTGTCCACCGGCAACGAGTGTGACCCGACGATCAACACCTGCCCCGCCCGCAACCAGATCGGCAACTCCCTCTCCATCGTCCACCTGTCCTCGTCGCTCAAATTGCTGCAGGCTTGGCAAGCGCCGGGAACCGCCGGCCACGGCCATGACTGGGACTTCGGCTCGTCGCCGACGCTGTTCGGCGGGAGCGGCACACCACCCGACGTGGGCGCATGCAACAAGAACGGGATGTACTACGGGCTGGCCGACAACCCGCTCGGTACCTCGCCACTGTGGTCGGACCCGGTCGGGGCGCCGGCGGGCGGCGGGTTGAGCGCATGCCTCGCCAGCTCGGTGTGGGACGGAACGACCGGCGCCCTCTATGTCAGCAGCGATGCCACCACCATCAGCAGCACGAGCTTTGGGGGCTCGGTCCGGCAGGTGGATCCGAGCACGGGCGCCTACATCTGGCAGACAGGTCTCCCCTGCGCCGTGATGGGCACCCCGAGCCTCGACAGCGCCGGCGTGCTCGCCGCCGGCACCTACACCTGCCCGAGCTCCAAGACGCCGGGCGCCTACCTCTTGGACGCCTCGACGGGATCCATCATCGCCACCCTCCCGATCGGCTCGAATCGGGTCTTCTCCCAGCCGGTCTTTGCCCAGGGCACCCTCTTCGTCTCCACGGAGTCAGGCGGGCTGTACGACTTCGCGCCCTAGGGCTGAGCGGCCGGCGGGCCGTTTCACGCAACACTGAAGGCCATGGCACCCCAGTTCATCTTCACCATGAGGGACCTTCGGCGCTTCCACCCGCCTGACCGGGAAGTGCTCCGCGGCATCAACCTCTCGTTCTACCCGGGGGCCAAGATCGGCGTGATCGGCGCGAACGGCTCTGGCAAGTCGTCCCTCTTGCGCGTCATGGCCGGCGAGGACGACGGCTTCACTGGCGAGGCCCGCCTCACGCCCGGGTTCACCGTGGGGTTTCTCCCCCAGGAGCCGGTGCTCGATCCTGCCAAGGACGTGCTCGGCAATGTGGCCGACGGCGTGGCGGAGACCCAGGCTCTCCTCAGTCGTTTCAACGAGGTCTGCGCGGCCATGGGTGAGCCGGACGCAGACTTCGACAAGCTGCTCGCCGAGCAGGCCAAGCTGCAGGACCGCATCGAGGCCGTCGGCGGCTGGGATCTCGAGCGAACCTTCGAGATCGCCATGGACGCCCTCCGCCTACCGCCGGGCGACTCGAGCGTCACGACGCTTTCCGGTGGTGAGCGCCGGCGGGTGGCTCTCTGCCGGCTGCTGCTCTCGCATCCCGACCTCCTCCTGCTCGACGAGCCCACGAACCACCTCGACGCCGAGTCGGTGGCCTGGCTGGAGCGGACGCTGCAGGATTACCCCGGCACCGTCGTGGCCGTCACCCACGACCGGTACTTCCTCGACAACGTGGCCGGCTGGATCCTCGAGCTCGACCGGGGTGCCGGCATCCCGTGGCACGGCAACTACTCCTCCTGGCTGGAGCAGAAGCAAGCCCGGTTAGCCGTCGAGGAGAAGACGGACCGCTCGCGCCGTGAGTCTCTGCAGCGTGAGCTGGAATGGATCCGGATGTCGCCCCGGGCCCGCCAAGCCAAAGGCAAGGCTCGCGTCAGCGCCTACAACGATTTGGTGGCGGCGGCGGAGGCCACGGAGCGGCGGGCCGAGGGTCCGGAGATAACAATTCCACCCGGTCCGCGGCTCGGAGATCGTGTCGTCGAGGCTGACGCCCTCGTGAAGGGATTCGGCGATCGCCTGTTGATCGACGGCCTGTCGTTTCTCCTCCCGCCCGGCGGCATCGTCGGTGTCATCGGCCCGAACGGGGCCGGGAAGACGACTCTGTTCCGCATGATCGTGGGCTCTGACAAGCAGGACGAGGGCCGCCTCGACCTCGGGAGCACTGTCGTGCTCGCCTACGTCGATCAGTCGCGAGACGATCTCGATCCCGAGTCCACCGTCTACGAGGAGATCACGGGTGGCGTCGACCACATCGTCGTGGGCGGACGTGAGCTGCACGGGCGAGCTTTCGTCTCGAGCCTCGGGTTTCGCGGGAGCGACCAGCAGAAGAAGGTGGGCCAGCTCTCCGGCGGCGAGCGCAATCGCGTCCAGCTGGCCAAGATTCTGAAGAGCGGGGCGAACGTCCTGCTCCTCGACGAGCCGACCAACGATCTTGACGTCGACACGCTCCGGGCACTCGAGGACGCCCTCCTCGGCTTTCCCGGGTGCGTGGTGGTGATCAGCCACGACCGGTGGTTCCTCGACCGGATCGCCACGCACGTCCTGGCCTTCGAGGGGGACTCGGAGGTCCGCTGGTGGGAGGGTAACTTCAGCGACTACGAGATCGACAGGAAGCGGCGTCTCGGCGCCGATGCCGACCAGCCGCATCGTCTCCGGTACAAGCCGCTGTTGAAGGGAGGAGCAGGAAGGTGAGCCTTCGAATGCAGTGCGTGTGCATCGACGCCCAGGACCCGGCGTCCCTGGCGAGCTTCTGGGAATCAGCCCTCGGCTGGCGGCGGACGGAGGAGGACGCCGACGAGGTCGTGCTCGAGCCGCCGGCCGGTAGTGCGGAGGATGGGATAGTGCCCGACCTCTTGTTTCTCAGGGTCCCCGAGGAAAAGAGCGTGAAGAACCGCCTCCACATCGACCTGCGTCCGGACGACCAGCAAGCCGAGCTGCAGCGCCTCGAGGCGCTCGGCGCTGTGCGGGTGGACGTGGGCCAGACCGCAGAGGCGACGTGGGTCGTACTCGCCGACCCTGAGGGCAACGAGTTCTGCGTCCTGCGCGCCTTGACCTCCTGAGGGTGGCGCGCCGGCGCCGGCAGTTACCAGGTACCACGTGGCGCGGGCGGCGGCAGTTACCGAGTACCAATTGGCACGGGCGACCGCGCCGGCGGTTGCAACTCGGGTATTAGCTCTTCCTCACGCGATAGGCGGGAGGGCGCGGGCGACGATCCAGGTGAACGGCTGTAGCCCACCGCCCGGGGTCCTGTGGGCCTCCCAGGTGGACTCCACCTCGGCAAAGCCGCCGCCGAGAGCGGTGAGGAGGTCCTCGGGCGAGTACCGAGCGACCGGAAGACCGGAGCACTCCTGCGGGCCATCGGGGGCGAAGGTGGCGAGGACCACGTGTCCACTGGGCGCGAGCGCCCTCTGCAACACCCGCAGGTAGCCCTCCCGCTCCATCGGATCGACGAGGAAGTGAAACACGGCCCGGTCGTGCCAGAGGAGGTACCGGCGCACCGGCTGCCACGCGAGGACGTCCGCCTGCTCCCAGGTGACCGCCGGGTTGCCCTCGAGGCGCCGCCGCGCCGCGTCGAGGGCGGCGGCGGACACATCGAGCACGGTGACATCGGAGTAGCCGCCCTCCAGCAGGCGGTCGACGAACAACGACGCTCCCCCACCTACATCGATCACGGCAGCGTCACGGGGGATGCCGAGACGACCTACGAGCTCGAGCGAGACGGCCGGGTTGGACTGGTACCAGCTCACACCTTCGGGGCCGAGCCTCGTGTAGGCGTCGTCCCAATGCTCGACTCGCCCACTGCCCTGGCGCGCCCGGCCGGCAGCCTCGTGTGCGGCGCCCTCCGGCCGGCTCGGCCTGGTCAAGGCTGTGATTGTAGCTCTGCGGGAACAAGAGCTCACGAGAGCCGCTCCTAGGCTGAGCCGGGGCAGCCAAGTGAGCAGGCCGCTGACCGCCGCGTTGCCTGCCCTTGACCGACGTGCGCCGCAACTGGGAGAGGACGACCGAGATGGACCTTCGCAACCGCAGCCTCGTGAAGGAGATCGACCTGAGCCGTGCCGAGTTCTTGTACCTCGTGGAGCTCGCCGGTCAGTTGCGCACCGAGAAGCGCGACGGCACGGAGCCCCAGCGGCTCCTCGGGCGCAACATCGCCCTCATCTTCGAGAAGACCTCCACCCGCACGCGCTCTGCCTTCGAGGTGGCGGCCTACGACCAGGGTGCTCACGTCACCTACTTCGGCCCCGGTGAGTCCCAGATCGGGTACAAGGAATCGATGAAGGACACCGCCCGCGTCCTCGGCCGGATGTACGACGGGATCGAGTACAGGGGCTTCGCCCAGGAGAGCGCCGAGACTCTCGCCCGCTTTGCCGGAGTGCCGGTCTGGAACGGGCTGACGGACAAGTGGCACCCAACCCAGATGCTCGCAGACGTCCTCACGATGGTCGACCATGCCAGGCGGCCCCCGGCCGAGATCTCCTACTGCTACCTCGGCGACGCTCGCAACAACACGGCGAACTCACTTCTCGTCACAGGAGCACTGCTCGGAGCCGACGTCCGCTTGGTGGCCCCCCCGACCCTTTGGCCGTCCACCGATGTGAGGCAGCTCGCCGACGGCCTGTCGAGAGCTTCCGGCGCCAGGCTCCTCCTCACGGAACAGGTGGAGGAGGGGGTCGCCGACGTCGACTTTCTCTACACCGACGTCTGGCTGTCGATGGGCGAGCCGAAAGAGCGGTGGGACGAGCGCATCAAGTTGCTCGTGCCGTTCCAGGTGAACGCCAAGGTGCTCGCCGCCACCGGCAACCCTGCCGTGAAACTGATGCACTGCCTTCCTGCCCTCCACGGCATCGACACCCAAGTCGGCCGGGAGATCTTCGAGACGTGGGGCCTAGAAGCTCTCGAGGTGACCGACGACGTCTTCGAGTCTGAGGCCTCAATCGTTTTCGACCAGGCGGAGAACCGCTTGCACACGGCCAAGTCCCTCATGGTGGCCACAGTTGCCGATTGAACGAGCGCTGCGGCGCCGCGAAAGGTCGGGTGGGGCGCCGGTGGGGCGCGACGTGTGAGCAGCGGCCCCGGCACGCCAAGATATGAAGGCTCTCCGAATGAACCGGATCCTCAGGCTGTGCAGCCTCCGTTCGGCCTGTAGAAGCCCTGTCCCTGCAGGCCCGGTCCCGTGATCTGCGGCTTGGCCGTCGTGCCGCTCGGGTAGGGCGTGTCGAACCATTCGGTGAAGAACCGACTGAGCCGGGCACTGCAGGCACCGCTCTGGTTCGGCATCCACTGGTGGAACACCGCTTCCTCCTGCGTCTCGGTGATGCTCCCTCCGCTGTAGCGCAGCTGTATCTGGTGCAGCGCCTGAACGAAGTTCGTCGGGCCGAGAATCTGACGCAACGCGATGTAGGCCGCCGACGGGCGGGCGTAGGTGGATGCGCCGGCGAACAGGAGATAGGGCGTCGGGTTCGAAGGGGCGTCGGCCCAGAAGCCAGGCGGTGTGGCGTAGATGGCGTTGAACTGCTTCACCAGACTTCCCTCGAACGCTGCTTGGCCCTTTCGCGAATAGGGCCCGCCAGCCGCCGCCTCGGCCTGTCGGGCCGCGTACAGCTGCTGGGCGAAGTCCGCCAGGCCTTCTTGTAGAACGTGTAGCGGTAGTTCGCCTCGCTCACGTTGTCGCCCCACCACTGGTGCATATTCTCGTGGTAGAGGACGCTCGGGTCGATCGTTCCCCCGGCAAAGGTGATCATCGTCTGCATCTCTTCTTCGAAGCTCGCCGGCGGCGTCCCGACTATGACACCGTCGGAAGTGAAGGGATATGTCCCGCTGAACTGGCTTTCGAACTCGGTGATGTTCTGCTGCTCGTTCATGATGGCGATGTTCTTCTTCTGCCGAAGGACCGGGATGTGCGCATCCTGGGCCTCGTAGTACACGACCCCGTTGTCCGCCGTCCGCTCGCTCAGGCGGTAGTCCCCCACGCTCGTCTCAACGAGATAGCTGGCTATCGGTGCTCTCGAGTACCAGTGCCATGTCCTTGACCCCCGCGGGAACTCTTTGCTCGGAGCATTCCTGCGCGTCCACACGAGGATGCCGTTGGAGATGGCGGTCTTGGTCGGGTTGACGGTGTCGAAGAAGTCGTAGGTCGGCTTCGCCGCTGGGTAGTCGTTGAGCGGCATCCAATCCTCTGTGCCCACCGGCTCGGTCGTGACAAAGCTGCCCCCTGTCGCCCGGAACCAGCCTTCAGTCGTGCCGTCGCCGTCGTTGTGGACGCCGGGCCTCCCGGTGTAGTTGACGACCACGGTAAAGAGCGATCCGTTCGGGATGTCTCGGCTCGGCGTGATCATCAGCTTGTTGGCTGGGCACTGCTGACCGTCTTGTGAGTACTCCTTGGCCCGGTTGGTCGTGGAGAGTTCGGGTGAGCATGCCGGCGGGAGGGCGTTGTGCTGCGGGCCGCCGACCGGGCTGAGTTGCGAGACTTCATGGGCGGCCGGCCTCGAGTCCTGCCATCCGCGGGGGTCTCCTGGGTACGTGGGCTGCACGAAGCGGAAGGCGGCAGCCGTCCCGTTTACCGTGACCGAGTGGACGCTCATGTCGGGACCCGCGCTGTTGTCGGCCGACTTCCTCTCGAAGTCCAGGCTGAAGCTCGTCAGGCACTGCGTGGCACGATCCATGAGCACGACGTGGTTGCCGGGCAAGAGGCGGTTCGTCTGGGCGTTGTAGGCCAGGTAGACATCAGTGTGCACACTCGTGTAGCCGCCATTGCCGGTGTCCGGGTACAGGCGCGAGCCTCGGGGCGACAATGTGTGCGCACCGGCGGAGCAGGCGGCGGCTCGGCCAGGCGTCGCCCGATCTGAGGGGCGATGACCAACGGCCGCTGAGGCGGGTGTCAAAGCCATGAGACCACCGCCGGCAAGCGAGGCCGCCACCACTACGCCTAATAATCTCTTCTTAGCGCTGGCAACAATCATTACCACCCTTCCCGAGATCGCGGCGCGGGTGTAACTAGCGCAGTCGGCCTCTCGTCCGCACGACCAGACTGTTTTTGCCCTAGACCTGGCCGGCGGAGCAAAAACGACCCCAGTCATTTTGCCCCGGCGGGCACTCCGAGTTTTCCTGGCTAACCGACCACTGTCAGCGCTGACCCAGCACTGTCAGTGACCGAACTAAGAAGTATCATTGCCGGTTGCGGGGGCGTAGTTCCGAGGCATAAGCGTTCTGATCCTGGGCGGTCGGCTCACCCTGGCACTTAGACATAACAAGGGGGGGACGTCCCATGCACCGCAGATCCCATATCACTGCACTTGTCGGCGCGAGCTTGTGCGTCATGCTCGCATCGTTCAGTTTGACTTCGTTGGCGGGGGCTTCCACGCCGCTTGCGAGTGGAGTGTCTCAGACACCGGTCACCTGGACCCCGAATGTCTCTGCCGGACCTCCGCCAGCGGGCCAGAAGGCGGGGTGCAACCCCACCTTCTTCGGCCCCGCCGCCCTGTCGTGTATCTCTGAGGTGTACAGCACTGCCTTCGTGAACGGCGAGATCATTGTCGCCGGCGCCTTCACCCAGGTCTGCCAGGCCGCCTCCGGCGCGAGCCACTGCGCCGCCGGGACGACGGTAACGAGAGACGACATCTTCGCCTACACCCCCGCCACCGGGGTCATCGACCCGAACTTCACCCCCACGCTCGGCGCCGGCCCGGTATGGAAAGTACTCGCCGGTCCGCCCGGGAGCAACACCGTCTACGTCGGCGGGGCCTTCACGACCGTCGACGGTACGACGAATCACCACGGCCTCGTCCAGCTGAACGTGAACCCCGACGTGTCGAGTGGGAAGACGGCCGACGGATCGATCGTGACGGCGTTCACCGGACACGTCAGCAGCCAGGTCTACGGCCTAGCGCTCAGCCCGGACAGCACGGCCCTCTATGTGGGCGGTCAGTTCACGAGCGTGGACAACGCCACCAAGTTCACCAACGGCGACGTCGTCGGAGGGCTTGCCCGCCTGAACGCCACGACCGGTCAACTGGACGAGTCGTTCACCTTCACCTTGAGCGACCAGATCACCGGCCTGGCGAACAAGGTCGAGACGATGGCGCTCTCGTCTGACGGCAGCCACCTCGCCATCGCCGGCACTGCGCTCAAGATCAACGGCACCTCCCGGCCCAGGCTGGCGATAATCGACACCGGCGGCGCGCTCGGCGCCCATTCCAGCCTGGCGGCCTTCATGGCGCCCATCCTGACTAACAACTGCAGCGCCCACCACGACTACATCCAAGGTGTCGACTTCTCGCCTGACGGCACCTTCATCGCCATCGCCGACACCGGCGCCACTACCGACCACTCGACTCCGTTCGCCCTCTGTGACGCCGCTGCGAGATTCGACATCAACTCTGCCGACACGGCCCCCTCGGGCACCGTGGACGTCGCCCCGGCGTGGATCAACTACGCCGGCGAGGACTCGTTCTATTCGATAGCGATCGCCGGCGGCGTCGTCTACACCGGTGGCCACAACCGCTGGGTCAACAACCAGTGCGGCCACAACTACGTCTGCGAGGCGAATGCCGTCCTCGTGGCCGGCGTGGCGGCGCTCGACGCCAACACCGGCCTGGCGCTGCCATGGTGGCACCCCCTCACTCTGCGCGGGCACGGCACGACGTACGTGGCCACCTTCCCCGCCGGCACCTATGACGGCGCGAACGGCGGTTTGGTCCAGGGGACCGACGTCAACAGTATCGCCGGCGCTTTCCACAGCGAGAATGCGATCTTCCCCATCGCCCCCCCCACCGCTGCCAACCCCGGCGGCCCCATCCCGTCCGGGATGTTCAACGAGGACGGCGGCACGAGCACAAAGACCCCCACGTGTGTCGACGACAAGAGCAACAGCTCCTCGCCCGGTAATCCCGTCGACTCGACCACGTGCTCCAACGACCCCCAGCAGAACTGGACCGTCAAGGCGGACGGCACCATCGGGATCAACGGCTTGTGCCTCGGCACCAAGGGCAACGGCACCAGCAGCGGGACGGCTGTCGAGCTCAGCAGCTGCAGCGCCGGTGCCACCGTGCAGTGGACCCAGGGCGCCGGCAACAGGCTCGTCAACGGCGGGGGGACGAACGAGTGCCTGACAGTCCCCGGCGGAAAAATCACGAGTGGCACCGCCCTGCAAATCCAGACCTGCTCCGGGTCAACCAGTCAGGCCTGGCCACTTCCTGCCGCCCTGGGGCCGCCTTCGCCTCCCCCCGTCGGTGAGATCTACCCGCAGACGGTACAGACCAACGACCAGGTGCCCTGCCTCGATGACACCAACAACGCACACCCGGTCGAGCTCCAGACGTGCACCGGCGCCGCTGAGCAGCGATGGACGGTGGCCAACAACGGCACCATCCAGATCAACGGCCTCTGCCTGGACAGCTCCGGCACCAAGAAGGGGACCGTCCCGGCTGTCCTCAACACATGCAGCGGCAGCGCCAGCCAGCAATGGACCGCCGCCCAGTCCTACGAGCTGCGCAACACGGGGTCGACGTCCCTGAACGGCACCCCCTATTGCCTAGTCGACCCGGGCGGGAGCCCCACCAACGGGACGCAGTTGCAGGTCTCCGCCTGCACCACCACCAAGTCGGGCCAGAACGCCGAGTCGTTCAGGCTGCCGGCCGAATAGCCGCTGGGCTCGGGTGACTTGCCCGGGCTCGAGGAGCACCGGTGAGCGCGGCTTTGTTACGCGCTAGCCGGTGCTCCGCTTTGTCCCGGCGAGGTTGCTGCCGGCCCGCCGATGCGGACCCCCAGCTGCGACATGGCGTCACCGCAGGCCGCCCACTAGCCTCGCTCGTCGCACCTACCCGTCTCTGCCATCCGGAAAAGGGGAAGCTAAAGGATGCCGCGCTTCATGGACTTTCATGACGACCTCAAGCTGCCGAGCGAGGCGATCGAACAGATCACCGAGGACACGAGGAATGCCAAAGCCGACGAATTCGGCGTGCGGCAGGTGGAGCTGTACCACAACGCCGACGGGAAGGTGTACTGCCTCCTCGAGGCACCTGACGCCGATGCAGTCCGCAACCACCACGAAGCGCTCGGTGTCCCGTGCGGGGAGGTCCACGAGGTCTCCGGCCTCCTTTGACCGAGCCGCCCCGGGCGGCGCTGAGGCTGACCGCCCAACGCGCCGGAGTCAGGACGCGACAACTCCTTCTCGGCCGGGCCGGGGCTGCCGCTGTTCGCAGGGCACACCTTCCCCGGGAAAACTGAGGAACGGCCCACGACGGGCACAGGACCTGGGTTTACACCTGTACCTAGCCCGTTCAAGTTGTTCGGGTCAAAGGAGAAGAAGCCCAATGAGACCCAAACGCATGGGCATCGTCGCCGCCGGACTCGCCTTCGCCGGCGGGACCGCCGGCATGGGGGCTGCTGTCGCGAGTGCGCAGACCGGCCACGCGACTCACCATGCTGTGAAAGCAGCCAAGGTGTCCACCTCGGCCACCCCGCGGGCAGTAACCGCTGCACCGGCATACTCGGGGTTCGTGCCGACCGCGTCCGGGACGGCGGCTTCAAAGACGAAGTCGAAGCACACCTGCCCGAACATGGGGTCGTCGCCGAGCAAGGGCTCGTCGAGCAGTTCGAGCACAGCGGCGAGCTTTACTACTTATTGATGCACGGCACTTGGCCGGCCACTCCGAACGCGAAGGCGGCGGGGTGGCCGGCTGGTGTCGTGTGCGCCGCGTGCGGCGGTCCGGCCCTGGCCGCTCGCGGGCGGAACCGTGCCTGTGAGCGGGAGGCGCCACGAACGCCGCGCCCCGGTGGCAGGCGACCGGCGATCATTCGGCCCCTAAGCCCGCCAAATCTTGAGGCCTGGCCTCACCACGCTCCGCCGTGGCACCATCTCGGCATGGCAACAGTTGGTGACCGGGTGCAGGTCCCTACGCGCAGGGTAGGAGAGACTGCGCGCGAGGGAGTCGTCATGGCAGTGGTCGGCTCGATGCTGCGGGTGCGGTGGTCGACGGGAGAAGAGTCGTCCTTCGTGCCCTCGATGGGGTCGATCACGATCGTCGGGAGGGTGCGGGCACGGCCCGCCCCGCGCGGCCAGGGGAGGCAAGGCACCGAGGCGAAGCCGGTGAAGAAGCTGCCGGCGCCTCGGGCGGCCTCCCAGATCCTCACCCGCGAAGCGAGCCGAGAAGGCGCAGAAGGCGGCCGGCCAGACAACTGGCGCGAAACGAGCCGAGAAGGCGCAGAAGGCCCTCGGCGCCAAGCAGGCTCGGAAGACGAAGAAAGTCGCCCCGGCCGCCAAGAAAGCGCCCAAGGTGACAACTGCCAGAGCGAGGTCAAGGCCCAGCAAGCGGGCTTAGCCGTCGCTTAGCCGCCGTTGACTACCGACCCAGCTTGCCGCCTGGCTCCGGTCCTGTAGGGGCCCGCAGCCGCTGGCTCGCCGGGACCCCGGTCCTCATGGAGCACAGGCGTTCGTGCGGCTCAGGCAGCGGCCCTGACGGGGCTTTGCACGTCCAGCCCCCGCTCGAGCTGCTGAACCGTCGGCCAGCTCGCCTTGGCGACGTTGGACCGTAGCTGCTGACGCGCGTGCCGCATCGCGTGCAGCACTGGCAGCGTGGCGAGGGCGACTGCGAGGAGCATGACGGGGATGGTGGCGATGATCCAGGTCACGGTATTGCCTTTCTCTAGAAGGAGTTCTTGCGATCACCCCATACTGCGCCTGCGCCCTCCGCCCGGGCTTGGCGGAAGCTCAGAAGACCCGCCGAGATCATGAGACGGCGGCGCGGTGCGAGACCGAGCCGCCGGAAGGGGGCGGCAAGGTGTGGCTCAGCTCTGATGGCACGGCGCCCGCGACGAGCGACTCGAATCCGTCGGTGACGAGAACACGCCCGGTGGTGCTCACCGCGAGGGCTTCGGCACCCGTGCCGCCGAGGATGTCGAAGGGATGCGAGCCGCCGTTCAGGAGAACGGCCTTGGCGAGCACCTCGGCTCGCCATCCTTGATCCGCGACAACCGACACGAACGAGATGTCGCTCTCTGAAGGCATACCCGAGCGGGGATCGATCAGGTGGTGGCGGTCCACACCGCCGGAACGCCACCGTCTCTTGAGTGTCGTCGAGGTGGCGACAGCGCCTTCGCCGAGGGCGAGCAGCGCCAAGGGATCATCCCGTATCGGGTGCTGGACGGCGACGAGCCATCCGTCGCCTCGCGGCCCCGCGCCGGCCAGACGGACATCGCCGCCGAGATTGACGCAGACACCGTCGGCGCCGGCTCCCATCGCCTCCTCGACCACGAGGTCCGCCGCCAGGCCTTTCCCGATCCCACCCGAGTCGAACCCGGTGTTGGGCGGGACAAGGACCGTCGATCGCCCCAGCCTGATGCCCTCACAACCGAGCTCGAGGGGGCAGGCTCCGCCGAGGGATCCTCCGTCAAGCTCTTCGTAGGTGCGGTCGTAGCCGGCGCGGACGAGGGCCCCGAGAATCGTGGGGTCGAAGGCTCCGCCCGACAGGCGCCAACCGTCGATTCCCCGCCTGATGAGAATCCGCGTATCTGCAGACACCTCGAATGGGGCTCCGGCATGGTCGTTCAGTTGCGTCAACTCGCTGTCCGGGCGGAACCGGCTCCAGCGCCGGTCGAGCTCTTCGATTCGGTTCCGGAGCGCCGCTGCGAGCGAGGGGCTGCCTCCGACGACGATCACATGAGCCTGTGTGCCCATCGCGGGGAACAGCAGATCAGCTGCCACGGCTCACCGTGTCCGGCGTCGTGGTCCTGGTCGTCGGCGTTGTCGTGGTCGTGGTGGTGGAAGACCCTGGCGCAGGCGTCGCCCGTTTGGCGACCGTCGCTCCGGTCGTGGCCGATCCGGTCGTGGCGGACGAGGTCGAATGAGGGGAGGCCTTGGCCGACGATGTCGTGGCCGCTCCGGCCGCCATCGATCCGACGAGCCCGGCGGCGGCAGCAGCGCTGGCGAAGCCGACGAAGCGGCGGGCTCGCTGGGCCGGGTGGACGTTCACGGCCGCACTCCGCCGGCGTCGACTGCTTCCAATCTGAGGGCGAGCGCCGGGCAGTTCGAGACCGCCCAGGCGACACGCCTGCGCATATGGGGCGGGACTGCCTCGTGGCGGATGATGGGATAGCCCCAGTCATCGAGCCGGATCCATTCCGGGGCCAACTCGGCGCAGATGCCGTGCCCGTCACACAGGATCGGGTCAACGGCGAGGCGGGTGCGCTTCACTGCCCGACCGCCGGGTTGGGGCGAAAGCCGATCTGCGGTTCCGGCCTACACCGGCAGGACTGCCCGGCCAGATGTCTGGTGAAGTCGTCCGCAAAGACGACGCGGGCGCTGCGCAGGAGTTGGACGGCGCCGTCGGGCAGGCGACAGCCGCCCCGACCCTCAATGTCCTCCGAGTAATGGTCGATCAGTTCCATGGCTCCCGGCCGGGGCCGGCCGGCAGCAACTTCACCGAGGACGCCCGCGAGGGCGGGCAGGCCGAAGCGGCAGGGACCGCACTGGCCGGCGCTCTCCCCCGCGTACCACGTCAGGATGCGGGCCGTCTCACGGAGCCCGCACGCATCCCAAGGAACGGGGGCAAGGACGCCGGCGCCCGGGCTCGCACCAAAAGGCATGAGACCACTCCGGCTCAAACGGGCAGCCGCGGCGGCGCTCCGGCCCGTCAGCCAAGTCCCGTACAGGCCGCCCACGAGGACCGCCTGCACTTCCGCCGTCGGAACGCCTGCCCTCGTGAGCACCTCGGACAGGGAGGCGCCGCAGGCGGCCTCCAGCACGACCAGGCGCCCGGCCCCCAGCGCGACGGTGACAAGGCGCGTGCCCGGCTCCTCCTGAGTGCCACGGCTCCGGTACCAGCCCGGTCCGTGCCGGGTGATGAGAGGGAGGTTGGCGAGCGTCTCGACGTTCTGGACGAGCGTCGGGCGGTTCCTCACACCGCGGTCGAAGGGTCGCCTTCGGCCGGCGGAGGGCTTGGCGGGGCCCCCGTTCAGCCACCGAACGAGCGCTGTCTCCTCGCCCGAGACGTAGCGGGGAGGGGTGGCGACCACCCTTGCGTGAGGGACCTCGCCGAAAGCCGCCCGCTCCGCCACCGCCGCAGTCATGGACGCCAGCGCAGCAGGCCGATCCTCGCTGATGCAGATAACGACGCTGCCCGCTCCGGTGGCTGCCGCCGCGAGCATGGCGCCGTCGAGCACAAGGTGGGGCCGCAGGGTCATCAACAGCTGGTCTTTCCGGCTGGCCGGTTCGCCCTCCGTGCCGTTGGCGACCACGGTCCAGCCACCCCGCTCGGCCACGGCGGCCAGCTTCCGCGCCGTCGAAAAGGCCGCCCCGCCCCGGCCCGTCAGGCCGGCCTCGGCGACCAGCCGCCCGATGGCCACGGAGGGCACGGCGGCTGGCTGTGGTGCCCCGTACTGGCGACGATGTGCCACAAGTGTTCTCGAGCGCTGGGCGTCACCACCCTCGATCAGGCGGCCCGGGCCAGGTGCGGCGACGACTTCCGTGGTGCCGTCGAGCCAGAAGCGACTCTGCAGGGTCTCGGCTTCGAGGGTGATCATGCAGCTGCCCTCGCCCTCTGCGCCGGCTCGATGCGGTCGGGCCGCTGCGCGACGGGATCAGGCAGGCTGTCGTGCCGGAGCATCGCCAGCCTGGCGACGAGCAGCAGGGCGATGAGGGCGCTCATGCCGTAGAAGGCGATCTCGAACACAGGGGAGTGCCGGTCGGTACCCGCAGTGAGACCGTGGACCGTCGTCACGACGTACAGCGGGAAGGCGAGGACGTGCGTCGAGCGCCAGAGCCGCCGTGGCAGGCGCGAGCGCAACACAGACGTCAGCTCGACAGCGCAGAGAAGGTAGAAGCCGGCGATGCCCCAAGCAACCGCCACCGGGTGCCATGCCCCGGTGAACGGAACAAGGACTTCCACGAGCCCGAAGTGGACGTAGCTGTCGAGCAGGATCGAGACCACATGGATGCCGAGGAAGACGAGGGCCGCCATGCCGAGAAACCGGTGCAGGTCGAGGATCCAGGCACGGCGGGCCCGGCTTCTCAGCACCCGCGAGGTCATGGCGAGACCGGCCACCACGCTGGCGGCCAGCAGCGACCACGAGACGATGCCGCTCGCCCGCGCGCTGTACCAGATCAGTTTGCTGTCCACTGACGCAGTGTGAGGGCCGTTCCTGAGCATCTCCCGAGAGCCGCCCAGGAAATCCCGTGGTTCTGCCCTCCGACCACCGGGGTCGGGGCAACGGCGCCACAGGCGTCAGGGTTCTGCCGCAGCCTCCGGCGGGATCGGCAGGCGGATGGTGAAGATGGCGCCGCCCCCCTCGGCGTTGGCGGCCGCGGCGCGTCCGCCGTGCTCGGCCGCGATAGCGGCGACGATGGCGAGACCAAGCCCGGCACCGGACCCTGCTCTCGCCTGGTCGGCTTGCCAGAAACGCTCGAAGGCCTTCCCGAGCGCGTCCGTGTCGAGGCCTCGGCCGTGATCCCGCACGCTCAGCACGGCCTCGGCTCTGTCACGCCGGCAGGCCACCTCGATGGCCGAGCCGTCCGGGGTGTGGCGGATGGCGTTGCTCACGAGGTTCGCCATCGCCTGGTGGAGATGGTTCGGGTCCCCGAGGACGACGACCGGCTCCGGAGCATCGAGGCTCACGGGCCGATTGGGCGCCGTCGCCACCGCGTCACTGCACGTATCGGCAGCGACGACGGCCAGGTCCACTGCTTCGCAGGCCATGGAGGGTGCCTCGTCGAGGCGGGCGAGGGTGAGAAGGTCCTCGACGAGATGCTTCATCCTGCCGGCCTCGTCCTCGATCCGCCGGATGATGGTGGCGTCGTCGACGTGCTCGGAGTCGACCCCGATCCGGAAGAGCTCGGCAAAGCCCTGAATCGAGGTCAGCGGGGTCCGCAGCTCGTGGGAGGCGTCGGCGAGGAACTGTCGCAGGCGTGCCTCGGTCGCCTCGCGTTCGGCAAAGGCCTTCTCGATTGCCGCCAGCATCACGTTGAGGGCCGATCCGAGCTCGACGATCTCCGTCGGCCCTTTCTCCGGGCCGACCCGCCGAGAAAGGTCGCCGGCGGCGATGGCTCGCGAGGATGTGGCGATCTCCTCGAGCGGCCGAAGGCCCCGTCGCAGCATGACCCAGGAAATGGAGAGCAGGATGGCAAGGAGCGCAGCCGCGCTTACTCCCTCGACGAGGAGGAGGGTCTGCAGCCCGCGAGTAACGGCGGTCGTGGGCACGGCGATGGCGACCGTATATCCGGGCAGATCGGGTGCCTCCGTCCAGAGCACCTGCCAATTTGTGGAGCCCTTGACAGAGCCGACGGTGAAGAAGTGGTCGCGGGCGGGATTTCCCTCCAGGCGGGCGGGAAGCTTCGGACGGGCCGTGCTCGTGCCGTAGATGATGGGCGCGAGAAACTTCCCAGAGGCGGTCCGGAGGACGGCGTAGGACCCGGGCGGCAGCAAGTCGGTGCCGGGTGGTTGATCGGGCGGTTGCCTGTCGCCGGGTCCGGCGCCCCCGTGACCTGTGGGTCGCCCGTCGGGCTGTTCGGCGAGGGCAGCATGGTTGTACTGCTGGAGCTGGGAACAGGCGATGTTGACCGAGGCGCGCAGTTGGTCGTCGAGGTGCGAGTAGAGGGTGGGGGCGTAGAGCGAGTAGGTGGCCACGCCAAAAGCCACCAGTCCCACGACGAGAAGGGCGACGAAGCCGAGCGTGAGCCGTAACCGAAGGCTCAACTGGGCGCCGTCTGCTCTTGGCCACTCGGGAGCCGCAGGGTATAGCCGACCCCGCGGACGGTATGGATGAGCGGCGGCTCGTACACGTCCACCTTTTGCCGGAGATAGCTGATGTAGGTCTCGAGCACGCTCGCATTGCTCGTGAAGGTGTAGTCCCATACCTGGGCGAGGATCTGCTCGCGGGTCAGCACGCGTCTCGCATTGGCGAGCAGGTAGAACAGCAACTTGTACTCGGTCGGGGTCAGCTCGATCAGTTGCCCTGACCTCCAGACCTCACGCGTGTCCTCGTCGAGCACGAGATCGGCATGGGTGAGCCGGCGCTCGCCCGGGCCGGTGCCTGCGGCGCGCCGGAGAACCGCCTTCACGCGTTCGACTAGCTCCTCGATGGAAAAGGGTTTCGTGACGTAGTCGTCGACTCCGAGCTTGAGGCCCTGCACCTTTTCCGCGGTGGCGTCCCGGGCGGTGAGGAAGATGATCGGCATGGAGGTGCCGGCTCCCTCTGCCTGTCGCATCCGGCGGGCGACCTCGAAACCGTCCAGATCCGGGATCATCACGTCGAGGATCATGAGGTCGGGCCGCGCCGCGTCGACTTTTCGCAGCGCTTCGCGGGCCGAGTGGATCCGCGTCGGGGCGAAGCCGTTGATGCCGAGACCCATCGCCACCAGCTCGGTGATGTGCTCCTCGTCGTCGACTATGTAGACGATTGGCTTGCCGCTGGGATCGGCCATCTGCTTTCAGCCTCCTCCGACATGTAGGGCTCCTCTTCGAGACCGGGGCGGTCGGCTGGCTCCAGTTGCCCGGGCCGCGTACCCGGCGCGCGTGATCGCTGACCCATGTCAGCACCCAAACCTCAGAACTTCCTCCGAATCGCTGCTGCTTCTGCTCGGAATTGTCCAAGTCGCTGAGGCCGGCGGGAGTGAGATGGTGGAGGGACAGCCCCGCCGGCCCACTGCTGCACAGGCTCGCCCGCAGCGCCATCGCATGCGGGCGGAAAGGTTGGTCACCTTCTCGCTCTGTCGCCACAAGTCGTCGATCGTAATCGCCGTGCCGGTGCGCCGTTAGTTACTTCGCCCGGAAATACGAAAGCTGTAAATAGCTCCTGACCTGGGCAGATATCTCGGGAGGGTCCTCGCGATCCGGGCGGAATGTTGGCACGATGGCCCCAAACACCCATTCGCAA
>Ga0182024_10001413_pt1 | contig 62058 bp, 59 predicted proteins | sample P32metaG_FD_120480 | JGI IMG/M metagenome (GOLD analysis project Ga0182024, IMG submission 120480) | Permafrost microbial communities from Stordalen Mire, Sweden - P3-2 metaG (Illumina Assembly) | ecosystem: Environmental > Terrestrial > Soil > Wetlands > Permafrost | place: Sweden: Stordalen...
AAAGGAGTATCTGCTCGCCGTGCTCCCTGGCATGGCCCGACGCAAACTACCCGAGGTTATCTCCCTCACTCCGGCCCGCTGGTCCGCTGCCCACGCCTAACCTGGGTTGGCCGTACGTATACGGTCTAGCCCGTCACGTTGCGACCGGGCCGCGTTCGCGAGGCCCACTCATTGTTCCTAAACCTGGCAGACTTCCTCGAACGCGTTTTGGGCCCAGTCTCAGCATAGGCGACCTTACGCTCATTTGGTTACGGCGGACGGGTTTCACAATGCTAATTCTTGATGGGCTCGGACAACCATGACCGGACACAGGCCAACTAGCGTTCGCGACAACTACAGCATACGCACTACTCGTGGCGGCATTCGTGAAGGTTGCCGGGGGGAAATTCGCAACCCACACGCACCTTCTAGTAACTGGTGGGCTATCCATGCCCTATCTACTATCGGCGCCAAAAGCAGTGCGCGCGATAAGAACAAGATTCTCTCGGAATCAGCGATAAGCTTGCGTCCGTAGAAATGGTATGACTTGCCCGATTCGAGAATGAATCCCGGACCGATCTCGAGGAGGTACAGAACCTTCGTAACGAGTTCCAGGTTCGGTGCGCTCTGCGGACAATGAAAGTCCAACATCGGAATGTGCGCCGTTTCTCCCGTGCTAGTCTCGACCTTTGAACTCCACACAAGAATCGAGAGCCCGGATTCTAAAGCTGCGAGATTCTTCAAAGCATCTGGCGTTACAGAAGCTGCTGAAAGGCGGAGGTGTCGAACGCCCTCGCCATTGTGGAACAGTGCCTCCCTTGCGACAAGCGTCGCCTCGACGCCAGCTCCGAAACATGCCAGGTTAACGGCATCCCAGAAAGGAAGACCAAGCTCATTCCGCATTTGAAGAGCCCTGCTGACAATTTCGAGCGCCGGTTGCGCACCTACCAGTCGGCTCTGAATAGCGGGAACAGGCGGAGGAACAAAGAGATTCACATGGCTGATGTTGGCCAGTTCGCGCAACAGAGCGCAGATGAGATTCTCAATGGGTTCGCCGGTCAGATCGCGAGTTGATAAATCTTCACCCATTAGGGGATTAGCGTTTCGTTGGGATGGTGCGTAGCAAATTCAATGCGACGATAATCCCTGTCGATATCCTGATCATAGCGATCTCTCGTCGTAAGAGTACGTCCCCCAATCAGGACCCGCGCAAGTGGAACCCGCAATTGCGCTGGGAGCGGAGCACTAGGCCCGGTGACAACTAGGCACCGAATTTGGTCTACACCGCGCTTGTGGCAATATAGCGCTCGCGTTGTACCTTGAACGAGGATGAAGTGATCACCGCTTTTTTCGACCACAGGCGGAGTCACAATGGTTTGAAGACCGGGCCCATAAGTAACATGGGCTGGTTCAAACAGCTGGAGTTCTGAATTACAGAACAACTTGTACAAAGCCGAGATCTGCTGATACTTGTAACCGCGAACTATCTTACTTAATGCTAGTAGACTCTTCGTCGGAACCGTTTCCATAGCCATCCTCGCTTGCGCATATGGAACGACGTGCCGTTTTAGTTTGTCAATCACGAGATTCTCGGAGCCGCGTTCGAGCCGAATGGCAACCGCGTCGCCTATGGCGATCGGGTTTGGCAGCAGACTATAAAGAGCCCTAATAGCCTCTCGGTCATCCGGAGCACGATAATGCACGGCGCGTGACTGCCCACCTACTGTGTCCTCAATATAGATCACCGCTTGTGCCTTCGAATGGTGCTCGGGATCGAGGAGCATTCCTCGGAATGGGAGGCCATTGAGCTCCGTGCAGCTTATGCCGAGAGCTCGTAGAAGCCTACGCTGATACTCATCGTGATTGTCATCTATGGGCGGGCGAAGGAATGCCAAAATTCGACTACCTCTTATTCGCCAGTGAAGAAGCGCAGGATAGATGGAGTAGGCCCATTTTGCCCGATCGTCACAGAAAACAAGGGATTCAACGTCACCATTTGCTAGGGCCTCAGTGAGGACACTATAAACCTCATCGTCTCCGTCGCAGATATTTGAGAGCGAACTGGACGCCCGCACACGACTCAGTTCGTCTTCGAAGAACGCCCTTGAAGCTTCCTTGCCGTTTGCTATTAGCATCTCCACAGCTTCGGGAGTCATTTTGTCAAAATCAGTTGCTTCGATATTCTTCGTCGAGATACGGATTTCATGCACGCCCTGTACCAGCCTGGACTGGAGTCGAGTCGCACCATCAACTATTGTGTTTACAATGCTGAACAGCAGACTGGTGGCGCCCTCATGTGTCGTAGCGGTTCCATCGCTGATCAGAGTGAATGCCAGTATTCGATTTGCGTAAGCGTGCCGGGAATCTCCCGCAAATACAAAAGCTGGAAGGTTGCTCAGGGTGCCGCCATCGATGTACCGATTCTGCACTGGCTGAAAGAAGACGGGTATGGAACAAGAGCACCGAACGGCATGACCGACTTCCTCCAGCGGGGTGTCATCTTTGCTCCAGACTTCGACATCCCGTTCGAGAATGTCCGCAGCCACAATCCATGTAGGCTTGACAAGATCTTTGAATTGAACTCGAGGCCCGGTAACTTCAGGAAGCAGCTCTTTGAGCTTCTTGTTGATCCAGTCCTCCAAGAGTCGTGAGGAATACATGCCGTGATACTGGAGCACAAGGCTGGCGCGATCGAGAAAGCGATCTGCAATAAACCCTACTGCCTTTGTTGTGAATGATGTGGAGGCGTCGCGAACCTTTTCAGGTGCACACAAAAGACCGGCAAAATCGAGCTCCCTTACGAACTCCGTCAATTGTTCCGGAGATGCGCCGGCGCCAAGGAACGCGGCTACAATGCTCCCAGCCGACGCTCCAGCTACACCTGCAAAGTCGACCCCGCGATCCACCGATTCGGAAACGGCACCTGCGAAAGCTGGGCCGCGACAGCCGCCACCCTGAAATACGCCGAGACAGCTTTGGAAAAATACAGTCCGACTGGTCTGGTTCGCATTCGGCATCTTTCAGAACTGTACACAATTGTATGCAATTTTATCAATGTCACCGCAACGATGCGGTTAAAATCGCCTTCGCTCGGCGGATTCCTTTCAGGTTCGGCCCCGCTGCGAGGTATTCCGTGAAGTCCGCTTCCGTCATTTTGACGCGCACGCCCGAACCACGAATCTGCCTGCCCGCGAGCGCTGCCGGCAGATAAGGAAAGGGAAACGCCCCGGTGCCTAGCCACGCACTCTGTTGCAATTTCCGAGGCTGACCCTATGTCTCGGTGAAGGACGTCCAGAATCACGACAGCCCAATCACCCGCCCAGTCGCGGTGTCCAGATCGACATCGAAGTAGCCCGGACGAGTAGAGAGACCCGGCATCGTGCTCATGGTTCCAAGCAGCGGGTAGAGGAATCCGGCGCCCACACTGGCACGGATATCGCGTACCGGCACGATGAAGCCGCTCGGCGCCCCCTTCAGATTCGGGTCGTGGCTCAGGCTCAGATGCGTCTTCGCCATGCAAATGGGCAGTTTGTCGAAGCCCTGCCGGGTATACAATTCGATCCTTTTCTCGGCTTCCGGCGAATACTCGACGCCCGAGCCGCCGTACATTTCGCGCACGATGGTCTCGATTTTGTCCTTGATGCCCATTTCCAGCGGATAAAGGAAGTGGAAATTACTGGGCTTGTCGCAGGCCGCAACCACCGCCTTGGCCAGGTTCACCGCGCCCGCTCCGCCTTCCGCCCAATGGTTGGTCATCACAGCGTCTTCCGCGCCAGCCGCTATCGCGACGCGCCGCACCAGATCGATCTCGGCATCCGTGTCATCCTTGAAGCGGTTGATTGCCACCACCACGGGAATCCCGAAGGCACGGGCGTTCCCAATCATCCGGACAAGATTGCTGCAGCCCTTCTCCAGCAGCCCCAGATCTTCCTGCATATAGGCGTGGGCCAGCGGTTTTCCGGCCACTACCTTGGGACCTCCGCCATGCATCTTCAGGGCCCGGATGGTGGCCACCAGAACAACGCAATTCGGCGCCAGGCCGCTGACGCGACACTTGATGTTGAAAAATTTCTCCATGCCCATGTCCGCGCCGAATCCCGCCTCGGTCAGGACATAACCATCGGGTCCCACCAGTTTGAGCGCAATCTGATCCGCCACGATCGAAGAGTTGCCGTGCGCGATGTTGGCGAAGGGACCGGCATGAACGAAAGCCGGCGTGCCCTCGAGAGTCTGCATCAGATTGGGCATGATCGTGTCTTTCATAAGGACCGTCAACGCTCCGCTCACTCCAATGTCGTCTGCGGTGATGGGCTCACCGGCACGGCTGCTACCGATGACCACTCGCCCCAAACGTTCCCGCATGTCGGCCAGGCTGGTGGTCAACGCCAGGATCGCCATTATCTCGCTGGCTACAGCCATGTCGAAACCCGTTACGCGTGTGAGCCCTTTCTCTTCCGGACCCTGCCCAATGGTGATCTGGCGCAGCATGCGGTCGTTGGTGTCCAGCACCCGCCGCCAGGTGATGCTATCCGGATCGATGTCCAGGCGAGCGAACCGGCTCTGCTCTGGCGGCGTGAGGTCAGCGGGGTTCGTTTTGCCGATTCCCAGCTTCTTCATTCTTCGTAACATCACTGGCGAGAAGCGCCGGCTTCCATCCTTGCCGGCCGGGCAAAGGCGGTCGAACAGCACAGCGTCGTCGGGCGTTTGTTGTTCGTGAAAATAGCGGCTATCGATCGCCGCTGCCAGCAGATTATTGGCGGCCGTGATGGCGTGGATGTCTCCCGTCAGATGGAGGTTGAACTCCTCCATCGGGATGATTTGGCTGTAGCCGCCGCCGGCTGCCCCGCCCTTGATACCGAACGTCGGGCCTTGGCTGGGCTGGCGAATGCAGGTGAACACCTTCTTGCCAAGGTGCGCTCCCAGGCCCTGGCTGAGCCCGACGGTCGTGGTTGTTTTACCTTCACCTAATGGAGTGGGCGTGATCGCGGTCACGACGATGTACTTGCCGTTGCGGACGTTTTTGAGCCGTTCCCGGATGGAGAGCTGTACCTTGGCCTTGGTCTTGCCATACAGTTCCAACTCCTCCGGTAGAATGCCGGCGTGGGAGGCGATCTGGTCAATAGGAATCGCCGTCGCTGCCTGGGCGATTTCGATATCACTGGGGACGGGAGTGAGGAGATTCGTTAGCTTATGTGGCACTGAAAGGCAATCACTTTCTGAACGATAGATTTTACAACGATAACAATTTACTTCTGTCGTTGAGGGAGGGTGCTTTTATGCTTCGCTGCGGCGGGCATTGTCAGGCCGATTGGCATACAATGGATCGCACCGGGATGCCAAAGGACCATCCCAAGAAAAGGAGTAGATAATGCGTCGCCGAGATTTTCTCAAAACTCTTCCCGCCGTAGCTGCCCTTCCCGCCGTTCCGCGTTTGCGCGGGGCGCGAATTAGGATCACCGATGTCCGGAATGTTCCATTGAAAATGACCAAGGACCTGGGGTCTTATCCGGATTGGCTGGGAAATCCCCGCCCCATTAAAATCGGCGGCGGCGCCTTTATCGAGATTCAATCGGATCAGGGCATCTCCGGTATCGGGCCGAATGTGGACGACGAACTTCTTCCCGCGATCAAGCACCTGCTGACCGGCGCGGACCCGTTCGATGTGGACCTGCATGCCGAACGTTTATACGGCATCCGCGGTGGCTCCGGGTATCGCGGAACCGCGGGCGCGGAAATCGCGCTGTGGGATCTGATCGGCAAGGCGTCCAATCAGCCGCTTTATAAACTTTGGGGCGGCGGAAGGAACCGTATAGCGCCCTATTCGAGCATGCTGCGCCTCTCAACCCCCGAAGAGCGCGCCGATATCGCCGTGAAGCTGAAATCGGAGGGCTGGCAGGCGATTAAGTATCGCTGCTCGTTCCCGACCTTCAAAGAAGACATTCGCCTGGTAGAGGTGGTGCGCAAAGCCGTCGGCGATGATTGGACGATCATGTGCGACGGCAACAAAGCCACCCTCAACTATGCATCGGCGCAAGGCGTGCCGTGGGACTTCACTCGCGCCGCGATGACTGCCAAAGAATATCAGCGAATGAATGTTTATTGGCTCGAAGAGCCGCTCCCTCGCTACGATTACGACGGCCTCGCGGCCTTGAATCGGCTAGTTGAAATGAAGCTCGCCGGCGGCGAAGGCAACCGCGGTATTCACGAATTTCGCGAGCTGCTGGAGCGCGGCTGTTTCGACATTGTACAGCCGGAGGTGATGTTGGAAGGTCCAACGCATCTGCGAAAAATCGCGGTTCTGGGGGAAGCCATGAATAAAATGTGTATACCGCACGTCGGTGACAGCCGTTTAGGGACGATTTGCGACCTGCATTTAGTGGCATCCTGGCCTAATGCGCCGTATCTCGAAATTTTCAACGACCGGCCGATCGGGGATTACGAGCATCCGTTCGCGGTTTTCGAGAATCCGCCGACGATCGATAAAGAAGGATACTTTAGTTTGCCGCAAGCACCAGGGCTAGGTATGACGATCAAGAAGGAATTTCTCACCTAGAGACCTTGGCACGCAAATGAAACGGAAAATTGCAACCGCGATCCTTGTCACAGCGGCCGGGATAGCGCCTGTCTTTGCACAGGAACCAGCTCCTCAGGCCGGTGGCCGTGGCCGTGGGCCAACCGAGCTGTGGCTGACAAATAAGACGCCCGGCGGCGTTTACAAGCCCCCCATGCGCCCGCTGTGGAAACTTGCCGATCTCAAGCAGATGCATGCCGGCCAAAATAACTGGACCGAACAGATTATCCTTGACCCCGAGCAGGACGCGACCTATAACTCAGGTGCCCCGGGAACTGCCGGAACAGCCCGGATGCATCCGGACACGCCGGTGGTCTTCGTCGTGGTTGCCGGTCAGATTCACTTCAACGTGGAAGGCCAGGAGCCCGTGACCGCTACTCGCGGGGCCATCATCAACATCATGAAGTCCACGGTCTTCTCTTACGAGGTGACGGGCGACCAGAATGCACTATGGGTCGAGGTGAATCCCACGAATTACAAGACAGTGTATCCGGCCAACGGACCGGCGCCGAATCCAAGCAAGGACGGCGCCATCGTGAAATTATCGTTCCATCACACCCCGGCGCCCTATGCGCCACCCAACCGGCTGATGTTCAATACTTTCGATGACGCCATTGCCAAATGCATAAAGGGCGAGGCTGTCCTTGACGATCACTTGTTTGCCAGTCCACTATTGGGCTACTTGAATCCAGCCGAGAACAAATGCGGCAACGGCACGGGCAATATCGGGAGCGGTCCGGATAAACCTGGCGATCCGCCTTTCGATCCGCACTTGGTTTTCGGGCACATGCACCCGGGTCCCGCCGAATGGTGGATCGTCCAAGTGGGCCAAATCAGCGGCAAATTTGAAAACATGGGCGAATTTCACGCGATGGAAGGCGACGTCCTTTATGCCGCGCCCATGACCTGGCATCAAATGGGCGCGGAAGCCCCGTCAGGCCCGAACGTCCGCCTCGCCATGGGCGCTTATCCACTCATCAATATGAACAATACCGTGCGCGGTAGCGGCCGGGGCCAGTAGCTTCGAGTATGGCCCGGGATCTTAAACAGCGCCCCGGCGTCCGCTCACCAGATTGATGACGAAAAATATCAACGCCACGACCAGTAGTAAGTGAATCAGGTGCCCGCCAATGCTGAGGCTAAATCCCAGCAGCCATAGAATCAAAAATAGAACGACAATTGACCAAAGCGTAGTTTTCTCCTGTGCTCACTTCTGAGCACGCATTATTCTGAATTTCCCCGCCACAAGCAAAATCGGCTTGTAGCGCTCTTCAAGCTGCTATGAGCAGCCCAATGTCTATCGCGGTTTGAGGCGTGCTCGGCCCGCGATCCGCAGCCTCCTGGCAGACGATACAGGACGAAGCCCAGGGGACTGCGGCAAGGCGCTTCAGACTGATGTTCTCATCACATCCGGCGCAGATTCCAAAAGTACCCGCATCGATGCGGCGTAGCGCGCTTCGCACTTCGCGCAACCAGTTCGAATTACGCTCCATGTTGCTCACGGCCCATTCGCGATCGCTGGCGTGCTGGATTCGGTCCAGCTCATCCGGGCTCGTCTCGATCGCTAGAGCCTCGCGGTTGCTGGTCCCGTTTCCTAGTTCGGCCTCTTTATTCTCCAAGGCCTCTCGGAATGTATTCAGTTCTGTTTTTGTCATATTACACGCTTTGCTCTTTCTTACTTGCTGTCGCTCTTAGTTCGACGAACTCGCCTTTTGCCCTTTGACCTGCAACTCGTTCACAACCTGGTTCACATTTAGAACCGCGGACGCTACCTGTTCGGCCCGCGCGCGCTTGGATTGAGAGTCGACCTCACCGGTCAGTGTGACCACATGATTCTTGACGGCATATTTCACGCTCTCGTGAAGCCTGTCTTGGATCAGAGCCGCATCCAGGTTATCCTTGATGCCCTTGTCCAGATCCGAGTTCACTTTTTCAGCCTCATTCTCGGTGCCCGGCGGAATCACTGCAATCTGGTTCGACACAACCTGGGCTCCCGCGATGGACTTCGCGATGGATTCGGCTTGCGATTTATCACCCTCTGCCGGCACATGTCCACCCAGGGTCACGACGCCCTTGTCACGATCCTGACTTGCGGAGACATTTTTGAAGCCGGCCTGATCGAGCGATGTACGGATCTGGTTCGAAATGTCGGCTGATTCCGTGGACCTCGTCGAGCACCCCACCAGAGTCCCAACGAGCACCACGGCCAGCAGGGAAAAGCACGGTTTAACCGTTTTCATATTTCTCCTTTTCATATTTCTGCTTAGATACGACATCGGTCGATCTGGTGACGGGACATCGATCAATCTTGCTTAAGAGCATTAGAAGGACCGAACGTCTGTGGACGGAATCCACGAGCCAAATGCTCGACCAGACTGGCGCCCTGATCATGGGAAGCCATCAGGCTCGTAACGAAATACGGTCAGATGGCCGGATATGGTCATGGCCCGACCCCTCGAACAGGCTGAACGGGAACGAAGGCACGACCCGAAGAGCTATAGATGCGCCCCGCGCAGTTGCTCTATTTGTGTTCGAAGACGAGGGTGATCGGCTTGTGTTCGGGTCTTTCGACGCTGACCAGCATAGTGCCATCCGCGGCAAGGGTGTAGCTTTCGAGAGTAATCGCGCCGGATTGGGTAGTCGTCACCTTTAGAAAGTCATGATCCCATTTGGTTTTGCTTTTCAGCTCTTTGCCGCTATGAATCGTGGCGTTGTTCTCGCTGTCGGTGATGTCATTGTAGAAGAAGGTCTCGGTGGCGCCTTCATACACGAAACTGCGCGAGACGATGATGATGCCGTCCTTCTCTTTGATCGTCACGGTGCCGGTTTGAACGACCGGCTGGCCGGCAAAATCGCTTTTGGCGGGCACCAACATCCAGGTTCCGTTCAGGGCGCTGTGGTCGCGCGCGAAGGCGGAGAGCGTGAAGAGGAGCGTGATCAGGATCACGCCCGTGATAGTGGCAGTTGAATTTTTCATGATTTCCTTCCAGGGGCTACTGTTTTCAACGGACTCGTATATAGCGTTGGAAATCTTAGAGCACACGCTGGACCATTCACGAGAAAAGGCTGATGCAAGGCGTTTATAAAAAGCGACGCGGCGGGTGTGTTAGAATCTGTCACGCGGCCAGCATTCTGTCGCTTCGAGCCGCAGGCGCTCGGTTATGGAGCATCCGCCATGTCTTTCTACGAAAAAGGCCCCGTTCGCATCCACTATGAGGAGGCCGGTTCCGGCTTCCCGTTGTTGCTCATCGCCGGCGGCGGATTGAATTCAACGATCTCCGGCTTGACCAGCGGCGGGCCCTTTAACCCGATCGAGGAGTTCAAGGGAGAGTATCACTGCATCGCGTCAGACTTGCGAAACGCCACTAGCGGTCAGTCCTCCGGCCCGCTCGAAATCGACCGGCCGTGGGATGCGTACACCGACGACCATCTCGGTTTGATGGATCACCTGCGCATCGAGAAGTTCATGGTGCTGGGCTTCTGCATTGGCGGCCCTTTCATCTGGAACCTCTTGCGGCGGGCGCCCGATCGTATTGTCGCAGGCGTGCTGGCGCAGCCTAGCGGGTCGCGTCCGGAAATGCGCGATCTTTTCTACGAGACCAATATCAAGGGGTGGGGTCCGGACCTGGTCAAGCGCCGGCCCGAAATCACGATGGAGATGGTCGACAGATTTCTGACCAAAATGTACCGCACCAATCCCGACTTCGTCTTCACCGTGACGCGCGATTTCGTGCGCAATTGCCAGACGCCCGTATTGATCCTGCCGGATGATATCCCGGCGCATCCTTATGCCGTCGCCATGGAAGCCGCGATGCTCGCGCCAAAGGCTGAAGTCAGCATATTCCCATGGAAGGAGCCCAAAGAACGAATCCCCTTGGCGGTGCGCCAGATACATTCCTTCCTCCGGGCGCATCATAACGCCGAGGCCCCGGCGACGAGTAAATAGCTGACTTGGGCTCCAGAATCTGAATCCTTATTGCTTCTTCGGAGATCAAAACAGCCAAGGAGATTGACGTGGCAAATGAAACCGCGAAAGTTGTCCGCTTCCATAACATAGGTGGGCCGGAAGTATTGAAGATTGAAGAAGAACAAATCCCCGAGCCGGGGAAGGGCGAAGTTCGCCTGAATGTGAAAGCCATTGGACTGAACCGGGCAGAGGTGATGTTTCGCAGGGGTCAATACCTGGAGCCCCCAACCCTGCCGTCGAAGCTCGGCTATGAAGCCGCGGGTGTAGTGGCGGCAGTCGGGCCGGATGTGGACAAGAGTTGGCTTGGCAAGAAGGCCAGTACTGTTCCGGCGTTCCTCATGACGAGGTACGGCGTGTATGGAGAAGTGGCGATTGTTCCAGCTGATGCTCTGGCAGTTTATCCAGAGAGGTTGACGCCGGAAGAAGGCACCTCCATCTGGATGCAATATCTGACCGCCTACGGAGCCCTGATTGCACACGCTCAGATTACGAAGGGCGACTTCGTAATTATCACGGCAGCCAGCAGCAGTGTGGGAATTGCCGCCATCGAAATGGTGAAAGCGGAAGGCGCGATCAGCATTGCAACCACACGAACGTCCAAGAAAAAGGCCACGCTCGGAGAAATCGGAGCGGCACACGTGATTGCGACCGAAGAAGAAGACTTCGTCGCGCGAGTAAAGGAAATCACGGGTGGCACAGGTGCCCGCGTAATCTTCGACCCCATTGCGGGCAAAGGTATCGAGCTGCTTGCTCAAGCCGCGGCTCTGGGTGGAACAATCTTCGAGTATGGAGCACTTTCGCCCGATCCAACGCCGTTTCCATTGTTTGCCGCGCTGAGCAAAGGGCTGTCCGTCCGTGGATACACACTCCGTGAAATACTTTCCGTCCCGAAGCTGAAGGCCAAGGCGGAACAGTATGTTTTCGACCGTGTCGAGTCGGGCGCCTTTAAGCCGCGTATAGACCGCGTGTTCCCACTCGCGAAGATCGTGGAAGCGCACCGCTACATGGAGTCGAATGAGCAGATTGGCAAGATCGTGGTAACGGTTTAGCTAGCGTCATTGCCGAGGAAAGTACTGCACCATCATCAAGACTTCGTGGGACTGCGGCGTGGCGCCCGACTCGGGTTCTTGGCCCATGAATCCGCCTATCCATTTCGAGGCGGCCGCTAGCGCCGGCTCATTGAGTGACGCGTCTGAGGAGGCCAGCAGTTCTATCTCGGATAGTTGCCCATCCGGCGATTGCATGCCATGCAGCACCACGATCTGTACAGTGCTCCCCGGCGAAGGTTGCCTGGCGTGGACATGCCACGGCGCAGACATGACGGGTCCGACACCGATCTGATTCAAGCCCGCGGGTTGAAACATCGCGGCATTGTTGGACGGATCGGTCACGCTCTCGGTCTCCGCCTCGACCACGGTTTGGCCCGCTTGCGTAATCGTGAACTTGTTGGCGATAAGCTTGCCATGAAACTGCAGCGCCTTCGAGTAATCGTACAAAACATACAGGCCCGGCGCCAAAGAATACGTCATCAATGTGCCCGCCTTGGGATCCACGCAAAACTCCTCTTCGTCCCACCGGCGGCCGCCGGTTTGGCTCGATGCCGGGGTGTTATGAGAGATCAGCGCGCAGACTACGTCGATCCCGTTGATACTGCCGTTCGCCGTACGAATCGTCGCGCGCGGTCCTACTACCGGCTCGGAATAAAAAATGGCCTCGCGAACCTGAAGCAGCCGCAACGGCAGGGAATTCGCGGCCTGATTGCTATACATTATTCGATTGGATTGAAGGTTCACGGCCGAATAGTTAGGGCCTTGAGCGGTCCAGCGATACAGCCCTGCACCGGGCGAGATATCTTCCAATTGCCACGTGCCGTTTGAAGACGAAGAACCGGATGCAATGAAGGTCGTTTTCAGATCATAAGGCTGCGCGCGTACATTCGAGATCCGGTGCGCGTTTAGTAGCAGGTTAATGATTTCGGCGCGTTGGCTGACACCCTGCGCCGGTTGGGCACTACCTGCAACCGACTCCAGGGGGGTCGGACGGGACAGCAGGCTGCGCCGTTTGCTGCGCCTGCGCCAACATCAGCCCGTGTAATAAAACAGCTCCAAGCGCGATTACCCGACAGCGAGCAGGCACGGCAAACCTCCCAAAACATATATAGCGCGAAACCAGTTTCGCTGGTTACACGTGCGCCCTATATCAAAACGAGAAGCGTCCGCCGACCTGGAACGCCCGAGGGCCGCCCGAACCGAATATGTTCTCCGTTCGATTGTTAGGCTGGCCGTAAGTGTTCGTTCCCGGGGGCGGCGGCGTATTCGGGCTCGAGGATGTACCCAGAACGAAGCTCGAATACTGCAGGTTCGCGATGTTAAACGCGTTGAAAACCTCGCCAAATATCGAGAATTTGTAGCGCTCCTTGACAGTGAAGGTCTTGGTCAAGCGGAAGTCCTGGGAAATGGTGGGGTCGCCAAACTGGTAGTCCGAAGGAACAAACGCGTAGGGGTTGGTGGATCCGTCGGGCGCCTGCTTTCCCGCATAGGTAGCGTTATACTGCGCCACCGCCTTCTGCAGAGTTCCCTTTCCGCAGGAGTACCCAAAGCAGTTGAACTGGAGCCCGGGAACCAGGCTGGAGATCGCCGTTCCAGCTGCATTCGAGTCTCCGGTTCCCAGGATGTCGCCGGGAATATATGCAGTTTGCGGCCCTCGGCTGAGCATCGACGAATTGATGGCCAGCGAGAAGCCCCAGGGCAGCGTCACTGTGCCCGCAATATTCAGATTTTGACGTCCCAGCCCCGCAGTCGGCCCATAGCCCGCCATGAAGTTGAGAGGATCCTGGCTGGCATCTTCGCTCAGACTCTTCTGCAACGCATACGAGGCCACGAAATTGAAGTGGTGAGAGAAACGCTTGTTCACTTTAACTAACAAACCGTCATAAACCGAGCGGCCTTCCGGAGTCCAGAACGTAATCGCTCCGGTGGAGCATTCCTGGCCAGCCACATAATACTGAGCAGGCGCACAGATCGGAATTACCGGTTTCTGAACTCCATTTATATAACGCGTGAAGTGATTCAAATCTACTTCGCCAAGATTAGTGTTCTCGCCTTGGCGGCGAGCCCAATCGACCGTCAGCACCATGTCGTGACCAAGATCGCGCTGTACGCCAATCGATGTTTGATAGCTCCTGAGCAGGGGAAAATGCGAGGGATAGATCTCGATTCCTTGCTTGGCGAGATCGATGCCAGTCACTGAATACGGCCCGCTAGCAGGAGGTATGGGAGTAAGTTGGGCTTCGATTCCCGGAAGTTCCTGATTGACGATGCCGATAAATTGGCCCAGGGTCATGGTGGTCAGCGCGCCGAGCGGGATCGGCGATCCTACTGGAACCGGGCAGACTGGCGCCGAAGTGCAACCCAATTGGAGGATCCCCGGAATGGTATTCGTGAATGCACTGGCTGCGAGCGTGGACCTTCCATCGCCGGGAGGTCCGATGGCCGCGCCTTCCCGGAAATGTTGCCAAATGGGTTGGGTATCCCAATAGATCCCGCCACCGCCGCGAATCACGGTCTTCTTGTCCTTACCCAAGGCCCAAGCGAAACCGAAGGCGGGCGAGAAATCTCGGGTGTTGGGCTGGGTCGCGCCCAACCCGGACGGGACTCCGCCGGTTTGACCTTCGAGGATAGGCGCCAGGTATTGTGGCAACGGAAGATTTGAATAAAACAGGCCAGTCTCGAGGTCGTATGCCAGCCCGAAGTTGATCGTTAAGTTGTCGCGAGCCTTCCAGGAGTCCTGGAAATAGGGATGCAGGCGCTGGTTGACCCCACCTTGACCGTGCTCGTACAGGCCGGGGAAGGTCCCGTTGCCGACGCCTGTTCCGCTGTAGATGCTCTGGCCTAAATTCAAGACGGGTAAATTGAGAAGATCCTGAGTGGTGGTCACCTGGGTAGGAAGATTGGGGAAAAGAAAAGACTGCGTCGCCGCGCCAAGTCCAAGCCCCTCGATTTGCTCGGGGGCAAAGACGTAGTCGCAGCCGGGATCGCAGTAGCCCCAAGGCGCCACCTTGGTCTTCATGTGTTCGTAGTCCATGCCGAAGCTGAAACGGTGCTTGCCTTTCTGCCAGCTCAAGCCATCTTTCAACTCGAACGCGCGCGCTTGCCGGTATTGCGGAGAATTCACATTCGTGCCGCCGATGAAAGTGCCCGACGGGATCGCCGCGAGAATCGAGGGCGGCCCAAGCCGATGCAGTTGGCGCAATTGGAGGAGTTGACATCGGTCACATTGTTTTCCCAATAGTGATATTGGAAGCGGAAATCACTTACCAGGTTCGGTGTTATGACCGAAGTCAGACCCATAATGCTTTGGTCGGACCAGTTTACGTTGGTATTAAATGCCGAGGGAAGCGGCGCGCCGTAGTACGGACCTATGCCTTGGTTGCCGTCATGCGAATAGCGGACGAACACAGTGTTCTTGGGCGACAGATGATAGTCGAAGCGCGCCGTAATGAAATTGTAGTGGTAAGGAGTTCCAAAGGCCCCCGATAACGATTGCAGCGAAGGAAGGTCCTGCTGAACCGGGACCACGGAAACCTGATTCAAGTACTCGTAGTTAAAGAAAAAGAATAACTTGTCCTTCTTGACCGGACCACCCAGCAAAAACCCTGGATTGCGGCGGACAAAGAACGGATCCGGGAAGAGAGGATTGCGCTGCAGCAGCGGATAGGCCGCCATGTTGTGGTCGCGGAAGTAGAAGTATCCACCTCCATGAAAGTCGTTGCTTCCCGAGCGCGTGACAATGTTGAGGGCCCCGGATGCGCCTATGCCGGTGGAGAGGTCGAAGGTGTTCTGCTGGAGCTGGAACTCTTGAATCACTTCCTGAGAAAAGTTCATCGAGGTGCCCCCTTCCATCTCGTCGTTGATGGTGCCACCATCGATAGTCATCAGAATGCCGACGCCCGAGCCAGAGGTGGCGCCCGCGTTATCGCCGAAAACGCTGATGTTCACGATGGCGTTGAACTGGGACGTGCTGCCGGCCTGTACAGTGACGCCCGGTTCCAAACTCGCCAATTGAAGGGCGCTGCGGCCATTCAGCGGCAAGTCCTGAATGGTTGCCCGATCGATCACGCCCTGCACCGTGTTGCTCTCATAGTTGATCTGCGAGGTCGCCGCCTCCACCGTCACCACCTGCCTTGCCTCGCCCAATGACATCGACACGTCGGCGGTCGTATTGTTGCCGGCGGTTACCAGCGCATCCCGCAATACCGTGCGGAACCCCATCATCTCGGCTCGTACTGCGTAGTCCCCCGGTTGCAATGCAGGAGCGCTGTAGAGTCCTTCCGTGTTGGTGGTGATAGTTCGGGAAACATTAGTGGACTTGTTGGTGATGGTGATTGTTGCGTTAGGAATCACCGCACCGGATTCGTCCTTAACGGTCCCTAAAATGGTCCCAGTCGGCGCTTGGGCATAAACAACGAAGCCTATTGCCAGCGCAAAAACCAGCAACATCGACACGGATGCTTTCGACATGTTCCCCCCACCTGCATTTAAGTAGAGATAAAGGCCGCGGGGAACGATAAAACGGGTCTATTTTATCCGAGGCGGTCTGCGAGGTCAATGAGAATCTTACCCAGCGGCTGGTTTTCGACCAGTTGGTCGGAAAAGCGGCCAACTGGTAGGTCGCTGACAGTAAAGACACGAAAAAACTCTCGTATGGCCAGAAAGTACTACGAAATGGCTCGGGCGAGGTATCGAAGTTCTACACCGTTCTTACCGCCGCAATCGGTACCCGCGATCTGTTGGAGACTGCGTGCGTGGATGCGACAATGAGCCGTCGGCATTAGGAGGGCCTAACGAACATGGCAAAAGCGCTGAGTTGCATCATTCAACTGAAGATTTGGACAGACACCCGGGGGCAAGACATGCTCGAATACGGATGCTTTATGGCCGCCAGCGTTCTCCTCTATGCCGCCTTCTCACCTTCTGTTGCGTCCGGCGTTCTCAACGTTTTCACCAAAATATCGAGCAATCTCGCGACCGCCGCGGGTGTTTGATAGCCGGAGCGGTTTATCGCCGCGTCCCGAAACACAACACCAGCATCAGCGCCGCAACGGGCAGCATCACATAGTTCGCGATTGCGCCAGGCGGGGTATGCGCGAAAGTTACCGGCTTCAGGCGACCTCACCAGCATCCGAAGCATTCCAGCGATACTGCCGGCGCCGCCGTCTGGCACGAGTAAATGGATACAGCTTCGGACCGAACTCAGAGAACACTTTCATCTCAGAGGGTCACACAGATCTCTGCAGCTCCGGTTCGCCCTTGAGGATTCCAGCCGTTCAGGACCTTGCGCCGTTACACTAGCCGACGATTTGGGGAATTAGCTCGCCGGCCACATCGGTCAACCGCATGTTCCGGCCATTGTAGAAATAGGTCAACCGTTTGTGGTCCATCCCCATCAGGTGCAGCATGGTGGCATGCAAATCGTGGGCCGGAACAATCTGCTCCGCGGCCTTCCATCCAAACTCATCGGTGGCCCCGATCGTCTGTCCGCCCTTGATCCCGGCGCCCGCCATCCAGACCGTCATGGCTCCCGGATTATGGTCGCGTCCCACGCCTTTCTGCGAAAGAGGCATCCGGCCAAACTCCGAGTGCCATGTCACTAGCGTTTCATCCAGTAGCCCGCGCCGCTTGAGATCGATGATCAGGCCCGCGATTGGCTTGTCGACTTCCGGCGCGTGACGCCCATGGTTCTCCACAATGCTGTTGTGGGCGTCCCAGGTGTCTACGTTCTGATTCACTACCGCTCCATTCCAAAGTTGCACCACGCGCACGCCGCGCTCGATCAGCCGTCTAGCCATCAGGCATTGTCTGCCGAATGGTTCGCTCACCTTATTATCGAGCCCGTAAAGGCGCTTGGTTTCTTCGCTCTCCGACTCGATGTCGACCGCTTCCGGGGCGCACCCTTGCATCCGGAAAGCCAGTTCATAAGAACTGATGCGGGCTGTCAGCTCGCTGATTCCGGGATGCGCTTCGACGTAGTTCTGATTCATGCGAGCCAATTGGTCCAGCTCCGCGCGCTGCTGGTTTATATCCAACGATCCCGTCGGCGGGTGCAGGTCCAAAATCGGGTCGCCAAGGGCGCGGAACATCGTTCCTTGATAGGCCGCGGGCAGAAATCCCGAACTCCATTGCGAGGATCCGGTGAACGGGCCGCCGCGCGGATCTTGAATCACGACGAACGCCGGAAGGCTTTGGTTCTCGCTACCCAGTCCATATGTGACCCAGGAACCCACGCTCGGGAAACCCGCGATAATCGAGCCGGTATTCCATTCATACGTAGATAGCGTGTGATCCACCGACCTGCCCTGAGCCGAATGGATGAATGCTAGCTCATCGACTATCCCGCCGATGTTCGGGAACAATTCAGAAACATATTTCCCGGATTGGCCATACTGTTTGAACTGATACGGGCTCTTCATCAGGGGGCCAGGATAGCCTTGGCGCACGGTAACCTCGCCTTTGCCCTCCAGCGGCTTGCCATGAAATTTCTCCAACATCGGCTTGTAGTCGAAGGTGTCGACCTGGCTAACGCCCCCGCACATGAACAGCGAGATCAGCGATTTTGCGCGTGCCTTGAAATGCGGCGGCTTCGGCAAAAACGGAGAATCCGTCACGCCCGCCGAACCTACGCAAGCTTGCTGGCCGGCCGCCGCCGGGGCAGCGAGTAAGCGATCCTGGCCGAGAAGATAGGCGAGCGCAATACCGCCAATCCCTTCCCCGGCGTAATACAGAAGGTCACGCCGCGAGATAAAACGCCGCTGGCTTTTTCCGGTGCATTCCTGATCTTTCATGGGCGCTCCTAATTTATGTACACGAATTCGTTGGAGTTCAGGACCACGTGAGCCAACTCCGCCAACGGGGTTAGCGCGGCGGACTGGTCCGCTCCGCGGTTCTTCAGAAACTCCAACGCTTGCTGAACTTCTTTGTCCCGCGCATCCCGGCTGAACGCGATCCGGTACAACAGTTTGATCTCGGCAGCCTGGTCGCTTCCAGCTTCCTTCTGGACGCGGGCTGCCAGATGCTCGGCCTGCTGCAGGTAAGTTTCGTTGTTGAACAGGGTCAAAGCTTGAGTTGGAACGGTGGTCACATCCCGGCGCTCGCAGCTCAGGCTGGCGTTGGGTTGGTCGAACACCTCGAACATCGGGTACTTCAGATTGCGCTTGACACTGGCGTAGATACTGCGTTTCCAAGTGGAAGGATCATCCGTTGTCAAAGCCCATTTTCCGCGAATCGGCGCCCCGCTGATCACCGACTGCGGCACCGGCGGGAAGAAGGCCGGACCACCCGCGTCCAAATTGAGATCCCCGCTGGCCGAAAGAACGGCGTCGCGAATGATTTCCGCCTCCAGCCGCTTCACCGGGAACCTCCACAGGAACTGATCGGTCGAATCTTTGGACGCGTTGTCAGCCTGGTAATAGGCGGATGCCATCTTGTACGTTTCCGACGTCATGATCAGCCGCTGCATCTGCTTGATGCTCCATCCCTGCCGCATGAACTCTGTCGCCAGCCAGTCCAGTAGCGCCGGATTGGATGGCTGGGAGCCCATTTTCCCGAAGTTGTTGGGGGTGGCTACGATCCCCTGCCCGAAATGCTGGTACCAAATCCGGTTGACCATCACGCGCGCGGTTAGCGGATTTTCATCGGAAGCCATGAACTCGGCCAGAGCTCTCCGGCGTCCGCTGGTTGGATAGCCCGTTGCCGGCGGATCGGCTACGCGCGGGCTCCCTTTTGTCAGCACCGTCAGAAAGCCGGGGTCGATTACCGGCGCCTTCATCTCATCGGCGAACGAACCTAGCCCCGTGCTGGCAAAATACGTCGGCGGCGGCTGGTATTGATCGCCCGGCGAGGGAAGATACTTTCCTTTGAATCCGAAGTCCTGGTAATTAATTCCCCCCGCGGTTCCAGGTTGGAACGGTGCGTGGGCCGTGAAGCGGAAATCGCCATCCCGGACACCCATCGCTATCGGCGGCTTAGGCGGGATCTGTTTCTTGAGCGCGTCAATCTGGTCCTCCAGGTTCTTGCGCGCCTCCGTGTCCTGCTCGTTCAGCTTGATTTTGGGCGGACCAGCGCCGAAGGCGTTGTCGTCATCGGCCAATCGAACGGTCGACACCTGCGCCACCAGCAGCTTCTGCCCCGGCGTTCGCTTCTCCTCCGGCGTGTTAAAGGCTTCCTGGATATCCGCTGGGAATTTGGCCAGCGCGTTCTTGAACAGAATTTTCTTGTAAGGAGCTTCTATGGTCCCGATCTGCTGGTTCAACGCCTTGATCTTGGCGTTTGTTTCATTCGCGGTCTTTTCATATTTGGCCCATTCGTCGGAGGGCACCAGCGGGTGGTCGTATTCGACGAAGCTATTAAAGATAGCCAGCGACTTGTAGTAGTCTTTGCGCGTAATGGGATCGAACTTGTGATCGTGGCAGCGGGCGCAATTCAGGGTCAGCGCTTGAAAACCCTGGAAGGTAGTGCGAACCATGTCATCCAGATAATCGAAGCGGTAGTTCGGATTCTCCAGATCCCGGTCAAGCACGCGGGGCCCCAGGCGTACGAAGCCGGTCGCGGTCACGCTGTCGAAAGTGGGGTGGTCCATCTCATCGCCGGCCAGCTGCTCGATGATGAACTGGTTATAAGGCTTATCCTGATTGAAAGCCTTGATCACATAATCCCGGTAGCGCCACGCATCGGCGAAGTCATAATCGTATTCATATCCGGTACTGTCGGCATAGCGGGCGACGTCCAGCCACATCCGCGCCCAACGTTCCCCGTAATGGGGCGAATCGAGCAGCTTGTCCACCAGATTTTCGTAAGCGCGCGGCGACGGGTCTTTTACGAACGCATCCACTTCGGCCGGCGAGGGCAGCAAGCCTTCCAGATCGAGATAAGCGCGGCGAATCAAAGTATATCGATCCGCCTGCGGCGCCGCGGTGAGACCCTTGGCCTCCAGGTTTGCTTTCACAAACCCGTCGATAGGATTATTGTTCCAGCGGGCGTCGCTCACATGCGGCGGCGTCGCGCGAACCGGCTTCTTGAAGGCCCACCAATCGCGGTCGGCGTCGGTGACTTTTCTCTCCTGATAGCTTCCATAGACCAGCAGCGAATTTGCGTCGGACCCACTGGCGGCGTGTGAGGCCGGCGAAGGTTTCGTGTCGCCCGAAGTCGTGTCGCCCATGGTTGCGCCCGCATCGATCCAGTCCTTTACGGCGGCGATTTCTTCGGCGGTTAGTTTCGGAAACGGCGCCATCGGCATGACCGGCTGCACCTGGCCGGTAATGCGCTGATAGAGAAGGCTGCCGGACGCGTTGCCGGGAATGATGGCAGCGCCATGATCACCGCCCTTGAGTATCGAATCGCGACTGGCCACGCTCAAGTGGGCCATTTGCAGGTTCTCGCCGTGACACTGCTGGCATTTCGCCAGTACCGCGGTCGCGCTGGGAGCCTGCGATTGCTGGCTCAAAACCACCGATCCCGGCAACAAAAGACATAACCCTATAATTCGCAATTTGGACGCCACTAGACACTCCTCACCTTACGCAGTCCTACATGCAAAGTATACGTCTGTAGTTCGTCAAGCACAAGCCCACCGGTACTGCCGGCTGAGAATCGCCGGAAACCTCGGTCCCCACGGCACTTATTCCGCGTATTCGTCCGAACCCTGCACCCAGATAAACGATTGAATATCGACCATGTCGCGCGGCCGCAAATCCGCCAGATCGCGGCGGCGCGGGTCAGGTGAATACGCGCGACTGTTTCCGTGGCAAGGTATCGACCACTTCGCACCAACGCTCGAACTTTCCGGGCGCCTGGGCCGTAGAGAAACTCGTAGAGTCCGCTACTAAAAGCATGCGCCGCTGGTAGGGTGCGAAGGGCGTCACGCAACGCCATTTTCTCGAACGAAACGTAAAATCCGCCTGGGAAAAAGCGTAGAAATTTGCGACGCGCTTTCCGGGCCGCGATGCTTTGCCCGCCGCCGGGGTGGATACTTCCGCCGTCTTTTCGAATCGGAAGGGCCATGACAACTGGCTTTCAGCGCTCCCAATGTGAGACGCCGGGGTGGCTCATTTGCTACATCGCATGGCAGGCGTAGAATAAAGACAAAATCGCATGACTTCGAGATGACCGTCGGAGAAGCGTAAATGCCGGTTGCAATCTGCCTGCTTCGTGGCATCAATGTGGGCGGCCACAAGAGCGTCAAAATGGAGTCGCTGCGGGCGATGTGCGAGTCACTCGGCCTGCGCGGCGCGCAAACCTATGTGCAAAGCGGGAACGTCGTTTTCAAGACTACCGCTCGGGATCTCGTTCAGCTAGCCGAGCGGATCGAAACCCGGATCGAGCAGACCTTCGGTTTTCGTCCCAACGTCATTATTCGCAGTTCTTCCGAGTGGAGAGAGGTGATTAAACGCAATCCTTTTACGGCCCGGCCGGCCCTCGATCCCGGCAAAATACTCATCACTTTTCTCGCGACAGATCCGAGCCCGGAAGTCCGGGAGAAAATGCTGGGTATGAAAGCCGATCCTGAGGAGCTGCATATCCACGGCCGCGAGGTCTACGCCCATTTTCCGAACGGCATCGGCCAGGCGAAACTCTCGCCTGCTCTCATCGAGAGGACGTTGAAAACGCCAGGAACCGGGAGAAACTGGAATACCGTAATCAAGCTGCTCGAAATGGCGGAGAAACTGGAAGGCGGCTAAGACTTTTCTGAGAGCATGGGCCTGCCTTCATGCGCCACCAGCAAATCGTGCATATCGTTGGCATGCTCTTCTTCCTTGGTCAGAATGCCTTCCATCATCACGCGCGTGGTGGGATCTTTGTCGGCAAAATAACGAATCAGCTCGCGATAATGCTCGCACGCAATGCGCTCGGCAACCAGGTTTTCCTTGATCATTTCGATCAGGTTCCCGCCTTCGCCATATTGTGACGCCGATCTCGATGCCAATCCCTCCGGGTTGAAATTCGGATTCCCCCCGAGCTGATTGATTCGTTCCGCCACCTGCCGCATGTGTCCTTGCTCTTCTTTGGCGTGTTGATTGAATTCTTCCTTCACGCTGTCGCTGGAAATGCCGGTGGCAGCGATGGCGTTCATTGTGTAGCGCAGCACACAAACAATTTCCGTGGCAAGCACGCTCTGCAGGATCTCGATGGTCTGCTTGACATCCCCTTGATAAGCCGGCGTGATAGCGCCTTTTTCGAGGCTGGTACGCGCTCGGGCCCGCAGCTCTTTAACGTCGGTAAGGAAAGGCTGGTTATTGTTCGGCATATAGTTCTCCCCTGGTGTGGTACGGGAATTGGACGCTGGAGCCGCGAGGAAGTTTCAGCCTGGATCAGTACTTTCTCAGTTGAGTACCGCACCGATTCCGGTGAAAGTTTTCTTTGCGATTCGAAAAACCACTTGTATAATCGGAGTGCGTTTTTCATGACGAAACGGGCGATCATCACCGGGTTGTTGGTCGTGGTAGCCGGCTGGGCGCAACATTCCCCGATGACGACCGGGCAATTAGCCGTCAATGTTTCCGCGGAAGCGACGCTCGCCTGGCAGGGCACCAGCGTAGTGTTGGTCAAGGCGCGTCTGGCGCCGGGAACGCAAGCCAGAGTATGGGCGGCCGATAGCTGTGGCGCTCCTGCAGCCGGGTCGCAAATGATCACTACCTCGGGCACGGTTGCGATTGACCTGGCGAACATAAATGGAGCGGACCAGCCGCTGGTCTGCCTGGCGTCGTCCGATGGCAGGATCAGCATAAGCCTTGCGGCTCTTCACAACTAAACACGCCGCAGGCCGCCCAAACGTGAATCCTACTGCTCTACTCGCGCCGTCTTGATGTAATCCAATTGGGGAAACTGGCTCTGCAAATAACCATTGCCCTGGACCTGGATCAAGTTTTGCTGCGGCGTCTGGCCATAACCTGAATAAAGATTCTGCACGATCTCCATCCCTTCGGTCACTTTCCCGAAAGGAGCGAAGCCCGTTGCGTCCAGTGATACGTTATCGGCAAGATTGATGAAGAGCTGCGTGGTCCGCGTATCCGGGCCTCCCTTGGCGTAGGTGATGTAGCCGCGGCGATTGCTTTGCTTCACCGGGTCGTCCGGAATATAGTTCTGGCTCCATTGCCGGGAAACTTTCGGGTCTTTGTTGATGCCCCACTGCACCACGAAGTTTGGCACGACGCGAAAGAATCGGGCCTCGTCATAGTAGCCGCTTTTCACGAGTTCATAAAAGCGGTCGACGCCGTTGGGCGCCCAGTCGCGGTGAACCTCGACCACCACCGGTCCTTTGCTGGTATCGAATCGAACCTTGAACTGCGCCGGAGCTTGGGGCGCTTTCGAACAGGCGCAGAGCAATATAAGAAGGACCAGGCAGCTAGCGCGCTTCACTTCGCATCCCTCCAATTTTCGCCGACGCCGACGTCCACAATCAGCGGCACGTCTAGCTTGTGAACATTCTCCATCTCCTGCTTCACCAGCTCAGCCACCTGCTTAGCCTCAGCCGGCGGCGATTCGAACAGCAACTCATCGTGCACCTGCAGCAGCATCTTGGTTTCCAGCTTCTCGCGCCGCAGGATCTCATCGATGCGGATCATAGCCAGCTTAATCAGATCCGCTGCCGTCCCCTGCAGCGGCGTGTTGACGGCCGTGCGCTCAGCGAACGATCGCGCGTTGGGATTGCGGCTGTGCATGTCCGGGATGGGCCGCTTGCGCCCGAACAGCGTCGGGGCGAACCCGGTTTCGCGCACTTTGCCGATCGTTTCCTGAATGAATTTCTTCACGCCCGCGTGTAGCTCGAAATAGGTCCGGATGTATTCCTCGGCCTCTTTGCGATCGATTCCCAGCGATGCCGCGAGTCCGAAAGGAGTCTGGCCATAGACGATCCCGAAGTTCACCGCCTTGGCATTGCGGCGCATGTCGGATGTCACCATCAACGGAGGCACGCGGAACACCTCAGCCGCCGTGCGCGTGTGGATATCTTCGCCGTTGCGGAAGGCCGTCACCAGCACCGGATCGTGCGACATGTGCGCCAGCAGCCGCAACTCGATCTGCGAATAATCGGCAACCACCAGCTTCCAACCCTCGCGTGGCACGAAGGCGGAGCGAATCTCACGGCCCAGCTCAGTGCGGATCGGGATATTCTGCAAATTGGGATTTGAGGAGGACAACCGGCCCGTCGCGGCGCCGGCCTGATTGAACGTGGTGTGCAGGCGGCCAGTTTTGGGGTCGATCAATTCCGGCAGCGCGTCGATATATGTCCCCTTCAGCTTGGTAAGCTGGCGGTATTCCAGCACTTTGCGCGCGATCTCATGCTCGGCCGCCAAGCCTTCGAGCACATCGGCCGCCGTCGAAATGGTTTTGCCTTTGCCGTACTTCACCGGCGCCGGCAGATTCATTTCCTCGAACAAAATCTTGCCCAGTTGGACTGGGGAATTGATATTGAACGGCTTACCCGCCAGTTCGTGAATCTCAGCGGATAACCGCTGGATTTCGGTATCGAGTTGCCCGGAAAGCGTTCTGAGCTGCTCCGGATCGATACGGATTCCCGTGCGCTCCATCCGCGCCAGCACTCCGGCCAGCGGCAAATCGATGGTGTCGTAAATTTCCCTAAACCCCTGCTGGTCGATTTCAGGGGCCAGCCGCTCTGACAGGGTGATCGCCAGATCGGCATGTTGCTCGGCGGCAGCGTGCAGTTTGCGGTCGAGATAGCGCTCGGCCAATATTTCAGGCGAGCAACCCGAAGGGTCCGCGCACAGCAGAAACGAGTACAGCATCACATCGTATTGGAAGCCTCGCGCCTCGATTCCGTACTTGGCGAGCGCCAGCGTCAACGCCTTCAGGTCGTGAGCCACTTTAGGGCGCTCGAGGTCTTCCAGAATCGGCTTCAAAACATCCAGGAAATCGATCGATAGGGCGCGCGCCACGCCAGGCCGGTAAGATACGCCCAGCATGGTCAGCGGCAGGTCGCCTTCCACCGCCGATTGAAGCGCGAATGCGATCGGCTGGCCGGGATCGAGCGTCGCCAAGGTTTCGCCATATGCAACGGCCTCTTCCCGGCTCGCGACCGTGGCGTAGTCGCGGGTGTGCGCGTCTTCAGTTGGACCAAGTTCCTTCAGGAGACTATAAAACTCCATCTCCTTGTAGATTTTCTTCAGCTCCGCCACGTCTGGCTCGTGCGTAAGCAGATCCTCCAGCGGAACTTCCACCGGCACCGTGGTGTCGATCGTCGCCAGGCGCTTGCTCAGCAGGATCTGCTCGCGATTGTTCTGCAGGCTCTCGCGGTAGGTCTTGCGCTCCACCTCGGCGGCGTGCTCAATGGCCGCTTCAACCGAACCGAAGCGCTGGATCAAATCGCGCGCGCCTTTTTCCCCGATGCCCGGAGCGCCCGGAATGTTGTCCACCGTGTCGCCCATGAGCGCCAGCAGATCGGCCACCTGGCTAGGCTTCACGCCCATAAATTGCTCGGCCGTCGCCGGATCGTACCAGATATCCATCTTGACCGGGTTATACATATGGACGCGGTCGTTGACCAGCTGCAGCATGTCTTTGTCACTGGAGACAATCACGACGTCATAGTCTTCGCTCGCGCGCCGGGCAATTGCGCCGATTACATCGTCAGCCTCAAACCCCACGGTTTGGAGGATCGGGATGCGCATCGCGTCCAGCAATCGGCGGATGTGTGGAATCTGCTCGCCCAGATCGGGCGGCATTTCCGTTCGATTGGCTTTGTAGCCGGCGAAAGCCTCTTCGCGAAAAGTCTTTCCGGATTCGAAAATCGCGGCGATGTACTCGGGATGGTAGTCCGCGCGCAGCTTCCGGACCATGTTGTGGAAAATGTAAACCGCCTCGGTGGAGATGCCCGTGGTGGTGCGCATGGGCGGAGCGCCGCTGCGAGCACGCGCGTGATAGGCGCGAAAGATGAAGCCATAGCTGTCGATCAGAAACAGGCGCGGCCGATGGCGTGCTTGCGCGGCCGCCCCAGGAACTTTGGGCATCCACAGATCAGGATAGCGCGGACCTTCACCGCGGTGTTCGCATAAACGAACCCAGGATTGACGTCATTCGACCACAGAACGCCGCCTTGGATGTGGCTTTTTTGCAACACTAATAACTTTACAAACCTTTGCGAATCAAATGGGTAGCGGTAGGGGTTTGTCACTAGTACAATGGAGCCTTGGATCAAAACCAGAGATGGATCGGGCTGTCGCCCCGAGGAGGCGGCAGTGCGGTTTGAGACTACCATCCAGCGCCCCGTGGAAGCCAGCGGCGTTGGGTTGCATAGCGGAGTTCCCGTTTCGATTAGAATCCTCCCCGCGCCTCCCTCCACCGGTATCGTCTTCCTGCGGACCGACCTGGACAATTTTCCAGTGCCGGCCAGTTGGCGCTACGTCGCGCGCGTCAGCTATGCCACCAGTCTGATGCGGCAGGGGGTTCTGATCTCCACCACCGAGCATCTGCTGAGCGTGTTCTACAGCATGGGCGTGGACAACGCGTACGTGGAAATCGATAACCTGGAAGTTCCTATTCTGGACGGCAGCGGTCAGCCGTATGTGGAGCTGCTGCGCGAGGCTGGCCTGAAATCCTATCGCAGGCGCAAGCGTTACCTGCACATCCGGCGGCCGGTGACGGTGGAAGCGGGTCCCAAGCGGATTTCAATCCTGCCGTCGGACCGGTTCCTGCTCACGTGCGACGTCTTTTACGAGCATCCTCTTATTGGGCAGCAGTCGCTCGATATGGAAGTGACCCCGGAGCGCTATGCCGAAGAGATCGCGCCGGCGCGCACTTTCGGGTTCTCCTACGAACTGGACCAGATGCGCGACATGGGGCTGATTCGCGGCGCGGCTTTGGACAACGCCATCTGTTTCAACCGCCGGGGGGTCGAGAATCCGGAAGGGCTGCGCTTTGTCGATGAATGCTGCCGCCACAAGGCTCTGGATCTGATCGGCGATCTGGCGCTCATTGGCAAGCCGCTGCTGGGCCACGTGATCGCCGAGCGCGCCGGACACGCCATGCATACCGCGCTGGTGGCTCGCATCATGTCCGATCCCTCGCTATATGAGATTTTGAGCTTCGATCAACTGGCCACGCGCGTGGCGCACGCCCTGGTCTCTTAAGATTTGGTTTCGTAACCTAGAGGTTTGGTTACGCTCCCGAACCTTTTCACGCTAGCCCGGCTGGTTCTTACGCCCTTCGTGGTGGTGGCCATTTTGAATGCGCATTACGGGCGCGCGATTATCCTCTTCTTCGCCGCCGGAATTACCGACGTGATCGATGGGCTTCTGGCGAGGCGTCTGGGCGAATCCAGCGCGGCGGGCGCTTACTTCGATCCAGTGGCCGACAAGATCCTGCTCAGCGCGATCTATATCGCGTTGGGTGTCGTGCGCGCGATTCCATGGTGGATGGTGGCGCTGGTATTCGCGAGAGACATATTGATCCTGGCTATGGCCGCCTACGGACTTCTTTTTACTTCGATTCGCAAATTCCCGCCGTCGATATGGGGCAAGCTCAGCACGTTTCTACAAATCGGCGCGGCGCTGGTGGTGATGGGCGCTCGCGACGGCATTCCGACACCAGTAGATCTGGCCCTTTGGCTTATGGTGGCCGGGACTGCGTGGAGCGGGGTCCATTATGTCTGGCAGGGAATTCACATTCTTAGGACGGCGGCGGTTTGACGGGGTAAGAAGTCGCGACGATCAGAGTTACTGAATAGGGCTCGCAAAATCGCCCATGGTAGTTAGCCAAAGATCCATCGTCGCAGGAACGTCCTCACCGACGGTAACCGCTGTCCCAAATCTCTCAAAAAAATCGGGCAGATCCAACTGTACGATCAACCTCTCTAACGCGGTTACGCGGTACTCTCCTGCGGGCAAACCTGCAAATGAGAAGCGTCCCTTCTCATCGGGCTTTGTAATCCGAGGCCGACTCGCTGTTCCCCGACGCCGCGCCATCACAACGATCGCAGGTCCCACAGGTCCTCCGCCGGAATCGCTAGCGACGCCAGTAAGGGATGAAACCCGGTCGGAAATCACAAGCTCCAGAGACGCTGTGGGCGTTGACGCGAGATCAATGAGTGCATCGACTATGTCTTGTCCATTGAAGCGGACCGACTTTACGAAAGTAGGCGGCGATAGCGAACCAATCTCTATGCGATACGGCGCGGGCTCCAGGCCTGTCAGCGCAAAACGACCGTCCACATCGATCGTTGCGAAGTCGGGGTTATTGAGCCCTTCAGTCGCAGTCAACGTGACTTGAGGCCAAGATGATACCGGTGAGCCCTCGACCGATATCTTTCCTCTCACCTCAATCCCGGGTTTCATTTCCACAAGAACGCGGTCGAGATCGCCATTGCCCACCGAAATAATCTGTCGCCCAATCAGCGGTGTTTGATCGCCGGTCTCGCCGGTCGATTTTGCTTCAATGACGTAGGCGCCTGGTAAGACCTCGTCGAACGAAAATTCTCCGGCCTTCACGCCTGTGGATCGAGTCCGCAAGCCGGGCGGTCCGCTGCCTTGGCGAATGAGGTTGAGGCTGTCAGCGGAGCCTGCCTCCCCCGTGATCTCGTTAACGAGATTTCCGCTAATCTTGAAAACCGGAACTTTTTGAAGCCGAATCTCCAGCCCGCGCGCCTGCGAGCCGCTACTGAGCTCGATGGGAATTGCCGCCGCAAGATCGACCGCATCCGGATAATAGGTAGTCACGTAGACTCTCGTTGGCGACGCTGGGACGTCGATGTTTGAGGAACAGCGGGGCTTGGCGGAGCCGCGACCGACGCAACGTAGCGGCCTGGTATCAGGCCTCCGATCGCGAATACTCCGTCTGCATTAGTTGTTCCTGAACCGCCCTGCAGCGGTGGCTGCCCCTTTTGAACTGCGTAGAAGCTGACGTTGACGGTCGCGCCCGGAAGGGGCTCGTTTTCGTCATCAACAACCCTTCCCGCGATTATGCTTTGCGGGATCATCTTAATGACGACGTCGGTCATTCTTTGACTTGGATTAATTGTCAGTATTCCGTCTCGGGAGCTGCTGAAATCGGCATTCAGGTAACCAGGACGTTCTGCGAACAACATGTACCGGCCAGGCACGACCTCGTCGAATGTGAAATTTCCCTGCGGGTCGCTCTCTGTCGTGAAGTTGGAAGGATCGTAGACGGGTGCATTCGTTGCCAACCTTACGCCATTAATAAGCGGCCTAAGCTGCAGCGTGACCCGGCGTAGCGGCTCACCGGCTGCGTTGGTGACGATACCTGAAACCGCTCCCCTCTCGACGGATGGGGGCGGTTGCGCCAGGCAACCAGCTATGAGAATCATTCCGAGGCACGCAAACTTCTTTTGACTTCGCATTAATGCCTCTTCGTTCATGATTAGTTTATCCGAAAATATCGCAGATAACGGAGGAATACCGAACGGCAGCTCGACTGCTAGGAGCTCGACGGGAGAACTGGTGGAAGGTGCTCCGATCGAGGCCAGTCACATCGACGTGCTAATAGCGGCGGACCTCGTTCGCAACGCGCTATGAGGCCCTTCGACGCAGCCAATGTGTCGCGAAGCTACGCGCGCGCGATTCTACTCGTCGATTTTCAATAAACTCCACCGGCCCCGAAAATGCGGCCGAGTTTCGGTGCGAGCTTTCCTGGTTTTCTTATTTCCGTCGATCCTGGCCGCTCAGACGCCTCAATTCGCCGCGGCTTTTGGAGGATCTTGCGAATCTATTGGATGCGACCCCGGCCCGGGCAATGTCTGGTATCCCGACACGGTTACCAGCATCGCGATCGACTCCGACGGCAACTCCTACGTCGCGGGAACCTCATTTGGCCTCTTTCCACTGGTCAACGCGATCGAGCCTTCACCATATCAACTCCTCAGTGACGGGCTGGGAAACGTATCGACCCGGTTCCTGGCCAAGATCGATCCGACCGGAACGAAGCTCCTTTACGCCACACCCATCGGCGAGCCACAAAGTGGCGAGCAGCTTCTTCCCATCTCCGTCACCGTCGATGCCAGTGGGAACGCCTACGTCACTGGCGCGGCTCCGTCAGGAGGATTCCCGACGCTTAATGGCACTACCCCTGCATCGGAATTTTCTAGCGAAGGCAATAATCACGTTTTCTTCGTTAAGCTTGATCCTAACGGTAAGCTGCTTTTGTCGACCCGATTCGGAGGCTCGTCGACCGACACGGGAAACTGCATCGCGCTAGATGCCTCCGGCGCAATCTGGATCACAGGTACGACTCAATCGAGCGATTTCCCGATCACCACCGGCCACTCGCTATCGAGTTCTCAAGAAATCTTTCTCGCGAAGCTCGACCCAACCTCCGGCGATTTGACCTACGCAACGCTCCTCGGCCCAGCCGCGACCCCTCAGCTCGCGGTCGGGCCCTCCGACGATTTTCTGATCGCCGCATCGACCACCTCGTCGTCCTGGACCACCACTCCCGGCGCCGTTCAATCCAGTTGCGCCGGGCCCTCCTGCGCGGACGTGATTGCTCTTCGCTTCCGGCCCTCTACTTCGCAGATCGTTTACGCGACTTATTTGGGAGGCAGCGGCATCGACACGCTCGGGGGAATCGCGGCCGATTCCACAGGCTCTCTTTATCTCACCGGCACCACAGCGTCCTTCGATTTCCCAACCACTCCCGGCGTATTCGCCACCGGCTATCAGTGCAGCGTCGCGGGATCGACCACCTGCGGAACGAAGGCCTTCGCGGCGCACCTGAATCCGACCGGAAGCGAGCTGGAATACTCGACGTACCTCGGCGGGTCGGCGACCGATCAAGGCCACGCGATCGCCATCGATGCCGCCGGCAATGCCTACATCGCCGGTCAAACCACATCAAGCGATTTCCCCATCCTCCATGCCTTTCAAGCGACAATCATTCCGACGAAGTGCCAGGTCTTCTATCCGTACGACAACTATTGCGGCGGCGCGGGATTCCTCACGGTCTTGAACCCGCAAGCGAGCGCCCTCGTCTGGAGCACCTACCTCGGGGAGTACCCATCCGGCGTGCCCGTGGCTGGCGAAAAGTTCAACGGCGCCGAGGCGGTAGCGGTCGACACGCACGGAAATGTCTACGCCGCGGGCGATGATCTGGCGCTCAACCCACCCAACGTGAACCCTCCATCGACCGTTACTCCGATAGGTGCCTCCGTTGACGCCTCCGTCGTGAAAATCACGCCGACCGGTCAGCCGCTGGCGATCACTGCTTTGACAAATGCGGCCTCATTCGCGCCAGGGCTGCCCGCCCCTGGTGGCCTCGCGACGCTGTTCCTTTCCGAACTCACCGGTCCGCCCTCGATTCTTACCGGAACCGGAAGCCCGCTCCCGACCACGCTTGGCGGATTCACGATAAAAATCAGCGGCGAGCTCGCACCACTCCTCGCCGTCGCGACGTTCGACGGAGGAAGAGGCCAGATCAATTTTCAAGTTCCGTTCGAACAGGGTCAGACGAGCCCGAACAACAGTGTCCCGATCGTCGAGATCGACTTCAACGGAACAGCAACCTTCCTCGGAGCCACTGCAGTTGCACCGGGAATCTTCACGTTGGCCGACGGGTCGCCGGCCGTCGAGCACGCGTCCGATTACAGCGTGGTGAGCCAAACCAACGGCATTAACGTGGGCGAAATTATCATCATCTACCTGACCGGCCTTGGAATTTACTCAACGGGTGCTCAGAGCGGCGTCCCCGCAGCCGCACCTGCGCCTCCCCAATTCTTCATGCCGACCGTTACTATCGGAGGTTCCAATTGCGCGGTGCTCTACGCGGGACCGACGCTCGATTTTGTTGGGCTAGACCAAATCAATTGCCTGACCAGTTCTCAGAATTTCACCGGACCTGAGCCGTTTCCGCTGCCACCGTTTGCACCGCTTCAAGTAGTCTTAACGAACCCACTTCTCGACCCGCCAGATCCGAATGTCACCAACAGCAACTCAGTACTGGTATGGATCAACACCCCAGCCCCGTCTATTCGACGGAGCGCTGATCGCACTGTGGGTTACTGAGCATTAGGCGGCCACAGGTTCGGACCAGGCGTTCAGACGCGCTGCGTCCGCTCTCTCTTACCCCCGCCGCCTGTTTGACGTGCCGTTTTTGCCGGGTTAGTCTGAAGGTGTGCTACTGCCTATCAGCCGCTACCGGGTTTCCAGCTATTATCTGTGGGCCGGACTGGTAGCAGTGGCCTTGGCCGCCTTTTCGGCTTGGTTTTCTCTGAGCCGTCCGGTGTGCTGGATCGCCACCGTCCTTTTTGTCGCCAGCGCCGCATTGGTGCTTTATCTGGCGACCCGTCCATCCATCGAGATCTACGACACTCACGTGAAGATCGGACTGGCGGCGATTCCCTGGCGGCACGTTCGCCGGCTGGATCGAAGCTCGAGCATGCCGCTGATGGTTCGGTTGACTCTCTCCGACAAGACTCACATCCTGGTGATCTATCCGGGAGACCATAATTCGGCCAGCGCCCTGTTGCAGGACCTGCGCCGCTATTCTCGCGAAGCGCTCATCGACGGCGTTCCCTACCGTCAGTTCTGGGGTGAGCCCGCGCCGGCGGCAGTCGCGAAGAAGCAGTTGCCCGCCCCGCGCTCCCCACTCCTGCTGCCCGACGATGAAGCCGAAATAGAGCGCATGTTTCAGCGGCTGAAATCGATGGGACACCTGGAAGAAAAGACCTCCTCGGAGGACAAGTAGCTTCGGGGTGAACCGCCGTTTCCGATGGTTTCTGTTGGGCGCCGCCGCGATCCTCCTGGTGGTTGTCACTCACGCCTATTGGCTTAGCGTCTTCGGTGGCTATCTGATCCGCGAGGAATCACCGGCGCCGGCCGACATGGTCGTCGTCCTCGCGGGCGATTATGCCGGCAATCGCATTCTCACCGCGGCCGACCTGGTGCGCCGCGGGCTTGCTCCTAAGGCGCTGATCAGCGGTCCTGGCGATGTGTACGGCCAGTATGAGTCTGACCTGGCGATCGCCTTCGCCGTCCGGCATGGATTCCCGGAATCCTACTTCGTGGCTTTTCCTAACGAGGCAAAATCTACTGCCGCGGAAGCAGACGCGGTGATTCCGGAACTTCGCAAGTTGCACGCGCATCGAATCGAGATAGTCACCAGCAATTTCCATACCCGCCGCGCTGGGAATATTTATCGATCGCGCGCCCGCGATCTGGAGTTCCACGTGGTCGCCGCCCCGGACACTTATTTCAGCGGAGATGGATGGTGGAAGAATCGGGAAGGCCGCAAGACTTTTCTAGCGGAATGGGAGAAGACCGTCGCGACGTGGTTTGGAATCTAAGTCACGTGGTTTGGGATTTAAGCTGAATGCGAACCATCATCAAAACCGCCGGACCTTATCTGTGGCGCTATCGCCGCGGCCTGGCGCTTGGAATGGGCGCGCTGATCCTCAAGGATCTTCTGTCGGCCGCGCTTCCGCTGGTGATCCGCGGCGGAGTGGATTCGCTCACACGCGGTTTTCGCCTGCAATTAGTATTCGAGTTCGCGGCCCTGCTGGTAGCCCTATCGCTCATCAAAGGCATCTTCCAATACTGGATGCGCGTGATCCTGATCGGAATCTCGCGCGATGTCGAATATGATCTCCGCAACGATCTTTTCTCGCATCTGGTCACGCTTTCCTCCGATTTCTACGCGCGCTTTCGCACCGGCGACATCATGGCGCGCTCCACCAACGATCTGAATGCCGTGCGCATGATGCTCGGCCCGGGCATCATGTATTGGACCGAAACCATGTTCACCGCCGTGCTGACCATCGCCGTCATGCTTTCGGTGGATTGGAAATTGACGCTGATTTCGCTGATTCCCGCGCCGCTCGTGAGCCTGATAGTTATTCTTTTTGGGCAGCGCATTCACCATCGCTTCGAAATCATCCAGAAAATGTTTTCCGATATCAGCAGCCGCGTTCAGGAGAATCTTTCGGGCGTCCGGGTGATCCGCGCCTATGCCCAGGAAGCCGCGGAGATGCGTAAGTTTGAAACCCTGAATCTCGATTACATCGCGCAGAACATCCGTTTGGCCAGGCTTTCGGCGCTGTTCATGCCGCTGCTGCAGGCCCTCGTCGGCCTCTCGTTTCTGATGGTGCTGCTGGCCGGCGGATACCGGTTGCTCGAGCACCGCATATCTTTGGGCAGCTTCGTCATGTTCAACACCTATACGGGCATGCTGGTTTGGCCCATGATCGCCTTGGGCTGGGTGGTGAATCTGATGCAAAGAGGAACCGCATCCTGGAACCGGATTATGGAGCTGATGCGGGAGCAGCCCGGCATCGCAAAGCCGGCACTGGCGGCCGCTCCACCGCCTCGCCAGCCGACCGGGGCTCTGCAATTTGACGATGTCGAAGTGCTTTATCCAACCGGCGCGGCGCTCAAAAACGTCAGCCTCGAAATTCCATCCGGTTCCACCGTCGCCATCGTGGGACATACCGGCAGCGGCAAAAGCACGCTGGTGAGCCTGATTCCGCGGCTCCTCGATCCAACGCGCGGCGCCGTATACCTGGATGGAGTTGACCTCAGGAATCTCGATCCGGAATGGCTGCGCCGCCAGATCGGATTCGTTCCGCAAGAGACCTTCCTCTTCAGTGCGACGCTGGCGGAGAACATCGCCTGGGGAGTGGAGCAAGCGACTGAAACTGACATCGCTCGCGCCGCTGAGCTGGCCGGACTGGCCCCCGACATTGCGAGTTTTCCAGCCGGTTACGAGACCATGATCGGCGAGCGCGGTCTCACGCTTTCGGGCGGCCAGAAGCAGCGTGTCGCCATCGCGCGCGCCATTCTCCGCGATCCGCGCATCCTGATTTTAGACGACGCCCTTTCGAGCGTCGACACACTCACCGAAGAGCGCATCCTTACCGGTCTCGCCGGCGTAATGCATGGCCGCACCACAATTCTGATTTCGCATCGCGTATCCACTGTTCAGACCGCCGGCCGGATCTTCGTAATCGAGCATGGCCAGATCGCCGAGCAGGGCACTCACGCCGAACTCGTCGCCAACGGCGGCTACTACGCCGATCTCTATCAAAAGCAGTTGCTGGAAGAGGAACTGGAGGCCATTTGACCTGGAACGCCGGTCTCGCTGGTTTCGTATCATTAGCCAGGTGATCTTATGAACAGGACCTCTCTGTTGGCGGTTTCGTTGGCCGCGGCATTTTCAACCCTCGCCCTGGCCGATGACTGGTCGAAGACCTTCCCGATCTCAGGCAAACCGGAGCTGCGCGTCAATACCAACGATGGCTCAGTCACGATTCGAACGTGGGATCGAAAGGAAATCGAGGCCCGCGTGACCACCGTCCGCTGGAAAATTCCTTCGGACGTCCAGGTGATCGAGCACCAGACCGGCGATCACGTGGATCTCGAAGTGCGCATGCCCCATCACTCGTTTTCGCTGAACTTCGGCTCGCGCTCCTCCATCCAGGTTGAGCTGCGCGTGCCCCGCGAGATCCAGTCCGATATTCGCACCGGCGACGGCAGCATCATAGTGGAAAATCTCAAAGGAGAGACCCGTTTATCCACCGGGGATGGACGCATCGAAGCGACCTCGCTGGACGGAGCGTTAGACGCTCAAACCGGGGACGGCCGGATCATCACGCGCGGGCGATTCGATCTGCTCAAACTGCATACCGGCGACGGAAGCATCGAGGCGGAGATCAACAACGGCTCGCGGGTGACTTCGGAATGGAGCGTGCGCACCGGCGATGGTCACGTTACCCTGCGCCTGCCTGCCACGCTTTCCGCCGACCTGGAAGTCCACACCGGCGACGGGCATATACAATCCGATCTTCCAGTCACCGTGTCCGGCTCTCAAAACGAGCACGAGCTGCGCGGGAAACTCAATGCCGGCGGGCCTCCGCTGATTGTACGCACCAACGACGGTTCCATCCGTTTGGAGAAGATGTAGCGCGGATTAGTGTTCAATAACCCGGGCGGCGATCTGCCCTCTGGCCAGCCTCACCTCGATTTCCGACCCCACCGGCGCATCCGCGGGCTCCTTCACGAGCCGGCCTGCCCGGTCGCTTACCAGCGCATAACCACGCTCCAGAATCTTGAGCGGGCTGAGCTGCGTCAGGTGCGCGATTAAAGGATCGAGCCGGGCATTTGAGCGGGTGAGCCGCAGCCGGACCAGCTGTAATATGACAGCGTCGGCCGCTTCCAACCTTCGGCGGGCAGCGGCAATCCGCAATCGCAGGTCCAGACTCCGCAAACGGGCGCTCAATTCTTCCAGGCGCTTCCGGCGCTGCGCCGCGGCCGTCCCGGCCCGCTCCCGCAGGCGATATTCCAGCTCATCGACGCGCTGCTGCAGGCGTCCGATACCGCGATGCAAGACCGCCGAGGCGCGCTCCACGCCCTGCTGATGCAAGCGCCGGGCCGCCATCGCCAGCCGGTACCGTACCGATTGCAGCAGCTTGTGATCGTATACGTCCAGTTGATCGAATAATTGCTCGCGCGTGCGAATCACTAGTTCGGCCGCCGCCGAGGGCGTTGGCGCGCGCAGATCCGCGACGAAATCGGCGATGGTGAAGTCAGTTTCGTGGCCGATCGCGGAGATAACCGGGACGCTGCTGGCTATGATCGCTCGCGCCACCGCTTCCTCATTGAACGTCCACAGGTCTTCGAGCGAGCCGCCGCCGCGCGCCAGGATCACCACCTCCGGCCATCCGGAATCGCTGAAATATTCGATGGCCCGCAGCACCGCTTCGATCGATCCTTCGCCCTGCACGGTAGCCGGATAGAGCCGGATGTGCAGTCCCGGGAATCGCCGTGCAAGAATCTGGGTGATGTCGCGGATTACGGCGCCCGACGGTGACGTCACGATCCCGATGCGGCGCGGCAGCCTGGGGATCGCTCGCTTGCGTGCGGCGTCGAAAAGGCCTTCCGCCGCCAGCTTCTTTTTGAGCTGTTCGAAGGCGAACTGCAGCGCGCCGTGGCCTTGCGGCTCGAGCAACTCCACCTGAAGCTGATATTCGCCGCGCATCTCGTAGACATCGATGCGGCCGCGCGCCAGAACAGCGATGCCATCCTGCGGCTTGAATTTCAAATAGCGCAGCGAGGCGCGAAAACAGACGCAGCGCAACTGTGCATCTTGATCCTTCAAGGTGAAATAGCAATGGCCGCTGGAAGCGGTCTTCGAACCGGAGATCTCGCCGGCCACCCAGACATCGTTGAACTCCGATCCCAGCAGCCCGCGAATGGCCGCGTTCAATTCGGCCACCGTGTAGGTCTTGCGCGTGGGTCCCCACGCCAGCGCCATTTGCTCCATCACATCATACATGGTAAGCCGGGATGCCGCCGACCCGCCGAAATGCTGAAATGAGAGCTTATGGTCAAAAACTTCATGGATCTCTCGGATCGCGTAGCCGTCGTGATCGGCGGCACTTCCGGCCTCGGTCGCGCCATCGCTCTGGGCCTGGCCGAAGCGGGCGCCGACGTGGTCGCTTCGGGCCGCCGGCAGGAACTGGTGGGGGAAGTCAGCGCCCAAATCAGCGCCGTGGGACGTAAGACCTTGAGCCACGCCGTAAATGTGTCGGATCGCAAATCGATAGATGCGCTGCGCGACGTAGTGGTCGAGCGATTCGGTCGGGTAGACGTGCTGGTGAATGCCGCCGGAAGGATCAAGCGAACGCCCGCGAAAGAGTTATCCGAACAGGAATGGCAGGACATTCTGGACACGAATTTAACCGGGCTGCTGCGCTGTTGCCAGTCGTTCTATGAGCCGTTGCTGGCCGGTAAACGCGGGCGCATCATCAATATCGCATCGCTCAATTCGTTCGTTGCTCTCAACGAAGTGGCCGCCTACGCCGCGTCCAAAACAGGAGTCTTATCCTTGACCCGCAGCCTGGCGGTGGAATGGTCGAAGCTGGGGATCAACGTCAACGCCATCGCCCCCGGGGTCTTCCGTACTGATCTTAATGCCGCGCTGCTCGACAGCACCGACCGCGGCCGGGAGCTGCTCTTGCGGACGCCCATGCGCCGCTTCGGAAACGCAGACGAGCTGATCGGCGCCGCGGTGCTGCTGGCGTCCGACGCCGCGAGCTTCATCACCGGCCAGTGCATTACGGTGGACGGCGGATTCCTGGCGTCCGGCGTGAATAGCTGAATTTGTGGGAATATCTTATATAAAGCCCAGAAGGAGGCGGACATGGCTGCTACGTGGCAGAACGATCTCACGCCCATAGGTCCAGCGGACTGGAACTACGATTTCGCGGCCCACTTGCTGGAGCGAGCCGGATTCGGTGGAACGCCGGACGAGATTGCAAGCCTCGCCAAACTGACGCCGGCGCAAGCGGTCGGCCGATTGGTTCGCTTCGAAGGAACGGACGCGAGCAATTTGCCTCCGTTCGATCATTCCGGCGTTCACGACCCTGGACTTGAGCCTTTTCCGCCCAGCCGTCCGGCTGTTACGGATATGGCCAAGGAAAAAGGAGAAGCGCTCGGCATTAAGGTGAAGGCCGGCGGCAACCGCCGTCTCCAGCCGATTGTGGACGAGTTCTTCTACTGGCTTCGCGCCAGCGCCCTTGAAACTAATCGCGTCGCGTACTGGTGGGCCAACCGCATGGTAGCCAGCCCGCGCCCGCTGCAGGAAAAGATGGCGTTATTATGGCACGGGCATTTCGCTTCCAACGAAGCCAAGGTGCGCGATTACCGTAAGCTGCTTGGCCAGTTGGAACTCTTCGAGCAGCAAGGGACCGGCAATTTCAGAAACCTCACCGTAGCGGTTGCTCAGGATCCGGCGATGCTGACATTCCTGGACGCCGGCGTGAACGTGAAAGGCGCGTCCAACGAGAACTTCGCCCGCGAAATCATGGAATTGTTCACCATGGGCGTGGGCCACTATACGGAAAAGGATATCCGCGAGGCCGCGCGAGCCTTCACCGGGTGGAATTACGTGGATCTGAAATTCGTCGTGAACAAGGACCAGCACGACGACGGCGAAAAGACTTTTCTGGGCAAGACCGGGCATTTCGACGGCGTCGACGTGATCGACATCATCATGCAGCAGCCCGCGACGGCCGATTTCATTGCCGGCAAGATCTACCGCTTCTTCGTCCGCCAGCAGCTATCGCCCGAGCTTCAGCAACAGCTTGGCGCGACGCTGCGCGACAGCCGCTATGAGATGAAGCCGCTGCTTGAAAAAATCTTCCTGTCACGCGATTTCTACAGCCCCGCTTCCGTCGGCACGCAGATCAAGAGTCCCGTGGAACTCGCCGTCAGCACTTACCGCAAGCTCGGACAAAAGAGCATTCCCGGCGTTCCGGATTTTAATCTGGCGACAGGCGCGCTGGGACAGCAGCTCTTCTCACCGCCGACCGTGGCCGGCTGGGCCGGTGGACAAAGCTGGATCACGCCCGGTCTGCTGCTGGAGCGCGGCAATTTCGCCCGCGATGTTCTGTTTCCCGACATCAGCTTCCTTCCGCCCGACCGTTTCACCGGCGGCGGGGAAATTCGACGAGTCGCCGAGCGTGTGCGGCAAGGCATGGACATTACGGCTGCGACCATGGACGATGGCAAGACCGGCGTCCGCGCGGAGTCGAACTTGAACGCCGACCGCGACGAGGATTTCAACACGCGCTACGGCAGTTTCCGCGGCTCGCAGATGGCCGTCGAACGCGTGAAACCGATACCCCGCGCCACGGCTCAGATACGCCTCTCGGAAATGGTTTTGAGCGCGGATTTGAAGAACACAACCGACGTCGTCGACTACATGGTGCATCGGTTCATGCGCGTCCCGCCCGGCGACAGCACGCGCCGGAAACTGACCGCATTCCTCGACAAAGAATTAGGCGTCTCGGACGTTTCCGTCGCTCGCACCTATATGGAAGAGCCGTTGCGGTTGCTGCTCCATCTCATCATGAGCCAGCCGGAGTATCAGTTGAGTTGAGGTGATCCATGAAGAAGAATCAGTTTTCATTTCCAAAGGCCAGTCGAAGGGACCTATTGCGAGCCGCCATGTACGGCGTCGGTGTCAGCGCCTCGGCTGTTCCCATGCCTATGTTCGCGCAAGCGGCCGCCGCGCTCACCGCGCAGGGAAAAGGCGATGGGAAAATACTCGTCGTCCTGGAACTATCCGGAGGCAATGACGGGCTCAACACGCTGGTTCCTTACGGTGACGACGCCTATTACCGGCTGCGGCCGAATCTCGGCATTTCGCGCAATGAGGTCCGCAAGATCGACGACCATTTCGGTTTTAGCCACGGCATGGCCGGATTCGAACGGCTCTATAAGAGTGGCAAGCTGGCCATTGTCCACGGCTGCGGCTACGACAATCCCTCCTTCTCTCACTTCACGTCCATGGCGTATTGGCACACCGCGGCGCCCAATAGCGGCGAGGAATACGGCTGGGTCGGCCGCGTAGCGGATGCCATCGCTCCGGAAGCGCCGCCAAACTTTCTGGTCAATATCGGCGTGCGGCAATCGCTGGCCGTTCGCAGCCAGAAGCATGTTCCGGTAGTGTTCGACGATCCGAACAAATTTTCGCAAGAGAAGTTCTATGACGAGCGGGAGGTTCTCGATTCCGTTCCCGATGACCGGCCGGTCGATAATCCCTCTCGCCGATTTCTTCTCGACACCGCGCGAAGCGCTAAGGACGCGTCGGCACTGGTCCGGGAAGCTTGGTCGAAGTACCATTCACCGGTCGATTATGGAATCGCCGGCCTGGATCTGCCGAAGGTGGCTGCGCTGATAGAAGCGGGCATGCCCACGCGTCTCTACTACACTTCTTATCGCAACAACGCCTTTGACACGCACGTGTTTCAATCCGACGTGCACAAGCGCCTTCTGACGTACGCTTCCGACGCCGTTTCCGCCTTTCTGCTGGATCTGGAGCGGATCGGACGCGCGGATGACGTGGTGGTGATGATCTTCTCCGAGTTCGGACGGCGAGTACCCGAAAACGTCAACCTCGGCACCGACCATGGCACGGCCAACCTCATGTTCGCGGTCGGAAATCAGGTGAAGGGCGGCCAATACGGCAAGATCCCCAGTCTCACGCAATTGGATGCGGGCGACAATCTGATCCACACCACCGATTTTCGCCGAGTGTATGCGACCATGATCGCCGGCTGGCTGGGATACCACGATACGCGGCCATTGCTCAACGGCGACTTCGAGACGTTCGATCTGTTTCGCCCACGTAAAGCTTGAGCTTGCGTCGTTGTCAAATTAAAGGTAGCGATACATCACTAAGGCATCCACGTAGCCGGCCGTGGGATGCAGGAAAGCTCCCGGAAGCCGGCCGGCGATTTCGAATCCGAAACTCTGCCACAAACGCACGGCTCGCTGGTTGGTGCTGACCACAAAGTTGAACTGCATGGCCCGGAATCCTTGGGCTTTTGCTTGCTCGAGCGAATGCCCGCACATGGCGCGCGCCACACCCCGTCCAGTGGCTCCCGCAGCCGTGATGTAGCCGCAATTAGCCACATGCGATCCGCCGCCTTTTTGATTGGCGTGCAGGAAATAGGTGCCGATCGTTTGCCCATCTTCTTCCGCGACAAATACCTCGTGGCCCGGCGAGAACCAGTACGCCAGCGCGTCTTCCCTGCTCATATCGCGGGGCAGTGTGTAGGTTTCACCGCCGCGGATGGTAGGCTCGAGGATTTCCCAGATGGCGCCCGTGTCGGCGACACCGGCGGCCCGGACGGTTATCATGGAACCAACATAGCGCCCCGATAGTGACAAAATCCTTATGACAGCGACAAAATCCTGATGACGAACCTCGAATTTACGCCACTGGTTTTTCTGATTTCGACCACCGCGGGTTATCTGGGGGCGCTGACGGGGCTCGGTGGAGGCGTAGTGGTGACGCCCGCGCTCACGTTGTTGCTGGGCGTCGATATCCGTTATGCCATTGGCGCGAGTCTGGTGTCGGTAATTGCTACCTCTTCGGGCGCCGCGGCCGCGTTTGTCCGGGAAGGATATTCGAACATCCGCATCGGCATGTTTCTGGAAATCGCGACCACGGTGGGAGCGCTGGCCGGTGCGTTTCTTTCCTCGCGAACACCGACATCGATTCTCTCCATCATCTTTGGACTGGTCCTGCTCCACTCGGCGTGGCAAGCGAGTCGCGGTCACCCCCAGAGCACGGGAAACTTTAAGGCGGATCCGCTGGCGACGCGGCTAAAACTGAACGGGACTTTTCCCGGCGAGAGCGGCCTTCAGCAGTACAACGTGTGCAACGTGAAGGGCGGCTTCGGCCTGATGTTCGGCGCCGGCGCGATATCGGGGCTGCTGGGCATCGGATCAGGCGCCCTCAAGGTGATTGCGATGGATCAGGTGATGCGCATTCCTTTTAAGGTTTCCACCACCACCAGCAATTTCATGATAGGCGTTACCGCCGCGGCCAGCGCCGGCATTTACCTGAGCCGCGGATATGTCGAACCGGGAATTGCGATGCCGGTGATGCTGGGCGTGCTGGCCGGCTCTCTGCTGGGTGCGCGGCATCTGATCGGCGCGCGCGTTAGCGTGCTGCGCTGGACCTTTGCGATTGTGGTGGCGGTGATGGCCGTCGAGATGATCATCTCTGGAATCGGAAAGCTGAAATGAAAAACTGGAATGACCAAAGGCTGGAGCTGATTATCAGCACATTGTTGAGGACCGGCGTGGTCCTATCTGCCGTGGTGGTGCTGTTGGGCGGCCTGCTTTTCCTGGTCCGTCATGGAGACGAAAATGCCGATTACAAGGTTTTTCACGGAACGCCGGTCGAGTACCGCAGCATCGGCGCCATCGTTCACGCGTTGGGCCCATCGGATTTCCGCGCGGTCATTCAATTCGGGCTGCTGCTTCTGATCGCGACGCCCATCGCGCGCGTAGCGTTTTCGCTGGTGGGCTTCGCTTTGGAGCACGACCGCGCTTATGTCGCGATCACATCGATCGTGTTAACGATATTGATTTACAGCGTTGCGTTCGAGCATTAAGGCCGGATAGGCTCTGGCACAGCCGCTCCGTCCGCCCTCGGATCGGACGCGCCATAGTTCGTTCCGGTTTTGGAATTGTGCAGTATCGCCTGACCGCGGCCCATGTTCTGGTTGTACTCCTTCCGAAGTTGCAGCTCATGGCCTAGCTCGGAAAGTTGCTGGATCGTGGCCGGCGGCAGACGGAATTCGAGTGCCACGTTGCAGCCGTCCGCGTTCTGTTTGGCGAAGCGCGGCGCCTCCATCGCGGCCTGCACGTTCATGCCGAAGTCGACCATATTCGACACAAACTGCGCGTGCGCCAGCGGTTGTACCGCGCCGCCCATGATGCCGAAGCCGATATGCATGTCGCCGCGCTCCATGAAGGCCGGAATAATGGTATGCACCGGTCGCTTGCCGGGGGCGAGCACGTTAGGCTGTTTGGGATCGAGCGAGAAACCGGCTCCGCGATTTTGAAGAATGAATCCCATGCCATCCACCGTCACCTTGGAGCCCCAATGGGCGAAGATGCTCTGGATCCAGCTCACGATGTTGCCGTCCTTATCCACCACGGTCAGGTACGTAGTGCTTCCGGTGGGCGCTTCGCCTGGCTCGACCATGCAGTTAGCCTTGTTGGGATTAATTAACGCCGCGCGTGAGCGAGCATAGTCCTTCGACAGCAGCCGGCCAAGCGGAACGTCATACGTACGAGGATCGGCATCGTAGCGGCGAAGGTCGGAGTAGGCCAGTTTCATGGCCTCGATGCGTTCGTGCCATTCGGGAGCGCTGTAGGCGCCCGCGACCGCCGGCGGCGCCGTCTCCATGATGTTCAGCATTTCGAGCGCGGCCATGCCGTCGCCGTTGGGAGGAAGTTCATACACACGCCAGCCGCGGTAATCGATTGAGATCGGCGTCACCCACTCCGACGAGAAAGTGGCGAGATCCTGGGCGCTCATCGTTCCGCCCAGCTTTTGCGAGGTCTTCAAAATCGCTGCGGCGATCTCACCTTTGTAATATGCTTCCGGTCCTTTTTCGGCGATCAAACGAAAAGCGCGGCCCATGTCGGGATTACGGAATACTTCGCCCAATTGAGGCGGCTTGCCGCCGGGCAAAAAGACCCGCGCCGATTCATCATTGGTCTTCAATTCCTTGACGGACTGCTCGGTGCCCCAGATCTCGTACATGCCCTCGGGAACCGGAAAACCCTGCTCGGCATAGCCGATGGCCGCGCCGAATAATTCCTTCCAGGGCAGCTTGCCGAACCGCTCGTGCATTTTGAACCAGCCATCCACCGCTCCTGGAACAGTCACGCTATGGATGCCTTCGCCGGGCATTTTCTTAATGTCGTGCTTGGCGAGGAAAGCAGGCGATAGACCGTGCGGCGCATTTCCGGAGCCGTTCAAACCGGTCAATTGTCCGGTCTTCGAATCCCAATAAATGGCGAACATATCACCGCCCAGGCCGTCCATCAGCGGCTCGGTTACAGCCAAAACGGCATTGGCAGCTATGGCTGCATCGACGGCCGATCCGCCTCGGGCGAGAATTTGCGCGCCCGCTTGGGAGGCCAGAACCTGGCTGGTGGCGACAATCCCCTGCTGGCTGATCACCATCGACCGGCCGTAGTTCCGGCCGACGCCCGGGCCTTGCGCCACGAGCGAGGTGAGTAGAGGGAAAAGCAGTGCGGCTCCGCGAAAAACGGTCGACATAGCGCTCAGAATACCAGCTTTGCACCCACGTCCAGCTTCAGGAGTTGCGCTTGACGGGCGGGACGCGCATATCGGGGCTAAGTTTCGGCCGCAGGCTATGCCACTGCGTAGTTTTTTCGTAGGCATGCGCGAGCGCCAGCACACGGCCTTCGGAAAAGCGCGGGCCGGCGATCATTAAGCCAATCGGCAGGCCGCTGGCGGAGAACCCACAGGGAATCGACACTGCGGGAATTCCAAACGTGTTGAACGCGGGACAATTAGAAGTCTCTTCCGGCTCGCGAGGCTTGGGCTCTTCTTCGCGGTTCAGTTCCTCGTTAATGGTCGGCGGCACGACCCGCATGGTGGGCAACACGACCAAGTCGAAATCCAGGAAGGCGTCGTCGATGGTCTTGCGCAAACGGATCAGCTCCCAGTTGGCCAGCACATAGTCCACTACTCTAGCCGAGCAAGTCTCGCTGGTGGTGTCGTTCATTCTTCTGTGAATGGCCTCGAGCTCGCGGCGCTGATTCAGCGAGTACCGGCCGGCGCTGCGCTTCATCCATTCCCAATGAAAGGCCTCGACCTCACCGTCCAGAAATGTCCGGGAGTAAGTTCCCGGGCTCGGCAGATGCATGTCCTTGGTACTTTTCGTGAGCTTGCTGAGAACTGCAATTGCGTCTTCGACAGCCTTGGCGGTTTCATCGTCCAGACGATCGAAAAACGGCGCTCGGGGGATTCCCAGCCGCAAGCCTGAGACGGGCTGCTTGAGTGCCGCAACGTAATCTTCCTGGGGGTGCTCTACGCTGGCGACGTCCAGCTTGTCGTAACCCGCCATGGCATTCAGCAGGATGGCGGCATCCTCGGCCGTCTTGGTCATTGGACCGCAATGATCGAGCGAATAAGTGCGAGGGATGATTCCGCGTATCGACACCAGGCCATAGGTCGGCTTGAGTCCGACGATGCTGCAATAGGCCGCCGGCATGCGCACCGAGCCGCCGGTATCGGTGCCGAGCGCGCCTACCGCCATATCTGAAATAACGGCGGCGGCCGACCCTCCCGAAGATCCCGCCGAAATGCGATCCAGCGCCCAGGGGTTTCGCACCGGCAGGAAATAGGTAGACACGGAGGTGCTGCCCATCGCGAACTCCTGCAGATTGGTCTTGCCGATGATCACAGCGCCAGCTTCCCTTAGGCGTTTTACGACCTCCGCATCCGCGTCGGGAAAGCGGTCATCGAATACGGCGCTGCCGCCAGTGGTGCGCGTTCCGGCAGTATCGATATTGTCTTTGAGCGCGATGGGAACACCATGCAGAGCGCCGCGGAATTTTCCCGCTTTGGCTTCGCTGTCCAACTGAGCGGCCTGCGCGAGAGCTTCGTCATGCATGACGGTAATGTAAGCATTGACCTTAGGATTGTATGTCTGGATGCGATCCAGACAAGCCCCCGTGAGTTGAGCGGAAGTGATTTCCCGCGCGCGCAGCCGCCGGGACGCTTCGGCGATGGTCAACCTGGACAAATCGTCGTCGCCCGCCGCCAGCGCGGGCGTGCCGTTGCCTGCCGCATACAACGCATATGCAGCCGCTGTGGTTTTCACAAAATCGCGCCGGTTAATTGCTCCGCTGGTCAGTGCGCTGGATTCGTCTGCCATGCTTGCCATCTCCTTGTCGCGTAGCTAGCATTCTACAACGCAGGGGGGAAATGCAGAGGATCCCGAAGGCTTTGCAGCTCGCGGTAGTAATACATGGCAGCGGGCCGCCTGCCCTTGAATTCCAGAGCCTTCAGGAATTCGATTTCTTCCTCGGTGGCGTCGCCGCTCAGAGTTTTGTCGTTGAGGAACTGTTCGAAGCCCGGCTCCAGAGTGAAGGGCGGTCGCGGCTCCAGTTCGACAAATTCAAATCGCTTCAGGCTTCCGGGCGCCAGCCGGGGATTCAGCGCCACTTCCATGCCAAACGTCTTCAAGTCGATATCCCACGATTCAATCATGGGATCCAGGAACGATACGCAATTCTCAATCGAGACGTTGAAGACGTCGGTATCGAGGAAGTCAAGGATGGAGACTCGCATTTGCTGGTAGCTGCGTCCGCTCAATTGGGCCATGAGGCGCAGCCACTTCTCGCTGAGCAACTCCTCCTTGGCAAGCCCCTGGGCCACGTCCAGGAGCTTTTGCGTCACCAGGCGTTCCAGCTCGCCGAAAGGCTCTTTCTCGAAAATCCGGCGCACTTCGTTCTTACTCTCCGCTTCGCATTTGCGGAGCACCAATTCCCGGAACTCTTTGAACAGCGGCCTGGGTGGCGAAACTCGCTTTTTCAAGTCCTCCTGACGCTGCGCCTCGGCGAGTTTTGAAAGCTCTCCGGCCGGAAGCTTCAGGAATTCGCCGATGCGATCATAGATGTCCGTGCGGCCCGGCGCTGGAGGAGCCTTCTTGCGGGTCAGAAGCTGGGAAATGTAGGAGTCTGTAACTTGAACAGCCGCGGCTAGATCGCATTGATCGAAACCGAGCGCTCCTAGCCGCTCTTTGATTACTAAGGAAACATCCATTTTAACTAATGACGGTCAAGTCACACCGCAATATTGACACATGATCGCCTTGACAAGCAAGGCAAATTAACCGATGATAGTAAATGTCTGAGCACTTCTGCCCACGCGCGGATCATCTGAACTAAGTCAGGCGATCCGATCCTCTCTTCTTAGGCCATCCCCGCAAACCGAAGGAACGCCATGTTCGACACACAGCAGAAGTCTACCGGGACCGGATATACCACCACCGTCGCCTTTCTGGTGGTAGCCTTCATCTTCATTCCAGCTGCACTGATGTTCTGGGGCCATTATGGGTATGTTTCCATCTCTTTGACCATCGCGGCCAGCGCGCTATGCGTCGGATTGGCTTGGATGACCTGGAGGCGGTCGTCGCAACTCTCGATTCCTACCATCTCGATTCCCGACGCGAGGGCGAAATGAACCGCACGCCCGCAATCGCCAACGGAATTTTATGTGGCGGCCTTCTATGCGGCGTACTCGGGACGTCGATGCTCGGCGCCGGAGATTTCTCGAGTTATCGCGGGTTCCAATTCGGCATGACTCTTGCCTCGGCGGCCAAGCAGGCGGGCATGAATCCCTCTGAGGCAATCGTTCTGCACCAGAAGCCGGCGCTGATCCAACAACTGGACTGGCGTCCGCGTTGGCCGGTACAAGCCAAGCAAGCACAGGCGGACCCTGTAGAGGACGGCTTACTGTCCTTTTACAACGGAGAACTGTATCGAATTGTCGTTAGTTATGATCGCTACCTGATGGAAGGTATGACGTCTGAAGACGTGATCGACGCCATCTCACGGAGTTATGGAGTTGCAACCAAGCCTGCGGCTGAAGTGGAATATCACTCCACCTTTGGCGAAGCCGCGCAAGTGATAGCGCGCTGGGAAGACCCGGAATATTCGTACAACCTTGTGCAGACCGGGAATCAATCCAGCTACGCCATGATTTTGTATTCCAAACGGGCAGATGCCGCGGCGCAGGCGGCCATCGTCCAGTCGGTCAAGCTGGAGGCGCAGGACGCGCCGCAGCGGGAAATCGATAAACAAAAGAAACACGATGACGACGACCGGCTGGCTCTGGAGAAGGCGCGGTCTGCGAACAAGCCGAACTTTCGTCCCTAGAGCGGATCTCCAATGCTAAAACCAGACAACGATCAAACCGTCAGCCCCGGCTCCATATTGGTCGAGCGGAACACGTATCTCCCGCAGCCCTTTGGCCTCGAAAGCGGCATAACCGAAAGCGGATGGGCGCGCATCGCCGACCATCCGGACCGCCTCCAACTCGAAGCGAAACTTGCGACCTCGGGATGGACGTTCTTTCTCATGGCCGGTACGATCAAGACGATCGCCTTCGGATTTAAGCGGCCGCGGATGATCCAAGCGGCGCTAAAACGCCTGATCGCGATCGTAAAGCTGCAGAACTGTAATTGCCTGGAGATCGATGCCATCCGCGCGCACTCCTTCTTAGGGCTGCCATGGATTAGCCTCTCGGCCCATTCCCGTCATATTCAAAATGGTTTGCTTTTTGCCAGCCCCGCGGGCACATCAAAATGACACTCATCACCGTAAAACTGACCACCCGAGAACTTGAGCTACTCACCTCCCTGGCGTCGGATCAATTATTCCGCCGGGAGTTCATCGACCCCAAGATGCCCGGCTATCGATCGAATCCGGAGGACGTGAGCCTCGGGAAAAAACTGGTGGAACGATTGCGCCTGAAGGCGGATCCCGGTAAGAAATTTCCGCTTGCCAAGAAAAATGGTGCGGCTGCTTGACTCTCACAAGCCCAGCCGGAAGGAGGCAGGATGCCATTTGACGGCTTTGTTCCGTCGCCCTTTATGGCCAGAGCGATCCAATCGCACGCCCCGGTCGCGTCCGGAGTTTACGGAATCTCGAATGCGCGAGAATGGATTTACATCGGCGAGACCGACAACATACAAGGCGCGCTTTTTCATCATTTGCAGGATATCGGCGCATCGCTCATGAAACGTCTCCCGACTGGCTTTGTGTTCGAGATTTGCGACCAAGCGCGGCGATCGGCCCGGCAAGATCGGCTGGTGCTTGAATACGAGCCAGTTTGCAACGTGTCGGCGGAGGTGCGTCCATGACGGCCCCAACTGGCGCCGGGGAGAAAATAATGGAAAGTCCCGCGAGAACCATAAAGATGCAGTACTTTTTGACCGGATTCACGCAAGAGCTTGGATTCCGGGTCTTTGCTTTTGAACGGATGGGGGAGGACCGGATACGCACCAGTTGGACCGTCCGGGCTGATCTGGCTCTCAGCCGGAGATACGGCATCCGGCTGCAAGAGCTGCCGCTCATGTGCCGGGGCCTGCTGGAACGCAGTGAAGACGCCGAGGAGACTCGCGCCATGATTTTCAGCGAGGAACATATGCGCACCTGCGCGAACGAACGCGCCGCCGCTAAAGAGGGAGCCGCGCATAAGCGCAAAGCTCCGCGCCGGCCAGCAGTCGAAAATCCGGGCGCCGCCTGGCGCGGTCCCCAGCAGTATTGAGGGTTGAAGCAGTATCGAGGCCTAAGAATGTTCTCTACACAATGTCCACATTGCAGATCGATCGAATTTAGAGGCGTGGGCGTCCGGAACGCCATCGAGAAGGCCATCCACTGGATACTCCTGCCTTATCGCTGCGCTCTTTGCGGCCGCCATTTCTTCCTGTTTCGATGGCAAGCGCCCATCGGCGGGACTGCTTAAGACAGGATCGCCCCCGCCATCCATCGGCGATGACCTGGCGCGAGTATCACGAATCGACTAAGCACACCGTTCAGTCGTTGCGGCGCTCGCAGCACTTTCTCGATTGGAAGAACATGCCGGACCCGTTCCGCCATTACGAGGGCGCGCCGGTGCTCGACCTTCCCGCGGAACCGCCTGGCCCTGAAATCCCCGCGCTCGAATTGCTTCTGGGGGCTTATGGAATTACGAGTGGCCCGGACGGACCGGGCTTCCTCTCCGGGTTGCTCTTTCATTCCGCCGCGATCAGCGCATCCAAGCTGATCCCATCCACCGGCGACCGCTACGCGCTGCGTGTAAATCCGTCTTCCGGCAACCTGCATCCCACCGAATTTCATTTTGTGACGCGGGGTCTCGAGGCTTGGCCGGACGGGTTGTATCATTACCGCCCGTCGTCACACATGGCGGAGCAGCGCGCGGCCGGCGATCTCGATCTGAAGCTGGGCCGCCCCGCGGCTCCCCTCACGTTTGTACTGACTAGCATTGCCTGGCGTGAAGCGTGGAAATACCGCGACCGGGCTTATCGATACTGCCTGCACGATGTGGGACACGCCTGGCAGGCGCTTGCACTAGCGGCACGCGCTTGCGGATGCGACAGTTTTGCAATCGGCCGGTTTGTGGACGATGACATCGCGCAGTTGTGTCGGCTGAATGAGGATGAGTGGCCGATGCTGGTCGTTGAAATTCGCGGCCGGTCTAGCCTGCTTGGCCACCTGGATGCCGTCGAACCGGTTTGGCACGGCGGACGCGCGAACCACCTTTCAGACCGTCAGGTCAGCTACCCGTTGATCGACGCTATGCATGCGGCGACGAAGTCCAACCGGGCCGCGGCGGTGGAAGACCAGGGCGCGGACGAGGGGGTGGGTGAAATTACATTGCCCGTTACCGCTGCCTCGAAGCGGCCATTCGGCGAAACCGCGCGCATACGGCGTTCGGCGCTCGATTTCCGGGGTGGGGCGGAATCGATGTCGCTGGCGCAGCTTTCGGCGCTTCTGTCCGCAGCCTCTCAGCCGCTTTCGGCGGATTTCGCCGGCTCACGTTTCGTTCAGCTTTATCTCTATGTCCACCGCGTCGACGGCTTAGCGCCCGGCGTGTATCGATACTGGCCGCGGCATAACCAGTTGGAGCAGATCAGGTCCGGAGATCAGCGCGTTGCCGCGGCAGGTCTGAGTCTGGGACAGGATCTGGCTGGTAACGCCTGCGTGGCGTTCTCGATGATCGGGGACCTGGAGCGCGCGACTCGCTTACACGGCGACCGTGGATATCGCTACGTGCATTTCGAAGCCGGAGCGATCGGCCACCGCCTCTACCTCGCCGCCGAAGCGCTGGGCCTGGGAGCGACCGGCATCGGAGCGTTCTACGACGACGAGGTGCACCGCTATCTCGATCTGACATCTGGAGAAAGACAAGTGGTGTACCATTTCGCGATCGGTTATCCGGTTCCCGATCCGCGCGTTGGCGCTTAACGGACCTCGGCGCCTAAGCCATTGCGTGCACGCGCGCCTTGGCAAGCACGTAAGGACCTTCCGGGATCACCGCGATGTTGGCGTTGGAAGGCAGGCCGCCGGTGAGCGCCGCGATCGCCAGGTCCAACGACGGATAAGCACGGCCCCACAGATTGGCGTGATATTCCGCTGGAAGCCCGGGCACGTAACACAGAAGGCGCTGTCCGGTAGTCACCAGAGCCAGCTTCTCGAGTTGCCACTGATCCACAGTTACCGGTTGGCCTTCGATCTGTTTCAGGAATCCGGCGTCCGATCCGTTTTCGAGCAGCATTCGCTGGAACTCCGGCGCACCCGCGCCCTCCGGACAGGCCGCCACCAACAAGATGCGCCCGCCTGGTTTCACGATGTGGGCAGCCGAGGTCACGCCTTTGATGGCCTGGTAGAAAGTAAGATCGAGCGGGTAGCCGGCGGAGGTCGTGATCACCGCGTCCACCGGTTCGTCGATGGTCTCGAGCAGGACTTCGGAGACAAATTCGACTCCGCGCCGGTGCGCTTTTTCCGAGTGCCCCGCGAAAACACCGGCAATCGAGCGATCGCGCGCCAGCGCCACGTCCACGATAAAATCGTGCCGGGCCATGCGGGCGATTTCCAGTAATTCCCGATGAAGAGGGTTGTCCTCCACGGAACCCTCCACCGCGCGGGCGTCTCGCATGAACTTGGAACTGTGCAGCACCTTTATGGTTTCTTGGGCCGCCAGTCCGGGAGCAACCAGCTTACGGCCGCCCGAAAATCCGAGCATCAGGTGTGGTTCGATAAACCCGAGCGTGATATGAAGGTCAGCCGCAATGAACCGTTCGTCAATGTAGACTTGCGTTCCCGAGGCCGTGGATCCAAGATGCCGATGCGACGCGAGGTTCCGCGCATCGTGGTTTTGCACGCGATAGGCCGAGGCGATCTCAGCTCCGCAGATCTCCCGTATTTCGGCTTCGGTGGCCGGCCGGTGCAGCCCGGTAGCGATCAGAATCGTAATGCCTTCCCGGGGGATGCCTGCTTGCTCCAGGCGGCGCAACACGGGCGGAAGAGTTTTCGAATTGGGCGCCGGCCGCGTGATATCGCAAACCGAAATCGCGGCGCTCCGCTTGCCGCGCGCTAATTCGCTGAGCGAGGGCGTGTCAATGGGATGGTCGAGCGCCGATTCTAGCGCGGATTGCCAATCCGCCAGCGGTTTGGCCGAGCGGGCCTCCAGGACCCGATATTTGAATCCATCCGGCAGTTGCGCCTTTATCCCTGAAGTCCCGAAAGCAAGGTTGATCTGCATCAACGTTATGGTACTAAAAGGTAGAGATGCGAATGGAATGAACAGCGCCGGAAACTTGGCCGCGTCCGTGCGAGACGCCATTCAGGTGCTGGACCTCACACGCCGGTTTGACACGCTCGTAGCAGTGGATCATCTAACGTTCTCGGCCGCGGCAGCTTCCATTTTCGGCTTGCTGGGACCAAATGGAGCAGGCAAAAGCACCCTGATCAAAATGCTGACCACGCTGTTGCCGCCCACCAGCGGCACGGCGCGGGTTGCGGGCTTCGACATTTCGCGGCAACCCGAAAATGTTAGGAAGAGCATCGGATACGTCTCGCAAATGCTTTCCGCCGATGGCGATTTGACCGGTTATGAGAATCTGCTTATCTCAGCCAAGCTGTACGGGATTCCACGCAGCCAGCGCGGGCCGCGTATTCACGAGGCGCTGGATTTCATGGACCTCTCCGGCGCCGCGAGCCGGTTGGTAAAGCAATATTCAGGAGGAATGATTCGCCGCCTGGAGATCGCTCAATCGATGCTGCATCAGCCCGCCGTGCTCTTTCTGGACGAACCTACTATAGGACTCGATCCGGTCGGCAAACGCTCGGTGTGGGAGCGCATTCGCGAGCTCCGTCAAAAGTTTGGAACCGCGATCCTGATAACCACTCATGATATGGAGGAAGCCGACGTACTGTGCGATGTGGTCGCCTTTCTGCATCGGGGAAAAATCGCGGGTCTTGGCTCCCCGGAACAATTGAAGAATGCCGTTGGGCCGGAGGCTACGCTCAATGACGTCTTCATTCGGTACACGGGCGCGTCCATTGTTGAAGAAGGAGATCTGCGCGATGTCAAACGTACCCGCCGCGTTGCCCGCCGCCTGGAGTGAAACGTTAAAGCCGTTCGTTTTTGTCCGGCAAATGTTCGCAGTCGCCGAAGCGGACGTCCGAAAGTTGAGGCACGATCCTCTCGAGCTGTTCACGCGCATGGTCCAGCCGGTGCTATGGCTGGTGGTTTTTTGGGCCGGTGTTTTCCCGCACTCGCGCGATCCCCACCGGCGGACTGCGTTATCTCGATTTCATGGCGCCCGGCATCCTGGCGCAAAGTGTGTTGTTCGGCGCGATCTTCTACGGCATATCGCTGATCTGGGAAAGGGATCTGGGAATTCTGCAGAAATTTCTAGTGAGTCCCGCGCCGCGCTCCGCTCTGGTAAGCGGCCGAGCCGTCTCCTCTACCCTCCGAAGCATCGCCCAGACCGCGGTGGTCTATCTGGTTGCGTTTCTGCTGGGCGTTAACTTGCAGCTCCGCTGGTGGGCGATTGCCGGCGTAATATCCGCGGTCATGCTTGGCTCTGCGATTTTTTCGACCTTTTCTCTGATTGCCGCTTGCATCGTGAAATCACGCGAGCGCTTCATGGGGATCGGCCAGGTCTTGACGATGCCGCTGTTTTTTGCAAGTAACGCCATTTATCCGCTTAGTCTGATGCCGCCCTGGCTGCGTGCCGTGTCGACCATCAACCCGCTCACCTACCAGGTCGACTTGTTGCGCGCGCTCATGGTGCACGGCGGACAGTCGGTATTCGGGCTGGCTTACGATTTCGGTATCCAGTTCTTCATACTGGCCGCGCTGATCGCGGTGGCAACCAGGCTCTATCCGCGCATTCTGCTATAACGCGCGTTGGCGCCGGCTTACTAGGCGCCCCCCAGCCCGTTCTTGGCGAGGAATTGACGTATCGTCTCATAGATCAGGGTTCGTTCGTCGCGGCTGAACCCGCCGTGCTTTCCTCCCGGAATGGTCAGTAACTGGCTAGGGACATCCACTTTCGAGAGCGCTTCAATCAAACGAACGGAGTGCTGGTAAGGGACGGTCGGGTCGGCGTCACCCTGAATGGCGAGGATCGGCGGAAGTCCCGGTCTCACGTAGGCGAGTGGTGAAACACGACGGGCGATCTCTTCGCGGTTAGGCAGACTGGCCAGCCACTGCACGGCGTATGTCTTGCGATTGGGACCATCCAGGAGATCAACCACGTCGGTGATTCCGTACCAGTCGATAATAGCGGCCACCTTCGGCAGGGGCGCTCCGGGGCATTCCCTGTCCAAACCAGCGCTTTCCGGGATCATACCGGTGGTGAGAGCCAGATGGCCGCCCGCGGATTCGCCGCTCAGGACCAACCTGTTGGTATCTATGTCGTACGTTTTGGCCTGTGCCGCCACGTAGCGCAGTGCGCACAGGCAATCTTCCACGGCGGCGGGCCCCAACGCCACTCGTCCCAGCCGGTACTCGACATTCACGACATTCCATCCCATCTCAAACCACGGCATGAGAGACATGAGGGACTGCTCTTTGGAGCCTTGCACCCATCCGCCGCCATGAATGAAGATCAGCGTAGGCTGAGGACCGGTGGTGTCCCTTCGCTTGTAAACATCCAGCTTCGCTTCATAATTGCTGGCGACCACATAGGTGAGGTTCGGGAATACCTGGTACTCATTGAGGGCATGCGTGGCCCAAGCTGCCGACGGCGGCAATTGTGCGAAGGCGGGGTGAATCCCGGCGGCTAGCAGCGTGACAATTACAGACTTGAAGAACGCAGATCCCTGCATTTTCTCTTCTCCTTTTACTTGAGTGATTCTATACCAATTGCCCGCCAACGTGGCGCAGGTCTCCGGCCGCTCCGGCCTGCGAAAGACTTCTCCGCAACCTCAACGCGTGGAACAATAAGTGATATACGGTGAAACTCCGGCTAATCATTGCGGTCGCAACCACGGTAATGAGCTGGGGAGTGTTTGGTTTATCGCTGCTGCCAATCGGGACGCAGGGAATCGCCCGGGCCGCGCCGGCGACCGGGGACTTTGCCGTTGGGCCGCAATACGACTCGACTCACGTCTATGTCGCGCCGGAAGCTTTCGATCGCTTCGTCGCGAGTCTTCTATCCACGTTCGGAGGCACGGCCACCAAGCCAGGGGTGTTTACGGTTACGCCCACGCCCAGCAGCACGATGTCCCAAGTGGTCATAACTCCAGTCGGCATATTATCGGTATTCGGGTTCAAAACGCCCATCCCGTATCCATTCGGCATGGAGCGCACCGGCTATCTGGTGTCCGACCTGGACGGAGCGGTGCGGGCCGCTCGCGCGAATGGCGCGGACGTGCTCGTCAGTCCATTCAACGATCCGATCGGGCGGGATGCCATTATTCAGTGGCCCGGCGGCGTGAATATGCAGTTGTACTGGCATACCACCCCACCCTCCTACGCCGCGCTTCAAACTATTCCGGAAAATCGCGTCTATGTTTCCCCCGCAAGCGTCGCCGCCTTCACCCGCAGCTTCCTTGCGTTCTCACATGGCAAAGTACTCTCCGACGATGCGCATGCGTCTGGCGTCGAGATCGGCAGGCCCTCTGATACGTACCGGCGCATCCGGATTACGTCGACCTTCGGCCGGCTGGTGGTGATCGTTACAGACGGCCATCTTCCGTATCCCTACGGCCGGGAGATCACCGGCTATGAAGTCGCGAACTTTGCCCAAACGCTGGCTAAAGCCAACGCGGCGGGGGTTGCGATCCTAGTCCGTCCCTATACCGCCGATCAACGGGACGCCGCCATGCTGCAATTCCCGGGCGGATCCATCGCCGAGGTCCACGCGCCCAAGTCTTCCGAAAAGTAATCTTTACGTGAGCGCCTGTTGGGTAGTGGGAATTTAATTTAGTATCTCGGTTGTAAGGTAGTGGCCCCGCAGAAGTCATTAGCTGCCGCGCGGTGGACATTAGCGGCAATCCCGATCCGAAGCACGTCTCGACTAGCTACGTCGAACGACAGAACCTGACTATGCGGATGCACATGAGACGGTTCACCCGTTTGACGAATGCGTTCTCAAAAAAGCTGGAGCATCATATCGCGGCGATCTCGCTGCATTTCATGTACTACAATTTCGTTCGCGTACATCAGACACTGCGCGTCACGCCGGCCATGGCCGCTGGCGTAACGGATCGAGTATGGGAGATGAGCGATATCGTCGAACTGTTGGAACAGCGCGACGACGCAAAAAGCCGGTCACAGCGAAGAACCAGAAATTTGGAAGCTTTCCGCGAAGGGTCCAGCATTGGGTTCTAAGAAGAAAGAACTGGTAAAATACCCCTAAAAGAGCTCAGGGTAGGCGAAGCTAAGGCGAAACCAACCGAGTACCAGTACAAAAACCTTACAAAAATCGTTGGTCCTAACCGTAAAAACCAACGTCTATCTATTGAGAAACTCGTTTGCGGACGATAACATAGGTTGTTATGCCTCCACAGAACGCTATCTGTTCAACAAATGAACTTGCCAACGCTTTCGTTGGAATAGGCAAGCCGTTGATTCCCGGCCCGGTGTGGACATCGTTCGAGCAATTCCGTATGGCTGGTGCTTCCGGATTGGATGAACTTCCAATTTACGGTGTTGCCACTTTACGGACCAAGGCTGGAACGTTTCGAATACTGCGGGATGCTGACTTTCAAGGCTTGCTGGGGCTCGCCTCGGATGTGTGTCGATTGCAAAAGGGATTGAAACTGATAATGCAGGCTGCGAAGGTTGTTGTGAAACATCCCGACGAAGATCATGTCCGCCTACTCATTCAGTCGGCAGCCCTTATTGCCGAATCACCAGAATTGCCCCAGAGACAAGGTCACGAGTCTTTGTATTTGACACCTTCTGAAGTTGCCGAAGGAGCCAACGACGACTTTGATTTAGAAACCGCCAAGATCCCCAGACCTTGGTAAATGAATAGCCTTGCTGACCTCCAGGTTGCCTTAAGCAACCTGTCTCACAACGAGGATGCGATAGGACATGTTCAAAAGTTTTGCTCCGGCCTCAAAGGGACCGAGGGGCGCATCGCCCTCTTTAATAGTGAAAATGCTATTATACGGCGACCGATTGAACAGCATGTTGCGGCAGGACTTGGATTCAACACGCCGGATGACGAATTTGTTCTCCTGCAGGGCGATTTGGTCACTACGGAATCAGCATACTTTCTGGGAGAACGAGTAGTTGGGTGCCCCAAATATGCAGTCTTGAACTCCTCTTGCGATTTGGTGCCAGGTCGGGCTACGTGCTCCTCCCTCCTGCGGATTGTTGAGATCAAAAAAGCCGAACAGCAGGCAAAAGAAAAACTGGGGATGCTGTTGAAGTTTAGCCGTCGGGATTCGATGTACATTCCACCACTGCCGGACGATGCCGAAGACGTCGTGGGTAACGTTATTCAATTCGATGGCATGTGCCAAATCAGAACCCCTGATCTTTTGCTGGCAAACCGCCTCGCATCGTTATCGCTTGTCGGTTGGCGAATCTACGCATCGTTTGCACGAACCGTGTTGACGCGAGCCAATCAACGGGAAGTGACAATTCGAACCGCCGTAGAGCAAGCCAAAGAGCCGGAGAATTGATCTTTAGGTAGCCGCTTCCCGCCGTCTTGCCATCCACCAAATCGCGCTCCTCTAGACAGAAAAATTGCCCATGCTCAAACTACGCCACTACCGGTTGTAAGAGCAATTTGACAACCGAACGAGCCTCGGTTATCCTGGAATGAGTTTAGCGAGTCGTGTCTTCTACTCCCGGTTACCCCTCTCTACTGAGAGAGTCCGTCCGGGGGTCGGCCCCGAGGTTCTGATCGGAGTTTGAGCCAGTCAGGGCATGGGCCTGTCCATAGTAAGTACCCTCGCCGATTGCAGTTTTTGATTTTTTCGCGGCATTGGCTCTTCGCCTGCCGCAGTACGTAAACGAACCACACAACGCCCAGAGAGGAAATTCGTGCCGACGTTTAACCAACTCGTGCGAAAAGGACGCAGGCCGCCGCGTTATAAGACGGCCAGTCCAGCGCTGCAAGCTTGCCCGCAAAGGCGTGGAGTCTGCACGCGCGTCTACACAACCACTCCCAAGAAGCCCAACTCAGCTCTGCGGAAGGTGGCTCGCGTGCGATTGACCAACGGAATCGAAGTGACCACCTACATTCCCGGCGTCGGCCACAACCTGCAGGAGCACTCCATCGTGCTCATTCGCGGCGGACGCGTGAAGGATCTGCCGGGTGTGCGCTATCACGTGGTGCGCGGCACGTTGGATGCGGCTGGGGTTACCGACCGCAAGCAGGGGCGTTCGAAATACGGAGCCAAACGGCCGAAGGGACCGGCGAAATAGAGTATGCCACGCAGACGCAGACCAGAGCCTCGCGAGATCCTGCCCGATCCGCTGTACAATTCCACGCTGGCCGAGAAATTCGTGAACTCGATGATGTGGGACGGCAAGAAAAACACCTCCCAGCGGATCTTCTATAAAGCGATGGATACCATCCGGGAGCGGACCGCGGACGACCCGTTGAAGCTGTTCAAGAAGGCGGTGGAGAACGCCAAGCCGCTGCTGGAAGTGAAGACACGGCGCGTGGGCGGCGCCAATTACCAGGTGCCGGTCGAGGTACCGCAAAACCGCCGCACCAGCCTGGCGATCCGCTGGATTCTGCAGAATGCCCGCAGCCGTCCGGAAAAAGGCATGCCGGAGAAGCTGGCGAATGAGTTGACCGACGCCGCTAATATGCGCGGTGGCGCGATTAAGAAAAAGGATGATGTGCATCGAATGGCGGAAGCCAACAAAGCTTTCGCGCACTATCGATGGTAATTAGCGAATTGTAGGTTCTTTTATGGCACGCACCGTACCGATCGACAGAATGAGAAACATCGGCATCATGGCCCACATCGATGCCGGCAAGACGACCACTACGGAACGTGTGCTCTACTATACCGGCCGCACTCACAAGATCGGCGAGGTGCACGAAGGCACGGCCATCATGGACTGGATGGAGCAGGAGCAGGAGCGCGGCATCACGATCACGTCGGCCGCGACCACCTGCGAGTGGCGCGATATCACCATCAACATCATCGACACACCCGGTCACGTGGATTTCACCGCCGAAGTGGAACGCAGCTTGCGGGTCCTCGACGGCGCGGTCGCCGTATTCGATGCCGTCGCCGGAGTTCAGCCGCAGACCGAAGCGGTATGGCGCCAGGCCGATAAGTACGGCGTTCCCAGAATCTGCTTCATCAATAAGATGGACCGTGTGGGAGCCGATTTCTACCATTCTGTCGACACCATCATCGATCGCCTGAAGTGCCGCCCGGTAGCGATTCAGATCCCCATCGGGGCCGAGGATCAATTCAAAGGCACCATCAATCTGGTCACCATGAAAGCGCGGGTTTGGCACGACGAAACGCTGGGCGCCGAATATGACGAAATCGAAATCCCGGCCGACATGTTGGATAAAGCCAAGGCCTATCGCGAGCAGATGATCGAGGCTGTCGCCGAATCCGACGATCACCTGTTTGGGAAGTTCGTCGAGGGGACGCCGATCTCCGAGGCCGAGCTGATGCAGGGAATCCGCAAGGCTACCATCGCGCAGAAAATATTCCCGGTCATCTGCGGCTCAGCTTTCAAGAATAAGGGCGTACAGAACCTGCTGGACTCCGTGGTCGATTATCTCCCTTCTCCGGTGGATATTCCGCCGGTCAAGGGAACGCTCCCGGATAACCTGGAAGTCATCGAAGAACGGCCGGCCACCGATGAAGCCCCGTTCTCGGCTCTGGTTTTCAAGATCATGACCGACCCGTTTGTCGGCCAACTGGCGTACATCCGTGTGTACTCCGGACGGCTGGGCGCGAGCGAATCGATTTTCAATGTTGCGAAGAATCGCAGAGAACGCGTGGGCCGCTTGGTGAAAATGCATGCCAACAAGCGCGAGGACATTCAAGAGATCCTGGCGGGCGATATCTGCGCGGCGGTGCTGAAGAACGTCTCCACCGGCGATACCATTTGCGACGAGAAGCATCCGATTCTGCTCGAATCGATCGACTTCCCCGAGCCTGTCATTCAGCTCGCCATCGAGCCCAAGACCAAGGCCGACCAGGAAAAGCTCGGCATGGCGATTCAGAAATTAGTGCAGGAAGACCCGACCTTGCGCGTGAATACCGACCCCGACACCGGGCAGACTATCCTGGCCGGAATGGGCGAACTGCATCTCGAGATCATCGTCGATCGCATGCAGCGCGAGTTTAATGTCGGCGCGAATGTCGGCAAGCCGCAGGTGGCTTATCGGGAGACCATTCGTAGCTCCGCGGAATTCGACTATACGCATAAGAAGCAGACCGGCGGTTCGGGCCAGTACGCCCGCACTAAAATCCGGGTCGAGCCGAACCCGGGCAAAGGATTCGAATTCGAGAACGAGATCAAGGGCGGTTCGGTTCCCAAGGAATTTATCCCGGCCGTCGAGAAAGGCGTCCGCGAATCGCTGGAAGGCGGAATTCTCGCGGGCTACCCCATGGTGGATGTAAAGGCGATGTTGTACGACGGCGCCTATCACGAAGTGGACTCATCGGAAATGGCATTCAAGATTTGCAGCTCTATCTGTTTCAAGGAAGCCTGCAGGCGTGCCAAGCCGGTATTGCTCGAACCCGTGATGCGCATCGAAGTGGTGGTGCCGGAAGAGTACATGGGCACGGTGAACGGTGACCTGAGCTCGCGCCGCGGCCGCCTGGAAGGAACCGAGGTCCGGGGCACCACGCAGCTGATCAAGGCGATGGTGCCGTTGTCGGAAATGTTTGGTTATGCTACCGAGCTTCGCTCGCGTACGCAAGGCCGTGGTAGTTTCACCATGCATTTCGGACAGTACGAGGAAGTCCCAAAAAACTTATCTGAGGAAATCGTAGCCAAGATACAAGGAAGGGTTACGAAGTAGCGAGGAGTCAGAATTCAAGTAGGAGAGCGAAATATCCATGGCCAAGGAAAAATTTGATCGTAGCAAACCGCACGTGAACATCGGGACGATCGGACACATCGATCACGGCAAGACCACTCTCACGGCGGCCATCACGAAAGTGCTGGGGAAGAAGAATCCGAAAGTGAAGTTCCGGTCCTTCGATTCCATCGACAATGCGCCG
>Ga0182024_10001414_pt1 | contig 62053 bp, 58 predicted proteins | sample P32metaG_FD_120480 | JGI IMG/M metagenome (GOLD analysis project Ga0182024, IMG submission 120480) | Permafrost microbial communities from Stordalen Mire, Sweden - P3-2 metaG (Illumina Assembly) | ecosystem: Environmental > Terrestrial > Soil > Wetlands > Permafrost | place: Sweden: Stordalen...
GTGTTCGCGCTGATCCTGGCGGCCATCGGAGTCTATGGCGTGATGTCGTATCTGGTGACGCAGAGCCGCCACGACATCGGGCTGCGGATCGCGTTGGGCGCGCAGAGGAGCAGCATTTTATGGCTGGTGGTGCGTCAAGGGATGGAACTGGCGGGCGCGGGAATCGTTGCCGGAATCATCGGCGCGCTGGCGCTGACGCGCGTTATGGCGAGCCTGCTGTTCGGGGTCAGCGCGGTGGATTTTGCGACTTTCTCGGCAGTCCCGCTGATCCTGGCCGCTATCGCTCTGCTCGCGACATATGTCCCGGCTTGGCGAGCGACGCAGGTCGATCCGATGATGGTTTTGCGGGAAGAGTAACGTGGGCCTGCCGGGATTCGTCGTAAACTATCTGTTTCGGACCCATCATGCAATCCTGGAAATCCACTGCTTTATCGTTCACGCTTATATTTATCCCCGCCGCATTTACGATCGCTCAGGAACCGGCCTTCAATCCAGGGCGCGGCGGCGCCGGTCAAGTTGACAAAGGAATCCCCGCCGCGATTGCGGGCGCGAAGGAAGATCCCGCGGCGTTTGAGCGCGGAGCGAAAGCATACACCGCGAACTGCGCTGGATGCCACGGCGCAGCCGCCCGAGGCAGCGTCGGCGCGCCGGACCTGGTTCGCTCCATTCTTGTTCTCGACGATGAGAAGGGCATTCTCATCGCCCCTGTTCTGCGCAACGGCCGTCCCGATGAAGGAATGCCGAAGCCCAATTTGACGGAGCCGCAGATCGCCGACATCGTCGCCTGGCTCCACGTCCAGACCTACTCGGCCGGTCACCGCACCACGTATGCGTTCCAGGACGTCCTGACCGGGGATCCGAAAAAGGGCGAGGCTTATTTTAATGCGACATGCACCCGCTGCCATTCCGCGTCGGGCGATCTGAAGGGGATCGGCGCGCGTTACGATGCGTTCGCGTTGCAGGCGCGCTGGCTGCAACCGCGCGGCGGACGGGGAGGCGGAGGCGGTGGTCGCGGGAGACGCGGCGGCGAAACCTCAGCCAAGAGCCCCATCACCGTTACCGTGACCCTTCCCAATGGCCGGGAATTCTCCGGCACCCTCGATCGCGTCGACGACTTCAACGTCTCTTTCCACGACTCCCAGGGCGTTTATCATTCCTTCACTCGCGAAGGCGTAACCCTCAAAGTCGAGATCGACGACCCCTTGAAAGCGCATACCGACCTGCTCGGCAAGTATACCGACCCCGACATTCATAACGTGACCGCGTATCTGGTGACCCTCAAATGAAACTCCTGCTCGCGTCTTTATTAACCGCCGTCTCCGTCTTCGCACAACTCAACCCCGCCGACCTGCTCAAGCCGCGCGCCGACTCCTGGCCCACCTTCAACGGCGATTATTCCGGCCGCCGCTTCAGCCCTCTGAAGCAGATCGACGCCTCGAACGTCCTCAACCTCGCCCTCGCCTGGGCCGCGCGAGTCACCGGAACGAACGTACAAATCAAGTCCACTCCGCTGCTCGTCAACGGCGTCCTTTACTTCACTTCGCCCAACAACGTATGGGCCGCCGACGCGCGCACCGGCTCCGTGCTGTGGCATTATCAATACCCTCCCAATACCGGCAGCACCATCGGCAATCGCGGCGTCGGCATGTATGGAAACTGGCTGTATTTCGAAACGCCCGACAGCAATCTGGTCAGCCTGGACGCGCGCACCGGCAAGGAGCGCTGGAAAGTTCCAATCGCGGATCCGAAGCTGGACTACACGTCGACCGTTGCGCCGGTGGTTGTCGGCAATCACATTATCGTCGGCATCGGCGGCGACCATCTGGACAATCCGGGCTTCCTCCAATCGCGCGATCCTGAAACCGGCGCGCTGCAATGGAAGTGGTGGACCACTCCGCGCAAGGGCGATCCCAATATGGATTCCTGGCCCGACGAGTACTCCTCCGCGCATGGCACCGGCCAGGCGTGGATTCCGGGCACCTACGATCCGGATCTGAATCTCTACATCGTCGGCACGGGCAATCCGAATCCGGTGATGGCTGAAAAAAGTCGGAAGGGCGACAATCTGTACACCTGCTCCATCGTCGCGATCAATCCCGATACCGGCAAGCTGGTGTGGTATTTCCAGCCGTCGCCGCACGACGTTCACGATTGGGATGCGGTGGAGACTCCGATTCTGTTCGACGGAATCATCGACGGCAAGCCTCGCAAACTGGTGGCGCAGGCCAGCCGCAATGGATACTTCTTCGTGCTCGACCGCGTCACAGGGAAAAATATCGTCACGCGTCCGTTCATTGAAACGGTGAACTGGGCGAAGGGGCTCGACGCGAAAGGCCAACCGATCGCGGACCCTAAAAAGTATCCCACCACCGACGGCGTTCTGGTTTCGCCGAGTTCGAACGGAGCGACCAATTGGCCCGCGCCCAGCTTCGACCCCGAGACTGGATTATTCTACGTCGGCACCACCCGTTCCTACAGCATGTTTTACCTGACCGATACGGACGATCATCCGGAAGGCTGGGGCGGTCTCGACAGCGGCGCGGGTAACGACGGAAGCTCGCTGCTGGCGATCGATTATAAGGACGGCAAAATTGTCTGGCGTCACGATTGGCCGAGCGGCAACGGCGTGGCGCACAATCTGACGACGGCGGGGAAACTGCTGTTCACTAGCAATGGAACGAATCTGATCGCGTTCAACGCGGCAACGGGAAAAATCCTGTGGCACGCCGGGTTGATGGCTGCACCAAGCTCCGGTTCGATTACGTATATGCTCGACGGCAAGCAATACGTGCTGGTCGCGGCGGGCGATAGCTTGTACGCGTTCACGGTGAATCAGCCGGCGAAGTAATCAGCGTTGTTTTTCGCTGCCGGGATGATATTCGGCCTCGGTGTGTCCTCTGAGCTGAGCGCGGTAAAAGTAAACGTCGCGCAAGCCTCCGGTGGCGTAGCGCTGGGCTTCGTCGTTGAAATGAGGCGATTCGGGGTGGCCGCTTTCGCCGCCAGCGGTGACGGCTTTCGCGCGAACTTTATCGCCGAACTCGACCACCGCGACAAAGCTGTTTCCGCTGGTGCCGTACCATTTCTTCGTTCCCGGATAAGCGCGCGCACCGAACGACGCGAGCGAGCCATAGGTGGCGGACGTGAAGGCGACGGGAATGCTGGGCCCCCCGTCGTTAAAGGGCTGGACGATATCGCCGGTGAGGCGCTGGAATCGATTGATATCGCCCCAAGGAGTCTTCCAACTGCCGAAGTCCGTCGCGAGTTTGTCGGATGCGGCTGCGAGGGATTCGAGAAGCTGCTGCGCGGGCGCGTCCCCGGGCGATCCGCCCCCTCCGCGTCTGCCACCCGCCCGCCGCCGGATGTCTTCGCCCCAGAACACTGCCACCGACGTGGGCACGGAGTCGGCTGCCCAGCGCAGATCCCAATTCCGCAGGAGCGCAATTTGCTCGGCTAATTCTGCTTTTAAAGGATTCGAAGCGGGCGCATCATCCCAGGCTTTGATCAACGCGGGCAGAGGCTTCTCAAACCACGTCAGATAGCTGTCGTACGCGGCGGCGATCAGCGAGTCGAGCGTGAAATCCTTCTTATGTTCGAGGACGCGGACCGCGTGGAGTCCGCGCGCCGATTCGCCTCCGTTCTCGACATACGCGGGATAATCCTTTTGCTTCGGACTGCTCTCGCCGGCCGCCGACCACGGCCAGTTGTTCGAATTGTACAGCCAGCCGGTCTTCGGATTTAGTAACTGCGGAAGTTCATCCACATTGAGAAGTCCCTTCCACTCAGTCGCCGCGATGCTGCCATCGACGGGCTGCTTCCAGTCAAAACTGGTATCGCGGCGGGGAATAAAGTTGCCGTGGAAATACGCGATGTCGCCGTCGGCATCGGCAAAGATGGTGTTGTTCGATGAGTTGGCTTTCAGTTCCATCGTCTCGCGATACGATTTGTAGTCCTTCTGCTTGGTGCGCGTGTAGGATTGCTCCAGCGCCTTGATGGGCTCCTGCATCAGGCGAATGCTCACCCATTTTCCATTCGACTCGCGAATGACGGGACCGTGATGCGTGCGATAAATCGTGAACTTCTTTTCCGCCATGCCGCTCGCGGCCTTGTAGGGGACAGTGATTTCCTCGGCGATGAGCGGACGCTCCTCGCTTCCATATTTGTAGAAAACTTTATCGCCCTTTTTGATCACTGTTTCCAAATACTCGTCGACCGCGTCGACACCGCTCGAAGTATGCATCCAGCCGGTGCGTTCGTTGAAGCCCTGATAGATGAAAAACTGACCCCACGTGACCGCGCCGTAGGCATTGAGCCCTTCGTCGCTCGCCATCTGAAGCTCCGAGCGAAAGAAGAACGAAGTGTGCGGATTGATCAGCAGCAGCGCGTGATGCGAAACAGTGTTCGACGGCGCGATGGCCATACCATTCGATCCCGAAGGCTCCGCGTATTCTTCGTCCTCCTGAACGGCCGCGCCGCCCAACGGCGTCTTGCCGTAAAACGCTTGCAGTTGATTGAGATTGATCTTCTCGATATCGCCTCCGATGCTGCCCTCGGTAAAACTGAGCGCCATCCATGGCTCAAAGTGTTTGATGACGCGCGGCGTCACATCAGGATGCTTCGCAAGATAGTAATTTAACCCGTCGGCAAACGCGTCCATCAGCTTCCGCAACCACTCAGGACTCTTTGCATAATCCTTCTTCAGCGCGGCCGGGTAGATGAAAATCTTCATCCGCAGATCCTGATAAATCTTCGATTCGCCCTCGGCCTCCGCCAGGCGGCCCATGGCAGTGATGTAATTTGTCTCGACCCGATTGAAGTCGTCCTCGGCCTGCGTGTAGACCATTCCGAAAACCGCGTCGGCGTCGGTCTTGCCGTAGACGTGCGCGATCCCCCAATCGTCGCGAACGATGGTGACGGCGCGGGCCTGTTTCTCCCAGCGCGCGGCCTCCGTCGACTGGAACGCAAAACAAGAGGACGCGACAACGAGGAGGAGAGCAAGTTTTTTATTCATTGAGTGTCCAGCTTATTAGGTCGAAAGGGCCGCCTGCATCATCGCGCGCGCATAGCCGACGTTATAGGCGAACGCCGCGTATCCGCCGCCACCGGGGTATTGCGGCTTAAAGCCCGGATAGGCGCGATCGTAGTCGATGCCGCGCGGATGCTCCGGATAAATCAGCCGCGGATATTTTTGCCGCACCAGCTCCTTCATGACGGCGAACATATTATTCTCGCCTTCGTCGATGAACACCTCGGTGTATTGTTCGTAGGGCTTCCGCACGCGCACATTGCGGTAATGCACGTGATTGATGCGGTCGCGCGATCCGAAGTAGCGGCACACCTCCACCGGATCCTGCCCCATCTCTTTGGTGACCCCGCAATCGAACGTGATGCCATTTGAAGGGCTTTTAACGATCTCGATCAGCCGCTTCCAGCCCTCGACTGTCCCCATAATCTGGCCCGAGCCCCGGCTCAACGGCGCAGGAGGATCGTTGGGATGCAGCGCCAGCCGCACGCCGGATTGTTCGGCAACCGGAATCACGGCTTTCAGAAAGTACGTAATGTTGGCCCACATCTCTTCAAGGGTGTGAACGCCTTCATTCGGCAGCGGAGGCAGGTCCTTCACTTTGTCGTTATCGAATGCGGTGAGCCCCGCGCCCGCTCGGCCGGTTTCCTCGTAATAACCCTCGACAATCCGGTGCGCGTAGAAATTGTACTCGACCACCGGCAGCCCTGCTTTGCCCGCGGCGCGAATCGATTGCTTGACTTTGTCAATCTCTTCGTCGCGTCCGGGCCGCCCGTAGATGGTGTTCGGAAATCCCGAAATCATGAGGTTGCCGAGACTCAGCCCTCCGGCCTTCACCCGATCCATCATGTCCTTGAGCTGGCTCTCTTCCCACGGAATTGGCGGACCGCCGGAAAGCACATGGTCCACGCCAAGTTGTTTGATTTGCCGGAAACCAGCCTCGTCGAGAGTGCTCGCCGCTACGCTGCTGACCCCGAGTTGCAAGCAGATCTTGGGCGTGTCCTTTCCTTCTCCCCGCGGCGGCGGAGTGGCGGCCGCTCGCGCCGCGGGACCGGATAGCGCGGCAAAGCCGGCGGTTTGGATCAAAGCTCTGCGGGAAATCGACATGGCACGATTCTATCTTTTTTAGCGCTGCTCATGGCAGAACGTACAATCGATGCTGACCTTTTTCACGCGATGGCAGTTCATGCATCCGCCCATCGAAATATCGCCCTCGCGAAAAAGCTGATCCCGCCCCGCGACGCGCCCGTGACAATCTTCGCAACTATTCCCCGATTCGAGATGCGTCTTGTGACTGAAATTCACGTAGCTCGGAATCTCGTAAACGCGCGCCCACCGAATCTCCCGATCGTTTTTCGCGAACGCCGCCAGCTTCTGAATCGCCGGAGAATCCGTCTTGATCGCCGAGTGGCATTGCATGCAAGTCGACGCCTTGGCGATCTGCATCGTCTCGCCCGACCCCGCATTCGGATGACACATCTTGCACTTCAACTTCAATGCACCGGCGTGCTCTTTATGACTGAACGGAATCGGCTGCTCCGGCGCAGGCTTCACGGACTGGCACAGCACCAGCGCAAATAGGACGCTAAACATTACCTGTGCGCATCTGCTCCGCCAGATACTCGGACGCGCGCAGCGACAGCGACAGAATCGTCATCGTGGGGTTCTGATAGCCGCCGGTAACGAAGCTGCTGCCGTCCACCACGAACAGATTCTTAATGTCGTGGCTCTGGTTCCATTTGTTCAACACGCTGGTCTTCGGATCGCTCCCCATGCGGCACGTCCCCAGCTCATGAATGCTGTAGCCCGGCGGGAACATCTGGTCGTGCTTGGCCAGCACCTCGAACCCGGCCGACCGGCACAGCTCGTCGAACGTGTTCATCGCGTGCTTCGCCATCTTGAACTCGTTATCGGAGTACTTGCATTGAATATGCAGCGCCGGAATGCCCCACGCATCCACCACGCTCTTGTCGATCGCGACGAAATTTTCCTTGCGCGGCAGCACTTCGCCCATGATGGTCACCGAAACACCCGCGCCGCGGTAACTCGCCAGAGCCTTTTCCAGCTCCGCTCCATACGCCGGAATATATTTCGGATCGGGCGTCCCCCCGGTCGAAAAATCGAACGCATAGCCGCGAATGAAATCTTCCTCGTTGCCCTTTTTAAGATTCACAAATCGCGGAACGTACCCGCCTCCGCCCATCAGCCCGCGCGGAGCCTTCCCATCCTTCGCCGCCGGAACAATGGCCTGCACCCCCTGCGTAATGTAGGTCTGATCGTGCAGATAATGCCCCAGCGCTCCGCTCGAATTCGCGATTTTCGAGTTCAGCAGAATGCGCGTGCTCTCGAGACACGATGCGCCCACAACCACGACGCGAGCCTTGGCGTGCATCTCGCGCTTCGAATGCCGGTCCAGAAAATTCGCGCCGTTCACAAGGCCGGTATTCTTGTCGACCGTAATGTCGCGCACCACCGCATTCGGAACGATGGCCAGATTCCCCGTCTCAATCGCATCCGGCAGCAGCAAATTGAAGGAGCTCGCAAACTGCCCCTGGCCCGTCGCGCGCCGCATCTTGGTCACCGGTATGTCGCGCTTCTTCGCCGCCGCGATGAAAGCGTTCATCGATTCGCTCCACGGTGAATCGTCTTCGAGGAACACGCCGTCGGGAAGCTGCTTCAGCCCTTCTTTCCGGCCCGCGACGCGGAAAATTGGTTCCACGCGATCGTAGAACGGAGCCAGGTCGGAATAACTGATCGGCCAATTCTCGCCATAGCCATCATGCTCCGCGCCCTTGAATTCATAGTCGCTCAGGCGGAACGACATCCGCGCCCAGAATAGCGACTTCCCGCCGATCATCCTCACCCGCACCCAATTAAATGGCGTCTTCGGATCGTGCGTGTAAGGAACTTCTTTTTCATCCACCCATTGGTTAGCGTTGAATTCGTTGGCCTGAACCACGTGCGGCAATTTCCCAGGCTCGCCGAGCCCCCTGTAAGGCAGCTCGTAAACCGGCTTCGGCCCGCGCTGCCGGTTGAAATCCACCAGCGGCCCGGCATCCAGCATCAGGCATTTCACGCCCAGTTTCGTCAGCGCATACGCAGCCATCCCGCCCGATGCACCGGAGCCAATAATCAGAACGTCGTAATCTTTCGTCGGCATAATTCACCTAATCGAGCGGATACCAATACAAGCCGCCGCCCCCGCCGCGCCGGCCAGTCGTTGCCGTCGCGCTGAACTGCTTCGAATTCATCGTAGCGGCGCGCACATCTACCTTTGCCACGCGCAGAAATCGTCCCAGCGGATCCGCAGGCTCTTCGTAAGTCCAGGGCGCGCGCAGCAGCGCGTCAGCGCCCGCGAATCCATGGGCATTCAACGCATCGAGGCCAGCCTTATAAATATGTTGCCTGTCAGCGGACGACGCGCCAATGTAAAAATCCAAAAACTCCGGGACACCCGCGTCCAAAGAGCCCGGCGTCAACAGATCGCACACCTTCCTGAGCGCGCCGAACTGTTCCGCCGTGAAAAAATGCGGCCGGGGCTCTGCCGCCTCATCGGCAACAGCAGTCTCCAGCTTCGGAGCCTCAGGTTGCGCCGGAGCAACCGCCGGCTGCTGCGCCAACAATCGAGGAGCCACCGGCGCAGCCACCAGCGCCCGAACGAAGTTCCGTCGTTTCATAACGAGCATCATACTACGCTCAATGAGTGCCGCTGCACTTGAGCTCTCGATTTCGCGGTTCTCGATTGATATAAAGCCCATCCTTGTGTTTCTTGAGGCAAAAGCAACAGACTTCCCACGTGCGCCACTGCTTCAGCACCTGATAGGAGGAATACATCCGATGCGGCCAGCGCTTGCGGAAACACCCCAGGCACATGCTATGTCGTACTTGACCCTTCGGCAAACGGAAAATCATACGCACCTGATAAACTCTCGAAACAATGTCGCGCGCGCCCCCAGGCATGTCGCGTCGACATTCGTGTTCCCGGATTCGCCTATATTGGCGCACTGATAGCAATGAAAACCGCGCCGTCTTGTGGGGCCGGGCTTCAGCCCGCAGCCGTCTTCAGACGGCTCCGTTCGCGCTACGAGCCGCGCCCGCAGGAAGTCCCTGCGCGGCTCACCGATGCTGATGAAGAACGACGGTGGCGCGAGCTTCAGCTTGCAGCGTCGGCTTCAGCCGGCGGTCTTCGCGCTCACAGAACTCCGGCGAATGTGCGGCGAAGCCTGGGCTGTTCCTCAGGGGAGCGGTTTGTCCGCCTCTTTTTCGAGAATGTCGCCGCGTCCGGTTTAGCCGAGTCCCAGATCCCCCGCGATAACCCCGTCCCGTAAGGGCGGGGATTCCGGCGCTACTTCTCCTGCCCATCCTCCCCCCAAATCCACTTACTAAAAAACTCGTAGTTATGCTCAATCACCGCCCTCTGCTGCTTCGGCTTATTGATCGGATGCCCGAATCCCTTATAGAAAATCAATTTCACCGGCACTCCTCGGTCCTTCAACGCCTGATACAGCTCATACGAATTCGGCGGCGGCACGCGCTTATCCTGATCCCCTTGCTGGATCAGCGTCGGCGTCTTCGCGCGATTCACATAAGTTATCGGCGATGTCTTCTTATAAATCTCCGGATCGTCCCATGGAGTCGCCTTCAGATACTGCCGCGTGAACGGATGAATATCCGTGTTCACGTAGTACGTCACCCAATCGGAAATCCCCGCGCCCACCGAGACCGCCTTGAACCGGTCGCTATAGCAAGTGATGAACGCCGAAATGTAGCCGCCCTCGCTCCACCCCATCGACGCCACCCGGTCCTTGTCTACGATCCCTTTCGCGATCAGATAATCGACTCCGGAGATCACGTCCGCATAATCGCCAACTCCCAGGTTGCGCACATTCAGCGCGCGAAACTTCGCGCCATAACCTGCGGACCCGCGATAGTTCGGCTTCAAAATGAGAGCGCCCTTCGCCGCAAATTTCTCGACAGGATAGTACCGATCCGCGCTCAGCAGCGGCGTGTCCACGCCCGTCGGCCCTCCATGAATCACCACCATCAGCGGATATTTCCGCGCAGGATCGTAATCCGCCGGCTTAATTAGAATCCCTTCGATCGTCGCTCCATCGGACGACTTCCACGCCACCACCTCGCGCGTGGCTAATTGAAAGCCTTTGTATTGCCCCCCCACATCGCTCAAAATCTTCGGCACAAAATCCGAAGTCGACGAAGTCAGAACCTCGGCGAAATGGTTCGGCCCCGCGCCCACTCCAGCCAGCACACGATGATCCTTCGTGAATGAAACGCCTGTCAAGTGAAACGAATCCGGCCCGCTGATTCTCTTAATGCTCTTCGTCGCCGGGTCCATGCGAAACACATGCGCCGCGGTCTTCTGCGTCGCCCCGAAATAGATCCCATCGCCAGCCCAATCGATCAGATTCGGATCTTCGTCAAAGTCCGTCGTCAGCACGCGAGCCGTCCCTCCGTCCACAGGGATCACCGAAATATACCGGTTCGCGAAAAAATAAAACTCCTGCCCGTTCGCCGTCTGATACGCAATATCTTTCCCATCCGGAGACCATTTGGGATTCGAATTCGGCCCCCCCGAATCCAGCAGCTTGCGCACATGCGAATCCGCCAGATCGAGAATATAAATCTGCTGTGTGCCCTGCGACCCCAAATCCGGATCGCGGCTCCCCGTGAATGCGATCCGCCCGCCGTTCGGAGACCACGAAAAACTCGACACATTCAGCGACTCGCCCTTGGTCAACGCCTCCGGCTTCGGCAAAGCCTTCGCATCGTAAGGCATCTCCGCCGGCACCTTGACGCGCCACAAATGGTTCATCTCATACTCACCCTCGACCACATAGAACTCCCCGTACTTGTCCTTGCGCTCCTTCTTCGATTTCGCATCCGGACCAGTCGAAGTGAACGCGATCGACCCACCATCGGGTGCCCACGCGATCGCGCCGACCCCGTTGTCTTCGGCCGTCAGCGCCACAGCCTCGCCACCCGAAGGCGAGATCAAATAGATCTGCCGCTTCCCATCCCGATCCGAAGTAAACGCAATGCGCTTCGAGTCAGGCGACCACTGCGTCCCCGTCGACGATTTCTTCCCGCTCGTCAACCGATACCGCTCGCCCGTCGCGGTAACCGCGATCCAGATCTGCTGTACGAAATCATTCTCGTCCCAGTTCGCCTGCTGCACTTCATAGGCAACGTAGCGCCCGTCCGGTGAAATAACCGCCCCCGAAACCGATTGCATGGACAAAGATTGATCGATAGTAGGAACCGTAACGCCAAATGCGCTGGCGCCAATCAACAGATAAGCAAAACTTCTCTTCAGCATCCCGAAAGTATACCGAACGCGAAAGTGCGCGAAAAACAGGGACTGACCACTCTGTCCCAAGGCGCGCACAATCCTCGCGCAATCACTCCCCGTCATGGCGCCGCGTGGACAGAGCGGTCTGTCCCTGTTTTTCGCCTGGTCCGAAAGTATATCGCGCATCACGGCCGCCATTGAATCTCGATGCGTAGCATGCGGACAGACGCTTTTATCCGACGCCTTGTAGCGCACGCCCCCCAGGTGTGCAGCGTCGCCACTCGAGGCGACGCCAGCGTCTCGCCTGCCAAATAGTTCTTCCGCAGCCTGGTGGGCATGCGGACAGACGCTCAGAGCGGCGAGAGAGCTTCAAGTGGAGATTGCGTTTATCGTCCACAATATGGACATGGATGAATTAAAAGCTGCGGCGGCAAAATCGGCGGCGGCGCTGGTGACTCATGGCATGATCGTCGGCCTCGGCTCCGGATCGACAGCCGCTCTTGCCGTCGGCGCCCTCGGAAGGCGCGTCCGCGAAGGCTTGCGCATCACCGGTATCCCGACCTCCGAGGACACCGCCGCGCAAGCCCGAGCCTTGGGGATTCCGCTCACCACCCTGACCGAGACCTCTGAAATCGACCTGACCATCGACGGCGCGGACGAAGTCGAATATAAAACCCTGAATCTGATCAAAGGACATGGCGGCGCGTTGCTGCGGGAAAAAATTGTCGCGAATGTGACCAAGCGCCTCGTGATCGTCGTTGACGATAGCAAATTGGTCCAGCATCTGGCCGCGAAATTCCCCGTGCCGGTGGAAGTGGTTCCCTTCGGCTGGCAGGCCACCGCGCGTCAATTGGAGGCGCTCGGCGCTAAGCCGTTGCTGCGCCTAAATGCTGATGGCAAGCCATTTGTCAGCGACGGCGGACACCATATTCTCGATTGCGCCTTCACCGATGTGAACGCGGAATCGCTCGCAAAAGAGCTCGATCATATCGTCGGATTAGTGGAGCACGGGCTCTTCATCGGCTTCGCAAAAGAGGTCCATGTGGCTTCCGCGAGCGGTGTGCAAATTATGGTCGTTTAAGGCTCCATCGAGGCACATATCCAAGCGATTATGGTCGCTTAAAGGCGAGTATCTTCGCCGTGAAGACCTGAACGGGCTCGTTTTTCTGGTTTAGGACCGTGCTCCGCACACGGACGATTCCCTGGTTCGGTTTCGACCGCGACGGCAGGATTTCGATAATCTCGCTATCTACATGTAAAAGATCGCCGGGCCGCGTCGGACGGGGCCATTCGATCTCCCCACCGAGCCCGATTGAGCCTGAAGCAAAGGGCAATCCTCCGGTGACCAGAAGCCGCATCGCGACCGCCGCAGTGTGCCAGCCGCTGGCGGCAAGTCCTTGAAAAACGCTGGCTTGCGCCGCGGCTTCGTCGAGATGGAAGAGCTGCGGATCGAACTGCGCGGCGAACGCCTTGATGCCGGCTTCATCCATGAGATATGTCCCGGAGCTGAACCTCATCCCGACGGACATATCGTCTAAATACAAAAGAGTCATTTACTTAGCAATCGATGAATCTGGTCGACCGCTTCATCGACTTTCATATCAAAAAGCTTTTTCCCAAGTGCCGCGGTGGAAGGACGCGCATCGCCGGTAATTCCGTTGTTGATGCGTTTCGCGTTGGGGTCGCGGGGCTCTCCTTGTTTCCGCATCGGATCCCCGAGGGCTGTTGCGATCAAGTCCTTGCGAACCCAGCCTTTATCGCCACCTAGATAGAGCATCTCCGAAGTATCTGGAATGCCGGCGTGGGAGCTGAGCGGATAATGATTCGCCTCCAGCCACGTATCGAAATCGGCATTGGCTTTCTTATAAACCTCGTCGCAAAAGATGACGCGGATGCCTTGCGATGAGTATTTTTCGTCGAGCGTTTTGGCGACCTCGCCGAGTTCTTTTTGTCCGCTGCCGTGGTCGCCCATAAGCACTATGTTCTTGAATCCATTCTTGATCATCTGCTCGGCCACCCGTTCATTGACTGCGGCGAAAATCGGAGGGGTCAGCCCGATGGTCCCCGGCAACCCAGCGTTGGCTTCATTCGGTGAAAATGGCAGCACGGGCGCGGCGATTGCGTTGCCGAGCTTTTCCGCGATGGCGATTACCGTCGCGTGACCCATCAGCGTGTGGCCTCCATTGACGTTTTGCGGGCCTCGGCTTTCGGTGCCGCCGTTGTAAATCAGCGCGGTGGTCTTGCCCGCGGCCATCGCGGCCTTGACCTCCGGCCAAGTCATCATTTCAAAATCGACTTTCGACTGCGCGAAAACGGGGCTCAGCAGGCAAAGGAATATTGCGGTACGATGCATCTCGGAGAGCATATCATATGGAACATCTGATCGGGAAACTTCTTCTTGACTTCGAACAGGGCAGGATGGACCGGCGCCAGTTGATTCGCAGCATTGCCGTGGCCGCGGCTGCGGTGGCTGCGCCCGCTGCCGCGGAAGGGAAAGGATTTCAAGCGGTCGCGGTGAATCACATTTCTTATGTGGCCGCCGATTACGCCAAGACTCGCGACTTCTACGCGGATTTGCTGGGCATGAAAGTTTCTCACGACGACGGGAAGCAGTGTTACATGTCGTTCGGCGACACGTTCCTGCTTCCGCGCAATGCGCGAACCGGTGGGAAGCAAGCTCCCCAAGTGCCGCCGCTGGTGAACCACATCGCGTACACGATCGACAACTGGGATAAGAAGCAAGTGGAGGAGGAATTGACGCGGCGCGGGCTGAAGCCTCGTCCCGATACCGACGATAGTTTTCACGTCAAAGATCCCGACGGCTACGATCTGCAAATCAGCGGCAAGAACATGAAAGCGTGAGAGATGATAGAATTTGGGCTGGAGTGCCTCGGGCAACCATGCTGTTTTCGAGGAGAGATTCGATGACCGCTCCCTGTGGTCACGGCTCGGTAGAGGCCGCCCTGTTTGGCCTGATTTTTTCTGCGGCCGTTGCGTGCGCGCAGACGCCTGCGCTGGTCAATCAATACTGCGCCGGCTGCCACAATGACAAAGTGAAGTCAGGAAGCTTTTCCTGGAGTCAACTTGACCTGACGCATCCGGAGCGAACGGCGGAACAAGCCGAAAAAGTGATTCGCAAAGTTCGCGCCGGTCTGATGCCTCCGCCCGGTATCCCTCGCCCCGATGCCGCGACCATGAAGGCATTCGCTGCGTCGATTGAGAACAGCATCGATCTTGCGGCCGCGGCGCATCCGAATCCAGGACGGCCAGCGCTCCATCGCCTGAATCGAACCGAGTACGCCAATTCGATTCGCGATCTGTTGTCGGTGGACGCGGATGTTACTGCGCTGCTGCCGACCGACGACATGAGTCACGGGTTCGACAACATGGCGGATGTGTTATCCATTTCGCCGGCGCTGATGGAAGGTTACATTCGCGCGGCAGGAAGAATCAGCAGGGAGGCAGTTGGCGATCCCGCGGCCCTTGCTTTGACGTCGACGTATTCGATCTCCCGCGTCACGTCGCAAACGCGCCACGTCGACGGCACGCCTTTTGGAACACGCGGCGGGCTTTCCGTGGTTCACGATTTTCCGGCTGACGGAGAATACGTTTTCAAGTTGGGATTTTACTATTCGCCCACCGGCCCTCTGTTCGGCCTGAATCAAGGGAAAGGCCAGCAGATTGAAATCGCGGTCAATGGCGAGCGGGTGGCGCTGCTCGAAATTAATCCGGCCATGCAGCTTGCCAACGACGGTATGAAGACGCCTCCTATTAAGGTGAGGGCGGGCCCGCAGCGAATCTCTGCGTCCTTCCCGCAAAAATTCGACGGGCCGATCGAGGACGAGTACAGGATGGTGGAGCAAAGCCTGGTGGATGTGAGCGCGGGAACCGTTCCAGGCATGACGACGCTGCCCCATCTGCATCAACTTTCGATCACGGGTCCAACACTCGCCGCCGGTGTTTCCGACACGCCGAGCCGGCGCAAGATATTCACGTGCCGGCCGACCGGCGACGACGAGATTCCCTGCGCAAAGAAAATTATTGCCGATCTGGCGCGCCAGGCTTATCGACGGCCGGTTACGGAGAACGATCTGGAAGGCCTCTTGAACTTCTATCAGCGCGGCCGCGAAAGCGGAAATTTCGATACGGGCATCCGCACGGCGATTCAGGCGATGATCGCAAGCCCGCAGTTTGTCTTCCGCTTCGAGCGTACTCCCGCAGGCGCCCTTGCGGGGAAGAATTTCCGCATCGGCGATCTGGAGCTGGCGTCGCGGCTCTCCTACTTTTTGTGGAGCAGCGCGCCAGATGAGCAACTGCTGGCCGCCGCTACTCAGGGGAAGCTGAAAGATCCGGTAATTTTCGAAAAGCAGGTGCGGAGGATGTTGGCCGATTCGCGCTCCTCGGCGTTGACCGCGAATTTCGCGGGCCAGTGGCTGCGCCTGCAAAATCTGAAGGGCGTGAGTCCCGACCTGTTCGAGTACCCCGATTTCGACCGGACCCTGGCCGATGCAATGCGGCGCGAAACGGAGCTGCTGTTTGACAGCATGGTGCGCGAAGATCGCAACGTCGTCGATTTGCTGACGGCCGACTATACCTTCGTCAATGAGCGTCTGGCCAAACACTACGGCATTCCGAACGTGATGGGAAACCGGTTCCGGCGCGTGAGCCTGACGGATCCGAATCGATTCGGGCTGCTGGGTCAGGCGAGCATTCTAACGATCACTTCGACCGCGATTCGAACTTCGCCCGTGCAGAGGGGAAAATATGTGATGGAAGTGCTGCTGGGAACGCCTCCGCCGCCTGCGCCGCCAAACGTTCCAGCGCTGCCTGAAAACGCCGAGAGCCGCACGGGGCATGTTGCGAAGCCTCTTTCCGTTCGCCAACGTCTGGAGGAACATCGCAAGAATCCGGCTTGCGCGGGCTGCCATAAGATGATGGACCCGATCGGGTTCTCACTGGAAAATTTCGACGCGCTGGGAACGTGGCGGACCAACGACAGCGGTTTCCGCATCGATCCTTCGGGAACCATGTTCGACGGCGCGCGGCTCAATGGGCCCGCGAGCCTGAGGCAGGCGGTTCTGGCCCATTCCGATCTGTTCCTCGAAACGATCGGCGGGAATCTTCTGGCGTACGGAATGGGCCGCGTGCTGGAACCGTCCGATATGCCGACTGTTCGAGCGGTGGTGAAAGAGGCGGCGCGCAACAACAACCGTTTCTCAGCCCTGGTTCTGGCGGTGGTGAAGAGCGTACCATTTCAAATGAGACGAGCGGAAGAAAATGTACCAGCGGCGACCGACGATGTTGTCGCGAACCAAAAAGCCGCCTCGAAAGGGCGGCTGCCGCCAGTATTGGCCGCCCCACAAGAGGAGTGAGTCTGTTGTCAGGTATGTTCAGAACTCGCGGAATCCCCGCCCTCACGGGACGGGGTTATAACCCCGGGCGTAAGCCAGGGGATTGGGTGTAACGGAGATTCAATGTTTCTTACGAAAAAGCATTTATCGAGGCGCAGCGTTTTACGAGGGATGGGCGTCACTATGGCGCTGCCTCTGCTCGATTCCATGCTGCCGGCGCAGACGCCTGTACCGAAGGCGCCGACTCGCCTGGCTTGCATCGAAATGGTGCACGGCTCCGCTGGAAGCACGGGCGAGGGCACGAACAAGCATTACTGGTCGCCTGAGAAAGTCGGCCGCGATTTCGAGATGAGCCAGACGCTGGAGCCGCTGGCGCCATTCCGCGATTACCTCACGATCGTCAGCGATACCGATCTCCATCCCGCCACGGCGTGGGCCGCGGCTGAAGAGGGCGCGGACCATTTCCGGTCGAGCGCGGTGTATCTGACAGCGGCGCATCCGAAGATGACCGAAGGGTCGGATTACTTTGTCGGCACTTCGATCGACCAGTTGTACGCGCAGAAATTCGGACAGGAGACGCCTCTTCCCTCGATCCAACTTTGTATCGAGATGGTGGACGCCTCAGGCGCTTGCGATTATGGCTACGCCTGCGTGTACGCGGATACGATCAGCTGGGCCTCGCCCACTGAGCCGCTGCCGATGACTCTCGATCCGCGCATGGCGTTTGAAAATTTATTCGGCGAAGGCGGCACGCCGGAGGATCGCCTCAGCCGAGGCAAGGTAAACACCAGCATTCTCGACTGGATCGCGAGTGACGTGAAGCGATTGCAGAAGGATCTGGGCCCCAGCGACCGGAACCGCTTGAACGCGTATCTCGACGATGTGCGCGAGATCGAGCGGCGCATTCAGAAGATTGAAAAATATAATTCCAGCGGCGAGGCGCGGGCGCTGCCGGCGGCTCCGCTAGGTGTTCCCGATGCGTTCGAGGAGCACGTGCGGCTGATGTTCGATTTACAGGCGCTGGCGTTCATGACGGACGTGACGCGCGTTTCGGCGTTCAAATTAAGCCGCGACGTGAGCGGACGGGTGTGGCCGGATAGCGGCGTGAAGGTGCCGTTCCATCCCTGCTCGCATCACGGCGAGAATCCCGCGAAGATCGCGGAGTTTGCCAAGTTGAATCGCTATCACGTGAGCATGCTGCCGTATTTCCTGGAGAAATTGAAGAACACTCCGGATGGCGACGGCAGCCTGCTGGATCATTCGATGGTGATGTATGGGAGCCCGATGGGCGATTCGAACGTTCATAACCATAAGCGCGTGCCGCTGGTGCTGCTGGGGCACGCCAACGGACAGTTGAAGGGCAATCTTCACGTTAGAACGGCGGATGGGACTCCTACCGCGAACGTCCTGTTGACGATGCTGCACAAGCTGGGAGTCAACGTCGAAAGTTTTGGCGACAGCAATGGAGAGATTGCGATCTGAAGAAGAAGTAGCCAGTAGCCAGTCGAGGTTTCGATTTATGCGGATTTTTGTTGGATTATTGACGATTTCGGCACTCGCGCTCGCTGGCGATGCGCGTCTCTCGGAAGCGGCGATGCGCGGGGACAAGGCCGCGGTGGCGTCGCTGCTGAAACAAGGCGTCGATATCGATGGCGCGCAGGGCGATGGCAGCACGGCGCTGCACTGGGCCGCGTTTAACGACGATCTGGAGACTACGAAAATTCTGATCGCGGCTGGCGCGAACGTGAAAGTTACCACGCGCGAAGGCGGCATTACGCCGCTGTTCATGGCGTCGACCAACGGGAATACCGCCATTATCGAAGCGCTGCTGAAGGCGGGCGCCGGGGCGAATTCGGTGAAGGCGAATGGAACCACCGCTCTGATGCTGGCGGCGGCATCGGGAAGCGCCGATGCAGTAAAGATGTTGCTCAATCACGGAGCGGGCGTCAATGCCAAGGAATCCGTGCACGGGCAGACGGCGCTGATGTTCGCGGCGGCGTTGAATCGCGATGCGGTGGTCGCTTTGCTGCTGGCGCGCGGAGCCGACCCGAATGTCGCAACCGCGGTGCGCAAATTGGAACGCGTGCGCTTCGATCAGGACGGAAACGTGGTGGAAGAACGCGCGGGAGGCGGGCGAGGCGGCGCCGCGGCACCTCCGAAAACGGATGAAGTGATGAACGCCGAAGCCGCCGCCGCATTTTCGAAAATGGCGAACGACGCGCAGAAATCCGATCTCGATATGCTGGGCCACGCTCTGGGGTTCAAGGAGTCCGCGTACCTGCTCGGCAAGGTTCGAGCGAGAGCGGGAGACGTTGCGGCGCGCGCGCCGAGGCATGTCGGGGCGGAGTTCATGGGCGGCATGACGGCATTGCTGTACGCGGCTCGCGAAGGCCACATGGAATCGGTGAAGGCGCTGCTGGAGGGCGCGAAGGAGACGCGTGCCGATGTCAACGAACTTAGCGGCGACAAATTCACCGCGCTGGCGATGGCCATTACCAACGGCCATTTGACGATGGCGAAATATCTGCTGGATCATGGCGTGGATCCGAATCTGGCGACGGTTTCCGGGTTGACGGCGCTGTATGCAACGATCGATGTCCAGTGGGCGCCGAAAGCGTGGTTTCCTCAGCCGACCACGGATCAGGAAAAGGTGACGTATCTGGAGTTGATGAAGGCGCTGCTCGACCACGGCGCAAATGTGAACGCGCAGGTGGGCGAGAAGCTGTGGTTCCGATCGTTCACCAACGACTACACCTGGGTGGACCCGGCGGGGGCGACGGCGTTCTGGCGCGCCGCGCAATCGAGCGACGTGGCCGCCATGCGTCTGCTGATGGAATATAAAGCCGATCCGAAGATCGCGGTCAAGTCGGGAGAAACGCCGCTGATGGCCGCGGCGGGAATCGGATGGGCGGCGAACTGGAGTGTAAACGCGCCCGTGCCGCTGATCGATGCCGTGAAATACTGCGTAGAACTGGGCGACGATGTGAACGCGGTCGACAATCGAGGCTACTCGGCGCTGCACGGCGCGGCGTACCTGGGCGATAACGACATGATCAATTTTCTAGTGTCGAAGGGCGCGAAGGTGGACGCCAAGAGTAAGGGCGGCGATTCTCCGGCCGATATGGCGAATGGCCCAACGCGGTTCGGCCAGCCGCATCTGGAGAGCGTGGCGCTGCTCGAAAAGCTGGGGTCGCCTAATTCGCACAATTGCCGCTCCGATCAATGCGTGGTGGCGTCGCGAGCGAATATCTACGATCGTCCGCTGAGCGTAGCGGAGCAGGCTGAGAAAGACATGCTCGATAAGTTCGCGGTGTCGCTGGGATTCAAAGAGGCAACGTATCTTGTCGATGGTGGTCCAGTCGGGAGACCCGCCACCCGTCAGAATTAGATGTGCGCGTGGTTCCTTTTACTTCTCGCGCAGAGCTACGCCGATAATCTGGCGCTCGATCATCCGGCGATTCATTATTCGAAGGGTCCTTTCGACGATCCGGTCGCGCGGCTTCAGAGGCAAATCGAGAGCGGGAAAACGAAACTCGATTTGACGGAAGATGGTCCCGGATATCTGCCGAGTCTGCTGCAGCATCTTGGCGTAAATGTCGATTCACAGGCGCTGGTGTTTTCGAAAACCAGTTTCCAGTCTCAGAAAATTTCGCCGCGCAATCCGCGGGCGATTTATTTCGGAGACGATGTTGCGGTTGGGTTCGTGCGCGGCGGGGAGGTGCTGGAACTGGCCGCGCTCGATCCGATGCAGGGAATCGTATTCTATACGCTCGGCGCGGGCAAAATCACGCGTCACGACCAGTGCCTAAGGTGCCATCAGGGTCCGGCGACGCTGGGAGTGCCGGGGATTTTCGTGGGCTCCGTTTATCCGGGTCCCACGGGATTGCCCGATCGTTCGGGCGCGATCATTACCGACCATGCGTCCGCGTTCGAGGATCGATGGGGCGGGTGGTATGTGAACGCCGCGCACGGGGAACAGAAGGATCGCGCGAACTCCGTCGCGCCGGACCCGGAAGAGCCGGAAAAGCTGGAACCGCTGGGCCGGCAGAAGTTTAATGCGAACGGATATCTGTCGGATGTCAGTGATATTGTCGCGCTGATGACGTTCGAGCATCAGACGAAAATGACGAATCTGATCATCCGTCTTGGCTGGGAGGCGCGGATGGGAAAAGATACCGCGCGCGGGATCGAGGCTGTGGTCGATTACATGCTCTTCACAGGCGAGGTTCCGCTGAAGGAACCGATTGAAGGTGTCTCCACGTTCACCGAAACTTTCCCGCGAAGGGGTCCGCGAGACCGGCAGGGCAGGTCGCTGCGCGATTTCGATTTGCAAACGCGGCTGTTCCGGTATCCTCTCAGCTACATGATTTATAGCTCGGCGTTCAACGCGCTGCCGGAGTCCATTCGCACGCGGATTTACGAGCGGATCTTCCATCGCGCCTCTCCCGCGGTGCTGGAAATTCTGCGTGATACGAAGGCCGATTTCGTGCATCGGTAGGGTATGATGGTCCCCATGCGCTTTCTCGCAGCCTCATTGCTCGCCTTCCTCCCCTTGCTGGCGCAGGACAAGCAGGAAAAACAGGACAAGGCCAAGCGGCCCATGCCGCCTCCGACGAACCTGAAGGTCCTGAAGGTTTCGACCGGAGCGGAAGTGGTTCAGATCATGCACACGTTCACCACGGGGATTGGCGTGCAGTGCGTTTATTGCCACGTGCAGGGGAATTACGCCAGTGACGAAAATCCGAAGAAGGAAACCGCGCGCCACATGATCACGATGACGCAGCAGATCAACGGGAATTTCTCAGAGGGCAAGCTGCGAGTGTCCTGTTATACTTGCCATCGCGGCGAGCCGGAGCCGAAGACCGCGCCCGAGCCAAAACCCGCGCAATAACTTCTAAAAGTGGAATCGATACCTCAGCTCGATGTAAATCTGGCGCGGGTTGATATAGTGGGTCCCGCCGAAAGTGTTGCTCGTATCGACCAGATAGCGCGTATTCGCGATATTGACCGCATTCGCGGAGACAGTAAGATTCTCTCCGAAATTCTTGCCGAGCGATAGATCGACAGTCGAGTGCGGGGGCAGGTGCGATGGCCCGTTGCCGTTGAGAAAACCGGAGCCGAACTGGTACGCCGGCGTCGCCCACATATGACCGGGCAAGGTCAACGCCAGAACCGAGGTGGCGCTATTGCGCTGATCGTGATCGAGCAGGAAAGTTCCGGTAGGAGCGTCTTCGAGTAATCCTCCGGTAATCGGCCCAACTCCGTGCGCGATTTGATTCGAGTACGCGACTCGCCACTGCGCGACATGGAACAAACGCGGAGAGCGCAGCGTGACCTCGGTGCCATGGATAATCGCACCGAGATCCGTCAGGGGAATAAAAATGCCGGAGTCCCCGATCACGTCGTGGTCCAGGAAATTGCGAGCGCTGGTGTGGAAATTATCCACCTCAAAAGACCATCCGCGAACAGGAACGCTCAATCCGATATCGTGTTGGATATCGCGCTCGCCCCGCAGCGGAATGAAGCCGAATCCTTGCGAGGCCGCAAAATCGAGTGCCGGCCCCGCCAGGCTGTCGAGCGGCGGAGGCTGATAGTAATAAGCATAGGAACCGTGCAGTGTCCAGTTGAGACGCGGAATCCGGATGGCTGCGCCGAGACGTGGATCGGCGGCGTTCTCATTCACGAGGGCGGCATAGTGCGTCAGCCGGATGCCGAGGTCGAAGGTGAGCCACGACGCGGCTTTATATTGATCTTCCAGAAAGACGGCGGTCGAGCTCGCCCAATGCCTCTCCGTCTGGTTCAGAACCGCGACGCCAGGGTTCGCCGCCAACCCGAAAAAAGTATTATCGTGCTGACCCCACGCTTCCATCCCCGCGCGCGCGTTGTGTTTCTTCTTCTGCGCCTGCGCCACGGAGCGCCCGCCGAAATAGTTCGCGCGCGCATTGTCGTTTAGCACGAAAGGATTGTCGTTCGGCCCACCCACATAACGAGCGCTATTGAAATGGTAATAAGGCGCCAGTGTGAACGTCACTCCATCCTCGAAACTATGCGTCCAATGAAAGCCCGCTAAATAATCCTGTTCCCGATCGAGGTCGCGAGCCTGATCGTCCGGCACGTTGGGAATCTGATAGCGATCTTCGCGAACCGACGCGATCCAGCGGAGCTGATCCTTCGCGTCCGGGTTATAGAGCAAAGAAAGAAACCCGCCGACGCCGCTGCTCTGATCGTGAATGACCTGCGAAACCGGTGGCGCGAGGCCCAGCTCCGACCGGCTTCCATCGATGCTCGCATAGTAGGCAAAGCGCTGCGTGTGACTACCGATATTGATCTGATCGTCTGTGGAATAAAAATTCCCCGCTGCCGCAATCAGGTTAATCTCATTGTGGCGCTCGAAACCGGAGGGCGTCACTACGTTAAAGAATCCGTAGGTCCGGTCGCCGTACTCGCTCGAAAAACCGCCGCGCTCGATCTCCAGTTCCTCCACGTTCTTGGGATTGATCAGCGGCGCAACGTTCGCCGCGATGTTGGTATTCACAACCGGTATACCGTCGAAAAACCAGTTCACCTGGTGGCCTCCGCGCATGTGGAGCATATCGTGAACCATGACAGCTCCGGGCGTGAAATTGGTGATCATCGCCAGGCTGTTGGTTTGGTCCGCGCCGGCCGTCTGCGCGATTTCCTTGGGTGAAACCATGGTCTGAATCGTCGATGCCTGGCTGTTCAACTTGCTGGTGGCCCCCGAAACCTCGACACTCGAGCTCATCGTCGCCAGTTCAAGCTGAAGATGCAGAACCGGCGCCTTCCCCGCGGTCACAGTGACTTTTTGATCGAGCGCGCGGAATCCCTGCGCGGAAACCGCAACCGTATAGCCGCCCTCCGGCATGTTGTTCACTTGAAATTCACCGTTCGCATCGGACACCACGGTTTCCGTAAACGTGGTGCTTGAACCGTGAAGAACGACTTGCGCGCCTGCCAGCGGACGGTGTTGCGGATCGTGCACAATGCCGCGAATCGCGCCTGTATCGGCAGCGAAACCGCGCATAATCAACAGGAAATAAATGATAAATTTCGTAAAAATCTCCGGGACGAGCCGCGACCACAGGAAGCGGATTCTTTAACGTCTAGGAGAGATGAGGCGGCCCGCGTTTCTGCCGCGAGCGGCTGAAAGCAACGCGACGGCGCGCTACGGTCCGCGTTGGAGCAGCGGGTTGGCGTAAAAGCGATGCGAATACCGCACGGGAACCGTTGCGCATCGCGACGTTCGATGCAAAAGGAACGCCGACAGCCGACGCGTAATACGCGCACTTTGCCCGAATCGAGTCGGAAGGAGATTCCTGCGTCGAGGCCATCGAGCACTGGTGCGCGCCATTAAGGCGGCAGCAGGCGCGCACGCTTGGCGCACTGGTAGCCCGCAAAATCGGGACCATCACCGGAACGGTGAACAGAGCAAGCAGCAGCGATGCCAGCGCGCGACGCATCTTTATCATCGTACGCCAATTTCTCGCCGCCCCTCCGTGGCATTTTCTCCGGATCAATCGCCGCGCCAGCCCCACGCGCGCCGAAAATGATAAAAGATTCATGGTATCTCTATGATCCGATGGGACATTCGCCGGTTACCTTTTCGTGACGAGACCCATCTAACATAGTGGATGGAGAAAGAAGGCGAAAGATGAAACCCTCTACCATGAAGTCGATGGTTCGGATCGTGGCAACGGCAGCCCTGCTGTTCGTTCCCGTGGGCACGACGATCGCGCTCGCGCAGGATGCTCAAGGGTCGGCGGACCAGCAGGCGGCTGTCCCTCGTTCCTCGCTCACCGCGCAGCAATTGGATAATCTGGTGGCGCCTCTCGCCCTTTATCCCGATCCAGTATTGAGCCAGGTACTGGCCGCATCGACCTATCCTCTTGAGGTGGTCGAGGCGAATCAGTGGCTGACGCAGAATCGCGCCTTGACGGGCACCGCGTTGATGGACGCCGCCAAGCAGCAGAACTGGGACCCCAGCGTGCAAGCCTTGGTCGCGTTCCCCGACGTTCTCGCGCGCCTGAATCAGGATGTGCGATGGACCACCGATCTCGGCAACGCGTTCCTCGGCCAGCAGGCCGATGTGATGGCCTCCGTGCAGCGACTCCGCGCCCGTGCCCGAGCCAACGGAAAGCTGCGCACCACTCCTCAGGAGAATGTCACCGACCTGACGGAAGACGGCCAAGCCGCGATCGCCATTCAACCGGCCGATCCTCAAGTGGTCTATGTGCCGACCTACGACCCCACCTACATATGGGGCGCGCCGGCTTACGGCTACTATCCTCCGCTGTTCTATCCTAGCTATGGCTTCGGCTGGGGCTTCGGTATCCCAATCGGCGGCTTCTTCGGTGGCTGGGGCGGCTGGGGCGGTTACGGTTGGGGATTTAATTGGTTCGGCGGCGGCCTCTTCATCAACGGAGGCTTCTTCAACCACTACGGCTTTCGCGGCGGAGGTTATGGATATCGCGCCGGTTCCGCTGGTGCTCGGGCCAACTGGGCTCACAATTATGCGCGTTCCTCGCGCGCAACCGGAACCGGGGGCTACAGCCGTTCCTATAACACCGCGGCAGGCAGCCGCGCAGGGGCCGGCGCAAATAGCCGGGCAGCCGGTAGCGGATACCGGTCGGGCGCGGCAGCGGGCACCGGTGCTCGGGCAGGCGCGGGCAGCAGTGCTCGGGCAGGCGCAACGGGTCAGAGCTATCGCGGCGGCGCAAACAGAGCCTCGAATGGTTCCATGGCCAACCGCGGCTACGCTGGCCAGTCGGCAGCTCGCAGCTACTCGGCGCCATCGTCCCGTAGCTACTCCTCTTCGGCTCGCAGCTACTCCGCGCCGTCCCGCGGCTACTCTTCTGGATCGGCAGCGCATTCCTCCGGCGGCGGCGGTGGCGGATTCCGCGGCAGCGCCGGCGGTGGTGGTGGATCTCACGGCGGCGGTGGCGGCGGTGGATCGCACGGCGGCGGCGGACGTCGCTAAACATTCTTCTCTTGTCTTGAAATTTGCGGCCTTGCACTCGATGCAGGGCCGCATTATTTATGGTGCGAGCATAATCCGTTCGATCCATCGCCCGCCAGCATTCGCACCTCCCGATGAGGGAGGCGTAAACTGATGCTTATGAGTGCACTGACTCGACTTTCCTTGATCTCTCTCGCGACCTTCGCGGTCGGAATTCTCCCCGCAAACGCACAGGGAAAACAAGACCGCAAGGCCTCCGGCGCGGACGCCCAGTCTCAAGTGGAGCGCGGCAAATACATCGTCGAGAGCGTGGCGATGTGCGAGCTCTGTCACACTCCGCGCGACGAAAACGGCAACCCCGACCGGGAGCGGTGGCTGATGGGTGGTCCCACGCAGTTGAGACCCGCCTATCCCGCACCCAAGTGGGCGAGCGTCGAGCCGCGAATTGCCGGAACTCCCCCCGGCACCGATGCCGAGTTCATTCGGCTGCTGACCACGGGAATTTCGCGCAACGGCAACCCTCCGGATCCGCCAATGCCGCCGTTCCGGATGACGCGCACAGACGCCCAAGCCGTGCTCGCCTACCTTAAATCGCTGCGATAAAGTAAGGTCGCTGATCGCGCCATGCGAAAATAAGAGCATGTTGCGCGGATTATTGTTCCTGCTTCTTGCTTCCGCCAGTCAAGCCTTCGGCGGCGGCATTCAACTACTGCCTGCCTTGCGCAACGGAGCCACTGCGAATGCGGTACTGGTCGATACTTCCGGGAACATCTACGTGGCCGGCTGGTTCGCCGCAAATCCACCACCCGCCCCCTCGAATGCGTTCGTCGGGAAGCTTTCGCCGGATGGATCGCAGATCATCTGGTGGACCGCACTGGACGGATCGCAGGACAATAACTACGTCGCCATAGCTCTCGGCTCGGACAATTCGGTGTACGTCACGGGCACCACTTTGTCGCAGGCCTTCCCCACGACGCCAGGCTCGCTACAGCCCACCGCGTCCGTTCTCGGCAACCAGACATTCGCGGTCAAGTTGACCCCCAGCGGCGCGGTGGTTTATGCCACTTATATAGGAGGATCGGCGCAAACCACTGGAAATGCAATCGCGGTCGACTCCTCGGGACACGCTTTCATCACCGGTACTCTTTATTCGGGCGGCGTATTTCCAACCACGCCGAGCGCGGTGATTGGGGCTGCGGCGACGAGCGAAGGTACGGGGTATGTCATCGAACTTGATCCGGCGGGAAGCACGGCGCTGGTCGCGATCAGCGGATTCGGCGGTCACGCGATCACGGTCGATCCGCAAGGTAACATCTATGCCGCCGGATCCTTCACCGTGGCCGCGCCCACAACATCCGGAGCGTTTCAGACCACCGCAGCCCTGGGGTATTGCGTGGCTTCTCTCGAGGGTCTCCCCTGTGGCGTTCAGCACATTGCGAAAATCGATCCGACGGGAACGCAGTTGCTTTACGCGACCTATATTGCCGGCTCGTATGGCGCCGATCCCTGCGCCATCGCGGTAGACGCGGCGGGTAACGCGATCGTCGCCGGCAGCACCAACTCCCCCGACTATCCCACCACGCCAGCAGCCTATCAGCCGGAGTACTTCGCGAAACCCGAGACGAGTGCTTCGTTTCCGGGCGACGCGATGTTAGCGCCGGCCTCGGCGGGATACATCACGAAACTGAACGCCTCCGGCTCCAACTTGATCTGGTCGACGCTGTTCAGCGGCTCCGGCCGCGATATTCCAGGGGGCGATGTTATAGACGGACTCGGGATCGACGCCAATGGAAATATTCTTTTCTCCGGCTCCGCTACATCGAGCGACTTGCCGGGATTATGGTCGACCCCGGTGGCGTCGCGCCCGGATGAAGGCCCGCAGCCGCTAGGGTCCGGCTTCGTGGCGCGCCTGAGTCCCGATGGGACGACTCTTTCGCCGACGCAGCTCACTGTTGGCGCGTACATGGCAGTGCGCAGTGACGGGTCGGCGGTAGTGGTCGGAGGGGCCACACTCGCAATCGTCAGTCTATCGTCGGTCGGCCGGGTCGCGGCGATTTGCGACACCGCCGATGCCGCGAAAATTGTCAGCGTCGCTCCAGGACAGTTGCTAACACTCTACGGAACCAGTCTTGCGCCTGAGGGTGTGCCTAACGGCTTTCCGACCTCTTTTAACGGCGTCACCGTCACCTTCAACGGCATCGCCGCGCCAATTCTCTACACCTCCGGCATTCAGATCAACCTGCAAGTGCCCTACGAGATCTCCGGCCAAACGCAAGTGACGATGCAGGTATCGAGCCAGAGCGTCTCGCCGCCCGTAGCGGAATCTTATATCCTCGCGGTAGTGGAACGCCAGCCGAGCGTCTTCATTGCCGGAGCCGGCTTCAGCCAGCCTCTTTTCGATATCGCCCGATGCAACGGTCAGAATGTCTCCGGTTTGCAGCCGTTGGCGCTCAATGCGGATGGTACTCAGAACAGTTGCGCCAACCCGGCAGCGTCCGGTTCCACTGTCACCATCTTTTTGAACGGACTCGGCGTCAGCAATCCCGCGCAGACAACCGGCACGGTGAGTCCCTCTCTGGTCGCCATCAGTCCCGCGGCCGGTTTCGTCTCTGGGTCGTCCGCGGCGACCAATTTTCTTTCCACGGCGACTCTTCCTGGCTACATCGATAGCGTCGCCCAGGTGCAGATCCAGGTGACTTCAACGTCACCGTCGATTAACATTCCTCTCGAAGTACAGCAGCCGTCCGGAGCGCCATTTTTGGTTCGAGGACAGGGAATATTAATCTGGGTCCGGCCAGCCAACTGAGGCGCCCCCAAAGGAGCTTATCCTATCCGCGTTTATCGGCGTCCATCGGCGGCAAGATATTCTTGTTACCCCCACACAGACTCAGCCAGTTACCATAAACATAGTGGATCAATTCTGGGTCAAGAACTTCGGGTGCCGCGCCTCGCAAGCCGACGGAGCCGCCATTGAAGCCGGCCTCGCCGCGAAAGGTTTCTCTCCCGCCACCAGCGCCGCCGACGCGGGACTGATCGTTCTCAACACCTGCACCGTCACCGCGACCGCCGACGATGAAGTGCGGCAAACCGTGCGCCGCATCCATCGCGATCATCCGGAGGCCCGCATTCTGGTCACCGGTTGCTATGCGCAACGCGCTCCCCAGGAATTGGCAGCCATCGAAGGAGTCACGCTCGTCGTCGGTAATTCGCATAAAACGCAAATCCCCGATCTTGTTTCCGCGCCGATGGATTACCACGGCCAAATCGAAGTCGGTGACATTTTCGCGAGCCACGATTTTCTCTCCGCTCCCGTCGAAGACGCCGCCGGCGAGCGCACGCGCCCCAATCTGAAAATTCAGGATGGCTGCAACAACCGCTGTTCCTTCTGCATCATTCCTTTCGTGCGCGGCCGCAGCCGTAGCGCTCCCGCGGAACAGGTGATCGATCAAATTGGTGCGCTCGGAAAGAAATATCGCGAGGTCGTCCTCAGCGGCATCAACCTCGGCCGGTGGGGCCGTGATTTCTCCGGTCGCATGCGATTGGCCGACCTCATCCGGAGATTGCTGGACGAAACACCAGTGGAACGATTACGCCTGAGTTCGGTGGAACCGATGGATTTTTCAGACGATCTGCTCGGCCTGATGGCCGAATCGCCGCGTATCGCGAAGCACGTGCATGCGCCGCTGCAATCCGGATCGGATACCGTGCTGCGCCGCATGCATCGCAAGTATCGCCCGCGCCACTACGCCGACCGAATCGCGAAAGCTCGCGCCTTGATGCCGGATTGCGCGGTCGGCGCCGACGTGATGACCGGCTTCCCCGGCGAAACAGACGCCGAGTTCGAAGACTCCCGCGCCTTCATCGCGAGCCTTCCCTTCACCTATCTGCACGTATTCACCTACTCGGAGCGCCCCGGCACCCCAGCTGCGGAACAGCATCAAGTCCCGATGCAAATCCGCAAACACCGGACCCACGTGCTGCGTGAACTCGCCGCGCAAAGGAATTTAGAGTTTCGACGGTCGATGATCGGAAAGAAAATCTCGGTAGTGACGCTCGAAGGCGGCAAAGCGCTGAGCGAGAATTTCTTGAAAGTCACGCTCGCCTCGCCGCGCTTCGCAAACCGCATCGAGGAAATCGTCATCAGTGGCGTCACAAGCGACGGCCTTTATGAATCCGGCATGCTGCCCGTGATTATCTAGCCGTACTGGTGGCGCGAGCTTCAGCTTGCACGACGGCTTCAGCCGGCAACGAGCCGTGACCACAGGGAGCGGTTCTCACTCGCAAATTCTTCGATGCTGCCGTATTTTGCCGGGAGCCTGCCATCACATAGTCAACAGCGCAGCCATCAGTTCAATCCCATCCCACAAATTCTGCACGCGGATGTTTTCATTAAAACTGTGCTGGTTGTTATCGTGATTCGCGATCGGAACTGTAATCGTGTGCGTGCCCAGCGCATGCTCAATCATGTCGAGCGGCACGCTGCCTCCCATCGTCGGAACCTTCACTGATGGGCCGCGCGCGCTTTCCACTGTCCGAATCACTTCCTTCGAAATCGGCAGATCCATCGAAGTCCGCACCGCGTTATAGCCGCCTTCTTTCGAAACTATTTTGGCCACCCGCTCATGAGACATCCGAACGTCGGCGCTGGGGTCGGTATCGACGATGAAGTAACCCTGCTTTCGAACGTGCTCCATAAATCGCGCCACGGTTTGCGTATGGTCCATGCCTTTCACCAGGCGCATGTCGATGCTCGCGGTCGCCGTCGACGGAATCACGTTGGAAGCCTGCGCGCCGACACGGGCGCTCGCCATGCCGCGAATGTTCAGCGACGGCTGCTGCAACAGTTCGATCAATTTTTTCGGAGAGCCCTCGGTCGATCCCAGCCAAAGCTCCTTTTTCAGCTCCTCGTCGAAGTCCGGCGCTTCGGCGATGGCGCGCTTTTCCGTGCCGCTTAAAGGCTCAATATTGTCGTAATAATGGTCGATTAAGACCTTCCCGGAGTCGTTTTTTAGCGAATTAAGGAGCTTTATGAGCATCATTGCGGGGTTTGGAGCCCAGTTTCCATAGTGTCCGCTATGCAATTCGCGCTTCGGACCGTATATCGTTATGTCCACCGTCGCGATTCCACGGGCGCCGAATGCAATCAAGGGTTTACGGGTCTGGTGTACCGGCCCGTCGCAGATCAGCCAGACATCGCCAGAGAAAAGGTGTTTATTCCCCTCCAGAATGCGCCCGAAATTAGGCGACCCGGCCTCTTCTTCGCCTTCGAAGACAAATTTTATGTTGGACTTAGGCTTCACACCCGAATCAAGGGCAGCCAGGATCGCGATAATAGGAGCCTTGTCGTCCGAAGCAGATCGGGCATAAATGCGCCCTTCCTTGATAACCGGCGTAAAGGGAGGTGTAGCCCACTCCTTCGGATCCAGCGGCTGCCCATCGTAATGTGCATAAAACACAACAGTTCGCGTCGCGCCGGGGGTATGAATTTCGCCGAAAACAATAGGATTCACATCGGGCGCTTCCACCAGGCGGCTCGCGACTCCGCGCTTCTTCAGCATCGCGACAATCATGTCCGCATTGCGCCGTATATTCACCTGATCGGTGGCGATGTTGGGGATCGAAAGTAATTGAAAATACTCGTCGAGAATCGCCTGTTCATGCCCCTCGCGCCAAGTCCGGGCCGCTACGGAAGCTGGATTGATTTGAGCCCGGCTGAAGGAAACTACAAAGAAAAAGACAAGAAATCGGCTCATTTTAAACAGTCGGCGGCCGGCGGGATTCGAGGTGGAGCAGCCGTTCTTCGATGACGGCAAGCCGTTCGGTTACAAGCGATTCGCGGCTTTCAAGCGTATGCAGCCGGAGTTGCTGGCCTTTGCCATATCGGTGGAACTCGGTGAGAAGATTGGTTTCGATCTGGCGCATCTTTTCCGTCAACTCGTCTCCCAGGGTTCGGATCGCCTGCGTGAGATCAACTTTCAATTCCGCCTTAAGTTCCGTCAGCGCGGCTTTGAGATCGGCTTTGGTGATTCCGTTCCCGTTGTCCATACTGCCTGTATTATACGCCTACATCTCACGGCGATTTTCGAGTGATTTCGAAATCGTCACTTCGTCCGCGAATTCGAGGTCGCTGCCAACAGGAATCCCCATGGCAATTCGAGTCACTCTTAACCCGAGAGGTTTCAATAACCTGGAAAGATACACCGCTGTCGCTTCGCCTTCCACTGTGGGGTTGGTGGCAAGGATAATCTCCTCGACACCACCCAGCGCGATCCGGTCCAACAAGCCTTTTATTTTCAATTGTTCCGGGCCAATCCCGCGCAAAGGCGAAATGGCGCCGTGCAAAACGTGATAAATCCCTTCGAATGTGCGGGTTGTTTCAATGGGCAGGACATTGTGAGGCTCCTCCACCACACACACTTGTGTGCGGTCGCGGTGCGGATCGCGGCAATAGGAGCAAAGTTCCCCATCGCTGATGTTGTTGCATTCCGCGCAAATGCCTAAGTTATCTTTGACATCGAGCATCGCCTGCGCCAGGCGCGCGGCATCGTCGCGGGAATTGCGCAGCACGTAAAACGCGATTCGCTGCGCGGATTTCTGGCCGATTCCGGGCAGACGGCGAAACTCCTCGATGAGGCGTTGCAGCGGCGCGGCGAAATCAGGCATTTACAAGAGCCCTGGAGGTAAACCCATGCCACCGAGCATGCCGCCCATAATTTTCTGGCTCTGCTCCTCCACTTTTTTCGTCGCTTCATTGCAGGCGGCCATCACCAGGTCCTGGAGCATTTCGACATCGCCCGCGACTTCGGGATCGATCTTTACGCCGAGCACGTTCTTATGACCGTCCATCTTCACGGACACCATGCCTCCGCCGGCCGAGGCTTCGACGCGGATCTGCGCGACCTCCTCCTGCATCTTCTGCTGCATCTTCTGGGCCTGCTGCATCATGGCCTGCATGTTTCCTGGCATTTTCATATGGGCCTCACGCGTCCTTTAAATTTCGCACGGTTCGTACCTGGCTGTCCGGGAACAGTTCCTGGAAGCGCTTCACTTCAGGATGTTCGAGCGCTCGGGTTGCCACTTCGTCGGGTTGCGGTGCGGGCGCCGCTGCCGGCTCACGTTCTGTTTCCCCGATCTTCACCGTCACTTTGACGGGCCTGCCAACGACGCGATGCACGATCGCGGTGAAGTCGGGATGCTTCAGGTTCATCGCATACTGCTTCGGAGTGGTGACGATTAACTCCGTGGCCGATTCGGTCAGCTCGGAGTGTTCTAAGGCGTCGGCGACGTAGGTTTGTTTTCCTTCGAGCAAGGCGGAGTGGAGGCGCGACCTGGTGTCGCTGGCCACATTGGTAGCGGCGGGTGGCGCAGGTTTCGGCGGCAATGTCGCCTTGGGTGGCGCTCCGCCGATTCCGGCGATGGCTTCCTCAATCGACTGCAATTTACCGGCGTGGACCAGGCGCAATAATCCCAGCTCAAGATGGAGGCGTGGCTGCAAGGAACTCTGCAAGTCCCGGAAGAGGTCGAGCGTAAGGCGCAGATAGCGAGTCAAATCCTCTTCACTGAACTGCTCTGCAACCTTCCCTAATGTTTCCTGCTCCGGAGGGGATGCCGCGACCAGTTTCGTCGCGCCACGGGAGATTTTCACGACTAGAAGATTGCGGAAATACCGGGCCAGCTCGCGAGCAAAGTGCTGCAAGCCGCGGCCATTTGCTTCCAGGTCCGCAACCACATCGAGCATCGCTTTGGAATCGCCGTCGTTGAGAGCCTTCGCGACCGCGCCCAGCGAATCGAGCGAGAACATGCCGAGCAGGCCGCGGACCTCGACGGCTTTCAGTTCCGTGCCGCAGCAGGCGATGGCTTGATCGAGGGCCGAGAGCGAATCCCGCACGCTGCCTTCACCGGCTTGGGCGAGCACGCTGAACGTCTCGGCATCGGCCGTGATTCCCTCCTGCTGGGCGATCCATTGCATGCGCTCGACGAGCTGTGCGAAATCGACGGAGCGGAAGCTGAACTGCTGGCAGCGGGAGACGATGGTCGCGGGAATCTTGTGCGCCTCCGTGGTGCAGAGGATGAAGACTACCCACTCGGGCGGTTCTTCGAGGGTCTTTAGCAGGGCGTTGAAGGCTTCGCTGGTGATCTGGTGGGCTTCGTCGACGATGAAGACTTTGTAGCGATCGCGAGCGGGGCGGTAACGAACGTTTTCGCGCAGCTCGCGCATTTCGTTGATGCCGCGGTTGGAGGCGGCGTCGATTTCAATGACGTCCGGCGCGCCGCCTCTGGCGGTTTCGATGCAACTGGCGCATACTCCACATGGCACCGAAGTCGGGCCCTGGATGCAGTTGAGACAGCGGGCCATGATGCGCGCGACGGTGGTTTTTCCGGTGCCTCGCTGGCCGGAGAAAATGTAGCCGTGAGCGATGCGGCGTTGCGCGATGGCGTTCTCCAGAGTGGTTTTGACGTGTTCCTGGCCGATCAGCGCCGCAAACGTCTGCGGCCGGTACTTGCGAGCGATGACCTGGTACATGAAAGGGAATATGCCAAGCCCCGGGTGATCCGCGGCACACGAGTTAAACCGCTACCGTTGCTTCCTTCCGGACCTGGCGGGGTTTGCAGCCGCCCGTTGCACGAAGCCCGGAGCCTGACAATCCCCTAGTTTATCAGATGCGCGGGATTGAGGACTCCAGACGCTGATATCCTTGGATGAGGAGATCAACAGCCCATGGAAGTGCACTTCCCTCCCGAGGTCGAAGCGAAGCTTGCGCGGTCTGCCGCTGAGCTTGGCAGCAAACCTGACGAGCTTGTGCAGGCGGTGGTGACGCGCTATTTCGAGGGGGAAGCGCGGTTCGTCGAGGCCGTTGCGCGCGGGAAGGAGGCTCTGAACCGCGGCGAGTATCTCTCCCATGAGCAGGTTGGTCATCGGCTTCAGCGGTTTCTGCAATCCTGATGAAATCCGTTAGTCGGCGCCTGCGGCGCCCAGGGCAGTCGTAGGCGTCGGATTCGTACGTTGGCCGAAGCATAGTTTCGCAATAACCACGCTCAATCAATCCGCGTCACTGGCTGGGTCTTAAGATCCTTAAGCGATTTTAGGAGACGAAGTGCCGCTTCCGCGTCCATTTTGTCGCCATCATAACGGACTTGAAACAAACCTTGGCACGGTGATGCTGCGCGCGGTGGTTTCGAAAGAGGGGAGCATGCTTCACGTCACTCCGATCTGCGAAGTCGATCAGAGACTGGTGAGCGCGGCGATCGCGGCGGTTTCGGAGTGGCGATACGAACCGACGCTGCTGAACAACGAGCCGGTGGAAGCGATCATCACGATCGCGGTGACGTTCCGGCCGAACTGGTGTGGGGCGGGTCGCAGAGATCGCTCCCTGTGGTCGCGGCTCGGTAGAACGTCAGCCCAGATAATCGAAAAGACTGGTTCGCGGAATCTGCTGGAAGGACTGGAGAGCGGCCTGCTGCTCGGTCTGCGCCTGGGTCAGATTTAGAATCGACTGCGTTTCGTCGGCGTCCTGGATGCCGCTGATTTGAACCTTCAACTGCGTGGTCAGAGTAGCCGCGGAGGTGGTCGCGGAGGCGAGGGCATCCTGCGCCGTGCCATAGAAGGCGAGCTGGCTGTTCAAATAAGTGCCGATGTTCGAAAGTCCGCTATTCGCGGTGGCGATGGCCGAAGTGGAGTTGCCGTTGAGCGCGGTCACCATGTTATTGATCGACGTGAAGACGTTGGTGGTGGGATCGGCGGAATCGAAAATCTGCTGGGCGGTCAAGGCAACGGGAAACGTCGTTCCGTTGGGGGACTGGATCGTGCGCGTAGACGCGGAACCTTGATAGGTACTCACCGGATCGGTCTGAGTGGCATCGAACGTATAAGGCTGAGCCTGGTCCGTGTCGCCGGCGAAAATAAAGCGGCCGTTCACCGATGTGTTGGCGAGACCCACCATTTGCTGCTCGATCGACTGCAACTGCTGCGCGATATCGGCGCGGCCCGAGGCGGTCTGCGTGCTGGTGGCGCCTTCGGCCGACAGGGTCTGCACCTGATCGTAGAGGGAGACGGCGGTCGCGATCGCTTGCTCGCCCGTATTGACCTCGGTCGAGACCACGCCGAGGTTCGAAGTAATTTGTTGAGCGCTGCTGAGATTCGCCTGCGCCTGCAACAGCGGCGAAATGACGTCCGGCGAGTCCGAGACGACGTTCACCTTGAGACCTGTCGAAAGCTGGGTCTGGGCCTGCGTCATTTCGAGGGCGATCCGGTTGACGCTGTTTAGAAACTCTTGCTTGGATGGTTGAAGACTGGAAACCATAATAATTCCTCGATTACGCTAGCGGCATCATCGCCATGAGGGCGTCGGTCATAGTGTTGAGCGTCGTGACCACTTTGGCCACCGCTTCGTAGGACTGCTGGAATTCGAGCAGCTTGGCCGCCTCGGCATTGAGAGAAACGCCACTCACGGCAGCCCTCTGGGCTTGCGCCTGGGTTACTAAATTCTGCTGCTCGGTCTGATTCGTGGTGGCGTTCGAAACGTCCGCGCCCACGGTCTGCCCTAGGTTTCCGAACGCCTGCGTGAACGTAAAGCCGTTGTCGTCGGAAGCGGTGGCCAAGCCGGCAACGGCGAGAGCGTTCCCATTGCCGCCCTGAGACGACACCGACGCAGCCGCGATCTGGCTGACCGTGAAACCCGGCGTCACTGCCAGCGTGTAGGCCGCGTCGGCGGAGCTATTGTAGGTGAAGAGATTGGTGGTTGGCGCATTGCCTTGCTGATCGACCCCTTGCGATAGCGCGGTATTCACAGAATCGGCGAAGGTCTGCGCGAGCGTGTTCAGAGAACCCATGTAACCGGGAAGGGTGACATTGTTCTCCTGGATCTGTGCGCCCAGTTGGCCTCCGGTGATCTGCGAGGTGACATCGTTGCCCTGCGAATCGCGAATAACCGTCTGCGGACCGGAGAAATCGGCCGCGACGGTAAACCCCTGCTGGCCGATCACCAGCGCCGTCTGCCCGCCCAGGTACACGTTGATCTGGTTGCCGGTGGTGGGGATCACGGTGAAATTCGCGACTTCCGAAAGTTTTTCGAGATCCGCGTTCCTCTGCGCGTCCAGGCCCGCATCGATGGTACCGCTGGGGTTGCCGGAATTCTTATTGATGGTTACCAGGTCGGCGGCAATCTGGTTGATGGTCGAAACCGAACTGCCAGTCTCCTGCTCGACGTTGCCCGAAGCGGCATGAAGACCGGTCGCAGCCTGGTTGAACGAGGTCGCCAGGGTTTGCGCCTGCGTGAGCACGTTCTGCCGGGCTACTGCGTCGTTCGGACTGACGCTTAGAGCCGAAAAACTGTTGAAGAACGAGTCGAGAGATCCCGAGATTCCCGTGGTTGACGATAAATCGAACATCGTTTGGAGGGGGGTCAAATCCGAGACCTGCTGCTCCGCGGTGCCGAGCATGGTAGTCTGCGCACGCACTGCCTGCTCCAGATATTGGGAACGCGTGCTCGCCAGCGGCCCCGTCGAAATGCCGCCGTAAAGCGCCTCGGAAGGATTGAAGGAGTCGGCGATCAGCGTCACGTTCTGATCGGCATAGCCGGGCGTATTCTGATTCGCGATATTGTTCTGAATGGTGGCGAACTCCTGACTGTATACGTCCAAGGCTTTCGAGGAGTTCAGCAGTGTGGTGAGAAGTCCCATAATATTTACCCGCGGAGCGAGACGGTTCTTCCCGCGCCGGCAAATTGTTCGGACGGCGCCGATTCGCCCGCCTGCGTGTAGGCCGGGCAGCCGCCCAGCATCTTGGCCCAGCCCTGGCAGAATGCCACGCCATGGTCGATTAGCCGCGAGACGATTCGCAGGTCGTTTTTGAGCAGCCTCAGCTCGCGACGGACCTCGTAGGGCGTACCGATACCTTCCCGTACTTCCCGCTCCACCGTCCGCAGGCAAAGGGCCGCCTCTTCAAGACCCGGCAAGGCCGCGCCGATTTCCTCCGGCCCGGGACTCAGCAGAGCCAGACGCAACGCCTCGATCCGGTCGCGCGCTTGCTTGATTTTCGAGCGCGTCATTGACTGCCGAGCGGACTGCCAAACGCATCGTCGATGATCTTCGAGGCCGTTGCACCTGTGTCCACGGTGTACGAACCGTTGGCGTAAGTACGGGCCAACGATTCGAGCTTGTTCTGCCGCTCCGGCGATTCCGCCGCCAGCGACCGCAAGCTTTTCACTAACTCGGACAGGTGAACATCATCATTCGATGGAGTCGCCGTCGTCGGCGTAGAGCCCGCGCCTGAGCTTTGGCCCGTGCGCGCGGTTTCCTGCGTCCCGGGCGTTCCGGCCGGGGTGAGGGAGGTTGAAATAGAGTCGTTTACCTTCATATGGCAGCCAAAGAGGTATTTTTCCCCTCTGAGTTATCCTATCGGCTATCGTTCCCCATCTTTTACTATTTCACTCTCTTTTGAGGTCTCAGTAAATTCTGTACCTTATCTGCCCCAGGGGGTAAGGACTATCCGCCATCCATAAAGCAGTAACAAATCATGTGGCAAATAATATGATGCGCATCTTCAATCCGGCCCATGTGTTGCTCAGGGACCTGAATGTTCAACTGGGCGAGGCTGCCCAGCTTACCTCCATCGCGTCCGGTGAGCGCGAGAGTGCGGCAGCCTAGCGAATTGGCGTACTCCATGGCGCGAATCACATTGGCGGAGTTTCCCGATCCGCTAATCGCCATATAAAGGTCGCCAGCGGCGGCAAAATTCTTTAGTTGCTCCACCGCCGCGTCCTGATAATGCAGATCGTTGGCATAGGCGGTAAGAGTGGGCATGGAGTCGTGCAAGGCCTGAATGCGGAAGCGCGACGACTTGCCGAGGCTGGCGCCTTTCATCATGTCGCAGACGAAGTGCGAGGCGGTGGCCGCGCTGCCGCCATTGCCGGCCACGAAAATTGCCTTTCCCCGATCGCGAGCCTCCCGAAACCACTCGATCGCCTGATCTACTTTCGTATCATCGATAGTTTGGATCGTCTGGAGCAGATTCTCGCGGTAACTGGCGGGAAAAGACATCTTCCATCCCATTGTATACTGAAGCTCGAATGACAGAACGGCGGTGGAGAGGCGACTATGTCTTTCTTTTCGAAAACTTAATCCTTAAGGATTTCAAGATCCGCTATCGGAACATGTCACTGGGGATCTTGTGGTCGCTGATCAACCCTCTGGTAATGATGACCGTGCTCTCGTTCATCTTCGTGCGCGTCTTCGCCACCCGGGACGGCGATGCGCACAACCAGCCGTTCCCGGTGTTCGTTTTGTGCGGCATCGTGCCGTTCAATTTTTTCGTCGGCGCGCTGATGAGCGGCGCGACCTCGATCGTCGACAACGCGGGGCTGATCAAACGGGTTCCGGTACCTCGCGAGGTGGTGCCGATCGCGGCGGTTCTTTCCAATTGCGTGCACCTGCTGATCCAAATTGCGCTGCTGCTGTTGTTAACCGTCGCCTTTGGCCGGCACCCAAACCGCTACTGGCTTTGGCTGCCACCGATCTGGGCTCTCTATATCGCCTTTGTGTGCGGCCTGGCATTGGGATCGAGCGCGATCAATGTGTACATCCGCGACACGCGATACGTGCTGGAGTCGTTCACGACGGTTTTGTTCTGGCTGGTGCCGATTTTTTACCCTTTTTCTATTATTCCTTTGAAATACAAGGATATTTATCAATTTAATCCGGTGGCCGCGCTCGTATTGGCGCTGCGAAACATCCTGATGGACGGGACCGCGCCGCCGATCTCGCTGATCCTCAATCTGACGATCGCGGCGAGCTTTGCCCTGGGCCTGGGATTTCTGATTTTCAGGCGCCTCAAGCTCCGGTTTTACGAGCATATCTGATGCTGCCGGCGCTCCGATTCGACCGGGTCACGAAAACCTTCATTCATCACACTGGACGGATGCTGCTGCGCGAGCGGGTGATCGAAATGATGAGGCCTTCCCGGCGTCCGCGCTTTGAAGCGCTGAAAGATGTCTCCTTCGAACTGATGCCGGGCGACAGTCTCGGTGTGATCGGGCCGAACGGCGCGGGCAAGAGCACCCTTCTGAACCTGGCCACGGGGCTTTCTTTTCCGGACCGTGGCTCGATCACGGTAAACGGACGAGTGACGGCGCTGCTTGAGTTGGGGGCCGGATTTCATCCCGATTTAACGGGAGCGGAAAATGTTCGCGTGAACGGAGCGATGATGGGGATGACGCGGCGCCAGGTGACCGCGTGCTTCGAAGAGATTGTCGACTTCTCCGGCGTGCGCGAGTTCATCAACGAGCCGTTGCGGGTCTATTCCGCCGGCATGACGGTGCGCCTGGCCTTCTCCGTAGCCATCGCCGCCGATCCCGAAGTGCTGCTGATCGATGAAGTGCTGGGATTAGGCGACCAGGCTTTCTATGCCCGCTGTCTCGATAGAATCAGAAGCTTTCAGCGCGACGGCAAGACCATCGTGCTGGCGTCGCATTCGACCGAACTGATCACGATGCTGTGCCAGAGAGCGTTGTGGATAGAACGAGGCCAAGTGGTCGAACTAGGCGCGGCCGCGGGGGTGGTAGCGGCTTATAAAGCCACGGGGCCATAAAAAACCGCGTCCTATGGTCGCGGCTCATCGAGGATCACGATCTCCACCCGCCGGTTGCTGGCGCGGCCGTCGGGCGTCTGATTCGTATCCTTCGGGTCGAAGGAACTGTAACTGGCTACGGACAGTCGGGATTCGTCAATCGCTCCATCGCGGCCGAGCAGTTCCAGCAAGCGGAGGCTGCGTGCCGCGGCCAGCTCCCAGTTGTTTCTGAAACGCCGATTGTGGATCGGCACCGCGTCGGCGTGGCCCACCAGTGTTACTTTATTCGGGATTTCGCGTAGGATCGCCGCAATCTGTTCTACCAAGGGACGGGCTTGCGCGTCGATCGTGTCGTCGCCGGAGGCGAAGAGAATGGTCTGCGGCAGGCTGATGACTAAGCCGCGCGGCTCGCGTTTCAGATCGAGGCCGAGCGATTCGAGCTTGCGCTGAGTGGGCTCCGGTGGCTTCGCGACAACTTTCTCGACAACTTTCTCGACAACTGGGGCAACGACGGGGTGGGGTATCTTGCTTTGAGCGGCGGCCGCGACGAAGAAGATCAGCAGGATGGTTAAAACGTCCATATAGCTGACCATCCACCGGTCACGATTCAGATCCGGCCCACGGCGGTGAAACCTTTTCATACGGGTTGTTCCCCGTGGCGCAGGAAGCAGCCCAAGCGGTCCCGCACCAGCGCGGGATAAGCGCCGTCGAACAGGCAGAGAGTGCCTTCGACGATCATCTCATGCGTCTCAAACCGGTCGGCGACATGCGCGCGCATTCGCTGCGCGGCCGGCAGCAGCAGAAGGTTCGCCAGGCCGAGACCGTAGATTGTGGAAACGAATGCGGTACCCGTTCCTGCCGCGACCGAGGAAATGTCTGAGAACTGGCGCAGGACGTTCATCAGTCCCACCACCGTGCCCAGTACGCCGATGGTGGGCGCGAAGCCACCCGCAACTTCGAATACTCTGGCGTCGGTTTCGCCCTGCCTTTCGACCTGGTGCAGTTTCGTCTCCAGCATCGCCTGTAATTCGACGCGATTGCGCGCGTCCATCGCCAGTTGCAGGGATTCGCGCAAGAATGACTGACTTGCCTGCGCGATCAGCGGCTCGATTCCAAAGAGCCCTTTGGAGCGGGTGATTTTCGACAGCGCGACGAACTCTTCCATTAATGCCATGCGGTCTTCTATTGGCGTTCGGAGGAGTGCGACCGCACTCTTTACAGCGCGATGCAGGGAATGGCGCGGCGTGGTGATCAAGGTCACGCCGAGCGTGCCTCCCAAAACGATCAGCACTCCTGTTGGTTGAAAGAAATATCCGATGCGGATTCCAGCGAAGGCGATGCCGGCGAGAACCGCGCCGATTGCGACGACGATGCCGGCCACCATCCATAGATCGATTTTTGGACGCGCGGGCGGCGCGGATTGAACTGCTTTGCTGTGAGAGGGTGTAAGAAGTTCACGTGCGATAGCGATGGCGGGTGCGGACACGCATCGGTCATTGCACGCGGCGGGCCGATATTCAATCGAATGGCGTCAATACCGTGGGGGCGAGCTCGCGGCAATATATTGCCGCCGGCAATTATCTAGCGAGCCAGCCGCCGTCGACGACCAGAATCGAACCGGTGACAGCAGCCATGTGGCCGCCTACCTGGGGAAGATGATGTCAAGGAGAAGGTGTGTATTCCTGGACAGGGCCGTCCATACCCCACATTACTTGCCAAGAACCATCCTGTTGCCGGCGGGCGATTTCGAGGTAACGAAGCTCCGTGCGTCCGGAATCACCGGCCGCCGAGGCACGCATGAGTTCGATTGAACCGCGGACAAAGGCAAAATCTCCTCGGATAAGAATCTCATCGGGGTGCACCTGAACGCGAAAACCGCCATTTCGGATCACTTCGGTGTAGTAATCCCAGCGCTCCTGCCAGGATTGAGCGGGGTTGCGAAGATTGATGTCCACGTAAGTGTCTCCGTAGAAACGCATGATGCGATCCACGTCGCCGGTGTTGAAGCCTTCGGTGAACTCACTCGCCATGTGGCGCAGCTTCGCTACGTCTTCCTGTTCGGACTGGGTCGACGGCATGGTGTTCTCCATAAACTAAGATTTCTCCGCCCACTTTTTTCGGGCGAGTGCCCACCCTCCAGTTCGCCTCTTTTTACGGGCAGCGTTGCCGAACCTTTCGGCTGCTGCGTTACCGGGCAAGTTCGGCGCTGGTGCCGGTTTATTTATCCACCATCCTAACTCGTTTTGTTTCGCATCGCGTTTTGCTGTCGTCGCGCTATTTCTTTGGGGCGATTTCTACCACACACCTTACCGTGTCCAGTGTGCTCATATGCGATAGGCCTCGGCCGCGGTGCCGCCGAAAATCGCCGCTCGTTCCGATGCCGACAATTTCTCCGTTGCGCGATGCATCAGATCCGTCCAATTTTTGTAGGTGGTTGCGGAGAGACAAACGGGCCAGTCCGATCCAAACATGATTCGCTTCGGGCCGAACGCCTCGATGGCGGTATCGATATAGAAGCGCAACTGGGCTTCTGTCCAATGCTTGTGATCGGCCTCGGTCGCGACACCCGAAATCTTGCACCAGACGTTGGGACGCTGCGCCATCTCCCGCAGATTGTCGCGCCAGGGCATTACCACGCCATCGCGAATCCGGGGCTTGGCAATGTGATCGACAATGAAGCGCTGCTTCGGATGACGATCCACGAACTGGATCGCGTAGGGAAGATGGCGGTCGAAAATCAGAATGTCGTAGGCGAGGCCGTGCTTATCGAGTAGCGCCACACCGGCGTTAAAATCCTCGCGCAGGATGTAGCGGTCGTCTTTCTCGTCCTGCACGACGTGACGCACTGCCCTGAGCTTTGGGTTGACCGCGAATTTTTCAATCTCGCCTTCGACAGTTGGCGACGTGAGCGGAACCCAGCCCACGACGCCTTTCAAGAATGGATATTTCCCCGCGAGCGACAGAAGCCACTCAGTCTCGGCGATGGTCTGGCGGGCTTGAACAGTGATGGAGCCATCGATTCCCGCAGCGCGCAATTCTTTATGCAAATCCTCGGGCAGAAAATCGCGGCGCAGGGCCGCATCGTCGATCCAGCCGTACTCGGCGTCCGAGTATTTCCAGAAATGTTGATGTGAGTCGAGCTTAAGAGGCATGATCCTGATTCTCCTGCCGGCCGGTGGGCCAGCTACGATTCGCTACTGGTGAGATGAGATGGCGGAGTTCGTCGATCAGCGTTGTGCCGGCACTTCTGCTTGCCGCCGCGACGTTCTGCCGAACTTGTTCGACCGTCGACATGCCTGCGAGTGTCGTCGCGACGTAAGGGTGCTGCAAGCAGAATTGCAACGCGAGATCGCTCGCGGGAACGCCGCGCAGTGCGCACAATTGAACGATCCTCCGTCCCGCTTCCTTCACCTCGGCCGGCGCGGGATGCCACGGCGGCGGACCGCTGGTGGTAAGAAGTCCCATATGCAGCGGCGATGCGTTGATCAGTCCAATGCCTTGCCGCTGAACGAACGGTGTGAGGAGGTCGTCCATGTCCGTGATCAGTAAATTGTAGCGGCAATAGGAAAGGATCGCGTCGACGGGCACGGCCTCGGCGACACGGCGCAACATACCTAATTGCAATCCGGTGATGCCGATGAACCGCGCCTTGCCTCCGCGTTGAAGTGAACGCATGGCGGGGATAGCCTCTTCGACGATCTGCGTTTCACTAACAAATTCGATGTCATGGGCCAGAAAAACGTCAAGGTAATCGGTCCGCAGGCGCTGAAGGGATTCGTCGATGCTTAAGTGGATGCGCGCGGCGCTAAAATCAAATCCGTTGATGTCGAAGCGGCCGCATTTGGTGGCGAGGATGACTTTATCCCGGCGGCCTGCGAGCGCGGCGCCCAAACGGGTCTCCGCGAGCGTCCGTCCATAATAAGGCGCGACGTCGAAGTAATTGATGCCGAGATCAATGGCGCAGTGGACCGCGCGCTCACCCTCCGCGGCATCCGTCTCGCCGAATTCATTTCCAAGCGGGGATGCGCCGAAACCGAGTTTCGAAACTCGCAGGCCGGTGCGGCCCTGGGTCGCGTATTCCATGTCTTCTTAGTATGCCGTGCGAATATGATCGTATGACAAGGCGCGAGATTCTGACACTCCCGTTTGCCTCGGTGCCTCTATTAGCGGCGCCCACGAACGCATTTTGGAACGAAAAGAAACCCGAAGACTGGACCGCCGAGGAGGTTCAGGAGATGTTGACGAAATCGCCGTGGGCCAAGGAAGCAGCAGTCAACGTTTTCGGTGGCGCAGGCGGGTCGTTGCTGAATCGCAATGGTGCGATGAACAGGTCGGGGAACGTGTCGAGCAGCGGGCGGCAGCGCGCCAATACAAATCAAACCACACAGGGCGACGCACCGGATCTTCGCTACAAAGCGGTCGTACGCTGGGAGTCCGCGCTGCCCATATGCGAGGCCCTTAAAAGCAAATCGACGGAGGGCCTGGCGGATTTTTACATCCTCGCGGTGGTCGGCGACCTCACGCTCGCCGATGCGGATGCCGATGAGGCGCAGCGCGAAGCGCGGCTCGACATGATGAAGCAATCGACCAGGCTTGACAAGCATGGCGGAGCGATCAGCCTGGCCAATGTCCAGCTGGTGAAAAAAGTGGGAACGCTATTTTGTTTTTCGCGCGCCGATCCGATCAAGGACGGGCAGGCGACGTTTTCCACCAAGATGGGACCGGTCGAAGTGAAATGCAAATTCACTGTGAAAGAGATGACGTATCGCGGTAAGCTGGAATTGTGATGATGTCCGAAAACGGCTAGCCTTCTTGCGCGCCCCGCGGCATAATCGAAGCAGTGGAACTTACCCGCACAGTTTGCGACCGCGCCCGTTTGGCTCGCGATGCGCGCTTCGACGGACGCTTCTTCATCGGCGTAACGTCAACGCGGATTTACTGCCGTCCGGTGTGTCCCGCGCCATCGCCGAAGCCTTCGAATGTTCTCTATTTCCCATCCGCCGCCGCGGCCGCCGAGGCGGGGTTTCGTCCCTGTCTCCGCTGCCGCCCGGAAACGTCCCCGGGCACGCCGGCGTGGCTCGGAACGTCGGTCAGCGTCTCGCGCGGATTGAAGTTGATCGGGGAAGGGGCGCTCGACGAGACCAGCGTCGACAATCTGGCGGAGCGGTTAGGAATCGGCTCGCGCCACCTGCGCAGAATGTTCCTGCAGCACCTGGGAGCGACGCCGGTCGCCGTGGCGCAAACGCGCCGCGTACACTTCGCGAAGAAGCTGATCGACGAAACGGAACTGCCGATGACGCAAGTGGCGATGGCGTCGGGATTCGGCAGTATCCGCCGGTTCAACGCCACGTTTCAGAACCTGTACGGGCGGACGCCGGGCGATCTTCGCCGATCGACTGCACGCGAGCGAAATGGAGGCGAGGCCGATGTATACACCTTTCGTCTGGGCTACAGGCCGCCCTACAACTGGGCGTCCATGATCGGATTCCTCGGCCCGCGCGCAATTCCGGGGGTCGAGACGATTACTTTGGAGGAGTATCGCCGGACCATCTCGTTAGATGGCAAAACAGGATTTATCTCGGTTCGCCCCGTGTTCCTAAAGCATCATATGGAACTGCGGATTGAGTTCCCGGAACCCTCGGCGCTGTTCCGCATTGTCGAGCGGGTGCGCAACATCTTCGATCTCCGCGCCGATCCATCCGATGTGGACGGGCACTTGCGGCGCGATCCACGTCTGAAGCCGATGGTGCAGGCTCACGCCGGCATGCGCGTGCCGGGATGTTGGGATGGTTTTGAGATCGCCGTGCGAGCGATCCTGGGACAGCAGGTCAGCGTGAAGGGCGCGACAACTATGGCTGGCCGGCTGGTGGCGCAATTTGGCGACTCACAGATCTTTCCCAATGCGGAAGCGTTGGCCGGCGCGGACCTGACGCGCATCGGGCTCACAAAACAACGCGCCCACTCCATTCGCGAACTGGCCTCGGCGGTCTCGCGCCGCGAAGTCTCCTTCGACGCCTCGCTGGGCCTCGATTCGTTCGAGGAAGCGATGACCAAGCTGCCGGGAATCGGGCCGTGGACCGCGCAGTACATCGCCATGCGCATCGGCGAACCGGACGCGTTCCCGTCGGGCGATCTTTATCTGCGAGGCTTCGCAAGACAATCGGAATCGTGGCGCCCATGGCGGGCCTACGCGGCAATGTACATCTGGAACGGGAGTCATCCTTTATGAACTACACCTATCTCGACACACCAATTGGCACGCTCCTTATCGCGGGCGACGAGGAATCCGTGCGGCGCATCGATTTCCCAAAGAACGGCAAGGCGCGCACCCCGGATCGGGGCTGGCTGGAATCCTCGCGTGGACCCGTGGGCCAAGCGGTCGAGCAGCTGCGCGAATATTTTGCCGGGAAGCGCGCCGATTTCGATCTGCCGCTGGCGCCGGAGGGCACCGAATTTCAGCGCGCCGTGTGGCGCAATCTGCAGGACATTCCCTACGGCGAAACGATCTCTTACGGCGAACTGGCGAAGCGCGTGGGCAATCCCAAAGCGTCGCGGGCCGTGGGCGCGGCCAATGGCCAAAATCCCATCCCGATTGTGATCCCGTGCCATCGCGTGATCGGCGCGAACGGAAAACTGACCGGCTTCGGGGGTGGGCTGCCGACCAAAGAAGCCCTGCTTGGGCTCGAGACAAAACAGCTTAAGCTCACCTAGGTGGAAGCGCTGGGCGCAGTTCGGCTGTACTAAATTCGTGCGCGACCGGCTGACCTTAAGATCAACCTGCCGCCAATGGATCGAGCTGCCCGCTAGGCTTGGAACAAGTCCAACCTTCCGGTGCCAACTCTCTGAATCCTCGGGTTCCCGGGATTTTATGGAATCGATTCCAAGATACCTCCATTTCCAGAGGCTCAGGACCACCGTAATACGACGCTTGCTGCGCAGCAAAAAACTGTCAGAAGAGCCCCAGGTGAGAGGCCCCTCCTACTCGGAGAATACCGGAGGTCCAGCGAGCGGACATCCGGTGAGTTTCCCAAAACTAATAAAGGAAAGGAGATAATCCTAATTCGCGATCGGTCCTTCACCCGCCGATAGTGCCGCGATCATCGATTCCTTCAGACGCTCGGCGGCCTCTGCCGCGGACTGGAGCGCGATTCGGTATACGATCATCGCCACCAATGCATCGAATGCCAGCACACCGAAAAATGCCGCTTCGCTTCCGGTCGCCCATCGCGCAATATAGGCCAGACCGGCAGGAATCGAAGCGACTGGATAAATAACAAACAGCATCGCTTGCACTCGGCCCGCCGCTCCGGATCGGAAGGAAGTAGCGGGATTCACGGCTCTCGCCTGATGGATGGATAGAAGGTTCCCCGCGCCCAACAGGAACAGCGTAAGAACGGCAGCCACCGAGTATGCTTCCCCCATGCGCACCGGATTCAGAGGCATCCCCAGACACGCGCAAACAATGGTCACAGCCGAAATTTCAACGACGATAAAAAACACCGCGCTCAGGTTCTTTCCGATTAACACGCGCGAGAACGGCACGGGCGCCAGAAAATAAAATTGCGCGGCGGAGCGGTCGAAGCCGAACGAATTCCAGAAGCACACTTCACTGAGCAGCAGCAACGAATAGACACTTACGATGGTCAGGTAGTTCGCGCCGAGCATCGAATTTGTGGGTCCGTTTCTACCGAGCGCGAGCGGCAGCCAGATCACCAGTCCGAACGTGAATCCCATTAGAAACACCAGCCGAAAACGCGGCGACCGTACCAGAAAGCGAATCTCTTTCTCAATCATCGCCGCCAGCGGATCGGGAAACACGACCGACGGCAGGCGGAAGAATTTTTCGACCAGTCCGTCCCGGCGCGAGGATCGCGCTCCGCGTGCCGAAGCTGCCTGCGCGTCGAACGACAGCGATGTCTTGAACTGCCAGTAACCGAAGACCGCGGCCGCCATTGCCCATGCGAGCACAATCGCAAGGGATCGAATGATGGCGCGGCCCTGCATCAGGTTCGCCGTCGCTGCCCACGGCCAACCGATCCAGGCATCTCCGGATAACCTGCCCAAGGTTCTCCCGCCTCCCGGCGCTCGAAGCATCAACAATTGCGGCAGACCGGCGCAAATCACGAGCAGAAAAAATGCCGCCTCGCGAATTCGCTTGTGCGCGAGGATCCGCGCGACAAGATCGCGTATTCCCACCGCGAGCAACAAGTTAAACAGCACATAAGGCGCGAGCGGAACCGCGGTCCACTTCGGGATGGTGGGATTCAACAGCATCCCCAACGCCAGCCCCATCGCGATGAGCAGCATCTCCACCGCGGAGGTAACCCGCAACATGACCTCAATCGAGAAAAGCTGCGACGCGGGGATTGGATATACCTGCAGCTTGCGCAGTTCGAGGGAGGCGCCGGTGGCTGCCATCAGCAGCGGCACAACCTGCCAGTACAGGAACATCAGCAGCAACCCGCCCGGCAGCAAAGCCTTCATGGCGTCGTGATTCGCCGGATTCGCGGCCAGGCGCGCCGTGGCGATCGCCGCCAACAACCAGAAGCCATACCATCCGGCGCTGATCGCCGCACTCCAAGCCACGCCGGCGCGCGGATAAAAATTAACCACGGTCCGCCACTGTGCCCAGAGGATTGCGCGAGCCTGATTCATGAAGCCTCTACAGCCAGTCGAGCGTTTCCGTGGTACGGCCCACGCCCACCGCGCGGACAAAAGCGTCTTCCAATGTTTCGGACGTGCCCCGCAGCTCGTCCATCGAACCTTCGACCACCACTTTCCCTTCGTTGATGATGGCCACGCGGTCGCAGAGCCGCTCCACTACCTCGAGCACATGCGAGGTCAGAAAAATCGTCGCGCCATGGCGCACCTGTTCGAGCAGAATTTCTTTCATGAGTCGCGCGCCCACCGCATCCACGCCTTCAAACGGCTCATCCATAAGGAACAGGCGCGGCCGATGGATCAGCGCCGCCGCCATTGCCGCGCGCTTCCGCATGCCTTTGGAATATTCGGCGATGAGTTTCTTTGGGCTGCCGTCAAGCTCGAACAGTTCCAGCAGTTCCACCGATCGCTCTCGCGCGATCTTCTGTTCCAGCCCGTACATGCGGCCGACGAACTCGATGAACTCGCCGCCTGTCAGATGGTCGAACAGAAGCGATTCGTCGGGGACCAGCCCGATCGTCTGCTTGATCTCGAGGCCCTGCTGCGGCATCGCCAGGCCAAGCAGGCGAATGCTGCCTGAGGTTGGAGGCGCAAGACCCATCATCATTTTGATCGTCGTGGTCTTGCCCGCGCCGTTCGGTCCCAGGAATCCGAAAAAACTTCCCTGGGCAACGGTCAGGCTAAGCCCGTCCACTGCCGCCTTATTTCCATAGACCTTGCGAAGATTCTGGACCTCGATGGCGGGAGGGAACTCGGGCATGCGCACCCCTATCGTACCGGACTGCTTTCAGTACGTGCAGCTAACCAGTCGAGAAGTCTCGGCGGAAACCGGAGGCGCAGCGGGAATCGCGTCTTTCCAACCTTCATGCAACGTCAAAAGCAGCTGCTCGACTTCCTCGAGCGGTGCCTCCATTTGCCTGGCGTTCGCTTCGAACAACCGTGTCTGCATATAAGTGTAGAGATCGCGCAGGGGCCGGCTGATCTCCTCATACCGCGGATCGAGCGATCGCGAAAGCTCGCGCAGAATCGCATGCGCGCGCATAATCTGACGCGAGCGCTCCTGGATCTCGCGCAACTTCAAATGGCGCCGCGCTGAAGCGGTCGCTTCTATCGCGCCCCGATATAACATGCAGACCAGTTTGACGGGGTCCGCGCTGAGTACTTCGGTTTCCAGATACTTGTTATGGTTCGAATAGGGCATTTTCGGATAAGCCATGGGCGAGTGAGATCTACCTTCCACTGCTCTCTTCGGCCATCTTCAGCATTTGTTCATTGGGAATTTGCTCAACCAGCTCGCCCGTGTGTTTGTTGACGATGCGTACCACGGCAATATTCGCCGCGCGGTCGATAATAAATGTGACTTCATTCTCCTGGCCGAAGAGTTGGGCGGCATTTACCGCCTTGACGGCCTGGAGCAGTGCTCTTTGATCCTCGCCGGGCGGTGGTTTTTTCGCCACTTGTGTGGATGCGCTGAGATGAGACGCGAGATTGCCGATAGACGAAATATTCACATCGCCGCCTTGCGAGCAGTTGACAACTGCCCTCAAAGAGCTCATCGGCATCGGGCGAGTGATTATTAATCAAGCCAGATTCAGGACTTTTCCGATCGCGTTCGTGTCCAGCTCGATCTTCTTCTGTAGCATCGTGATCGCGTAAATTAACTGCTCTGGACGCGGAGGGCAGCCGGGAACGTAGACATCGACCGGGATCACCTGATTTACCGGAACCAGCGCGTAGTTCGAGAAGACGCCAGTGGAGGTCGCGCAGGCGCCCATCGAAATCACCCACTTCGGCTCCGGCATCTGCTCGTACAAGCGGCGGATCACCGGGGCCATCTTATTCGACACCCGGCCGGCGATGATCATCAGGTCGCTTTGCCGCGGCGACCCGCGCATCACCTCCGCGCCGAATCGCGAAATATCGTAGCGCGAGCCGATCATCGACATCATTTCGATGGCGCAGCAGGCCAGGCCGAAACTCATCGGCCAGATCGAATTCTTGCGAGCCCAGTTGATCGCCATGCTGACCGTCGTGGTGACGATGGATTCGCCATATTCGTCGGCCACGGGTTCCTGGTCGACCCGCGCGAACAACTCCGGCGGTTGGCTTAGATGAAACTTTGTATCGGGTGCGTCCACGATCCGATTATCTCACGCTGCTCGCCTCCAGGTGACAATAGTGTTCATGATCGGCGAATTGTTTCTCTCCCACTCTTCCAACAAATTGACGCAAATGGCCGCCCAAGTTGAAGTCTGCCTCCAGAAGCTCGATGCCGACCAAGTCTGGACTCGCGCCCGCCCGACTCAAAACTCCATCGGGAATCTGGTTCTTCACCTGTGCGGCAACGTCCGTCAATGGATCGGATCGAGCATCGATGGCCAGCCCGACATCCGTCAACGCGATCGGGAGTTCGCGGCTCCTTCTGGCATAGATACACCGGAACTTCTCTCAACGCTCAACATAACAGTAAGCCAGGCGCTCTCGATCCTCGACAATCTCCCGCCACACCGGCTGACCGAGCTTGTGTCGACCCAGGACGGCGAACGATCCGTTCTCGAAGTGATCTATCAAGTGGTTGGACACTTTCAACAGCACGCCGGCCAGATCATCTTCGAGACCAAGCGTCTCTCCGGCCAGGATTTAAAGTTTTATGCGCCGGCGAAAAAATAGTTCTTGACTCTGCCGTTACGTCAGGCCTGATTCTATACTTCGGAAGGAACAGATGCTCCAAGCGCAACAATTCGCCGAGCTGGCCGGCGTGACCGTCCGCACCCTGCATCATTACGATCGCCTGGGTCTGCTGCGGCCGCGCCGCACCGAATCGGGGTATCGCGTCTACCGCGAATCCGATCTGGAGCGGCTGGAGCAGATCGTTGCGCTGAAGTTCGTCGGTCTTCCTTTGAAGCGGATTAAGGTTCTACTCGAACGCGACAATCTGGATCTTCTTGACGCGTTGCCTAGACAGCGTCTCGTCTTGGAAGCCAAGCGCCGGCTGCTCGATCGCGCCATTCGTGCGATTCAGGACGCCGAACGCACGCTCGCGACCGGGCAGCGGCCCGACGCCGCGATTCTGAAAAAAATTATTGAGGTAATCGAAATGCAAAACAATCCAAACTGGACAGAAAAGTATTACAGCGAAGAAGCCCTGGCGAAGCTGCAAAAAAGAGAGTGGACTCCCGAATTGCAGAAGCAGACCACGAAGAAGTGGACGGAACTATTCCGCGACGTCGAAGCCGCGCTGGATGAAGATCCTGCCAGCGAGAAAGCGCAAGCCCTTGCCGCTCGTTGGAGCGCCCTCATCCTGGAATTCACCGGGGGCGATCCGGGAGTAACGAAGGGCCTGAACGCCGTGTGGAAAGATCCATCGAACCTGCCCGCATCGACCCGGCAGGAGATGAAGCCCTATAGCAATCCCAAGGTCCACGAGTTTATCCAAAAAGCGATGGCCGCCGCGAAGGAATAGCCGCTCTTGGCCGGTCCTGTTTTTTCTCTGCGTTCTCGGCGTCTCGGCGTGAAACGTCTTGATCTTGACGACGTTCGCTACACTAGTAGTTACCTTGTTGCCGTCTGACCCCGCCCAAGCCGTTTCCCAGGCCACCCCGCCTCCTCCGGACCCTGTCGAAACGACGTATCGCGACCTGGAAAACCGCATCCGGGAATTCCGTCCCAACGAGGATCTCGCCCCGCTGGAAAAAGCCTTCCACTTCGCAGCCGAGCGTCATAAAGGCCAAACCCGCGTCTCCGGCGAGCCTTACATGCTGCATCCTTTGCTGGTCACCCGCCAGCTTGCCGACATGCACATGGATATGGTCGCGCTCGAAACCGGCCTCCTTCACGACGTGGTCGAGGATACCTCCGCCACCATCGACGAGATTCGCAGGAATTTCGGCAACGAGGTTGCCGCCTGCGTCGATGGCGTCACCAAGCTGAGTAAGCTCAACCTCGCATCGCGCGAGGAACGCCAAGCCGAGAGTGTCCGCAAGATGCTGCTCGCCATGGTCAACGACATCCGCGTGATCGTGGTCAAACTCGCCGACCGCCTGCATAACATGCGCACCCTCGGCTACCTCTCGCGAGAGCGTCAGCTCCGCATCGCCGAGGAGACCATGGAAATCTACGCGCCCATCGCGCACCGCCTCGGCATGGGTAAAATCCGTGGCGAACTGGAGGACCTCGCCTTTCAATACCTCGAACCCGAAGCATCCGAAACGCTGCTCAAAGAATTTGAAGCCGCCCGCGCCTCGAACGAAACTTTCCTTGCCGAGATCAAGCACACCGTCGAGGTTTTGCTCGCCCGCGAAGGCATTGTCGCCCGCGTCGACGGCCGCGTCAAACGAGCTTATTCCGTCTTTCAGAAGCTCAAACGCCAGAAAATTACACTCGATCAGGTCTACGATCTTCTCGCTGTCCGCATCATCACGGATTCGGTGAAGAACTGCTACGCCGCGCTCGGTGTCATTCATAACGAGTGGCATCCCATCCCCGGCCGCATCAAGGATTTCATCGCGATCCCGCGGCCTAATCTCTATCAATCCCTGCACACTTCCGTCATGGGACCCGGCGGACGACATTTTGAAGTTCAAATTCGTACGGACGAAATGCACCGCATCGCCGAAGAAGGGATCGCCGCCCATTGGAAATATAAGGAAGGGCGCAGAGGCGCGGCCGAAGACGACCATCGCGTGGCATGGCTCCGCCAGCTGGTCGAGTGGCAAAGTGAAATGCGCGACCCGGGCGAGTTCATGTCCACCCTCAAGGTGGACCTCTATCCTGAGGAAGTCTACACCTTCACGCCTAAAGGGAAGGTGATCATCCTTCCGCGCGATGCCACGCCCATCGATTTCGCCTACGCCATCCACTCCGATGTCGGCAACTCCTGCATCGGCGCGAAGGTAAATGGCCGTATCGTCCAGCTCAAGTACGGCTTGCGCAACGGCGACGTGGTCGAGATCCTCACGCAAACGAATCATCTCCCCAGCAAGGATTGGCTGGCGATCGTCAAGACCTCCAAAGCCCGCAACAAAATCAAGCACGTCATCAATACGACGGAACGCGTCAAAGCCATCGAGATCGGCGAAAAATATCTGGAGCGTGAAGCCCGCCGCCTCGGCGTGGCGATGAAAGGCATCACCAAATCGGCAATGGAATCGGTTGCCGCCGAATACGGTTACTCGAAAATCGACGACCTCTACGCTGCTCTCGGCTATGGAAAATATTCGGCCCGCCAAGTCCTGCAAAAGCTAGCGCCCGATCAGATTCAGCTTGAGCCAACTCCCGATCCCGTCCTAACCGAGCCTTCGCGCCCCGCCACGGCAACCCAGCCCGCGCACGCCGATCAGGACCTGGTCATCAAGGTCAAAGGTATCGACGATCTGCTGGTCTATCGCGCCAAGTGCTGCAATCCGATTCGCGGCGAAGCCATCGTCGGCTACGTCACCCGAGGGAAGGGCGTGGCCGTGCATTCCCTCAACTGCGCCAACGTCCAGAGCCTGATGTATGAGGTCGAGCGGAAAATCGACGTCGAATGGGCGCGCAGCACTTCGGCTCCATTCCCCGTCAAACTGACCGTGTTAACGGAAGACCGCCCCGGCATGCTCAGCCAGCTGACCACATCGCTGTTCGACGAGCAGACCAATATAAGGAGCCTCGAAACGCGCGCCGACGACATACACCACACCACCGGCGCCATCATCGACATGACCATTGAAGTGAAGGATAAGAAGCAGCTCGAGCGCATCGTCACCGCGATCCGTCGAATCTCAGGCGTCCGCGACATTGAGAGGGTAAATACGCCTTGACCGAGAGAGTAAATCTGCAAATGACCGATCCGGAACATATCGCCATTTCCAAGTCCAAGGGACTGAAGATCGATTGGAAAGACCAGCATCATAGCGAATATTCGCTAGCCTATCTGCGCGACGAATGCCCCTGCGCCACCTGCACCGGCGCGCACGGCACGGAGCCGCAAAAGACGAATTACGCGGCAGAGAGCCCATTCCAGCTATATAAACCGGTGCTCAAAATGCTAAACGTCGAAGAGGTCGGCCACTATGCGATAAGAATCGCATGGTCGGACGGCCACGGGTCGGGGATCTATTCCTTCGACCACCTGAGAAAAATCTGCCCCTGCCCGGAGTGCCGAGCAGCGCGTGCTTAGCGAGCTTTGCGCCTTTGCGTGAAATCTTTCTTCTCCGCGTCTCTGCTCAAACCTGCGCTTCTCCAGGTCCGCGTCAGGTGGGTTGGTCTCGGGAAAGCGATGGCAAATTGATCATATAACGCTCCCCTCATACCCCCGTACTGGTTCAAAACCACCAATCCCGGTGATTTTCGGCCATTCCCCGCCTATTCCTCACTCCAAATCTATTGATTTTGCTCCTCTTAATAGTTGGCGAAACGCGTGCAACGAAATTACCGTCAACTTTGACGAAGGTATAGCTCATGCATAAAATATTCCAAACCACAACCTACGCAGTCGCACTCGGGTTGCTAGCCGCCCCCGCTTTCGCGCAAGAACGTCCGACAGCCGCCCAAATCCAGCAACAACTGGAGGCCGGCGCTCCGGCTGAGCAGCAGCCCGCAGCCGATCCCGTAGCCATCCCCTCACGGCTTACAATCAAGGCTGGCACGTACGTCACCGTGCGCGTCAATGAAATTCTATCCTCCGATCGCAGCATGGTGGGGGACGCGTTCACCGCCACTCTCGCGAAGCCCATCGTCGTCGACGGCGTCGTCGTCGCGCAACGCGGTCAGAACGTGACCGGACGCGTGACCGAAGCGAAGAAAGCCGGACGCGTCGCGGGTACCTCGCGCCTCGGCGTCCAGTTGATTGAACTGCCCGTCGTCGACGGCCAACAATTACCCATTCAGTCCGAGTTATTGACCCGTAACGGTACTACCTCAACCGGCCGTGACGCAGGCGCCATCGCCGCAACCACCGGTGTAGGCGCAGCCATCGGAGCCGGTGTCAATGGAGGAGTCGGAGCCGGAGTCGGCGCCGGTGCCGGGCTCGTTGTGGGTCTTGCCGGAGTGCTGCTGACCCGCGGCAATCCCACCATCGTCTACCCGGAAACCATGCTGACTTTCCGCGTCAATCAGGACGTCACCGTCTCGACCGACCGTAGCGTGCAGGCGTTCCGCTACGTCCAGCCCGCGGACTACGATCAACCGGCGCAACAAACGATGGTCCGCCGTCCTCTACGTCCAGCCTACGGTTTCGCGCCCGGCTACGGATACGGCTACCCATACTACCCGTATCCTTATTTCTACGGACCCAGCTTCTACTACGGTTTTGGCGGTCGATTCGGCCGCCGCTGGTAATTAATATAAGAAAGGCCGGCTGGAGCAGTTTCCTGCCCCGGCCGGCTTGTCGCAGGCAGTCCGCCTGCGATCCTCCGCCACCCTATAGCGCGTAATCTGGCACCGAACGGGATCGGGAAATTGGAAATCTTCTTTGCAATTCGTGGAGTTTGCCTTGTGCAGCCCCGGACTCGATTGCTTTTTCAGCGAGTTCCACCCCTCTTCGCAAATCCTTCGCTATTCCCGATGCAACCAGTCCCGCCGCGGCATTCACGATGACAATTTCACGCTTCGGACCTTCGACGCCACTCAGAATCTCCCGAGCGATCTCTGCATTCCGCATCGCATCGCCCCCCAGCAGTTCCTCCCCGAACGCCCTCTTCACCCCGAAATCCGCCGGCATCCATAGATGTTTTTCCACCCGTCCCGTCCACACCTCATAAACGTCGGTCGGACCCGTCGTAGTAACTTCATCCAGCCCGTCGTGCCCGTGGACAATGAACGAATGCCCGGTTCCCAGCGTCGCCAGCGCCTCCGCCATCAACTTCGCCGCCTCGGGCGTTGGCGCTCCAATTAGCTGCGTCCCCGCCCGCGCCGGATTCGCCAGCGGCCCAATCAGATTGAACACCGTCCGCAGCTTTAAGTCCCGGCGCACTGGAGCGGCGTGTTTCATAGCCGGATGCAGGTTTGGCGCGAATAGAAATCCGATCCCAACCTCCCGAATCGCGGTCGCCGCTTCGTCGGGCGTCATGGAAATGCGCACGCCCAGCGCCTCGAGAACATCCGCGCTTCCCGCCTGGCTCGACGCCGACCGTCCCCCGTGCTTCGCCACCCGCGCCCCCGCCCCCGCCATCACGAACGCCGCGACGGTCGAGATATTAAACGTCCCCGATAAATCTCCCCCGGTGCCGCAAGTATCGATTAACCCTTCGCCCGCGTCGACCACGATCATGTGCTCGCGCAGCGCGCGCGCGAATCCGGTCAGTTCACCCACTGTCTCGCCCTTCATCTTGATCGCGACCGCGAATCCCGCGATCTGGGCCGGGCTCGCCTCGCCTTCGAGCAGCGCATTCATCGCCGCCTGCGCGTCTTCGGCCGAAAGATGTTCACCCGCCGCGACGCGATGCAGATAGGAGAGGAAGGTCGCCATGTTATATTGGGAATTCTCCAGCATATAGTATGAAGATCCACGAGTATCAGGCCAAGGCCCTCCTTGCCCGCCACGGCGTCCCTGTGCCGCGAGGCGAAGTCGCCAGCACCCCCGAAGAAGCCGAAGCAGCGGCGAAAAAACTAGGCGGCAGCGTAGTCGTTAAAGCGCAAATTCACGCCGGTGGACGAGGCAAAGGCGGCGGCGTCAAGGTAGCCAAAGACGCCGCCGAAGCGAAACTCATAGCCGAAAAAATCCTCGGCATGACGCTGATCACCCATCAGACCGGCCCCGAAGGCCGCGTCGTGAAAAAGGTTCTCATCGAGGAAACCCTCCCCATCGAACGCGAGCTCTATCTCGGCATCGTTCTCGACCGCGTCATCGGCAGGAACGTATTCATGGCCTCGTCCGAAGGCGGCATGGATATCGAAGAAGTCGCGGCGAAGACTCCCGAGCGAATCCTGAAGGAGCCCCTCGAACCCGGCCTCGGCCTGCTCCCTTTCCAAGCTCGAAAACTGGCCTTCGCCATCGGCATCGCCGGCCCCTCCGTGAGCCTCGCCGCACAGGCGATGATCGCCCTCTCGAAAGCAGTCCAGGAATTCGACGCCTCCCTGGCCGAAATCAACCCCTTCATCCTGACCAAGGATGGCAAAGTCTTCGCGCTGGACGCCAAGATGAACATCGACGATAACGCCATGTTCCGCCACAAAGACCTCGCCGGCCTTCGCGACTTGAACGAAGAAGATCCCCTCGAAGTCGAAGCCTCCAAGTTCGGCCTCAACTACATCAAGCTCGACGGCACCGTCGCCTGCATGGTGAACGGCGCCGGCCTCGCCATGGCGACCATGGACATCATCCAATACGCCGGCGGCACCGCGGCGAACTTCCTCGACGTCGGCGGCGGGGCCAATGCCGAACAGATCAAGAACGCCTTCCGTATCCTTCTCTCCGACTCCGCCGTAAAAGCCGTTCTCATAAATATCTTCGGCGGCATCCTGCGCTGCGACACCCTCGCCACCGGAGTCGTCGCCGCGGCCCGCGAGCTCTCGATCAAGGTCCCCATCGTAGTCCGCATGGAAGGAACCAACGTCGAGCTAGGCCAAAAAATTCTCCTCGAATCCGGATTCAATTTCACAGTAGCCGACGGCATGCTGGACGCCGCTCAGAAAGTTGTAGCCCTCTCCAAATGAGCGTGCTCGTAAACGAACAAACCCGCGTCCTCGTCCAAGGCTTCACCGGCAAAGAAGCCACCTTCCACGCCACCCAATCCCTGGCCTACGGTACGAAAGTAGTCGGCGGCGTCACCCCCGGCAAGGGCGGCCAGACGCATCTCGATCTGCCCGTATTCAACACCGTCGCCGACGGCGTCAAAGCCACCGGCGCCAACGCCTCCGTGATTTTCGTCCCTCCGCCCTTCGCCGCGGACGCGATCATGGAAGCCGCCGACGCCGGCATCCCGCTCGTAGTCTGCATCACCGAAGGCATCCCCGCCGAAGATATGATCCGCGCCTGGGCCTACCTCAAAAATCACCCGGCGACCCGCCTCATCGGCCCCAATTGCCCCGGCATCATCAGCCCCGGTAAATGCAAAATCGGAATCATGCCCGCCCACATTCATAAGGAAGGACACGTCGGCGTCGTCTCCAGGTCCGGCACTCTCACTTATGAAGCCGTCGGTCAGCTCACCAGGCTCGGCATCGGACAATCCACCTGCATCGGCATTGGAGGCGACCCCATCATCGGCACCTCCTTCACCGACGCCATTCGTCTCTTCAACGAAGATCCGCAAACCCACGCCATCGTCATGATCGGCGAAATCGGAGGCGCCGCCGAAGAAACCGCCGCCGCCTATATCAAGGCCCACATAACCAAGCCCGTCGTAGGATTCATCGCCGGCCAAACCGCCCCTCCTGGCCGCCGCATGGGCCACGCCGGAGCCATCATCTCCGGCGGCAGCGGCAAAGCCGAAGATAAAATCGCAGCCATGAAAGACGCCGGCATCACCGTCTGTCCCACCCCGGCCACCATCGGCGAAACCATCAAAAAAATATGCAACTTACCTTCGCAATCATAAAACCAGACGCAGTAGCCGCCAACCAGGCCGGCGCCATCCTAGCCGTAATCCAAAAATCCGGCTTCCGCATCGTCGGCATGAAGATGAAGCGCCTCAGCCAGCTCGAAGCCGAAAATTTCTACAGTGTCCACAAAGAGCGCCCCTTCTACGGCTCGCTAGTGAAGTTCATGACCGAAGGCCCCGTAGTCGTGCTGGCCCTCGAAGCCGAAGACGCCATCAAAAAGTGGCGCGATACCATGGGCGCAACAAATCCCGCCAACGCCGCCGAAGGCACCATTCGCAAAATGTTCGCCGCAAGTATAGAGCGCAACTGCGTCCACGGCAGCGACGCCCCGGAAACAGCAGCAGTAGAAATCCCTTTCTTCTTCGCGTCCTCTGAGCTGCTGTAGTCCGAAGGAACCCATGCTAAGGTGGCACGGACTTTAGTCAGTGATGTGGCGCGAGCTTCAGCTTGCAGCCTCGGCTTCAGCCGAGGTCCAGAGCTCCTATGATGCTGGATATGTGGGGCGGCGCCATGCGCTGCCTGATTCTCCCAATCGGCCCGAACGCCTCACACTGAGCCCGGGAAGGAGCCGCCACAGTGGGAGCTTCAAGTCTTCTAGCGATACAGGGCTACCGTAATAGTCGCAACATCGCTGGAGAAGCTCTTCGGGCGACGCCATCGAAATATCGTAGATCGTCGCTTCATCGCCGATGAAAATCGGCTCCTCGCCATCCAACACATCGCGGACGAGTTCCTCAATGAGCACATGGATCTTACGAACTTCCCCATCAGAGCTGAATTTCATCGCCCTCACACCCCAAACTGCCGCAAATGATGATCGCAGTGCAAATACCCCCACCGCGTCCAATCAGTCTCACTCATCTTCCCAAAAAACGGATGCTTCACTCCCTCAACCCGAGCCTCTGTGAACCTCCCGATCACCTCCACCAGCCTCTTCCGATCTTGTGAGAACTCCATCGGCTCGGTCCCACCGGCCCCCTGCTCCATCTCCGGAGGTGTCGCGGCCCCATGCAGCCACGGCATCGGGAAATACAACGCAAACCACTTCAGCATCCCTCTCGGTATTGGCACACTCGCAGGACTGGCATGCTTCTCTCCCAGCGGCATCAGAAACCCATCGCTCAAATGACAGACCATCTGGTGACACGACATCTTCCCCCACCGCCGCCCCGCAGCAGGCCGGAGCGACGCGATCCTCCGCAGCACCTCAGCCTTGTCCGAATTCAGCGTCTTCATTTCCCCACCGGCGCGACCCGCAGTTTCATCCCCTCCACCGATACCACGCGCACCCGCACTCCCTTTTCCACCGGCGCCTCCGATTCCGCGTTCCAATATTCGCCTTGCAAAAACACCGTCCCCGAAGGCGTTAGCGCCGTCCGAGCCTCGGCGATTTGATTCACCAGCGTATCCATCCCCATCACCGCCTTATTCGCTCGCGCGCGAATCACCAGCGAGACCAGAAACATAGTGATCAACGCGAACGGCACGCTCACTGCCAGCGCCGTCGACAAATGAATCCTCATCTCCGGTGGACCGTCGATCAACAGCATCGCCCCCAGCACCATCGCGACGGTCCCGCCGATTCCCAAAATTCCATGCGACGCGAACTTCGCCTCCAGCACGAACATCGAGACACCCAAAATCAACAACGCAGCGCCCGCCCAATTAATCGGCAAGACAGTGAGCGACGACAATCCTAGAAGCGCCAGAATCCCTCCCGCCACTCCCGGAAAAATCAAACCCGGCGCGGAGAATTCGACATAGATCCCCAGCACTCCCAGCACCAGGAGTATGAATCCAATATTCGGATCTGCGATCGCCGCAACAATCCGCTCGCGCAGCGTAGCCTGATACTCAACCACCTCCGCGCCGCCCGTATGCATCACGGTTTCCGACCCATCAAATCGCTTGACCCCGATGCCATCGAGCCCGCTCAGCAGCGCCCGCTCATCCCCCGCGATACGGTCGATCAAATGATCGTCCAGCGCTTCTTTTTCCGTGAACGCCTTGGCCGCGCGAATGGTCGTTTCCGCCAGTTCCACGTTGCGCCCGCGCTTCGCGACTAAGCTGCGCAGCCAAGCCGCCGTGTCGTTCTCGACCTTATTCCGCATCACCGGATCCATCTCAGAATTCATGAGCACCGGGGACGCCGCGCCCGTGTTGGTCCCCGGAGCCATTGCCGCGACATCGGCAGCTTCCAGTAAAAAGAATCCAGCCGACGCCGCCCGTCCCCCGCTCGGCGTCACGTACGCGATCACCGGTACGCGCGACGCAACGATCTTCGCCGTGATCTCGCGGCTCGAATCGATCAGCCCGCCCGGTGTATTCAGCCGCAGCAGAATCGCCGAAGCATTCTCGCGGGATGCCTCGTCAATCGCATGACCGATGATCTCAACCGTCACCGGATGAATAGTCCCGCCGACGTTCACAGCAATGACGCGCTGCGCCTGTGCGCACACCGCCAATCCGAGCAGAAGTGCGATCCGCATGATTCCAGAGTACAGCCGCGCAGGCCCCGACGACAGGTCCGACTGGGAACATAGGTAACACTTTGATCCGAGGACATAGGTAACACTTTTCGGAGAAGCGTTTTGCGTTCCGGTTTGAGTATAGGAGGAATCGTCGCGCCGGTGGGAATGTGGAAATCGCCTCGCGA
>Ga0182024_10001415_pt1 | contig 62049 bp, 63 predicted proteins | sample P32metaG_FD_120480 | JGI IMG/M metagenome (GOLD analysis project Ga0182024, IMG submission 120480) | Permafrost microbial communities from Stordalen Mire, Sweden - P3-2 metaG (Illumina Assembly) | ecosystem: Environmental > Terrestrial > Soil > Wetlands > Permafrost | place: Sweden: Stordalen...
AGCTTTGCTATCAAAGCGGCCAATTTCCGAGAGGCGGTGTCGGCCGGCAACCGAGCCAAACTGGCCGCCTCCTGCCAAGGATCGACGTCGAGTCGGGCCAGCGCCGAAAGGACGCTGACCGTCATTCCATTGTAGTCCTCACTGATCGGCGCGAACAAAAAGCCGTCGAACTCAGATGGGAGAGGAGAAACTGAAGCAGTACGCGTCATTTCAACCACCAAATTTTGTCGTCTTGCCACTTCCACAGGATTTGGCCGTAGACAAGTCCTGCGACGAGAATGGTGCCGGCGATAGGCTCGGAAACTACCTATACAACCCATGGTTCAACAGCGAGCGATGCAACGTCGGTGTGAGCGGCAGCACAAGCCAGGCGTGCAGTTGGCCCGCAACTAGCAAGATGAAAAGGCCAATTACTCGGCTCTTTCCGTTCGATTCAACTTAGCGAGTTTTTCTTTTTCTTCGACCAATAGCCGCGCAACCACCTGCCGCTGCGCGGGGTCCATACCCACCTCACTAAGCAGCCGCTGGAATCGCTTGATGTTTGCTTCGATCTCAAACCGTGCCATGCTTGCCCCCCCCCCCCGCAAAAACTGCGGAGCGCGCCTAAAGACCAACCCGCTCTCAAGGCCGCCCCCTCGCACGACCGTTTTTTGCTTGAGCTAGATCAATGCTCAGATAGTTTATGTTGGTATTTTAGATAATGTGTGGTGGGTGTTCCCTGACAAAAGTCAGATTTTTGTTTCGAATATTCATCCGACAGATGAGGCGGCCCTTTGGTGGATAAGGATGAATGACGTAAAAGTTTTGCGACGAACCGGACCAGAAACGCGCCCCGTCGTTCGCGCGAGACCATTCAGTACGAGCTCGGACCGTCGCTCACGAATAGACAATCTTCTCTCGTCCGAAGAGCAGGCGGAACTCGCAGCAATCGCAACTGTCCTCGATTATCAGCGCATTGGCGGCACGGTATTCTCGGAGGGTGAGGATGCTCACTTCCTCTATGCTATTGAAAGCGGCTTCGTGAAGATCGGTCGGCACGATGAAGATGGACACCGGCAGATACTCGCATTCATGTGGCATGGAGACCTATTCGGCCTCGCTGAACACGGCCACTACGTAAATTCTGCCGAAGTCGCAAGCCCGGCGACGATCTACCGCTTCCCTTTACAAAGACTAAGACGACTTCTTCTCCGCGATCCTAGGCTCCAGCTTCATCTTCTCACCAAGGCTTTGCACGATCTGCGTTCGGCCCAACGGCAAATCCTGATTCTCGGTCAATCGGACGCCCACCGACGTCTAGCGTCGTTTCTATTCGACTTCTCGCAGCATCCCGAAATCTACGACCAGAAAACGCACCGTCTCACATTGCCGTTGAGCCGCTATGATATTGCTGACTATTTGGGCACATCGCCCGAGCACGTAGCCCGGGCGTTTTCCTCGTTGGAGCGCGATCGCGTCTTGCAGCGCATCACCCCGCGCATCATCGAAATCTTAGATACGGCAATGCTTACGGAACTACATAATAAATGGAATAAGAACTAGCACTGAAAGGATATGTCTTGGACGTCCCAACGCCTTAATGCAGCGGCTTTTCACTGGCAATTCCCCACATAAATGAGCAGAGAATTATTTCGGCGGATCAGGGAATTCTTTAAAGAGAACAGCGAATTGTTTTAGCCATACAGGGGCAAAGAATCGATGCGGTACAGTCCAAATTTGAGCGAGGATGAACCGCTATTCAGTGCGAGTACAATCAACCTCCGGCTCAGTGTCTGTCATGCGGTATTTCAGAGGAAAACTTTGTGCTCAAAAATTCTAGCGTCAGTCGTAGCCCTCCGGCATGTTGGCCGTGCTCGCTGATATAGAGCTTGTGACGCTCCATCGCCGTCCAGTAACGCACCGTCGCCGCCTCGACCTGACCGGCGAGCCGCATGTTTGATGCTCTGAGCATTCGAAAATTCTCTGTAGCCGTCCCACAGCGTGCTCGTGTGTGGCATAAAAGTTTCAACTTGAAGCCGTATCCGGAATCCCGCGGTGACCGCTGATCTGATTGATGTGAATTCGAAAATACACGGGCTCTATTGGGCGCGTTCTCTCGTTGACCACAGTCTTCACGTAGCCGGGCGCCCACCATTCGGGCCACTGTTGCAGTAGGCTCCACGCAGATTTCCGATGAGCCTCGTACTCGGGCGTATCGGGTAACTCTTCATATTTGCCTAAAACGATCACCGTGGCCCAATCCTGTTGGCTAACCAGCTCATCGGCCTCCACGCAAACCAACGGATTTGCGCGCATCCAGATGATCTTTTGTCCGAGCGCTGAGAAACAGTAGAGGTAATTGTGGTCATACGCACAATTGATCGGGGTGATGTAGGGTTGCCCGTCGTGAGCACAGGCCAATCTGCCCAACCGCATACGCGTCAGCAGGTCGATACTGGCCTGCCGAGTCAAATCATGAATCTGCATATCGGCTATATCCTCACTCTAACACACATGCAATCGGCGCGGCGCTCACATCACCGACACGACATGAAAGGTCCGGGTCTTCCCGTCGCGCTCCTTGATCAAAACATTTTCGCCAACCGCGAAACGGTAGTCGTCGTTGCCGCAAATGGCATCGTCATCCTCGCTGCCGGACTTGAACGACAGCACCCAACCGCGATGGTCATGCCTCAATTCGCCATATTCTTCGTCCGCCCCATCCCAAAAACGCCGGAAGCTGTAATCGACACGGTGCTTTTGCCAATAGGCTGGGTCGAGCTTACCGTGTGCGGTTAGCGGCAGGCGCAACTCATAACCGTGCTTGCCACTGCCATCCGGAAATTCCGGGCTACGCGCAAGCTCGAGCACGACATGATGAATCATCAACCTCTTCCCTAGCTGACGAGCGGCTTTAAGACGGGATGATTGGCGACGATCTGTAGTCTGTCGACCCAGCCGTCGAGACCACAGACATGGCCGGCCCGCTTCGCGATCAAATAGACCAGCACCGCGATGTAAACGAGGTGGTACTCCATGATCATGTTGGTGTGGCCGTCGATAAAAGGAAAATCCATATGCGCGAAATAGTAGGTTCCGAGCAGTAGGATTCCGAATGACGCGCTGACGCGGACGAGAAGACCCGAGACCAACGACAAGCCGATCAGCAAATGCCCCCATTTCACCATAACGTCGACATAGGGGACCATGCCGGGCGCGGCTAACCAGGCGAATATCACGTGAAAGGTTTTGGTGGCGCCAAGAAACTCCGCAGCGCTGAAATGCTCCAGCAACTGCCAACCGGCCGCGTAAAGGAAGGTCCAGCCCATCGCGAGGCGGAAGAAAAGGATGAGGCCCTTTTCGAAAGGTGAACCGGCCATGACGCGTGTCCTTTCATGGATGCTCCGAAGGGTCATTCCCTCCGTTTCCACCGAAGAATCGCTTCTGCGGGCCCCGTCCGCATTGAGCTAGATCAATCACGGGCCGATTGATCTAGCTCAAGGCGCCGCCTGTCCCGACGGCGCAATCTGCTCCTGGCAATCGTGCCGCCTGGGAGAACGACATGACTTTCCACACCATTCTCACCGCCGCCAGTGGTGGCAGCGCCAGCGAAGGCGCCATCGAAACCGCTTGCCATCTCGCCCGCCGGTTTAGAGCCCATCTCGAAGGGTTCCATGCTCGGGCCGATATCCGTGAGTTGCTCATATCCGTCGGCGGCTATGGAATGCCGCTCACCGGGGAATTCTTTGACAAGTTCGACGAGGATGTCAGGAAGCTCGAGAATAAAACCAAGGCGGCGTTCGAAGCCGCGCTCACCCGGCATGTTATTCCACGAATGAATAAGCCGGTCGATGACGACGCCTGCGCCAGCTGGCGCGTCGAAACCGGCGATGCGTCGGCGTTGGTCGCCGCACGCGCCCGCTTCTTCGATCTCGTGGTCCTCGGCCGCTCAGAACGCGTGGCGAAAGAGGCTTATACCGACACAATCGAGCGAACGCTTCTGGAGTCCGGCCGGCCCGTTCTGCTGGCACCCGCGAAGCCGCCGGTAAGCATTGGCGAAAACGTCGCATTCGCCTGGAATGGTTCGCCACAAGCAGTCCGAGCGCTAGCCGCGGCGCTGCCGATGTTCGCGATGGCGGGGACAGCCACCATCATCACGATCGGCAAGAACCCTGACGAGACTTGCGGCAGTTCGGTCCGCGAATATCTGGCGTGGCAAGGCATTGCAGCAAAACACCTGAACGTATTGCCGGTGCCCGGCGTCGGTCCGGGGCAACAGCTGTTATCGGCGGCGCGCGAAGAAGGGGCCGATTTGCTCGTGATGGGCAGCTATGGCCATCAGCCCTGGCGCGAATACCTTTTCGGCGGAGCGACGCACGAGTTGGTCGGGGTGAGTCTATTGCCACTCCTGTTGATGCATTGAGCGGATCCCAGTTTCCGCGGAGCTTGCCGATGCCGATCAAGCTGATTGCCGTCTTCGCGCTGGTGTTCCTGATGGGCTGCGCCAACGACGACGCGGCACAGCCCGATGTCAGCCGATCGATAGACCAGGACATCGCGGCGACGCTCGGGCCAAGCCCGGCCGAGAGCCTTCAGGGATCGCCGGACGGCGCGCGGACAACGCAGCCAAATTCTGTGGAGTCGGCGCAGCCCCACGATATACCCGGCTCGACCGCGCAGATTACGGGCGATGCACGGCAAGGCCGCAGCTTCGCGATCCAGAACTGCTCGTCCTGTCATGCCGTGTCTGCCGACCCAACCGCTTTGCTGCACCGTTCCGCTGCGCCAGATTTCGTAACGATTGCCGGCAATCAGGACATCACGGAGTTCAGCCTCAATGTCTGGCTGACAAATCCTCACCCGACGATGCCTATGCTTATCTTGTCGCGGCAAGATCGGGCAAACGTCGCGGCTTACATTCTCAGTCTTCGGAAGCCCTGATCTTTCCAAATAAAGGCGCGGTCCATCGATGGCCGAGACAGCATTTTGGAAGCACCCGCCGGCGGATCTGCTGGCTGAGTTAAATGCTACAAAGGATGGCCTAAGCTCGTCGGAGGCAGCCCGGCGCTTGCAACGTTACGGCAACAACGATGCCGCTGCCACCAAGCGAACACGGCCCTGGCGCCGGCTCGTCCGACGTCTGGGTAATCCGCTGATCATTGTACTACTGCTGGCGAGCGCACTTTCCGCCGCCACCGGCGACCTCACGAGTTTCGTTATTGTCACCGGAATCGTGCTGCTCTCGGTGCTGCTCGACTTCGTGCAGGAAAACCGCGCCGAGACCGCCGTCGAGGCCCTGCGCGAGCAGGTGGCGTTGCAGACGAACGTTCGTCGTGACGGCGCCGAAATTAGCCTGCCGGTGGCCCAGCTCGTACCTGGTGATGTCGTACGGCTCAGCGCCGGCGACTTGGTGCCGGCCGACGGCGTGCTGCTGTCAAGCCACGATTTCTTTGTCAACCAGGCGCTGCTGACGGGAGAATCCTATCCAGTCGAGAAATGTGCAGCGGAACGCGGCGATGACGCGAACGCGATTAGTGAAGCGGGTACCGTGGCGCTTGCCGGCACCTCGGTGATTTCGGGCTCGGCCACACTGCTCGTCTGCCGAACCGGGCGCAGCACGATGTTCGGGCAGCTCGCCGACACGCTGGTGACCAAGCCGCCATCAACCACTTTCGAGATCGGATTGCGCCGCTTCAGCATGCTGATCCTGCGCATTACCTTGGTTCTTGTCGTGTTGGTGATGGCCGAAAGCATGGCCTTTCACCGGCCCTGGATTGACGCGCTGATCTTCGCTCTCGCGCTTGCTGTCGGGCTGACTCCCGAACTACTGCCGATGATCATGACCGTCACGCTGGCCCGCGGCGCGATGCGAATGGCACGGCAGCGCGTGATCGTGAAGAGCCTGCCGGCGATCTACAATCTGGGCGCGATGGACGTGCTCTGCACGGATAAGACGGGGACGTTGACAGAGGCGAGCATCGCCCTGACGCGGCATATCGACATGACTGGTGCCGATAGCGATCGGGTCCTGACCCTTGCTTGGCTGAACAGCTATTTCGAGAGCGGCCTGCGAAGTCCGTTGGATGCTGCCATCCTCGCGCATGGTACGCTCGATCCTTCGCCATGGCACAAGATCGACGAGGTGCCCTTCGATTTCGGTCGGCGCCGGATCTCTGTCCTAGTCGAACGCGAGGGTGCGCGCACACTGATCATCAAGGGCGCGCCCGAAGATGTGATGCGCATCTGTGCTTTCGTCGAGACGCCCGATGGTGGCAGTAGGCCATTGACGGACGAGCTTCGTGCCGAGCTCGACGCACGCTTCCGGCAGTTGAGCATTCAAGGTTTTCGGCTGCTCGGCATCGCCAGCCGCGAGGAGCCCACCGATCAAGCCAGAATTGTGCTGATCGACGAGAGCGATCTCACTTTTTCCGGCTTCGCCGTATTCCTCGATCCACCTAAGGATTCCGCAAGTGCGGCGCTAGCCGCGCTCGCGGCCGCAGGCGTGGCTGTGAAGATCTTGACCGGAGACAACGAGCAAGTCGCGCAGCATCTCTGCGCTGAGCTTGGCTTCGATCCCGGCAAGCTCATCACCGGACAGGAATTAACTGCATTGAGCGAGGATTCCTTGACCGGTTGTCTTAGCGAAACGCGCCTGTTCTGCCGCGTGACACCGCAACAAAAGCTGCGCGTGATCATGGCGCTGAAGCGGATGGGCCAGACAGTCGGCTTTCTTGGCGACGGCATTAACGACGCTCCTGCGCTGCATGTGGCGGATGTCGGCATCTCTGTCGACGGTGCCGCGGACGTGGCCAAAGCGGCGGCCTCTATCATCTTGCTGGAGCATGACCTTGGTGTCGTGCATGACGGCGTGATGGAAGGGCGACGCACCATCGTCAACACCGGAAAATACATTCTAATGGCGAGCAGCGCCAATTTTGGAAACATCTTCAGCATGGTCTTGGCCGGACTGATCCTGCCCTTTCTCCCACTTCTGCCGATCCAAGTGCTGTTGACCAACTTGATCTACGACGTCGCACAGATCGGGCTGCCGTTGGACAATGTGGATGCCGAAGCCGTTGCGCGGCCTATCCATTGGGATATTCGCCTGATCGAGCGGTTCATGATCGTTATGGGACCGATCAGCACGATATTCGACATGGCAACATTTGCCGTGCTGCTGCTGCTGTTTCAAGCCGACGAAGCCGTGTTTCGCACAGGATGGTTTGTCGAATCTTTGGTCACGCAGATTTTGATGGTTTTTGCGGTGCGCACGCGCCGACATTTATTTGCGAGCCGGCCTCATCCGGCTGTGGTCGGCCTTGCAATCGGCGCTACGGCTCTGACCCTCGCGCTGCCCTTTCTGCCTGTCGTCGGCGGGTGGTTCGAATTCGAATATCCACCCGCCGGCTATTTTGCGTTCCTTCTGGCCATGGTTGCGGGCTTCCTGGCGATCACCGAGTTCGTAAAGCGGGCTTTCTACGCTCGCATGGCGCGGCACCGGTAGCGCCGACGAGGTCGTGAAACTTGGAAAGTGGTCCCTCCTCTCTGGCCCGTTTCCATAAATCCCGCCAAGCGCATGCGGCGGCGCACCCAAGGTTTGTCCGAAGGCGGGACCGGCCGCAGCAAGGCCGGCGCCTATGAACAACGATAGATGATTCATGGCAGACCCCCAAGGAAAGCTGTCTCAAAGCTTAGGGTTTAGCCCGCACCTGGCATTGATCTCGATCGAAACGATTCGCCACGCCGCAATTGAGCTGGATCAATGTCCCCCGCCGCTGCGGTGATAATCTAGCTTTTCACTTAAGGAGTACGTCCCATGACCCTGGCCGACGACCTTCAACTGCAGCAGCGTGTCCTCGACGAACTCGCCTTCGACCCCAAGATCCACGCCGCTCATATCGGTGTTACCGCGCGCGACGGCGTGGTCACGTTGGGTGGCCATGTCCGGACTGTCGTAGAAAAGTTTTCGGCCGAGCGCGCCGCGCGACGTGTCAAGGGCGTTAAAGCGATTGCACAGGAAATCGAGGTCCATCTCGAACCGGACAGGAAGCGGGCGGATGACGAAATCGCGCAGCGCGCGGTGAAGATGCTCGAATGGGATGCCTTGATCTCGCCAGACGCCATCAGTGTGCAGGTGGATCACGGAGTGGTCACGCTCACGGGCACGGTCGAATGGGGCTATCAGCGCGAAGAGGTGAGGCGCCATGTGCTTCGCCTCGGCGGAGTCAGGGCGGTGGTCAACATGATCGAGGTCCTCCCGCGAGTTGATATCGCCGACGTTAAGGCGGTCCTGCGTTCTGCCTTCGAGCGAAACGCCGAGATCGAAGCCAGCGGCATTACTGTCGAAGTTGAAAACGGCAAGGTCGTCCTTGGCGGCAAGGTCCAGAGCTGGATCGAGCGCGAGGAGGCGGAACGCACCGCCTGGTCCATTCCCGGCGTCACCGCGGTCGAGGACCGTATCGCGATCACGCGACCGTAGGCAGCCGGGCCGTCAAGAGGAGAGACAGATGCATGTGATACTTGCCGCGACTGACGGCTCGCCCTCAGCCGATCGCGCCGTTGATTTCGCCAGCGCGCTCGCGAACGCATTTCGTGCAAAGCTTATTCTCGTCAACGTGATGCCGATAGAATTCCGGGTGACCTTCGACGCCAATTTCAAACCGACGCTCGATGCCGAGGAGCTCCGCATTGTCGAGTCCCTGGAATCCAATTCACAGACGCTCCTAGCTCAGGCAAAAAAGCGAATCGAAGCAAATGGATTGCCCGGCATCGACACGGTCTCGCGGCTGGGCGATCCTGCCGAAACGCTTCTCGCCATCGCCGCAGAGCAGAAGGACCCGGTCATTGTGCTCGGCAAGCATGGGCATGGCCGATTCGCCGAGCTTCTGCTGGGGAACATGCCACATAAGCTCGCCCTTCACGCCACCTGCCCAGTGATCGTCGTTCCATAGCATAGTGCGAGGTCATGCTGGCGATGACCCTCGAGCGGCCCCGCGCGCCGTTGATTCCCGTAAACCGGCCGCAGCCGCCCACTCCCGCCGCGGGCCAAGTGCTGGTCCGGGTGCGCGCCTGCGGCGTTTGCCGCACCGATCTCCATGTCGTCGATGGCGAACTGACCGAGCCAAAGCTGCCCATCGTGCCGGGTCACGAGATCATCGGCATCGTCGAGGCCGTGGGCGCCGACGTCGAGCGGTGGCGCGCCGGCGACCGAGTAGGCGTGCCCTGGCTCGGCTGGACCTGCGGCGTCTGCGCATACTGCCGCAGTGGCCGCGAGAACTTATGCGACCGCGCACGCTTTACCGGTTATCAGATCGACGGCGGCTACGCCGAATACGCGGTGGCCGACGCGCGTTTCTGCTTCGCCATCCCAGCCGGATTCGGCGATATCGAGGCGGCGCCGCTGATGTGCGCTGGGCTGATCGGCTATCGCGCGTTGCGCTTGGCCGGCGAGGCGAAGCGGCTCGGGCTTTACGGCTTCGGCGCCGCCGCCCATATCGCGGCGCAGGTAGCGCGCTTCCGCGGCCAGGACGTCTTCGCCTTCACCAAGCCCGGCGATGCGAAGGGTCAGGCTTTCGCCCGCTCGCTCGGTGCCAGCTGGGCCGGCGGGTCGGATGAGAAACCGCCCGAGCCGCTCGACGCCGCGCTGATCTTTGCGCCGGTTGGACTGCTGGTGCCGGCGGCGCTCGCCGCCACCGCCAAAGGCGGCATCGTTGTTTGCGCCGGCATCCATATGAGCGACATTCCGCAATTTCCCTATTGCCTGCTCTGGCAGGAGCGTGTGCTTCGCTCGGTCGCCAATTTGACCCGCCGCGACGGCGAGGAGTTTCTTGCAATCGCGTCGAAAATACCGGTGCGTACGACCACGATCCGCTTTCCACTCGCCCAGGCGAACGAGGCGCTGACTCAGCTGCGCGTGGGCAGCTTCGAAGGCGCTGCCGTGCTGGTTCCCTAGCGCCCGATTCGCGCGTGGGCTGCTTGCGCCGCGGCGGCCAAATCGCCTCCGGCGGCGATGCGCTGCCAGCCGATCGCGCCCAACTCCTGCCGGAGCTGATCGCGCAGGACGGCCGCATCGGCGTCGGAGGCATCGCCTTGGCGCTGCGACAGCCGGCCTTTCAGGACGGGCGACGGCGCCTCCAGCCAAAGCCCGGTGAACGCGACGCCGGCCGCCCGCGCCACCGCCTCGATCGCATCGCGCTCGGCCAGCCGCAGGAAGGTCGCATCGGCAATGACCACCTGGCCGGCGGCGAGTGCCGTGAGCGCTTCCGTGCGCAACGCCTCATAGACCCCGGCCGTACCGGTGGCGTCATAGGCCGAGCCCGGTAGGCGCTGCTCGGGCGTCACGCCATGCAATTGCTTACGGATGACGTCGCTGCGCACCAATCGCGCGCCTGGCGCGCGGCCGATTTCGGGCGCCAGGCGCTGTGCCAGTGTCGTTTTGCCAGTGCCACTGAGTCCGCCGATGGCGATAAGCGCCGGCGGTGCAGGCCCAAGAAGCTCCCACGCCAGCCGCAGATAGCTGCGCGCCGCATCGCTTTGCCCCGCCGCCACTGAGACATGCGCACGAATCGCGGCGCGCAACGCCAGATAGAGCGGCAGCAAGCCCAGCCCAGCCACATCGCCGGTCCGGTCGAGATAGCGGTTGAAGACTAGATTGGCGAAATCGGCACGGCCGCGATGGATGAGGTCCATGAGCAGGAAAGCAAGATCGTAGAGCGTGTCGATTGCGGAGAGCGCCGCGCTGAACTCGATCGGATCAAACAGCATCGGCTTGCCGTCGACAAAGCAGATATTGCGCAGATGCAGATCGCCATGGCAGCGCCGCACGCGGCCCTCGGCTCTCCGGCGTTCGATCGTGACGCGATTGGCCTTCAATTCCGCATCGAGTCGCGATCGTAACGCCTCGATCTTCGCGGAGGTGAATATCCTCGCTGCCGCGAGATTGGCCGCGATGTCGCCGATCAATGCCGATATGGCATCGGGCGTGAAGCCGTCCGGCGCCGGCTCGGCCGCAGCGTGGAAAGCGGCGATGGCATCGGCAAGATCGCGCATCATCGCGGGATCGAGCTTCCCGTGCTCCGCCATGTGGTCGAACAGTGCGTCCTGACCGAAACGACGCATCTCAACCAGGAAATCGACTGGCGCCCCCTCGCCGTCGAGCGCAAAACCGCCATCCAGGCCCCGCGTCACGCGACGGACGGCATGGTAGAGCGTCGGCGACATCCTTCGGCCGAGCGCGAACTCTGCCTCGCATGCCCTGCGCCGCGATGCGACGCTGGAGAAATCGAGATAGGAAAAAGCGACGGCGCGCTTCAGCTTAAAGACGCGCGATCCGACCAGGAAGATCACCGAGATGTGGGTTTCGATGCGCTCGACCTCGGCGTTGGGCTCGCCATAGGCGGCGCCGCGGCTCAGGAAGGCGATAGTGTCGGCTTGGCTCGCGGGGGTCATCGTCGGCTCATGTTACGCTGGTGCTAATCGAACCTTCACGCCTTCATTGGCAGCAATCAAGATCGGGCTCGCTGCGGCAGCGTTCGATCAAATGACACAAGACCAGCTTCAGCTTGGCGTATTGCCGGAAATCGCCCAGCGCCTGCGACCCCAGGATGTCGTCGCGGATGATGTCCTTAATGGCGCGCTGGCCGGCGGCAGTGTTGACCAGATAAATCCCGAGCTCGGCCGCAATCACCTGGGGCAGATGCTCATGCACGGCGATGGCATCGACCTCCTCGCGGCTGAGGTCGCACATTCCGATGCGGTCTTCCAAAGTCAGCATGATTTCCTTCCTACACTGGGCTAGCTTTCATCGTCGTGAAAAGCGCAACTTCCTGCCTTGACCTACGTCAAGGGCCGTTCCGCATGTAAACGGGTGTGATCTGCATCAAGGCGCTGGACTGGCGATGCTCGTAAAAGCCCAATCCGTCCAACTGCATATGGCCACATGAGCGTTCGCAACCTCGATTTTCTGTTCAAGCCACGCTCGGTCGCCCTGATCGGCGCCAGCGACAGGCCCGGCTCGGTCGGCGCGATCCTGGCGCATAATCTGGTCGCGGGCGGCTTCACCGGCACGATCATGCCGGTGACGCCGACGCATAATTCTATCGAGGGACTGGCGGCCTTTCGCGATATCGACAGCCTGCCGGCAGTGCCAGAACTGGCGGTGATTGCGACCCCACCGGCAACCGTGCCCGAACTGATCGACGCGCTGGGCCGACGGGGAACCAAGGCCGCCATAGTCATAACCGCCGGCTTCGGCGAAGGCGACGACCGCGCCGGCGCAGCACTCCGTCAAGCGATGCTCGACGCCGCGCGGCCGCATCTGCTGCGCATCGTCGGCCCCAATTGCCTTGGCGTCATGGCACCCGGCCGAAACCTCAATGCGACATTCGCGCATCTGGCGGCGCCGGTCGGCGATCTCGCTTTCGTCGCACAATCGGGCGCGATCGCGACCTCGATGCTGGATTGGGCGGCGGCGCGCGGCATCGGCTTTTCGCATGTCGTTACGCTCGGCGACATGGCCGATGTGGATTTTGGCGACATGCTCGATTATTTGGCGAGCGATCCAGCCACGCGTGCGATCCTGCTCTACATCGAAGGCGTGACGTCTACGCGAAAATTCATGTCGGCAGCGCGGGTCGCCGCGCGCTTGAAACCGGTGCTGGTGGTCAAGGCCGGCCGCCGCGCCGAGGGTGCCAAAGCGGCCAGCTCGCATACCGGGGCACTGGCCGGCACGGATGCCGTTTACGACGCCGCGTTCCGCCGCGCCGGCATGCTGCGCGTCTATGAGCTCGACGAGCTGTTCGACGCGGCCGAGACGCTCTCTTTATGCGATTCCATCGCCGGCGACCGGCTGGCGATTCTCACCAATGGCGGCGGCCTCGGCGTCATGGCGACCGACAGTCTGATCGAGGCGGGCGGCAGGCTGGCGACGCTGGCGTCAGGGACAGTCGCGGTGCTCGACCAAGTTTTGCCGCGCACTTGGTCACATGGCAATCCGGTCGACATCATCGGCGACGCTACGCCGCAACGCTACCGCGATGCCCTGACGATCCTCCGGCGCGACGGCAACGCGGATGCGGTGCTAGTGCTCAACGCGCCGACGGCGCTCGCCTCCTCGGTCGAGGCGGCGCAAACGGTTTGTGCAGTCGCCGAAAGCACACCACGCAACCTGCTGACCAGCTGGGTCGGCGAAAGCACCGCCGCCGCGGCACGCAAGCTCTTCGCCGCCGCCGGCGTTCCGACCTTCGAGACGCCCAGCGAGGCAGTGCGTAGCTTCATGCATTTGGTCCACCACCACCGCAACCAGGAATTGTTGACTCAGGTTCCACCGGCCGCGCCCGAGGAATTCGCGCCCGACCGCGCCCGGGTGCGCAGCATCGTCGCGGCGGCGCTGGCCGAGAAGCGGGAATGGCTAAGCGCCGCCGAAAGCAAGGATGTGCTCGCGGCCTATAGCGTTCCGGTCGTACCGACCAGGATTGCGGCCGCGCCGGAAGAGGTGGAGGCCATCGCTCGCGAATTCGCTGCACCCTGCGCCGTCAAGATCCTGTCGCCCGATATCACGCATAAGAGCGACGTCGGCGGCGTGGCACTCGGCCTGTCGACGCCGGCGGCAGCGCGCGATGCCGCCAAGGCCATGCTTGCTCGCGTGGCACAAAACAGACCCCAGGCGAGGCTTAGCGGCTTTACCATTGAGCCGATGGTCGAGCGCCGTAATGCCTATGAGCTGATCCTGGGCATGACCGAGGACGCGCAATTCGGACCCATCATGCTGTTCGGCCAGGGTGGTATCGCGGCGGAGATCGTCGCCGACCGCGCCCTCGCGCTGGCGCCGCTGAACCTCAGCTTGGCGCGCTCGCTCATGGCGCGCACACGGATCTTTCGCCTGCTGCAGGGGTTCCGCAACCAGCAGCCAGCCGCGATCGATGCCATCGCCATGACACTGGTCAGACTGTCGCAGCTCACTGTGGATTTCGCGGAAGTGGCTGAGTTCGACGTCAACCCGCTACTGGCCGATGCGGCGGGCGTCATTGCGCTCGATGCACGTATCCGGGTGAAGCGCGCCAGCGGCGACCCTACTGCACGGCTCGCGATCCGGCCCTACCCCACCGCGCTCGTCGAGCGCGTCACGTTGGCGGACGGCAAAGCTTACTCGCTGCGCCCGATTCGGCCCGAGGATGCATCGGGCATCATCGACCTGTTCCGGCGGCTCATGCCTGAGGATATCCGCATGCGGTTCTTCGCGCCGCTTAAGCAGTTGAGCCCGGTGATGCTCGCACGCCTGACCCAGCTCGACTACGACCGCGAGATGGCGCTACTGCTATGTGATGCCGCACCGACGGCGGCAGCGCCAGAAATCCACGGCGTTGTCCGCCTCTCCGCCGATCCCGACAATGAAACCGCCGAATTCGCAATTATCGTCCGCTCTGACCTCAAGAGCCATGGCATTGGCCATTTCCTGATGGAGCGCATCATTGCCTATGCCCGAAGCCGTGGTATCCGCACCGTGCATGGCGATGTGCTGCGCGAGAATGCCCTTATGCTAAAATTTTGCCGGGATCTCAGCTTCTCCCTGCGGCCGCTGCCCGAGGATGCGGAGATCATCCGCGCAACGCTCAATCTCTTCTCGACGTCAACCCAATCCGCGCATTGACCCGGATTAATGCAGCGCGCACCGTGTCGTCTAGCTTCCGACGACCGTCGAGCGCATATCCGTCCCACGCCGTCGCAGGGCATGCGCGAGCGTCGAGGAAAGGGGTCTCCGATGGAGCAGCGCGCGCTACCCCCGTCGTTCCGGGAAATGCCCGATAAAACGAGAAACCCACGTCACAATTATACGTATGTATAAACTGAGTCTGTCTCCCGGGACGCAGGTCTTGATTTAAATCAAGGCCTACCCTTGAAATCGTGCGCCGGTCCCGCCATGTTGCGGTGGAATCATGGCCCAGGAAAAATCGAATCCGATAGCGGTGCGAAACGCCGCCAACGAGCCTTATCGCCAGCTGTTCGATGCGGCGGCGATCGGTATCAAATGGAGCGCGCCCGACGGTAGGCTGATCGAAGTCAATCGCAGCTTCTGCACCTTGCTTGGCTTCGAGCGCGAGGAGCTACTCGCGCTCCGCTATGACGACATCACTCATCCCGAGGACGCACCCGAGGACCGCAGCCAATTCGCCCGCCTGATGGCCAGCGAGATCCCGAGCTACGCCATCGAGAAACGCTATATTCACAAATCCGGCGAGCCGGTTCGGGTACGAGTTACGTCATCCTTGATGAAGAGTCCAACGCCCTATCGAATCTCGATCGTCGAAGACGTGCGCGCAACTTACCAGGCGCAGCAGGTCCGGAATGAAAGCGAGGCGCGGCTCAAAAGCATTCTCGATGCCGTGCCCGACGCCATGATCGTCATCGGCGAGCGCGGATTGATCGAATCTTTCAGCCCGTCGGCTGAGAAAATGTTTGGCCATGCCGCCAGCGAGGTCATCGGGCAGAACGTGAAGATGCTGATGCCCCAGCCCGATCGCGAACAGCATGACGGCTATCTCGGCCGCTATCTCGACACCGGCGAGCGCCGCATCATCGGCATCGGCCGGCTGGTGACGGGACAACGCAAGGATGGTGGGGTGTTCCCGATGGAGCTTTCGGTCGGCGAATCGAAGCTCGAGGGGCGGCGCGTGTTCACCGGTTTCGTGCGCGACCTGACCGAGCGCGAAAGCGCCGAGCGCCGCATCGAACAGCTCCAGAGTGAGCTCATGCATGTCGCCCGATTAAGCGAACTCAGCCAAATGGGCGCTGCGCTAGCGCATGAGCTGAACCAGCCGCTTTCGGCCATCGTCAATTATCTCCAAGCCGGGCGGCGGATGCTGCAAATGGCGGAGACGCCGGTGCCACCGCAGGTGGTCGAAACTATGGAAAAGGCAGCGGCCCAGGCCGAACGCGCCGGGCATGTCATCCGCCGCCTACGTGAATTTGCCACCAAGGGCGAGACCGACCGCCGGTCGGAAAAAGTTAACACCGTGATCGAGGAGGCGGCGGCGCTGGCGTTGATCGGCGCCAAGGGCGCCGGCGTCACGACACGCATCACGCTGCGCTCCGACCTGCCGCCGGTCGTCATGGACAAGGTGCAGATCCAGCAGGTGCTGTTGAACCTCATCCGCAACGCGCTTGAGGCGATGGAATCCTCGGCGGAGCGCATCCTGGCTATCGATGCCGCGACCAAGGACGGCATTCTCGAAATCCGTGTCTCCGATACCGGCCCCGGCTTGCCGCCCGAAGTGGCGGAAAAACTGTTTCAGCCCTTCGTTACCACCAAGTCGCGCGGCATGGGCGTGGGACTTTCGATCTGCCGCTCGATCATCGAGGCCCATGGTGGCCGGATATTGACCGTGAAGCGGCCGGGCGGCGGCACGGTGTTCGTCTTCACCCTGCCGCTCGACGCGTGAGGGCCCCGGCCATGGCGGGCAACCCGATCATCTTCATCGTGGACGACGACGAGGCGGTACGTGATTCGCTGTCCATGCTGATCGAGAGCGTGGGGATGAAAACCGAAACCTTCGGCTCCTGCCGAGAATTCCTGGCCAAAACGGCGCTGCCTCAGCATGCCTGCCTGCTGCTCGACGTGCATATGCCGGAAATGAGCGGCCTTCAGCTCCAGGACGAGCTCGCGAAGCGCGGCGTCGAACTGCCCGTCATCGTCATGACTGGCCAGGCCGACGTGCCCTTGGCCGTGCGGGCGATGAAGGCCGGGGCGGCCGATTTCATCGAAAAACCCTTCACCGAGGAGCTCATGCTCGAAGCCATCGAGCGTGTGTTGAAAGCGCCATCCGCCAGGCCGGCCGCCGACGCTGCCGTCAAGCAACGCCTCGCCCGACTCAGCCCGCGCGAGCACGAGGTGCTGCTGCAGATGGTGGCCGGCAACCCCAACAAGGTCGCTGCCCATAATCTCGGCATCAGCCCGCGCACGGTCGAAATCCACCGCGCGCGTGTCATGGAAAAGACAGCGACGCGCAGCCTGTCGGAGCTGGTGCGCATGGCGCTGTCCGCCGGCATCGAGCCCGGCGCCGGGTGAGCGCTGGATTTACCGGGCGCGTACTGACACCAAACCCGGCGCTGGTTCGACCCTGACGATGCGAAAGGTATGTTCTGGGCCCCCGGGCTCGCGAACCGTCATGTATTCATCCGGGCGGAAATTTTGCTTTTCGAAATGGACGACCGGCTCGTCATCCGCGTCGCCGGCGGCGTAGGAGAACGCCCAGTGCCTCCGTGTAGTGTGCACAATCTCTCCGACATCATCGCCCTCGCCTTCCCAGAAGCGATGCACCGTGCACAGCTCGGGAATCTTGTCATAGGCCTTTTTGTCGAAACTTCCATCCGCCTTCAGCGGCAGGATGAATTCGTAGCCGTGGCGATGGCTACCCTCGGGGAAGCCGGGAGCCCGCGCCAATTCCAACCGGATGCGCATCCATGTCATCGCCGACTCTCTTTTAGTTGCGGTCACAACCGTATCCCCTTCATTTCTTTCAAGGGTTGCGCCAGGATTCCCAGGCGAGCGTCACAATAAAGATGAGCGTCGCGATGACGACCAAGCTTAGATAGGCGATTTCACCGAGTGACACGGCGCCTTCCGTTCAACCGAACAGTGACCGTAGGCCGGAATGCCGCGCAACCGCCGGCAGGCGCTCGACTAGCCCGTCGAGACCCCAGACATGGCCGGCACGATGCGCAATCAGGTAGACGATCACGACCGCGTAAACGATATGGAAATCGACGAAGAGATTTGTGTGATCCTCGATGAACGGCCATTGCATATGCGCAAAGTAGTAGGTGATCATGAGCAGGATACCGAATGGGCCGCTGACCCGGACCATCAACCCGGAGACCAGCGACAATCCGATCAGTAGATGGCCCCATTTCACCAGGAAATCAGTATAGGGCAACACCGTCGGCGCTGCGAAATGCGCGAAGAAATCGTGGAAGGTAACGACGTGGTTGAGGAAACCGGCGGTGTCAAAATTCTGCAGGATTTGCCAGCTACCGGCGTAAAGAAAGGTCCAGCCCACTAAGACGCGCAGGACAAAGATGACACCGCAATCAAGTTTTATTTTCGTCATATCCGGGTCTCCTTCCCAGGTTTTCGGTTTAACTATCGGTAAACTGCTTCCGGCGATAGTACCGCGCATTGACCCAAATCAACCGCCTATGCGCCGCCGAGTGCACCACCGATGGCGGCGAGCAGCGGCCCTTCGGTCACCGGTTTCTCGAAGAAAGCGACGACGCCAAGCTCTTGCGCTCGCTTTCGGATGCCGGGATCGGCACCTCCGGTGATCAGGATCACTGGCAGGTCGAGGTCGGCGACCTCGGCCGAGGCCAGAAAATCGAGTCCGGTCACACCGGGCAGATGGTGATCGAGGATCAAGCAGGCGTGATCGCGTGGCTTGCAGCTGCGCACAAACTCGTCCGCCGAGGCATAGTTCTCTACCTCGAAGCCGTGGGATTCGAGCAACAGAGTGAGCGAATCCCTCACCGCGTTATCGTCATCGAGAATGTAAATCACGGGACTCACTTTCAAACCGAGTGGCTATTCGTCGTCTCCGCTGATTCCATCGGCGAGTTCCTCCATCGCCTCGGTATCAGCGATACGCACCTTGCTGCATGCCAGCACGATGCAGCCGCTGCCCTTCAGCACGGTGAAGACGCGGCTCACCGTTTCGGTGGTGAGGCCGAGGTAATCGGCGATGTCGGTGCGGGTCATCGACAGCTCGATCCAGCCGCCGTAGCGGCCCGGCCGGCTCTGCCGTCGGACGAGCGCCAACAGGAACGAAGCTACGCGCTCATGGGCGGTCTTGCGGCCGAGCAGCACCATCTGATCCTGCGCCGCGGCGAGCTCGCGCGAAACTAGCTTCAAGATCTGGCTCTCCAAGCCGGGAAAGTCGGCATTTATGCGATCGAGCTGGCGGCGCGGAAAGCGGCACAGGCTCACCGGCGTCACCGACTCGGCGCTGTAGCTATATTTGTCTTCGACGCTGAAACCGAAAAGGTCGCCTGGGAACAGGAAGCCGGTGACTGCGCGGCGGCCGTCAGACAGCAGCTTGAAGAGCTTTACCGTGCCTTCGGTGATAGTGAAAAAATGGGTCGCCGGATCGCCTTCGTTGAGGAGGGTCTTGCCGGATTCGATGTCCTGCGACGTATGCGCGAGCGAAAAGCGTGCCAAGCTCTCGGCCTTAACAGCAGCACAGAAACCCTGGGGCCGCGCCGCGCAATTATTGCAGCCATTGGCATGCGCGATTACCGGAAAAGCGACGGGGCGGGCGGCGATGGCAGCGGCAAGCGACATGGTTTTGTCCCCCGATTTGGCGCCGCATCCGATACGGCAATCTCGGGACCATGCATACACATGCCAATGAATGGACGAAATTCGGATTTGTACTTACGTAGTTCTACGTATAGAGCGGCTAGCGCGACAACTCGCCGCGGACGATTTTGGCGCGTGCCTTGGCGGTGAATTGCTGGATACGAGCTTCGATATCTTCGCGGCTCGCGGGCACGCCCTTAGCGAGCAGATCCTGCATGACCCGCGCCGCAACGGCAGTGGGCTCTGTTTGCACGACCCCCTCCGCAATCAGAGCCTTGACGTAATCCTCGGCCGCCCTGATATTCATTCCAATGCGCCGTGCCGCCCACCAGCCGAGCAAGGCGTTGCGCCGCGCCGCGATCTTGAAATTCAGCTCCTGATCCGCCGCGAGTTGGCGTTCAAATGCGCGCTCACGTTCATCGAATGTCGTCATACAATCATTCTGACAATCCCGGATAGAGTAGCATTGATTCATGTCAATAGTGTCCGGCGGTGCTGAAAAGATGCCGGCACCGAGCGGAGCCCGGCGCAGGATAGCTCGGAGAAGGCGTCAATCGAGCGATTTGCGGAAGCGCAGGATGCTGAGCCCCAGAAGTCCCGTCCCCAGCGCCGCCATGCCGAGCATGTCGGGCCAGAGCGCGTCCAGACCAACGCCCTTGACGAAGGTACCGCGGATGACGACGAGGTAGTAGCGCAGCGGATCGAGATAGGTGAGCCACTGGAGCACGTTGGGCATGCTGCTGATTGGAAAACTGAAGCCCGAAAGGGTGAACATTGGGTTGAGTACGAAGAAATTCGAGGCGAATGCCTGCTGCTGCGTCTTGCAGACGGTCGATATCAGAATCCCGAGTCCGAGCGTGCTGAGCAGGAACAGCACCGTGCCAAGGAGCAGGATTATCGGATTTCCGAAAAACGGGACCCGGAACCAGGCCATGCCGAAACCTGCGACCAACGCCACTTCGGCGAGGCCGATGAGAAAAAATGGTACCGTCTTGCCAAGGATAAGCTCGACCGGCCGCAGCGGGCTGACCATGAGCTGCTCAAGCGTGCCGACCTCGCGTTCACGCACGATGGCCGAGGCCGTGAGGCTGACAATCAGGACCAGAGTCAAGGTTCCAACCACACCGGGCACGAAGAACCAGCGGCCGTTGAGATCGGGGTTGTACCATGGCCGGGTTTCAAGATTGACGACCACTGGCTTGGCATTCGCGCCGGCGAGGCCGCGCCGCACTAGATCGGCGGCGTAATCAGCGGAATATTGTCCCGCGATCAGATCGACATAGCCCAACGCGATTAGCGCGGTATTCGAATTGGTGCCGTCGACGATGACCTGCAGCGGCGCGGTCTGGCCCTTGCGCAGGAGATTGGCGAAGCCCGGATGGATGACCAGCGCGACCGCGGCGTCGCTGCGGTCAATGGCGCGGGCGACCTCGGCATCGGTGGATGCCGTCTCGACCACCCGGAAACGGTCGCTGAAGGTGAACCGCGATAGGAGCTCGCGGCTTTCCTGCGTCTGGTCGCGGTCGAGCACCACGGTCGAGACGTGATAGACCTCGAATGTCGCGGCATAACCGAAGACCAACATCTGGACGAGCGGCGGCACGATCAGCCGGAAGCGCGCCCATTTGTCGCGCTTGAGCTCGATGAATTCCTTGATGACGATGCGCCAGATGCGGTCAAACATGGGATATCAATCCAGGTTCTTGCGGAAGGCCCGCGCCGCCAGAAATGCCACCACCGCGGCGTAAGCCACCATCGCCAGAAGCTCCGGCGCCAGATCGACGATCCCCGATCCCTTGAGGAACAGCGCCTTGAGCGCGGTGACGTAATAGCGCGCGAACACCAGATACGTGACTCCCTGGACCAACGGCGGCATCTGGTCGATGGGAAAGGCGTAACCCGAGAGCAGCGTGGTCGGCAGCAGGGTGAGCAATAGCCCCATCTGGGCAGCGCCGACCTGGCTCTTGATCTTGACCGAAACAAGATAGCCGATGCCCAGCACCACGACGAGGAAAAGCGATGTCGCGAGGAACAATGTCGCCACATCGCCGCGGAACGGCACGTCGAACCAGAACACGCCGAAGACGAGGCAGAAGGCGGCGTCGAGCAATCCTATGAGAAAATAGGGCGCGAGTTTGCCGAGCATCACCTCCATCGGCGAGACCGGCGTCGAAACCAGCAGCTCCATGGTGCCGCGCTCCCATTCGCGCGAGATGGTGAGCGAGGTGAGCTGCGCGCCGACCAACGCCATGATCAGCGCGATGATGCCGGGAATGATGAAGTTGCGGCTCGAGAGATCCTCGTTGAACCAGACGCGCGATTCGACGTCCACCGGCTGGATGAATTGCAGCGGCCGGCCTTGGGCGTCGGTAGCGGAAATCTGTGCGTCGGTCGAGAAGCCGCCGACCACCGCCTGGGCATAGCCCATGGCGATGTTCGCCGTGTTGGTGTCGGTCGCATCGACGATGGCCTGGACCGTGCTCGCCCCAGAATCGTTGAGCCGTTCGGTGAAATCCGGCGGTATCACGATGGCGAGCACGCACCGGCCGCGGTCGAGCGAGGTGGTGATTTCGGTGTAATTATCCGCCACCTGGACGATCTCGAAATATTCTGAGGCCTGGAACCGCTTCAGGAGATCCTGGCTGTCCTGGCTTGCCTCACGATCGTAAACACAGACGGGCAGATGCTTGATGTCGAGGCTGACGCCGTAGCCGAGCAGAAGCATTTGCATGAGCGGCATCAGAAGCGCGATCAGCAGGCTGAACGGGTCGCGCCAGACCTGGAGCGTCTCCTTGACCGCCATGGCCTTGAGCCGCACAAGCTTCATGGGGATGCCGCCCCGCCGCCGACCAGCCGCACGAAAATATCCTCGATCGTCGGCGCTATGCGCTCGATGCGTCCGGTTTTCACGCCCTGGCACGCAAGCAAGGGCGGCAGCGCCGATATCGCGGCGTCCGCGTCCTCGACCAGGACATGCAGCGAATTGCCGAAAGCCGCGACCTCGCGCACGCCCGGCGCCTTGGGCAAAATCCCGATCGCGACGCCGATGGGATCGCATTCGATCAGCAGCAGCGTTCCGCCGAGCGACCTTTGTTTGAGGGCATGCGGGCTGTCTAGCGCCACCAGCCGGCCGCGATCGATCAGCGCGATGCGGTTGCAGTATTCCGCCTCGTCCATGTAATGGGTCGAAACCAGCACGGCGACGCCGTCGTCAGACAGCGTATGAATTAGGTCCCAGAACCGGCGGCGGGATTCGGGATCGACGCCCGAGGTCGGCTCGTCGAGGAACAGGATCGGCGGCCGGTGCAGAATGGCGCAGCCCAAGGCCAGGCGCTGCTTCCAGCCACCGGCCAGCGACGAGACCAGCGCATCCTCGTGGCCCGAAAGCCCGGCCATCTCCACGGCGAAGTGCATGCGCTCGGGCAGCACGTCGCGCGGCACGCGGTAGAGGCCGCCGAAAAAGCGCAGATTCTCCGCCACCGTCAGATCGCCGTAGAGCGAGAATTTCTGCGACATGTAGCCGATATGCTCGCGTACCCGTTCGGGCTCGCGCATGATGTCGAATCCCGCGACATTGGCGCGACCTTCGCTCGGGCGCAGCAGGCCGCACAACATGCGGATGGTGGTCGATTTTCCGGCGCCGTTGGGGCCGAGAAAGCCGACGATCTCGCCGCGCGCGATGCGGAAGCTGACATGGTCGACCGCGGTGAAGGCGCCGAAGCGCTTGACCAGATTCTCGGCGGTGATCGGCGCGTCTTGCGCATCCGCCGCATTCATGCCGGTTCCTCCTGCCGTAGCAAACCCACGAACAGGTCTTCAATGCTGGGCACGCCCTGCTCGATCGAGCCGAATGGTATCCGCTTGGCTTCAAGCGCCCGTTGGATTTCGGGGATGCGCTTGTCGCGGTCGTCCACCACCGCGTGAATCCCGTCGCCGACCAGCAACACGCTCATCACGCCCGCGAGTCCGGCGACCGCGTCGCGCGCGGCGCGTGCTCTGTTCGAGGGAATCACCAGCAACGCGCCCGGCATGCGCGCCTTCAGCGCCTGGGGCGTGTCGCAGTAGCGCAGCCTCCCCTGGTGCAGCAGGGCGAGCCGGGTGCAGCGTTCGGCCTCGTCGAGATAGGCCGTTGAAATGAGGATGGTCACGCCGCTTTCGCGCAAATCGTATAGGATGCGCCAAAAATCGCGGCGCGAGATCGGATCAACGCCGGTGGTGGGCTCGTCCAGCAGCAGGATCCTGGGCGTGTGCACCAGCGAGCAGACCAGGCCGAGCTTCTGTTTCATGCCGCCGGAAAGCTGCCCCGCCAGCCGGCGGCGGAACGGGATAAGGTTCGAAGCTTCGAGCAAGGGCAACGTGCGCTGTTCGCGCAAACGCTGCGGGATTTCGAACAGATCGGCGTAGAAGCGGATGTTCTCGTCGACGGTAAGATCTTCGTAGAGGCCGAAACGTTGCGGCATGTAGCTCAGATGCGTCTTGACGCTTTCCGGATCGGCCACCGCGTCGACGCCGTCGACCACGATGCGTCCACCATCGGGCTTCATCACCCCGGCCAGCATGCGCATGATCGTGGTCTTGCCCGCGCCATCCGGCCCGACCAGGCCGAAAATGGCGCCGCTTTCGACCGAGAAGCTGACGGCGTCGACTGCCAGCGTGGCACCAAACCGCCGGCTCAACGATTCGACCGCAACCACCGCGCCCGCGGACGCCGTGCTCACGGCGCTACGGACCCGGCGGGTTCGATGGGAATCGTCGTGTCGATGATGCCGTCGGCCGGCATGCCGGGAACCAGCTCATGCGTAAGATTGTCGATGTCGATCTTGATGCGGTAGACCAGCGACACGCGCTCGGCATGGGTTTCGACCGTCTTGGGCGTGAACTCGGCGCTTTCCGAAATGAAGGAGATGCGCCCGTCATAGACTTTGCCGGGAAAGGTATCGGTGGTGACCTTGACCTCGGCGCCGAGCTGGACGCGGGCGATATCGGTCTCGTTGATATAAGCGCGCAGCCAGATGTGATCGAGATCGGCCAGGGTTATGACCGGTGAGCCGGGTTGCGCGATCTCGCCCAGCTCGGCCTGGCGCACTAGGATGACGCCATCGAAGGGCGCGTAGAGGACGGTGTAGCCCAGCACGATGGCGGCGAGATCGAGCGCCTGCTGGGCGTCCTGGATGTTGGCCTTGGCCAAGTCGATATTGCGTTCGGCGACCAGCTCGAGCGCCCGGTCGCGTTCCAGCGCCGCATCGGATTGCTTGGCGGCGGTCGCGGAGGAATCCCGTTGCTGCGTTGACACCCAGCGTTGCTTCCACAGCGTCTGGAAGCGGTCGGCATCGGTCTTCTTGAAGGCAAGATCGGCCTCGTCGCTAGATACGGTCTTCTGCGCGGCGACTACGTTCTGTTCCGCCATCGCCAATTGACGTTGCTGTACCTCGAGTGCGGCCTGGGCGATGTCCACCTGCTTGCGGTAATCGGAATCATCGACCCGGGCAAGCAGCGTGCCTTCCTTGACCGATGCGCCCTCGTCGAAGGGTAGCTCGACGATGCGCGATTGCACGGTCTTGAAGCCGATGACGCTCTCATGCGCCTCGATATTGCCGGAGACGAGCAGGATGTTATTCGGACGTCCGAAGCCGAGCCAAGTCTCCAGGCTTCCGCCCCATTCCCAGGCCATAAGCAGCGCGACCAGCGCGACGCAGGCGCCGATGGCGAGTTTGCGATGATTTTGGATTGCCGGCAGGTTCATACGTATTGCTTACCCGCCGGACGAGACATCCGCCTTGATGTAGCTCAAGAATCCGGTTTTCAGGCGTTGAGGCGGCGAGCTGTTGCCGCAGCCAGGGGGCACGCTGGCAGTATTGGCGAAGCGACTTATCCTCCTGCCGCAGCGCGTCGAGCAAATAGCGCTTGCGCGCCTGTTCGGCTTCCGGCCGCGCCTCAAATTCGGCAATGGCCTGCTGAACGTGTTTCAGTTGGGCGATATCCAGTTCAAACAGCGAGCGCATTTTCCCCTCCAATTCCTGTCCCCAGTTCTCGAGGATGTTCCATGGTGGCGGGACGGAGGGTTCGGATAAATACGGAATAGCCCCTAAGGACTATCCCTTAAGCCGCAGCGGCGCGGTTTCTCCGGGAATTCCTAGAGCGCGAGCGGAATCCAACTGTCGCCGGCCTTGCGGTAGCGCTTTTTCACCGCCGCCCAGGCGACACGGTGGCCAATCTCCTCGCGCCGCTCGCTTTTGGCGTATTGACGCCAGGCGTTGTTGAACGCCTCTCGATAGATGGTGCGCGCGGCGGATGGCAGGTGATGGCGCACCGGCGCGGGAAGCGCGGTATTGCTGCTATAGGGCGTCGGCTCCTCCTTTCGCCGTCTTGGTCCGCCGGCGGCGCACGGCATCTTGCAACTGGCGGCGCGCAGCATGAAAAGCGTCGCGTTCCGCCAGGCGAAAGTCATTGTGCGTCACCCCGTGGCCGTGAGCGTGTTCGACCACGATCTCGCGCCCCGGTACCGCGATGGCGATTCGCAGATTGAACAGCTTGCCCCTACGATGGCGGCTTGCCTGTTCCTCGATCGTGACGCGGCAGGCGGTGATGCGGGGATGATAGCGGCCGAGCCCTTCAGCATGGCGCTTGAGCCGATCGGCCACCGAGGGCGACGCGGCCATGTTGCGGAAGAATATCTCGACCGGGAAGACCATCATTCCCTACCGAAATGGGCGGGCAACTCCGCAACCGGCACCTTGGTCAGGTCCTTGGAAAATTCGCCGTGAACCTTCTTCAAGGTCGGGGCATCGAGTTCCTTGCGCAGCAAGGAAAGAACGCGGGGTGCGGCATAGACCATAAGACGGTCGAAGCTTCCTTGAGCGCTTTCGCGATTGACATGAGACGCGATTGTCTGGACGAACTTGGTTTCCTCGGCGAGGTGAGGATCTTGGCGTGGCTCGATCGCGTGATGGGCCGAATTGGCGCTTTCCTGGGAGTGGCCCGGACGATCGCTGCCAAGATCACGCGAACGCGCATGCATCTCGGACGAATCCTCGGAAAAGACGAGCTTGTAGGGCATGGAGGAATCCTCACGCGTGACGATCCGCGCGCGACCGCCGTCGGCCATCAGATACCACGTCACCGGCTTTTTCATCCGTCTATGAAGACCTGGATGCGGCGCGGGCGCTTTGATTTAGATCAAGAGCGCGCCTCAGCGGCTGACTAATATCACGCCCAGAGCTACCAGCACGGCCGAGACGCCTTTCTGCGTGAGGTTGCGGGGCGACAGGTCCTCGCGCCCGAGGCGGGGAAGAAAAATCGTCAGGACGATGCCGAACAGGAACACGAACAGCGTCGTGGTGCTGCCGATCGCCTGCACCAGGCTCAAGGGCGCCAGTAATAGGGCATAGCGCGATCCCAGGCCGCCGCCGAGATTTATCAGCTCGTTGGCGCCGTTGATCGTCAGCATGGCGCCGGTGTTGGCTTTGAGGCTCAGCGCGAATTGCCGGCCGCAGGCGGGTATCGCCAGCAACACGGCGCCGAAGGCCGATTCGCCGACGAAGGTCCAGAACACCGTCGTCCAGAATTCTTCCTCGACCGCGAACATCTTGAATATGGTCGTGCTGACGGCCAGCACCAACGCGCAGCTGAGCATCAACACCACGAGGCGCAGCTTGAACCGCGCCTTGACCGAGGATGGGCCGAGCGAGACCAGCAAGGTACCGCCGAGGATCAGCAGGCCGCCGCCCATCTGTCTCGGCGACAGGGTTTCGCCGAGCACGAGATAGGCCAGGACATAACCGAACAGCGGCGTCGCCTGGTAAAACGGCGCGACCACCGACGCCTCTTCGGATTGGAGCGCCTGGAGATAGAAGAACATCCCGGCCATGTAGAGCACGCCCGAGATGGATATGACGGCGATGCTGGCAAGCGGGACGGAGCCTATTCCTGGCTGCAACGCGGCGATAACCGGCAGCGGCACCAGGCCGATGAGGGCCGTGAACACCATCAACACGGCAATGCCGCTGTGCTTTAAAAAGCGTTCGACCAGATATTTGTCGATATGGGTCGAGGCCGCCCACAGCACCGGGGCGGAAAACGCGAACATCAGCCAGGTCATGGCGCCCGTCCTTGTCGGTCTATGTCATCTGGAAACGGCGGAAGACCACGGCCTTGATGGTATCCAAGACGAAGGAGAAGACCGCCGCCGCTCCCGCCAGGGAAAGGATCAAGCCTGCCGGCAGGGGAGTCATGAGGATTCCACGCGCGGCCAGCATCGCGATGATCGACACATCGGCCACTGAGGAAACAATCATCCAGGCGCTGGGACGCGAACTCCACATGCGGCGGCGTTCGCGCACGACATAGAAGACCGCCTGACCGCTGAACACCAAGATCACGGCGGCCAGCGTCCTGAGCGCATCGATGTCGAAGCCCAGTTCGAATTTGCCGATGGCCAGAATTCCACTGCAGAAAATCAGGTTGCAGGTGCCCAAGATGATTCCAGCGATAGTCAGGCGGTCGATCCGCCAGGTATTCGGCCTGGGCGACGGTTGCACGTTGTCTGTGGTCGAGGACATGGCAAGAAAGTCGCCTGTAACCATCAGAATTACCATCAGCAGCGGCGTTAGGATCGCATGCCCGGTCATAATCAGCCCGACGGTCAGGAACATCATCTGGTCGATCTTGCGGGAAATCGATCTCAGCGTGTAAGTCAGGATGCGTTGGAAGGTCACGCGGCCCTCCTTCACCGCGGCGACGATGCCGCCGAGGCCGGATTCGGTAAGCACGATGCCGGCGGCTGATTTGGCGACGTCGGTCGCGGTCGAGACGGCAATGCCCATCTGCGCCTGGCGCAGCGCCGGCGCGTCATTGGCACCGTCGCCGCACATGCCAACGACGTGACCGCCCTTCTGGAACGCCTGAACGATGCGGAATTTGTCCTCCGGCAGGACGCCGGCGAAGATCGCATAGATATCGGGACGCACGCTCTCGGGGATGTGGCCCGGCGGGCACACGGCGCCGCTGATGCCGACTGCCTTTCCCACTGTGGCCGCAGTCGCTGGCGCATCGCCCGTTACCATGACCGTATGCACGCCTATGCTGGTCAACTCCACGATCAGCGCCGCGGAATCGGCGCGCGGCTCATCGCCCAGCGCGATCAGCCCGGCGAGACGGAAATTCTCCGGCGGTCCCACCGCCACCGCAAGCACCCGGTAGCCTTGCGCCGTCAGCTCGCCGGCAGAATTTGCCGCCGTGGGCGCCGGCTGGGCCAGGACCGCAATCGCGGCATAAGCGCCCTTCACGATCCGCACCGGCAATCCTGCGGCATCGATCGCGCTGGCTTCGGACATTTTGACCGCCGGATCGAAGGGCGTGAATGTGAGCAGTTTCGGCAGACCGGTAACCGGGGAAACCGCCGCCGCCCGAATGGCGCCGTCGACCGGGTCCTGGCCGCCCTCCGAACTCGCCAGCGCGGCCAGCGCCAACACGCGCGGCGGGTCGAAGCCCGGCATCGGCTGGATTTGGGACACCTTCAGTTCGTTGCGCGTCAGCGTTCCCGTCTTGTCGGCGCACAGCACGTCCATGCTCGCCGCCTCGTCGACGGCGGAAAGCCGCGTCGGCAAGACCCCGGTACGGGCGAGAGCGCGGGCGCCGAGCGCCGCCGCCAGCGTGAAGGTTGCCGGCAGCGCCACCGGGATCGCCGCGAGAACCGAAGTCAGTGCGAGCAGGATGAGTTCGGTAAACGGCATCCGCAGCGTCAGCGCATAGGTCACCTGCACGACGACGACGATGCCGTTGAAGATCGCGAGGTTGCGCACGACGCGCAGAACGGCTTTTTGCTGCGAGCTCACAACGTGGGCGGTGCGGACCAGCTCGGCCGTGCGTCCGAACTTGGTACGCGGACCGGTCGCCGTGACTTCCGCGACCGCCTCGCCGCGTCGCACCAGCGCGCCGGCATAGGATTCGCGGCCCGTGCCGCCTTCGATCGGCAGGGATTCGCCAGTCAACATCGACTGGTCGAGCAGGACGGAGCCATCGAGCAAGCGCACATCCGCGGGCACGACCGTCCCCAGCGACAGCTTCACGATATCGCCCGGAACCAGCCCGGCAGCGGGAATGATTTTCCAGGCGCGGTCGCGCCGGACCGAGGCCATCAGCGCCAGCCGCGATTTCAGCGCATCGAGGGTGGCCTGCGCACGGCTTTCCTGAATAAATCCCAGAACGGCGTTGAAGCTCAGCAGCACCGCGATGGCCAGGGCCTCGTAATATTCGCCGAGGACGAGCTGGAGCAGAATCGCGGCCTCGAGCATCCACGGCACCGGCGCCCAGAATTTCGCCAGCACCATTTGCAGCGGATGATCGGCGACATCCGGCACGGCATTGGGACCGAAGCGATCGAGCAGGCGCAGTGCCTCGGCCGATGAGAGGCCGTCCTGCGAAGCTTGGCGCGCGCCGCCCGCGATGTCTTCGCGGGCCTGCTCGGGATCGATTGCTATCATGGCCATCGTTGCAAGGGATTACACCGCGGCGCCCTGCATCGGGGTTGATCCACATCAAGGCGGGACGCCGCAAAGCGCCGATCATACCAACATGTTTTCGCCGGAATGGGAGGTTTCGATGCAGGGTTCGCAAAAGCAGATCGTAGGCCGTTTGGTTTGGGACGGTCCGCTTATCGTCAAAAGCCGCGTTGGCCGCGCCCGGGCCGCCATAAGTTGGCAGAACGAGAACGCCGCGAGGCCACTGCTTGCCTGCTTCGGCGTCATTGCCACGGCGACCGCCCTGCTCTGGCTACTCGGCCTATAGGTAAGGAGAAGCCCATGGCTACCCGCGAAACCGATGTCAGTGTCGCCGCACAGCAAATCATCGATCTGCCCCGTCCCAAGCAGACAGGCGGCCTGCCGCTGTTCGACGCCATCAAGGCGCGCCATTCGACCCGCGAATTCGACGGCCGGGCTTTGCCACTAACAACCATTTCGAGCCTGATGTGGGCCGCCTACGGCGTTAACCGGCCAACGGGCGAGCACACCGCCCCATCCTGGCGGCATTCCAGCGAGATCGACGTTTTTGCCGTGACCGCCACCGGCATATGGCGATACGACCCCAAGGCGCACCGGCTGCTGCCGTGCCTCGCCGGCGACTGGCGGGCGCAAACCGGCCACCAGGATTATGTCGGCCAGGCGCCGCTCAATCTCGTCTATGTCGGCGACCTCGATCGCATGGCGGAAGGGCCGATCGAAGAGCGCCGGCTCGCCGCCTATACCGACGCCGGGTTCATCGGCCAAAACGTCTATCTATTCTGCGCTTCGGAAGGACTCGCGGCCGTGTTCCGCGGCATGATCGACCGCGAGAAGTTTTCCCGCCTGCTCGGCCTCGGCAAGGATCAGGTCGTGACCTACGCCCAGACCGTGGGTTTCCCAAAATCCGCGGCATGATCGCTTTTACCGTCAATATCGAGAATGTCTCCGCTCCTGACGACCACGCGGAACGGCCGCTGCTTTGGTTTCTGCGCGACCGGCTCGGTCTCAAGGGCGCGAAGTTCGGTTGCGGCCATGGCGGCTGCGGCGCCTGCACGGTACAGATCGACGGGCAAGCTGCACCATCCTGCGTCACGTTCCTGAAAGACACTGCCGGCAAGACGGTCACGACGATCGAGGGATTGGCGGCGCAGCCCGACAATCCGGTGATTCGCGCCTGGCTCGCCGAGCAGGTGCCGCAATGCGGCTATTGCCAGCCCGGCATGATTATGACGGCGGCAGGCCTGCTCGCCCATGCGGTCGATCCCAGCGACCGCGAGATCGACATCGCCTTCGCCCATATGTTGTGCCGGTGTGGCACATATCAGCGGGCGCGCCGCGCTATTCACCGCGCAGCCGATCAGCACTGGAATGACGCGCCATTTCCCGCGGCAATCTTGACGAAGCCTCTGCCGATCCCGCCCAGGGAATTCGTCTTCAATCCCTGGATAAAAATCGCGCCCGATGGCATTGTCACGGTCGTGCTTGCCCGTTCGGAAATGGGCCAAGGCGTTTCAACCGCCCTGCCGATGCTCGTCGCCGAGGAACTCATGGTTCCGCTCGACCGCATCCGCACTGAGTTTGCACCGGCAGATCACATTTATGACAATCCGGCGTTGGGACGCCAAGTCACGGTCGGCAGCCTCAGCGTGAAGACAAGTTGGCTCCCCCTGCGCCTTGCGGGAGCCCAGGTACGCGAACAACTCGTCCAAGCCGCCGCCAGGCGCTGGAATGTGCCGCCGCAGGATTGCACGGCGCAAGAGGGCCAAGTCATCCATCCGCCGACCGGCCGGAGTCTCGGTTATGGCTCGCTGGCAACCGATGCGGCGCAGCTCACCGCGCCAGCGGAGCCGCATTTGAAATCGCCTGGTGAATTCCGTCTCCTCGGCAAGCCTACGGCCAGGCTCGATCTGCCCGACCATGTCGCCGGACGCACCATCTTCGGCGTCGATGTCTCACTTCCAGGAATGTTGGCGGCGAGCATCGTCATGCCACCGGTTTTCGGCGCCAAGATCGCTCGCATCGACGATACCGCCGCGCTGGCCATGTCAGGGATGCGCCAAGTCCTTGCGATCAGCGATGGCGTTGCCGTTATTGCCGACGACCATGTCGCGGCGATGCAGGCGCATGACTCCCTCAAGGTCGAGTGGCGGGGCGGCGCCGGCGCCGTATCGAGCGCTACTATCGCTGAACGATTCCGCGCCGCGCTATCACAGCCGGGCGAGATCTTGCGCGACGATGGCAACGCGCTGCATGCCATCGCGGCCGCATCCAGCCTCGCTGCAGCCGAATTCGATACGCCTTATCTCGCCCATGCGGCGATCGAGCCGATGAACTGCACCGCGCGCATCGAAAACGGTCGATGCGACGTCTGGGTTCCGACCCAGGGCCAGGGTATGGCGCAGGAAGCGGCCGCCCGCGCCGCTGGGCTTCCGCTAGAAGCGGTCGCCGTCCATACGACCTTCCTCGGCGGGGGGTTTGGACGCCGCTCGGCCTCCGACGTCGTCACGCAAACGGTCGAGATCACCAAGGCGATCGGCAAGCCGGTGCAGCTCCTATGGACCCGGGGCGAGGATATGCACCACGACCGGTATCGCCCGGCCAGCCTCTCCCGTCTTGAGGCCGGCCTCGCCGCCGACGGCCACCCGACTTCCTGGTTCCAGCGCGTCGTCGGCCCGACTCTCGCCGGCGAGGGCATCGACATGCCCTATGACATCAAGAATGTCCGCATCGAACACGTCGTCGACGATCCCGGCGTGCCCACCGGCTATTGGCGTTCGGTCGGCAGCTCGCAGAACGCCTTTGCCATTGAATGCTTCATCGACGAATTGGCGCATCGCGCGGGGCGCGATCCGGTTGAGTTCCGTTTGAGCCTGCTCCATGCCTCGCCACGCCATCGCGGCGTATTGGCGCTTGCGGCCGAAAAGGCGGGCTGGAACGGCCGCGTGAGCGGCGGCCGGTCACGCGGCGCCGCGGTCTATTACGCCCATGGCGGCTGGGCAGCCCAGATCGCCGATATCTCAATCGATGCCGGTGGCGCAATCAGGGTGCATCGTGTCGTCTGCGCGGTCGATTGCGGTCGAATTATCAACCCCGACACGGTGGTTGCTCAGATCGAGGGCGGCATTGCGTTCGGCATGACTGCGGCGCTCAAGGCGGCGATTACCATCGATCATGGCCGCGCGCAGCAAACCGGTTTTCACGATTACCCTTTGCTCACCATGGCCGAGATGCCAGAAGTCGAAGTGCATATCGTCAAGAGCGGGGAAGACCCGAGCGGTGTCGGCGAGTGCGGCGTGCCGCCGGTGGCACCGGCAATCGCCAATGCCGTCTACGCCGCTACCGGATGCCGGGTTCGACACTTGCCGATCCGGCCGGCGGACATCGCGGCAAACGCGCAAAATCGGGCATTGACCTGAATCGTCCGCTCTTTAGCAGCGCGGCATCACTCGCCCCAGACCAGGAACAAGCCGACATCGCCGGGCATGCCGCCGGGGAAATCGAGCACCCGGGCAGAAAGATGGAAGCCGCGTGGTTTCAGGTCGCGCTCCCAGCGCAGGTAGATCTCCGCCGCCTCGCCGCGCAGCGTCTTGGGCCAGCCCGGCAGCGGCGCGTTGATTTCACGCCCGCCGTCGCTGCACAGGCCGCTCGGAAAGCGTAGCAGCAGAAATTCTTTAGCGCCGCGTTCCGCCGCCTCGCGCGCCTGGTGCATAAGCCTGCGCCAGGATTCCTCATCGATATGTTCCTGGACCAACGCCTTGACGCGTTCACGCTGACGCTCCGCCGCCTCGCGCTGGGCCGTGCTTTCGCGCGCTTCCTGGGAATGCTTGAAATCGCCGACCAGGCCGCGGAAATCGGTCATGGTGAAGCCCGATTCGGCCGGCGCGATGTGCCCCGCACCCGCCGCCAGGGCGGCGGGTTTTTCGTTGTCCGATTGGAAATGCGCGTCGAGATCGGAAATGGCGCGGCTAACCATCCCGAAGAGCATGGATTTCGGCTTGCCGGGCGGCGGCGCGTCCATTCCGAGCGACGCCAGCACCGGCAGTAGATTGGCCCGGCTGACGATTCCGACAATCCGTCCATCGCGTACCACCGGCACGCGTTTGATGCCGTATTGAATGAGAAGACGGGCGATTTCGGCCGCCTCGGTCGTCTCGCCGACGGCGACGACCGGACTCGACATGACATCGCGCGCTAGACGGGGCGCGGCTTGCAGGCTGGCCACGAAATCGGGATTGAGTTCTTCGCCTTCCGCCAGCATGGTCAGCCACCAGTCGCGGCGTGCTTCGCGGTCGGCTTCGTTGCGGCCGATAAGGTCGCCTTCGCTGACGATGCCGACCGGCGTGCCGGTGGCATCGACCACCGGCAGGGCGCTGATGTGGTGTTCGAGCAGCAGGCGCGCGACTTCGCCCGCCGGCATATCGGGCGTCGCGGTCACCACGTTCTTGGTCATGATGTCGCGGGCTTGCGTTGCGGCCATTCCACGATCCTCACAAAGCCGTGACAGTTCCCAGTTAGGCTTGGTCCAATTCATTGAGTATGCCGCTAATACCCAGCACGGCATTGATGCAGGTCAAACTCTGCTGCCGCGCCCCGCCGGCCACCGGGGCATCGATTGATCCACATCAAGTGTCGTCTTTCAAATCAGGCGCATAATTATCGAAAGATGGTTGACGAGGGTGTCATGACGCAGTGGGTTCGCTTCACGCAGCAAGGCCGCTTGGGCTTCGGCACACTTGAGGGCGAGAGCATCGCCGTTCATGCCGGCGATATGTTCTCCTCTCCGGCTCCGACTGGCCGCATGCTTGCGCGGTCGGAGGTCGATCTCGCGACGCCGTGCGATCCGAGCAAGATGGTTTGCCTGTGGAACAATTTTCACGCGCTCGCAGCCAAGTTCAATTACAAGGAACCGGCCGAACCGCTTTATTTCCTCAAGGCGCAGACAGCGTTCCTTCCCGGCGGCGCGAAAATTCCCCGGCCGAAGAATTATTCCGGGCGGGTGGTGTTCGAAGGCGAGCTTGGGGTTGTGATCGGCAAGCGCTGTCATGCCGTCACCGACGCCGAGACACCGGATTACGTCTTCGGCTACACCTGCGTGAATGACGTCGCCGCCTTCGATCTGCTCAACAAGGACCCGGCGTTCCAGCAATGGACGCGCGCCAAGAGCTTCGACGGCTTCGGTGTCTTCGGACCGACGATCGCAACCGGACTCGACCCGCACGCACTGACCGTCCGCACCGTGCTAAATGGGCAGGAGCGCCAGAATTATCCCGTATCCGACATGTTCTTCGAGCCCTATCGGCTCGTCAGTTTGATCTCGCAGGATTTGACGCTCCTGCCGGGCGACATCATCTCCTGCGGTACCTCCTTGGGCTCGGGCAACATGAAGCCAGATACCAGGGTCGAGATCACCATCGAGGGCGTGGGCACGCTGTCGAACATCATGGAATGAGAGAGGCGAGACATGGCGATGAAAATTTGTGTTATCGGTGCGGGTGCCATCGGCGGACTACTCGGCGGCAAGCTTGCGCTGGCCGGCGAAACGGTCACGTTCATCGAAAAGTCGGCAGCGCAACGCGAGGCGATCAACAAAAACGGCCTAAAGCTGCTGATGCATGACGGCCCCGCCTTGCTAGCCAAGAATGTCCGCGCGACCGACGATATGGGCGAACCCGGGCCGCAGGACATGGTCATCATCGCGGTCAAGGCGCAACAGATCCCCGCGATTGCGCCGGATATCAAGAAGCTCTACGGACCGGATACGATTGTTATGACGCTGCAGAACGGCCTGCCGTGGTGGTATTTCAAGAAGCACGGCGGCCCGTTCGACGGCAGACGGCTGAACAGTGTTGATCCCAATGGGATCATCGACGCGAATATCGAGCCCGACCGCATCGTCGGTTGCGTCGTGTTTCCCGCGGCGTCGGTCGTCGCACCCGGCGTGATCCAGCATGAGGAAGGCGATCGGTTCTCGGTCGGGGAGCTTGACGGCCGCAAGAGCAATCGCATCCAGGCGATTTACAACATGATCGTGGGATCTGGCCTCAAATCCTTCATTCTCGACAATGTGCGTGCCGAGATATGGCTCAAGGCTTGGGGAAACCTGTCGTTCAATCCGATCTCCGCCCTAACGCACGCGACCATGGTCGATATCGCGCGCTTTCCGCAAACGCGTGAGTTGTCGGTGAAAATGATGGAAGAAGCGCAAGCCGTCGCCAACAAGCTCGGCATCACCTTCCGGCATACGATCGAGAAGCGCATAGCCGGCGCCGAAGGCGTCGGCGCGCACAAGACCTCAATGCTCCAGGACGTTGAAGCGGGGCGCGCGCTGGAGATCGAGGCGCTGGTCGGCTCGATCGTCGAGATGGCCCGTCTGACCGAGACGCCAACGCCGCATATCGATGCCATCTATGACTGCACGAAGCTGCTCGACAAGGTGATGACCGAAGCACACGCCGCAGTCGCCTTGAAACCGCTTAACTGATCACTCGGAGAGGCCCATGAGCGATATCGCCGAACGCGTCAAAACCCCCATAGCGACCAAGGAACTCGAGCGCCGCTGGAAAGCGGTGCGGGCCGCGATGACCGAGCGCCAGATCGACGTTCTGCTCATGCAGAACAACAACGATTTCATGGGCGGCTATGTGAAGTATTTCACCGACGTCCCCGCGCTGACCGGCTACCCGATGACGGTTGTCTTCCCGAAGGACGATCTCATGACCGTGGTTGTGCAAGGCGATTTCGGAATGAAACAGGATTTGCCGCCCGAAGGCGACGGCGTCTACCGCGGCGTCAAGCGGGTGGTCGGCGCGCCTTATTTCGCCAGCGCGCACTACACCTGGGCCTATGACGCGGAACTCGCCGAGAAGGCGCTCGAAAGCTTCGGCGGCGCCACCATAGGACTGGTCGGGCTGGCGACGCTGCCCTTATCCATGATGGACCGGCTGCACAAGGGCCGCCTGTCCAACGCCAAGTTCGTCGACGCGACCGACCTCGTCGACCAGATCAAGTGCATCAAGAGCGACGAGGAATTTGCCATGATCCGGCAAACCGCCGCGCTGCAGGACAAGGCGATCGAAGCCGTGTTCAAGGAGGTGAAACCCGGCAAGCGGGACATCGAAATCGCCGCGGTCGCCGAGCACGTCATTCTCAATGGCGGCGGCGAGCAGGCGCTGCTGCTCACTTGCTCGCATGCCCCCGGCGAGCCGATCTATTGGAATCACCGCCATCTCCAGAATCGGATCTTGCGCGCGGGCGACATGTTCTCGTTGTTGGTGGAGACCAATGGGCCGGGCGGCTTCTATACCGAGATCAGCCGGACTTGCGTGCTCGGCAAGGCGACCCAGGCGATGAAGGACGAGTTCGCTTTCCTGCTCGAGGCGCGTAAATTCACGCTCGATCGATTGATTCCGGGCGCCTCCTGCCTTGACATCTGGGATTCCTACAACGCGTTCCTCAAGCGGAACGGCAGGCCGGAAGAGAACCGGCTCTATTGCCATGGGCAGGGCTACGATTTGGTCGAGCGGCCTTTGGTGCGCAAGGACGAGCCGATGCGGATTCACGCCAACATGAACCTGACCTGTCATCCGACCTGGATTCGGAGCGGAATTTTCAACACGATCTGCGACAATTTCCTCATCGGCGAGAAAGGGGTTGTCGGCCGTATCCATCAATCGCCCGAGACCCTGATCGAACTGGGCTGATAAAGGCGCGAAGCGGCGCCAACTGTACGGGTTTTTGATTGCTGGAAGCATCGCGTGCTTCTCGCGCGCGACGGCGCGGTGTCTTGCGCTTAGCTTATTGCCTGGTTTCAATTTCAAATTATTTTTTCATCCGGCAGGCCGGGTTTGATCTAAATCAAAGCGCCGGGGCCGCAAGAGTGAAAAACTAATTTCCGGTCATCCATGCACCCGGATTAGAGGAGGAATTTCACATGGCCAGGGACGGAACAGTTATCGACGTACCCAGACTGATTGCCGGGCATAAGTTCGGTCTGTATCAATTCTGGATCATCGTGATCTGCGGGATCGCGATGTTTTCATCAGGTTTCAATGTGTTGGCGCTGGGATATCTCGCGCCAGCTGTCAGCGCCGATTTGAATCTTCCTGCTGGCGGCCTCACGCCCGTTTTCTTCGTCATCGGCGTCGCCACGGTCTTATCAGGGTTCATCTGGGGCCCGATTGCCGACCGCATCGGCCGCAAGAACACGATCATAATCGCCCAGCTTTGCGCCGTGCCGTTCGTTTACATGATCAGCCGGGCGACCGACGTCACGCAGATTGCCATCTACGACTTCTTTGCCTCCTTTTGTTTCTACGGCGTGGTGCCCAATGCCATGTCGCTCGCCGGCGAGTTCATGCCGAGGCACCTGAAAGTCACCTTGACCGTGCTGGTGTGGACTGGATTTTCGCTGGGCACGATCGCGGGGAGCCCGTTCGCGGCCTTCTTGGTCGAGGAATACGGCTGGCGTTCGGTCTTCGTCGCCAATGCGGTCATCCCCTTGGCGCTGGCGTTGATCGTGATCCTGTTCATGCAGGAATCGTTGAACCAGCTGTTGCGCTGGAACGCGAGCGACATGAATGCGCGCATCGCCAGGGCGTTGAGGCTGCTTTTCCCGCGCGATGCGATTCCGGAAAACGCCACGTTCATCACCACGGAACAAAAACGCAAGGGCTTCCCAGTCCATCTCCTGTTCACGGAAGGCCGCGCGAAATTCACCCTTCTGGTCTGGGTCGTGGGCTTCGCCAATTTCATCACGCTGTCCTTCATGAACAGCTGGCTTACCACCACCTTGCATAATGCCGGGCTGGTCGTCGAAACGGCCATTCTCGTCGCGGTTGCCGTACATATCGGCGGCATCATCGGCGGCATCGTGGCCTCGGATCTGTTCGACCGGACCGGGCGCGCGCGGTTCTATGTGTTGGGAGCCCTGTACATTTTTGCCTGCCTTTTCACGGCGAGCATCGGGGTGGCGGGGAATTCCGTGTTGTGGACGACGGTGGCGGTGTTCGTGGCCGGCTTCTTCGTCTACGGCCTGCAGAATACCTATCAGGCAATCATTTCCGTGGTTTACCCGACGGAGATGCGCTCGACCGGTACGAGCTGGGGCATCGGCGTGATGCAGTCTGCCAGCCTTTTCGGCCCGGTTTTGGGCGGGATTCTGCTCTCCCTGCATTGGTCCTCGTCCGATCTGTTCTACGTCATCTCGCTGCCCCCCGTCTTATCGGCTTTCGCGGCCTTGTTGATCGGAATCGGCCATTCGGCGCCCGAGACCGAGTTTGAGGAGGAGCACGTGCCGTCCAAGCCATGACCGCGAACACGTCGAATTAGGAGTACATGTCATGACCAACCTTCTCATCATCAACACCCAGCCGGAATCTATCCGGCAGGAGTATTACAACCACCTGCGCGAAAAGTTCCCGAAGCTGAATGTCGACATCGTCGACCATCACAGCAAGGTCGGTCCTTACGTGGGCGCCGCCGACATTATCGTCACTTTCGGGCCGATGATGGCGGACCATGTCCTGCGCGAGGGGCCGAGGATCAAGTGGATCCACTGCCTGACGACGGGCACGGACGGGGTCGACGACCTGCCGTCGCTGCGCCCGGAAATCCTAATCACCAGTTCGCACGGCATTCACGGCGACACGGTTTCGGAGCACGCGCTCATGCTCATGCTGGCCCTGAGCCGGCACCTGCAGGACCTAGTGCGCGCGCAAGACCAGCACAAATGGGCGACCGATCCGGCCCGGCTGCTGCACGGCAAGAATGTGGGAATTTTCGGCGTGGGGGCGATCGGCGAGGGCCTGGCGCTGCGGTGCAAGGCCATGGGCATGATCGTGCACGGGATCGATCCGGTGCGCCGCCGCGTGCCCGCGGTGGACAAGTGGCATCCCTGGGCCGACGCCGAAACCATCCTTCCGGAGCTCGACTATGTCGTCCTTCTCATGGCACTGACGCCCAAGACGCGCGGCGTGTTCGACGCCAAGCTCCTCGGCAAGATGAAGCCGACGGCCTATTTCATCAATGTCGGCCGCGGCGGCCTGTGTGACGAGAATGCGGTGATCGACATGCTGCGCAACCGCCGCATCGCTGGCGCCGGCATCGACGCCTTCGTCCAGGAGCCGCTGCCCGAGGATTCGCCCTTCTGGGGTCTCAAGAACGCGATCATCACGCCGCACAATGCGGGCCCGTTCGATGAATACGCGAAGTATTGCTTTCCCATCCTCGACGAGAACATCCGTCGGTTCCTCGCTGGCGATACCAAGAACATGATCAATCTCGTTGAGCACCAAGTTCATCATCTCGAACACGCCTGAAAGGAGCATCCCATGACCGAAGTAACCGAACGTGTCAAAACGCCGGCATCGAAGCGCGCCACGCCCGTCTCCGAGCGCGTCAATACGCCGATCTCGACCAAGGAACTCGAGCGCCGTTGGGCGGCGGTGCGCGCCGCCATGGCCGCACGCAAGATCGATGTCCTGCTCATGCAGAACAACAACGACCACATGGGCGGCTATGTGAAGTATTTCACGGACGTGCCCGCGGGCAACGGCTATCCCATGACCGTCGCCTTCCCGAAGGACGACCTCATGTCGGTGGTGAACCAGGGACCGTTCGGCCTTGACCGTGCGCTGCCGCCGGAAGGCGACTGGCAATTCCGCGGCGTTCGCCGGGTGTTGGGCACGCCGAGTTATGCCAGCGTTGATTACAGCATCGATTACGATTCCGAACTCGCCGCCAAAGCGCTCGAGCCCTATGCCGGCGCCACCATCGGCATGGTGGGGCGCGGCACCTTGCCGGTATCCATGCTCGATCATCTCCGGAACAAATTTCCCAAGGCAAAATTCGAGAACGTCACGGACATGGTCGATCAGATCAAATGCGTCAAAAGCGACGAAGAAATCGCGCTGGCCCGGCGCACGGCGGCCGTTCAAGACGCGGCGATCGAGGCGGCGATGAAAGCCGCGGTACCGGGCAAGAAGGACATCGAAATCGGCGCGCTGGCCGAGGAAGTGGTGCTGGACATGGGCGGCGAGCAGGGGATTTATCTATGCTCCTCCTATACACCAGGTTCGCCGTCTGGCCACGAACCCCGGCACAACCAGCAACGCGTCATGCGCCGCGGCGACATCTATACCCTGCTGGTCGAAACCAACGGGCCCGGCGGCTATTATACCGAGATCAGCCGCACGATCGTTCTTGGCAAGGCGACGCAGGAAATAAAGGACGAATTCGCCTTCGTTCTCGAAGCTCGCAAATACGCGTTGAGCCTGGTGAAACCTGGCGTTTCCTGCAAGGACATCTGGACCGCCTACAATGCGTTCATGCGTAAGAATGGCCGCCCGGAAGAGCAACGGCTGTTTTTCCACGGTCAAGGCTACGATCTGGTCGAGCGTCCGCTTGTCCGCGTGGACGAGCCGATGCCGATCCGCAAGGGTATGTATTTCGCGTGTCACCCGACCTATATGACGAAGCGGCTTTTCGCCACCTATTGCGACGACTTCCTCGTCACCGATAACGGCGTGGAGCGCCTGCACAAATATCCGGAAAAGCTTCACGAGCTCGAATGAAGCGGGCGCGACGTCCCAGGCAAGCAATGCCTCCCCGACTTGGCCTCGCCCATTCCCTTGGTCGGGGCCTTTTTTGCCAGACGTGGCTTGACCTAAATCAATGCCGGAAATCGCCGGCAGGAAGATGCTGTCAGGACCTTATAAGGGAGAGGATAGATGTTCGACCTTCCCATCAACGATCCGGCCTGGTTCCGGAAGCACGCGGTTCAATGTCGTGAAATCGCTGGCAAAACCGAATCGGAGAAGACGAAGCAATCGCTGCTTTTCCTCGCCGAGCAATACGAGGCCGACGCCGAGAACCTTGGCCGCGAGCCGCCCGTTCGTCCAGACACCGCGTGAGTGTTTTCATGACCTCGGCCAATATCTCGGACCGCCGTTCCGTCGAAAAGATCTACCCACGCGACGTTTGGGAAGCCGAAGCGGCTAATAATTCACAGGGCGGCCAGAAAATCCTGGGCGGCCTGCTGATAGAATCGCAGCCTGACGATGCCGGGAATTTCCACCTTCGCCGGACGACCCGAGGATCGGCAGAAATTGAAGGGTCCCAACACTATGTGATCTTCATCTGTCCTTACATGGGCCGGGCTTACGACGTCTTCACGCCGATCTTCGGCGTGCACGGGGCGATCAAGGAAAAACACGACGCGCTCGAATCGGTCGATGACGAATACGACGATTTCATCGCGCGAGTTCTGGACGCGGCGAGCCACGCCCGGTTGAGTCACATTCCAGGCGCCGGCGATCGGCTGCCGAGGGGTTGATCGACGCTCGAATAACCACTGCACGAGGAGACAGACATGGATTCGCAAGTTATGACCGACGGGTTTCACCTCGTGGTAGACGCCCTCAAGCTCAACGGCATCGACACCATTTATGGGGTCGCCGGGATTCCAATCACCGATCTGGCCCGGCTGGCCCAGACTGAGGGACTGCGCTATCTAGGGTTCCGCCACGAACAGAGCGCTGGCAACGCGGCCGCGATCGCCGGATATCTCACCCAGAAGCCAGGCATCTGCCTCACGGTTTCGGCACCGGGGTTCCTGAACGGCCTGGTGGCACTCGCCAACGCCACCACCAACTGCTTCCCGATGGTCCTGATCAGCGGATCGAGCGACCGAACGATCGTGGATCTCGAACGCGGCGACTACGAGGAACTCGACCAGATGAATGCCGCCAAGCCTTTCGCCAAGGCGGCGTTCCGCGTCAACAAGCCGCAAGATATCGGTATCGGCGTCGCGCGCGCGATCCACGCGGCCGCGTCCGGGCGCCCCGGCGGTGTTTATCTCGACCTAACTGCCGAGGCGCTGAGCGCGGTACTCGACGCGGAAACCGCACGAAAATCGCTGGTCAAGGTGATTGATCCGTCGCCTCGCCAGATTCCAGACCCTCAATCCGTCGCACGCGCCCTCGGCCTGCTGGCATCGGCCAAGCGGCCGCTCGTCATTCTTGGCAAGGGTGCGGCCTACGCCCAGGCCGACAAGGACATCCGGTCCTTCATCGAGGCGACCGGCATCCCGTTCCTACCCATGTCCATGGCCAAAGGGCTTCTGCCCGACGATCATCCGCAATCGGCCGCCGCCGCCCGCTCCTTCGCCATCGGCCAGGCCGATGTTGTCATGCTGATCGGAACTCGCCTGAACTGGCTGCTTTCGAACGGAAAAAGCCCGCTTTGGCCGGACGGCACGCAATTTGTGCAGGTTGATATCGCGCCGACCGAGATCGACAGCAACCGTTCCATCGCCGCGCCCGTCGTCGGCGACATCAAATCCGCCATGTCGGCCATCCTTGCCGCGCTGAAGCCCGGACAGATTCAACCGAGCGTTGCATGGACCGACGCGCTCGCCCAACACAAGAAGAAGAATGTCGAGCGCATGGCAGCCAGCCTCAACGCCGATCCCCACCCCATGAACTTTTCCAGCGCGTTGCGCGCTGTCCGCTCTGCGCTTGCTGGCAGGCCGGACGTCTATATCGTCAACGAAGGAGCCAACACGCTCGATTTCACCCGCAACATCATCGATATGCACGAGCCCCGCAAACGTCTCGACAGCGGAACCTGGGGGGTGATGGGCATCGGCATGGGCTTTGCCATCGGCGCGGCCGCGGTAAGCGGCAAGTCCGTCCTCGCCATCGAAGGCGACAGCGCCTTCGGCTTCAGCGGCATGGAAATCGAAACCATCTGCCGCTACAAGCTTCCGGTCGTGATCTTGGTCTTCAACAACGGCGGCATCTATCACGGTGACGGGGCCGTCAGCATTCCCTCCCCGACCGGCTTTATCCCGAACGCGCGCTACGACAAACTCATCGAGGCGTTCGGCGGCATGGGCTATCACGTGGACGACACCTCGAGCCTCACTAAAGCCCTGACCGCTGCCCTCGCCGCGGGAAAGCCGGCGCTCATCAACTGCGTCATCGATCCGAAGGCGGGCACCGAGAGCGGCCATATTTCGAAACTTAACCCGAAAAGCGCTCTCACGAAGGGAGAGTAATGAGAGGACAGCCGCGGATTTTGGAGGCGGAACATTGACAATTCTATTCGGTGAAACAGGCATTCCCAGATTCGTCGCGATCGCGAGGGCGCTATTTGGGGGACTGGCCGGCCGCTAAACAGTACGCGTTTGAATTCCCAATTGTATTCTTGGGAAAGTGGCGGAGAGTGTCTGAGTAGATTCCGAATCTTCCATCGCGGCCTGGTTTTATCGCAACGGCGGCCACGCCCGGTCCCGAGGACCGGGCGGCCCTTTCCGGCCAGACTTCACCGGCTTTACGATAAACGCTCTCCGAGCGGCCTTGCCATGGCCGACCGAGGGTTACCGCACAACCAGGTCGTTCTGCACCCCGACCACGCCCGCGACCTTGCTGACGACGTCGGACGCGTGATTGACCGCGTTATGCGATTTGACGAAGCCGGTCAGCTGAACCACGCCGTGATTGGAAACGACGTGAATATCGAGCACCTTGAGCGAGGCGTCGTCGAAAATCGCCGCCTTGACCCTGACGGTGATCGAGCTGTCGTCGATCAAATTGCCCGTGCTTTCATGGGCCGGGGTTTGGGCGCAAGCGGCGAGCGCCCCGCCACCCACGGCCAGGCCAAGGATGACGATGCTTGTTTTGAAGGGACTACGCATGGGTTTTCTCCAGTTGTCAGAGGGTTGAGACGTTTTCGAAAGGCACGGCAGAAAGCGGAAGCTTCATGTCACGGACTCCGAATCCGGAACGCCGCTCCAGGCGGCGGCCATAGCCAGCCTCGTCAGCGCCGGCAGGGATTTCGAGCCCGTCTTCTTCATGATCGCGGCGCGATGGCTCTCGACGGTGCGTTGATTGATGCCGAGATCCGCGGCGATGTTCTTGCTTGGGTGGCCGGTGAGAACCATGTCCATGATCTGGCGTTGCCGCCGCGATAGCTTGGCGAAGTGATGGGCCGCCTCGTCCCGCCAAGCGAGCAGCTTGTTCGAACTGTCCTGCTGTTGCTGGGCCAACGCATCCAGCTGACGACGCAAAGCCCTTTCCCGGGCGAGCGCGGCGCGCAGCCGGGTTTCCGCAAGCGCGCCTTCATAGCTCGCGGCCGCATGGCGATGGGCGGTTCCGAACAGGGCGATCGGACGCGACCCGGTGCTTTCTTTCATATGCTTGACCGACATGTCGTAACCCCGCTCTCCAATCCTCGAAATGCAATGCCAAGGATGAACAAATTTTACGGCAATGGCGTCCAGGCTCATTGATTTAGATCAATCATGTCGGATACCGGACATATCGGGGGGCGGCGCCCGGTGAACGGCTTCGAAGGCGGATCCGGGATGGATTACGAGGCTTCCCGCTCCGCTTCCTCGCGCTCGATCTTCTCGGCAAGCTGCGCCAAAGCGAACGCGTGCTGAGCCAGCCGTTGCCTCAGCTGCGGACAGGATTCATCCGCCGCGTCTTCTCTCGCCAATCGGGAAATCTCGCGCAATTCCGCCGGTTTCGGCATGGTGCCCTCCACCATCGGGGCCGATGCGGGCGCTCTATTCAAAGGAAGCGCATCTCTCGGCCGGCGGCGCCCGGAAACCGTGGCCGCCGCGCCGTCGATATTATGCACTTTCCCGCTCCGCGCCGAGTCCAATCCGACCAGCCCGGGGCCCTAATGTCTGATATAAGACAGATGCAAGACATTCCCTTACCATAGAAGCCCAAAAAGGGCATAGCGTTTTCAGGCAATCGGCCCAAGGCCGTCAGGGGCAAGATTCGACATGACGACGTGCTTGGCTTCGGCACGGCCCCGCAAAGGCCGTGCGTACCGCTATCGCGAACCGTTCGAGCATGACCTAGAGGAGCAGCGAGATGAAGGACAGCCGCAAGAGCGTGAAGCCGCCCGCCAACCGGTTGCTCGGTTTGCTGACGCCGAGGGATTACCAGCGGCTTCGCCCCCATCTGCGCCGCATTCCGCTCGAGTACCGGAAGTCGCTTTACCGCGCACGCAAGCCCGTCGACTTCGTCTATTTCATCGAGACCGGCGTCGGCTCGCTGGTGAACACCACGGCGAACGGCCAGGCGGCCGAGGTCGGAACCATCGGCAACGAGGGCGTGGTGGGGCTGCCTCTGCTGTTCGGCGACGACATGGCGCCCACCAGCGTTTACGTCCAGGTTCCCGGCACCGGGCTCAGAATGAAGGCGAGGCGGTTCGAGAAGGAACTGGCGCGCAGCGCCTCGATGCGCGCGGTGATGCTGCGTTACGCCCACGCCTTCTTCAACCAGGTCGCGCAATCAGCCGCGTGCAATCACTTTCATTCCATAGAGCAGCGCTGCGCCCGCTGGATGCTGATGACGCATGACCGCATGCAATCGGACGAGTTCCTGCTCACCCAGGAATTTCTGGCCATGATGCTGGGGGTGCAGCGCACCGGCGTTTCGGGCGCGGCGGGCGGCCTGCAACGGGCCGGCCTCATCCGCTATAATCGCGGCCACGTCACCATCCTCGACCGCAGCGCCCTGGTGCGCCACTCCTGCGAGTGCTATGGGGTTTCCAAGCGCGAGTTCGACCGGCTGCTCGGCGGCCGGGCGGCGGGGTAACATCTTCGCGGGCGCTCTCCCGTGTCATCGCGGCGATGGGGAAATTCAAACTGACCCACTACCAAAAGGATAGGCAGGCTGATGATGAGCATGCCGAACAGCGCAATGGCCCAGACATAGTTGATCGAGCGGAAGAACGTCTCGTCTACCAGCGGATCGGTTAGCTCGTCGAGCTCCTCCTGAAAGCCGCGATTATCGGGCGAGCGTGACGGGCGCTCGAGCTCCCAGTCAGGTTGCGCCGGCCGGAAAGGGGCAGTTGTTTAAGGGCGAGAGGCGCGCAATCCATGTGAGCCTCTTCAAGCCACGACTGGAAGCGCGCGGTAATCGGCGAGAACAAATTTCTTTCTGCGCCGCAGGATTGCAGTGATGTCCTCGGTGGGAATTGCGTGGCTATAGACAAAGCCCTGTACCTCGTAACAGCCGAGACCGCACAGGAATTTTGTCTGGGCTGCGGACTCGACACCCTCGGCAATCAAACCGACGTGCAGCTCATGCGCCATACCGACGATCGCCCGCACCACGGCACGGTCCGCTTCGTTCGCCAGCATGCCGGAGACAAATTCTCCCGCTATCTTGATGCGGCTGGGGCGGAACCGCTTCATGTAGGCGAGCGAGGAATATCCCATGCCGAAATCATCAATGCTGATGCCAATGCCGCGCTGCTTAAGCCGCTCCAATATGTCATCCGACCGATCGGACACTTCCATCATCGTGTATTCGGTTATTTCCAATTCGATCCGGTCAGGCGGCAGGCCGTATTTATCGATGACTGCGAGAATCTGGTCCTCGATCTCCGCAATCTTGAACTCCGCCGCCGAGAGGTTGATGGCCAATACCGGTGGCGCGATACCGGCGTCGAGCCATTCCTTCATCTGCCGGCATGCTTCGTTCTGCACCCATCGGCCAAGCGGCACGATCAACCCGGTCAGCTCGGCGATATGGATGAAGCTGCCCGGCAACAATAATCCGCGCTTCGGATGATTCCAGCGCACCAACGCCTCAAGCCCCTTGATCTGTCCGTCGCGGGCATCGATTTGGGGCTGGTAGTGCAGCTTCATCTGGTCTTCAGCGAGCGCCAAGCGGAACTCCTCGGCCATGGTGACGCGGGCGCGTACCGTGTCGTCCATCTCCTTTGTGTAGAAACGGTAGGTATTCCGGCCATCCTCCTTCGCGCGATAGAGCGCGAGATCGGCGTTCCGTAACAAGGTCTGTGCGTCCATCATCGTGTCGTCATGGAAGGCGATGCCGATGCTGGTGGTGATACGGATGTCATGACCGTCTATTGCATAGGGCTGGGACAGCGCCGTGAGCAGCCGCTGCGCCAACATGCCGACCGCGGTCTCATCAGTGAAATCGGGCTGCAGTACGGCGAATTCGTCGCCGCCCAAACGCGCGACGACATCGCTTTCACGGGTGACCGCCTTGAGTCTCTCGGCCACGCTGCGCAACAATGCGTCGCCGACCGGATGCCCCAGCGTGTCATTCACGTCCTTGAAGTGGTCGAGATCCAGATAAAGCACCGCGAAGGGTTTGCCGCCACGGCGCCGCGCCACCAGGATACGTTCGAGCTGTTCGGCAAATGTGGCCCGATTGGCAAGTCCGGTCAGTACGTCGGTACGCGCGAGCCGTGCGATTGTCGCCCCCGCGGCCTTCCGGGTAGTGACGTCGCGGAAGAACCAAATGCGCCCGATATATTCGCCGTTTTGACGACGCAGGGCCGTCGAATGCCGCTCGAAGAATCGGCCATCCTTGCATTCGATTTCATCCTGGAAAGTGTTCTCCGGATGCTCGTATATATCTCGGACGCGCATCAAGAATTTTTCCGGATCCTTGATCTGATTGGTGACCGCATGGAGCACCGCCTGATCGTTCCCTAAAGCTGCAAGTTGTTCGGGGATGACCCACATCTCCACAAATCGGCGATTATAGGAAATGATCCTGCCCTCCTGGTTTACGATCAGAATGCCATCGGGCGAGCTTTCCGTCGCCGCGGTCAGCAGGATGTTGGAAAGGGTTAGCTTGTCGCTTGTTTCAGTGAGCCGCTTCATACGGGCGCTGCGCTGGACGACGGTACCGATCAAATTCGCCAATGCACGCAGGATATCAATTTCGGACTCGGTCCAAATCCTAGTTGGATCGGAGGAATGGAAGCCGATCTGCCCCCAAAAACGGCCTTCGACGGCAATCGGCATCAGCAGGATCGAGGCAAGCTTCAGTTCTTTGAGTATGCGGGCGACGGTCGTATTGGACGTGTCCTGCGTCGCGAACACGTGCTCGCCTCTTTGAAGCGGACTCAGCCATTCAGTCATGTCCGCGTCGTTGAAAGCGAAGCCGTTCAGAAATGCCTGATCGATCGGCATGATGCCGTGAGACGCCCACTGGTAACGGGGGATCGCGCGCCGCGCATTACCTGTGGCCGTCCCGAATTCCAGAACGAGTATCCGTTCAACGCCGAGCACTTGGCCTACGGCGGCGAGCGCTTGTGGAACTGCCTCGTCGGGAGAGGACGCGGTATTCAGGTTGACGACGCAATCCGTCACGGTGTGAAGTATCACGACGAGCCGATGTTCGTCCTCTATGCATGGCGCGGAGGGCGTCGAGCCGGCAGATTGTTCAGCGTGAGACTGGGTCATCGATCGGGTTCCGGACAGGGATGCGGAAAGGCAGAAACGCGCCGCCGCCCCTTCTCACCAGGCCGGACAAATCTGAGGTTGGTGGCGATCCTATTGAAAGTGTTCTTCAGGTTACCGCCGACCGTGGTCAGGGCTGAAACGATGACCATCCCAATCAACGTGGCAATCAGACCGTATCAGGCCGTATCAGGCCGCATTCGATGGCGGTGGCGCCGTTTTGATCACTGAGAATACGAAGAACGAAATTACGCATGACGGTGTTCCTTCCAATAGACACATTGGAGTTGGACTCGATAGTCGGACCGCCATGGCTAACGTGACGTTAAGAAACGGGTAAGGATTTCTACGGATGCGGCGGGTTGCCGCAGTCAGAACGCCAGCCAGCTGCCGGCGAGGATCAGGGTCGCCGCCAGGGTCAGCCGCGCATGATTAAAGCAAAGGTATGCATTCGGCATGACCGCTTGTGGCAATATGCGGACATCTCGCATTCTACGGGATGGCAACTTCCGTCGACTGTCCGCAACCACCGGTCCTCGACGCGCCTGACCTCTGATAATCGGTTTTATCGGAGGTTAAATTTCCTAGGCCCTCTTATTCGTAATCAGTAGGTCCGCGGTTCAAATCCGCGCGACGGCACCATTGTTGCCAAAGACTTCGTCAACATAATCAGAAAGAACGAAACACGTTAGTAGGCGCATAATAGGCGGACACGATCGACTTCCACAATCACCCGTTCGGCCTCGTCTAGGAATTCGTCCCTGACCAGCGCGTCATAGAGAGACGCCAAGAGGACGACGCAGAAGGCGTCGGTCCACAGATAGCGCAGTCCGTTGGGCCAGATATGCTCCGCCCACATCCAGCGCAGCTTGTCGAGGACATAGCCGATTTCCCTCGCCGCTGGCATGTCGGCCTCACAAGCCGAACGGATAGGTATCGGGAAGCCCTTCGAGCTCCTTCGTCCTGAACGGGGTCACTGCGCGTGTTTCGTCAAACCAGATATATTCGTCGAACTGGGCCGGCAGAACGGCCTGGAAATAATGGCTCGCAAGCTCGGTCTCCGGCCGGTAGATAACTCCGATTGCCCGTTCCAGGCGCGGCTTCGTCAATCTGTTGCGAACCTCCGCGGCTGAACGGCCGCGCAGCGGCAGCATAAATTGCGGACGGCCGGTTTCATGGCATAGCCATTCATAGCTTTGCCGAAGCGAGGGCAGCACCGCCTTGACCTCCATCGGCCCGTCCCAATCGGACGCCGCCGCGACCGTTCCCGAATGGGTTCCGAACCCGATGGAATAGGCGCCGTTGCCGAATTCTTTCCGGCACAGATGGCCGATATTGTACTCGCCGCGCGCGGACATCTCCGTCGCGGCGGCATCGCCTACGTGAGAATTATGCGCCCACACGATGGCCTTGGCCTCGGGCCCGTGGAAGGCAAGCAAGGTCTTCAGCGTTTCGAACATGTGATTGTCGCGCAGATTCCAAGAATCGCGGGATCCGTAATACATGACGCGGTAATAGCGCTCGGCGTCCGTCACCAAGCGTGCATTCTGTACTGCATCCATGAAGCGCTCGCCGTCATGAGCGGCGTAGTCGCTTTGCTTGTGGAGAATATCCTCGAGCATTCGGACGACCTCCTTCTCGCAGGTCCGGTAGGCGCCGGTCAGCGCCGCATGGCCATAAGTTGCGGGGTCGGCCTGCCAGGGGGTCAGGCAACCATAGCGTTGCCGTGCGATCCGCGCGGAGACGGGATCAACATCGTCCAGATATTTCAGCACCGACTGGATCGACGTGAAGAGGCTGTAAAGATCGAGCCCATAGATCGCTATCCGGTTTTCCAGTTTTCGATCTGCATTGTGGGCGTGCAGCCAATCCACGAACGATCGCACTTCGTTGTTGCGCCACATCCAGGTCGGAAAGCGGGCGAACGCCGTCCATTCGCTCGGCGGATATTCGAAATGCCGCACATAATGATCGAGACGCGCCACGTCGGGCCAATCCCCTTCGATGGCGACAAAGCGAAACCCCTTGCGCGTGATCAGTTCCTGCGAGATGCGCTCGCGCATGCGGTAGAATTCAGAGGTGCCGTGCGTCGCTTCTCCGAGCAGCACGACTTTTGCATCGCCAATCCGCTCCAGCAGCGGGGCGAGGTCCGCCGATTCGATCGAATCGAAAGGCTCACAGGAACTGCCGAGTACCCTCACAATCTCGCCGTTAGCCGGACGGAGCCGAGCCGAGCGCGGTGCCGGCGCAACCGGAGCCTCCACCGGCGCCCATCCTTCCTTGCCGACAAGCGGCACAAAGCGGACATCGGCGATGTCTTCGCTCTTGAACCCGGCGTGGGAAGTCCGCGTGACGCGTACCAACTCCTGCACCCGCGGATCGGCACCAACCGGAATAACCAGCCGGCCACCGACTTTGAGTTGCTCCTTGAGGGACTCCGGAACCTGGGGGCCGCCCGCCGCAACGATGATCGCATCGTACGGAGCTGCCGCCGCCCAGCCGAGTGTGCCATCGCCATGCATGACATGGACATTGCTATAACCGAGGTCTTGGAGCGTCGAAGCCGCCTTTTCGGCGAGTTGGCCAATGCGCTCGACCGTGTAGACATCCGCTGCAATCTCGGCCAGAACGGCGGCCGCATAGCCAGAGCCCGTTCCGATTTCGAGCACGTTTTCTCCGCCCTCCAAATCCAGCGCCTCCGTCATCAGCGCCACAATATAGGGCTGAGAGATGGTCTGTCCGGCAGCTATCGGAAGTGGCGAGTCCTCATAGGCGAATTCCCGCAGACGCTCAGGAAGAAACGCTTCCCGCGGGACCTTTCGCATCGCATCAAGCACGATTTTGGATCGAACGCTGCGCGCTGCGATTTGTTTTTCGACCATATGCTCGCGAAGCTTCGAAAGATCAGTCATTGGTCCTCCGGTTCGTGCCGGATATTGGCACATGCCATCGGGGCTTCCCCAATCGAGTAGGGCGAATGGTGTTTTGCTCTGGCCCAATTCGGAAGTTTGCAATCTAGCGCCGTTTGTCCAACCTCGGACTTGATCTGAATCAATGCACAGCGCGCACCGGCAGGCTATTTATCGACCGCGAACGGGCGCAGCTATGCGAAGGAAATCGCACGATGGATCTCAATGAGGCGATTACAGGCCGCCGCGCCGTACGCGATTACACGGTACAAGCCGTTGACGAGCGAGCCATCCGTCTTCTGATCGACGCCGCCGTGCAGGCGCCGAGCGCGGTAAACCAGCAACCCTGGACATTCACGGTCGTGCGCGACCAGGGCGTGCTCGATCGCATCTCGCATGGGGCAAAGTCCCATATGATCGCGACCATGTCCGGCAGCCCCCATGCCACCCACTTCCAATCGCGACTCAGCGATCCGAAATTTCATATTTTCTATCACGCGCCCGTGCTGATCCTGATTTCGGCGAACGCGCAAGGTTCCTGGATCGTCGAGGATTGTGCATTGGCTGCCGAGAATCTGATGCTTGCCGCCTACGCTGCCGGGCTCGGCAGCTGTTGGATCGGTTTCGCGCAGAGCTTCCTCAACACGGCGGAGGGAAAGAATGCGCTTGGCCTTCCGGCTACCTGGGTGCCGGTTGCGCCAATCATCGTCGGGCACCCGAAAGCCGCGCCGCCGCCCGTCGCGCGTAAGGAGCCAGAAATTCGTAGGATTGGCTGAGAGCCGCATGCTTTTCTCTTTTGATCTTTTGACTTTCCGGTGATGAGCGTTACCGGCCGCCCGTTCCCCGGCTCCCTGCCGGATGTCCATGCGGAGGAGAGTGACATGGAGGATAGAACAAAGAAAACCCAGCTGCGCAGCGATCTCTTTAAACCGGTGCGGCTTGGGCCCTACCAGCTTGCGAACCGCATCGTCATGGCGCCGCTGACGCGGAGCCGCGCAGGCGCGGACGGCGTCCCAACTCCCATGATGACCCAATACTATGTGCAGCGCGCCTCGGCCGGGCTGATCGTCGCGGAAGGAACCAACATCTCGCCGCAGGGGAGAGGCTACGCCTTCACGCCGGGCATCTACGACGATGCGCAGATCGCGGGGTGGCGGAATCTGACCGGGGCCGTCCACGCCAGCGGCGGTCGGATCTTTCCGCAGCTCTGGCATGTCGGGCGCATATCGCATCCCTCGCTGCAGCCCGGCGGCGCCCTTCCCGTGGCCCCTTCGGCGATCCGCCCGGAGGGCACATCCTATACCGAGACCGGGTTCCAACCCTGCGTGACGCCCCGCGCGCTCGCGACCTCTGAAATCCCGGAAATCGTCGAGCAGTACCGCCGCGCGACGCGCAACGCCCTTGCCGCCGGTTTCGACGGCGTCGAAATCCATGCGGCCAACGGCTACCTCATCGAGCAATTCCTGCGCGACAGCACGAACAAGCGGACCGACGCCTATGGCGGGTCGCGTGAGAACCGCGCACGGCTCCTGCTCGAAGTGGCGGAGGCAGCGGCAGGGGTCTGCGGCGGCGAGCGCGTCGGTATCCGCCTCTCCCCGGTCAGCCCGGTGAATAGTGCCGGTCTCGACAGCGATCCCGCCGCGACCTACACCTATGTCGTCGAGCGGTTGAACGCATTCGGCCTAGCCTATATCCATGTCATCGAGGGAGCGACTCAGGGACCGCGCGAGGTGCCGGGCGGGTTTGACCTCCAGATTCTTCGGCGGTTGTTCAAGGGTCTCTATATGGCAAATAACGGCTATGACCTGGCGCTGGCTATCGAGGCGCGCCAGCGCAACCTCGCGGACCTCATTTCCTTCGGCCGGCTCTATATTGCCAACCCCGATCTCGTGGAGCGCTTGCAGGTCGGCGCAAGGCTGAACGTTCCCGATCGCGCGACCTTCTTCGGCGGTAGCGCGGTGGGATACACCGACTATCCGGCCTTAACGCCGGCGGAGCGCGATGTCGACTTACAAGAAGCGGCGCCCTGATGAGCCCAGCGGGGTTTTGGCATGGCTGGAGGCGCGCGCCACGGTGTCTTTGCCTCTTCCGCGCCCCCCGACAATGGTAGCGCCCTCGGAGCGATCTGGATCCGTCATCGCTCACCTCCTTGTTCCTGAAAGCATGGATAAGGCGGGGAACCAGTGGACGTTCGGCGAATTGGTCCTGAATGCGCCTTCTTGTGGTCATGGAGCGGAACTGCGCCCGGCTAGGCTATACCCCCTGCTCAGAGGAACAGGCAGTAACTCCTGCTCAGAGGAACAGGGAATTAATTCGGACTGTCAGGGACTCTGTTGGCGGCGAACAGGGAACTTTGACGTTATCTCCTCCGACTCGAGGCTAGTGGGACGCGCAGGTCGACAGGTCGATCTCACACACGCCCCAACTGCGTTTGCATGCACTCAAGGCATTCTCCTCCGCCTGATTGAGCGCACTCGCGGTTGCCGTCGTATAATGTCCACCGCGCGCCACCGCTAAGGCGGCGCAGCTGTTCGAGAAGCTGGTGACTATCTTGCAGTCGTTGCCATATTTGCTGCAGGTGGCAAGCGCAGCGCGATTCGCCTCCTCTGCACTCCCTTTGCCCCAGGAAATAGCCTCGGCCATATTTGTCACACCAAAGGCGATAGAACCATAAGAAGTCGTTGGTCGATTGCAGTAAGCACGATTGCAGGTATCGACGCATGCAGACGACGAAATATTGCCCGAAAGATCTTTGCAAGAATTCTGGCAGCTCTCAAAGCAGTCCGCCCGCGCCGGTACAAGCGGAGCAGCCACGCCAAAGACGAAGCTCAGAACCAGGATGAAGAGAAATCGAGGTGTCATGGCATTACCAACCCCCTTCCGTCTGCCAAAGAATAACCCGACATTGCCATCTTTGGTGGTGATCGTGCTCATAACGCGGGCTCCCTTTGGGTTGGCTTCGGCGATGGACAGGAGCGGTCTGACCTCCCTCAGCTACAACGATCTTCGATGTCAGTGCGGCGCCTCGCTGGGTTCTTCGGGCGGCTCCGCGGCGATGAAATGCGTGACTTTGGGCCAGCCGTCTATCGCCAGGCGGGCGACGCTGTCCTGCAGCACGCGATCGGCGTTGGTGACGCGGTCGTGCTGCCGCATATGCTCGAGCCACGAGGAGACGACGAATGTCTCGACGAAACGGCCCTCCTGGGCGGTATCCTCGTAGACGCCCCAGCGATAGGCGCCGTCGCGGCGGCGCTCTGCCTCCAGGCCACGGAACGCGGCGAGGAAGGCCGTCCGCTTGCCGGGCGCGATCCGGTATTCGATCGTCACCAGCACCGGCCCGCGGTCATGCGTGACCGCGCGCGTCGTGATCGGTACCGGCCAATGCATCGATGGCGTATGATCGACCCCGACGCCAGTCTGCAATTTCCAGCGCCAGGTCAAGGGAACCACCGCCAGCGCGCCCAGCGCGGCAACGAAATGAGTAAAGGGCAGACCGATCAGCCCGGCGAGCTTACCCCAGATCACGCTGCCGAAGGTCATCGCGCCGAACATCACCGTCATATAAACGGCGAGGCCGCGCGCGCGCACCCATTCCGACAGGGCGACCTGGGCGGAGACGTTGAGACTCGCCAGCACCGCGATCCAGGAAAACCCGGCGATGAGGCTTGCCGCGATGCCGGCGATCTCGTCTTGCGCCAGGCCGAACAGCACCAGCGCCAGAGCGGTGCCGAACGTCCCGCCCGCCACCAGTCGATCGGGGCCGAGCTTGGCCTTAAGCCAGGGCAGCAGAAACGCCCCGGCCACCGCCCCGGCGCCGATGGCGCCCAGCAAGATGCCGTAGATCTCGGGCCCACCGCCGACTCGGTCACGCGCCACCAAAGGCAGCAGCGCCCAATAGGCCATGGCGAAGACGAAGAAGCCGACGGCTCGGATCATGGTGGCAGTGAGATGCGGATTATGACCGCTGTAGCGCAGGCCGGAGACCACGGCGCTCCAGAAGCGCTCGGCGGGGAGCCGGTTGGCTTTCCTTTCGGGCGGTCGCCACCACAGCAGTGCGCCGACTACGCCGAGATTGCTGGCGGCGTTGAGCCAGAACGGCGCCGCGATGCCGAAGCTGCCTATGATGGCGCCGCCCAGGGCCGGACCCACCGCGCGACTAATATTGAATCCGACGCTGTTCGCGGTGACGGCGGGGGCAAGCACGCGGCGCGGGACGAGCAGCGGCACGATCGCCTGCCAGGCCGGGGCGGACAGTACGCCGCCGACGCCGATGACGAAGGTGAAGAGCAGCAAATTGGACGGGGTGACGAGACCGAGCCAGATGAAGGCGGCGAACAGCGCCGAGACCGCCGTCGTCGCGATCTCGACGGCGATCAGCAGCCGGCGCTTGTCAACCAAATCGGCCAGCGCGCCGGCTGGTATTGCCAGCAGGAACATCGGCAGGCTGGTCGCGACCTGCACCAGCGATACGATCAAGGGGTCGGGCGCCAGGCTGGTCATCAGCCAGCCGGATGCCGCGTTATACATCCAGGTCCCGACGTTCGAGACGACGGTGGCGCTCCAAACCACCGTGAAGGTCGCGTGGCGAAACGGCGCCCAAGGCGAGGGCGCTGCGGCAAAATCGGTCTCGCCGTGCCGCGGCTCCATTGTCTTCGCTCCTCGCCTCTCCTCAATCGCGGCCGCGCAGCGCTCGCCCGGCGCTTGCCGCATTATGGCCGGTCCTTAAACAAGCCCACGGTTACATCAGTGCGGTCGCGTCACGCAATGCTGGAAAGGCGTCGCCTAAGAGCGCGTGTGGCCAGGGAACGGCGAGCGCCTGGTCGAATACCGCCCAGCAGAACAGTGCGGTACCGCCGGTGGGTCACTCAAAAATCCTCAGCTTGTTGGTGTCTGGCAAGTTCTCGCAATTCACGCAATAAAACAATTAGTTAGCAATCGACATCGGGGTATATCCCCGAACGTACCCACGTTTTGTATCGGTGTTCCTCGCCGCAACCTCTCTTGTCGCAGCCCTTTATTGGATCAAATGGTGAGTCCAGACCCTAGTACAAAACTCACTGAGACCGTGACGTCATGGCTCGTATCTTCGGTGCCGAGCCAATCTCAATCCAGCCCTGGCGTCGATAGCATTGCATCAGCAACAGCGGCGCGAACACCGCCGCGGCGCCCCAAACCAAGCTCGCAAAACCCGACAGCAGGTTGGGATCTATAAGCGAATGCTCCTGATCGGCCAAGAGCGGCGGCACGCTCGCCACGGCCAGGAGCATGGCTTCAATCCGCGCGCCTTTTTTCCAGAAATAGATCGGCCCTGACAGCAACGCCCAGAGCACGCAGACAATGCCCACGGACTGGGTTCGCTCGAGATAGGGTTGCCGAAATTTACGCGACTCAAAGTAGATCGACAGATCCATTGTCTGCTCCCGGATTGGCTCGGTTGGAAGCCTAGAGGGCGGATGGTTTACCGTGCGTTAACACCTCGCTCAGCGCGCCGGCGAACCGATGGAGGCGGTGGACGCAGTCTACCGCGAACCCTGCTCCGGTCCAATTTCCCTGCTAACAGGGAAATTTACAGGGAATTTCCGGTATTAGGGCGCAAACGCCACTAAAAAATCCTCGCAGATTTTTCGAGCCGCCCCAGATTGGCGGTTATGGCCGACACACACGTTATATCCGCACTCCGCAAGAAACGAGCCGAAGTCAGCGGGTACATTCACGATCTTGAAAAGAAGGTCCGACACTTGCGGGCGCAGCTCGCGCATATTGACGCGACGATTCGGCTGTTCTCGCCTGAGACCGATCCTAACGCCATACCGCCCAGACGCGTCTACCGCCGCTCGCGGTACTTCTCGTCCGGCGAAGTTACAAAGCGATGCCAGGACGTATTGCGGGAGGCGAGCGAACCTATGACAGCCCTTGCGATAGCCGAGGCTTTGATGGCGACTAAGGGGTTGTCCAGTGACGATGGGCTACTGACGCGCCGAGTTGGCGACGGCGTGCTTGCTGTTATGCGCAAGCTCGCAAAGCGCGGCAAACGGAAGCAGACCAGCGGCATAACTTTTCCAGCTGTCTAGTGACTCGATAAGGCCGACCTTATCTATCGCAGGCTTTGAGCGGCCCGCCTTTTTGGTCACTTGTGGCGCGAAACTGCGGGCTTCTATCCTGCTTGAGGCAAGAGGCTTGCTGGCGTGAGGATATGCCTTGGCCAATGCGGGTCACGACACGTACTCGCTTCAAGCGTATCTTGGGCACAAGAACATACCTCATACATCCGGCACACAGAACTGATGCCAGATCGCTTCAAGGATTTTTTTTGAGAGACTAATAGCCTTCACCAGTGAGGAGATAAACATGACGAAAATTATTCTTAGTACGACAACTATAATTGCTACCGTCTTCTTCTTATCTTTCTGTGGAAGTAGAAGGCGATGAGGTTACTCAAATTCACTGGCCCAACGGCGGCGATATGAATGTCGAAGGTGCAAGTTTGTATGGTGGAAATGAGGCTTCAGGAAGCAACTTAAGAGACGATTCCGTTAATGTTGAAATAGATGATCCTTCTTATAATAGTGAGGATAATGGTGACAGTGACAACGGTGATGAGTAGAAAATACTTTCACGTAGCCGCTCGTGCCTATGAGAGGTAGATAATCTATCGTTGAGAGCGGAAATGGCGAGGAACTTGCAGAGCTTCGGCGCGGTGGACTAGCGTATAGAACTGATCAGGGGACCGCGACCATGCGCAAACTGCTCACGCTGATCATCATCGGCGCAATGCTCATCAGCGTTGCGCGGGTGGCGAGTGCAGTTTCTCAAACGACTTCCACAAGCAAGGAAGCTGCAACATCTTCTTCCGTGCATTCAGTGCCGCTCTTTAAGCACAATGGTATCTACGTCGTTGCAGTACTCATCAACAACGCCGTGACAATGGATTTTGTCGTTGATAGTGGAGCATCAGATGTCAGCATTTCTGAGGATGTTCTTGCGACACTGATGCAGAAGGGCACAATAAGAAAAACTGATTACCTTGGGAACAAAGTATACCAACAAGCAGACGGCTCAAAAATGCCGTCGAAGGTATATCTCATCAAATCGCTGAAAGTTGGTGATCGGATGATCGAGAATGTAATTGTCAGAGTCGCTAGCGCTCGTGGGTCCTTGCTCCTTGGTCAAAGTTTTCTCGGTCAGTTCAAGTCTTGGACTATAGACAATACGACGCAGTCGTTGTTGCTTCAGTGAGCGGTTCTATGCGCGTAATCTGCCCCGGCATTATAGAAAACGAAATTCAATTAAAGATACCTTCCAATAAACGCAACGAGGGCCTGAACGGTGTTGTCGCCGGGTGGTGGGAAGCATTGTGGCCTAATCCCGCTGGCGTATTGGCTTCGGTTGGCATGAAACCCGGCATGGAGGTTGTCGATCTATGTTCCGGCGATGGTTGGTTCACGCTGCAAATTGCAAGAATCGCCCGCTCGTGCATTAAGAAAAGTGAGCTGGGTTAAACTTAATGGCGAGCAGCAAAGTGAAACTGAAACGGTTTGTAGGCCCGATTATCGCGTTCATCGTCTTTCTTATGTTCGTGTATTTCATCATTCTGCCAAGCGTTTTACGGAATCAGTATTCCTCGCTCTACATGAGCCGCCTGGACGATTGGACCAACAAAGGCGCAGTAGTATCGATGGTGCAGGCCCAGGTCGTTGAACCTTGTGGAATGCTCGTACTGACACAAGCCGGTGCAATCGACCGGATCAAGCTGATGACCACCAGCCGTGACGAGTTTGATTTCCGAGTGGACGTGTGTACCAAGATGACTGTCAATCGGGTCTATAAACAACCTGAGTTTGAGAAGCCCGAGACGGTTGCGCTAATCTGCGACGGTAGCAACGAGCTATTTCGCCGCCTTTGCCAACGAAGCGGTTTACGTCCAGCTTCGCAATGACAATCGCGGACTGCGCGACCTCGCAGGAAGAGACATATGACAGTCCTAGACCTCTGGTTGCTCAAGCGCCATTGTCATCAGGCGCCGCAGAATCTTCTTTTTGTTGCCAGCCGCAGGTCGAGGACGAGCGGCGCCAGCACCTGATGAAGGAGTATCGAGAGATGCCGAAACAAGCTCGCACGATCTTTGTCATGGCCGCAATCTTGCTGACTGGAGCGGTGAACGCCAAGGCCGATTTACTGCCGCGGCCCCCTGCGGCAGCTTGCACACCGGTCAGGATCAATTCGATCGAAACCGCTAAGCTCTATTCGCTCGGCGGAGCCATGACGCTTTCGGCCAAAGGCACCGTTACGACCGCCGGCTGGCAGAACGCCGAATTGCGCTTCGTGAGCATACTCCACCCCCAGGAACCCGATGCCACTGCGGTTTATGAGTTCGTCGCCTGCCCGTCCCAAAGGCCGTCCGCCCAGGTCATGACCCCCATCACCACCTCAATCACCTTGGTGCAGCCGCCTACCGCTCCCCACAAAATCCTCGTCGAGGCACAGACCAACCAGCAGACCATCGACCTCGATGCACCCGCCGCGCAGCATTAGCCCACTCGCCGCGGCCGGCGGGATCGTCGGCATGGCCTTCTTTGCCGGGCTCGCCATCCTGGCGCCGCTCGCCACCTATACGGTGACGCTTGCGGTCTTCGGCTTGCCGCATGTGCTGAGCGAGTTGCGCTACGTCGACCGGCGCTTCGGACGGCGGATCGGTCGGCGATTTCTGCTGCCGATCGCGGTGTTGCTGCCAGCGATCGTCGCGATCCGCGTCAGCACTGTCTTCCATCTCATACCCGCAGCGCTGGGCCTTCCCGCCGAGCTCTGCGGCGTGGCGTTTCTGGCGCTCGCTTGCGCGCGCGGACCGGGCGGCCGGAAACTTTTAGCGCTGCTGGTTGCGGGCGCCCTGGGCGGGGCGACCGCGCTCGCGCCCTATGCCACCGCCATTACCCTGTCCATTCTCCACAATCTGACCCCACTTGGATTCCTGTGGCAGATCGTGTCGCGTGCGCGGCGAAGCCGGGTCATGGCGTGGGCGGCTGGCGGCTTTCTCGGCCTGCCGCTCCTGGTCGCGACCGGATGGCCGCGCGCCGCGCTCGATTGGCTGTTCGGTCCCGGCACGGCCTTTGATCCGCTACATGCTGGGCCGCTGGCGGCGAACCTCTTCGTCTATGTCCCGCCGCAATTCATTGCCACACCCCAGGCGGTCGATCTCTTCACCGCCTCGGTCGTGGCACAAGGCGCGCATTACGCCTCGGTCATCATCATTCTGCCGCTGCTCCTGAGCCGGCTCGATCCGAAAGCGCGGGGTCTCTTTGCCTGGCCAACCGGGATAATCTTCGCGCTTTTGTGCGTTGCTACCGGTGCGATCGGTCTCGCCCGGTTCCTCGACGGCTTTGCAGAGGCGCGGGCGTTCTACGGCATCGTGGCGTCGGTTCACGCCTGGATCGAAATCCCCGTGCTGATCCTCGCCTTGACTGGCGCCACTCAACCCTCGAGCCAAAGCCCGAAGAGACAAGATCCCGAATTTGCAACCAGCGAGACCAGCATCGCGCGATCGAGGCGCAGTCCCGCCATCCAGGCGATGAGGCCGCCTTCGACTAGCACGACGATGGCCTCAAGGGCGATGATCGACGGCCAATAGGGAAAGCGCGGATAGGCCCATAACGCCGCGGCCCAAAGTTGGGGGTGGGTAATCGCGGTGGCAGCGGCGGAGGCAGCAGCGACGTGAAGATTGCCTCGACTGGGCCATCGCGCCAGGAGCATCACGAGATAGGCGATCGAGGCTTCGATCGCGGCGGAAAGTGCCAGGGCTTCGATTTCGGTCATCGCGGCTGACATCAACTATTGGTGACCACGCGCCCTTACCGGCGACGCAGAGCAAGATAGCTCACGGAGCTAACCTTGCCCATAGCCGCAGCGTCGAGCGCTATTACGGTGTCATCGGTTCCGATCCCGTGAGGCTATGAGTTTGCGCGGCGGAATTTGGACATTTTCGGCAAGGAATACTGGCCCTACGGCATCGAACCCAACCGGACAACCCTTGAAGCGTTCTTACAATACGCTTACGAGCAAGGCGTCTGTCACCGCCTTATG